>Ga0268287_100134_pt1 | contig 50626 bp, 48 predicted proteins | sample MetcocultureR3M_FD_191348 | JGI IMG/M metagenome (GOLD analysis project Ga0268287, IMG submission 191348) | Soil microbial communities from Anza Borrego Desert, Southern California, United States - Methanotrophic co-culture R3-M | ecosystem: Environmental > Terrestrial > Soil > Desert | place... | reverse complement strand
TGACGCTGCGCCTGCCGCTGACGCTCGCGATCATCGAGGGTCTGCTGATCCGGGTCGGCGAAGGCCGCTACATCATTCCGCTCTCGGCGGTCGAGGAGTGCGTCGAGCTGACCGCGGAGGACGAGCGTTCGCGCGGCCGCAACTTCCTCAACGTGCGCGGCAATCTCGTGCCCTTCCTGCGTCTGCGCGAGATCATGTCCTCGTCGGGCGCACCCGACCGGCACCAGAAGACGATCATCATCTCCACAGGCGAAACCCGGGTCGGCCTAGTCGTCGACCAGATCATTGGCAATCACCAGACGGTGATCAAGTCGCTGTCCAAGCTGCATTCGGACGTCACGATCTTCTCGGGCGCGACGATCCTGGGCGACGGCACGGCGGCGCTGATCCTCGACGTTGCGCAGCTGGTCACGCTGGCGCAGTCCCAGGTGGAAAAACAGCACATCAGCGAGGCGGCATGATGAACGAGGGGGTGGCGGGCGAGCATCAGTCCGGCGCGATGCAGGTCGTGATGATCGGTCTCGGAGAGGAAAAGTTCGCGCTCGATGCGGGCCTCGTGCGCGAAATCATCGATCCCGTTCCCGTGACCAAGGTCGCGGGCGCGCGCGCATTCGTTCCAAGTGTGATCAACGTGCGCGGCAATGTCATTCCGCTCGCGGACTTGCGTATCCGCTTCGGGATGCCGCAGCTGGATGATTCCGCCGATACGCGCATTGTGGTCATCGAGCTCGATCTCGACGGGGAGCCGGTTCTGGTCGGCGTGACCGCGGACAAGGTCTACGAGGTCACGGAGATCTCGCAAGCCGACGTGCAGCAGACACCGCGAGTCGGTATGCACTGGAAGCCGGAGTTCATTCGTTTCATCGCGAAGTGGCGTGAAGAGTTTGTCATCGTTCCGAACATGGAACGCATCCTGAATTGAAGTCGGTCTGTGAAGACCGTGGGGGCTTGGGGGCTCGATATGCGATTCACTATCAAGGCAAAGCTGGCGTGCGCGTTCGGCGTGATCATTCTGTTGTCAGGAGTCACGGGCGGACTGGCATATCTGAAGCTTGCGGAACAAGTCGAGGTTTCCGCGGATTTCGTCGTGCGCGCCGCGCGCATAGATAAGGCCGGAGAGCTACAGAACAACGTACTCTACCAGACCAGGGCTGAGCGAGACATCATACTCGCGGCAAGCGATGCGGAGATGCTCAAGCTGGTCGACGAAATCAAGAAGCATCGCTCCGAGGCGACCCGGCTTCTCAGCGAGATCAAGGCCACGGCGTCGGATGCCGGCAAGCATATGCTGGACAAATTTTCGGCAGCTTACGACAAGATGAATGCCGGCGAGGACGCTATGCTCAGCCTGGCATTGAAGAACTCCAACTATCGGAGCGCCCAATTGTGGACCTCTGATGGAGTGCCGGTTCTGAAGCAGTGGAACGACGCTCTCGATGCCTCTCTTGCCGAATTGAATCGTCTGACGGCTTCGCTCGAGAAGAGCAATGCGCTTCTAGCCATCTATGCCATCAGGCTGGAAGGTGTGCGTCTACAACGGCAGGTCGCCCTGTCGTTCTCGGCGTCGAGCATGGAGGAGCTCAATGCCGCGATCAAGGCGATCGCGGACGAGCAAGAAGCGCTCAAGGTCGCACTCAAGCAGGGCGCCGCTCCCATGTCCGCGGTCGGCTTGTCGTCGACGAACATTGTCAGCTACACGGATCGTCTCTTCAATGTCGTCTCCCGCGTGGTCGAGATCGTGAAAGAAGGCGGCAACATAAAGGCGTCGGCGATGGCCGCGGTCGAAGGAAGAGCGAACGCGGCCGAGGCAATCTCCACCTCGGGCGAGTATATCAGCCTGGTGAAGAAGCAGATGGCGGAAATGTCGGCGGCATCCGCGCAGGAGGCAGGTCAGGCCAAGATTCTTCTGGTCAGCATCATCGGATTGTCACTTCTGGTTGGTGCGACGTCCGCGATCATGATGGCCCTTAGCATCAGCCGTGGACTGTCCCGCGCGGTCAACCTCGCCGGAGCCGTCGCAAACGGCGATCTGAGCCAGACAATCTCGGTCAAGAGCAATGACGAAATCGGCGATCTCGTTCGTTCGCTGAATGTGATGGTTGAGAAGCTTCGACAAGTCGTGTCGGAGGCACTCACTGCTGCTCAGAACGTATCTGCCGGCAGTCAGGAGCTGTCCGCCAGCGCCGAGCAGCTGTCGCAGGGCGCTACGGAGCAGGCGTCCTCGGCAGAAGAAGCCTCGTCCTCCATGGAGGAGATGGCCTCCAACGTGAAGCAGAACGCCGATAATGCCAACCAGACCGAAAAGATTGCCGCACAGTCGGCGCGTGATGCCGAGTCCAGCGGTAGTGCCGTCGGTCGTGCCGTTCACGCGATGCAGACCATCGCCGAGAAGATCACGATCGTGCAGGAGATCGCGCGGCAGACCGACCTGCTCGCACTGAACGCGGCCGTGGAAGCGGCGCGCGCGGGCGAGCACGGCAAGGGTTTCGCGGTGGTCGCGTCCGAGGTACGCAAGCTCGCCGAGCGGAGCCAGGCGGCCGCCGCCGAGATCGGCACGTTGTCGACCGAGACGGTGAAGGTCGCGCAGGAAGCGGGAGAAATGCTGTCCAAGCTGGTGCCCGACATCAAGAAGACGGCGGAACTCGTTCAGGAGATCACCGCCGCGTGCCGCGAGCAGGATGTCGGCTCGGCCCAGATCAATCAGGCCATCCAGCAGCTCGACAAGGTCGGCCAGCAGAATGCCAGCGCATCCGAGCAGGTCTCCTCGACTTCGGAGGAGCTGGCCTCGCAGGCCGAGCAGTTGCAGTCGACGATCTCCTTCTTCCGTATCGATGACGCCGCGCGCAATTCGAAGGCTGCTCCTCAGGAAGTCGACCGGGCCGTTGGTCAACTTCGCGCCAAGGCTGCGAAGATGACGGCCGCTGATCGCCGCGGCAGGGCGCCCATTGCCAAGCCGGCACGAGTGTTGAAGGTCGCCGGCGGCGGTGGTTTCGCTTTCGATATGGATGAGGTCGGCGACGATCGCGACGCCGAGTTTCAGCGATAGACGCTCCTCCGGGACGTGGGCAGTCGCGCTCGCGTTCCTTCAAAATCAGACCAGGTCGAACTCAAGGGACTTGAAACATGAGATTCACCGTTAAGGCAAAACTCGCCAGTGCTTTCGGCCTCGTCATCGTCCTGTCCATGATTGCCGGTGGCGTCGCCTACATGAAACTCGGCGACATGATGGCCACGGCCGACAGCATGGTTCTGCGCGCCAAACGCATGGAGAAGGCGACCCAGATTGAGAGGGACATTCTGCTCCAGCTTCGGGCCGAGAAGAACGCCATCCTGGCGACCGGCGCCGATGTAGAACAGTTTGCCGCAGACGCCGCCAAGCGTCGTGAGCACGCGACGAAGACGCGGGACGAAGTGCACGCTCTGGCGAGCGAAGCCGGTAGAAAGCTGCTCGACAACTTCGCCGCATCCTACGCCAAGATGAACGCGTACCAGGACGAGACGATCCGGCTGGCAAGGACGGATAAGGCGAAGGCGACGGAGCGCTCGATGAACGAGGGCCGCAAGGTCGTCGCAGACGCGCTGGAGTCGATGGGCGCCTACGTCGAGAACACCAAGAAGCAGATGACCGAACAGGCCGTCCACTCACAGGAGGAGGGGCAGAAGGCACAGTTCATGCTGATGACGCTCATCGGCGTGTCGCTGGTGATCGCGATAGGGGCGGCTCTGTGGATTGCGATCTCCATCAGCCGTTCGCTTGGCGGCGCAGTGGGTCTTGCCAACGCGGTCGCGATGGGCGACCTCAGCCAGACTGTCGAGATCAAGAGCAACGACGAGGTCGGCGATCTCATCAAGTCGCTGAACGCAATGACTGCGAACCTCAACACGACGGCGGCGATCGCCAACGAGGTCGCGCAAGGCAATCTGGCCGTCGAAGCCAAGCGTCTGTCCGACAAGGATACTTTGGGACTTGCGCTCGAACGCATGATCGCGAGCCTGAATGCCAGTGCGGAGGTCGCCAACGAGATCGCGCGCGGCAATCTCACGGTCGAAGCCAAGCGGATTTCCGACAAGGACAAGCTCGGCGTCGCGCTGGAAACCATGGTGCAGAGGCTCCGGCAGATCGTGTCCGAAGCCTTGACTGCGGCTCAGAACGTCTCGGCCGGGAGCCAGGAGCTGTCCGCAAGTGCCGAACAGCTTTCGCAGGGAGCGACCGAGCAGGCCTCATCCGCCGAGGAAGCTTCGTCCTCGATGGAGGAGATGGCTTCGAACGTGAAGCAGAATGCCGACAATGCCAATCAGACCGAGCGGATCGCCGCACAATCGGCCAAGGACGCAGAGGCGAGCGGCGCGGCCGTCGGGCGGGCCGTTCAGGCGATGCAGACCATCGCGGAGAAGATCACCATCGTGCAGGAAATTGCGCGGCAAACCGACCTGCTCGCCCTCAACGCGGCGGTAGAGGCCGCTCGCGCCGGGGAGCACGGCAAGGGCTTCGCCGTGGTGGCCTCGGAGGTGCGCAAGCTCGCCGAACGCAGCCAGGCGGCAGCCGCCGAGATCGGCACCCTCTCGACTGAAAGCGTGAAGGTCGCCCAGGAAGCGGGCGGCATGTTGTCCAAGCTCGTTCCCGACATCAAGAAGACGGCTGAACTCGTCCAGGAGATCACGGCCGCCTGCCGCGAGCAGGACGTCGGCGCGGCTCAGATCAACCAGGCGATCCAGCAGCTCGACAAGGTCGGCCAGCAGAATGCCAGCGCGTCCGAGCAGGTATCTTCAACGTCGGAGGAACTGGCGTCTCAGGCCGAGCAGCTGCAGTCGACGATCTCGTTCTTCCGGATCGAAGAGAGCGGGAAGGCCAAGGCTGCTCCGCAGGAGATCGAGCGTGCTGTCGGTCAACTCCGCGCCAAGGCGGCGAAGATGGCCGCGGCCGATGGCGGTACCAAGAGGCTGGCTGTCAGGCCGGCTCGGGCCCTGAAGGTCGGCGGCGGCGGCTTTGCCTTTGAGATGGACGAAGCCGGCGACGACCGCGACGCGGAGTTTCAACGTTAAACGGTCCGAACGGGCCTCTCTCGAACATCTTGATCGAATGGACGCATCATGGCCGCAACCTCGCAATACCTGACGCTCGGGCTCGCCGGCGAGACGTTCGGCATCAGCATTCGCAATGTCCGGGAGATCCTCGACATGCGGCCGATCTCGCGCCTGCCGCATGCGCCGAGCTTCCTGCTCGGCATGATCGACGTGCGCGGCAGCGGCTATCCGATCGTCGACCTCAGGACCAAGCTCGGCCTGCCGAACGTGGCCGCGACCGAGGCGACGCGTATCATCATCCTCGACGTGCCGATGAAGGACCGTCTGGTCGGCGTCGGCTTTGTCGCCGACTGCGTGTTCGAGGTTACCGACATCGATGAACAGGCGATCGAGCCGATCCCGGAAGTCGGCGGAAAATGGCAGTCCGACTATGCGGCTGGAATCGGCCGCAAGGGGGAGAAGTTCGTCGTGATCTTCGACCTCGCCAAGTTGATGGCCAACGACGAGGTTCCAGAAGTCCGGGACACCGTCCCGGATGCGTTCTGCGCCGCCTGAGTCCGCAAAAGCGATGCGTGATCACACGTAAGCACCCCAATTCGAACCAACGAGACCGACATGAGATTCACCGTCAAAGCCAAACTTGCCAGCGCGTTCGGCGCAGTCATCATTCTCTCGATGATTACGGGCGGGGTCGCCTATAGGTCTCTCTCCACTTTGACCGAGCAGCAGGAGCGCATCGTCGGCCAGGCCTACCGCACGAAACTGGCCGCCGACGTCATGAGTGCAATCCAGGCGCAACAGCGCGCCGAAAGCCGCATGATCCAGGCGGTCTCGGACAAGGACACTCAGGACAATTACAATGCGATGCTGACCCGTCGCGAGAAGATGCTCAAGCTCAACAGTGAGCTTTACAGCAGAGCGAGTGAGGCGGGCCGGCGCATGCTTGATCAGGCCGCCGGTCCGATCAAGCGCATGGACGAGTTGGAAGATCAGGCTGCCAAGTTTGCGCTGCTCAACTCCAACCACCGGGCTGCGCAGCTGTGGAAGTCCGAAGGACAGGTCGCGGTCAAGGATCTAGACGCGATGTTGGATGCAGCGCTCGCGGAGCTCGGCGGCAACGGCTCCGAGAGCCAGCGTGCTGCTGCATTGCTGACAGCCCGCGCTGAGGCCGCGCGGCTCGCGCGCTCGATCGTCTTGACCTATTCGGCCTCGACGGCACAGGAAGCAGATGCGGATGTGAAGGAGACCATGCAGCGGCTGGCCAGTCTCAAGGCATCCGTGGCTCAAGCGAGTCAACCGACCAATGCCATCAATGCGCAGCTGGATCGCCTGACGAACGTCGTGGAGAATGTTACGCGTCTTGCCCTGGAAGCCGGCAACCTGAAGGCGGCGGCCATCGCCAGCGGTGAAGGCCGTAAGGCCTTCAATGAGGCACTGGAAGCCATCGAGCAATATGTCCAGAGAAACGAGAAGCAGATGGCCGAGGTCGCGGAGGAGGGTGCCAGGGACGCGGCCTTCGCAAAGATGCTCTTGATCAGCATGATCTGCGCCGCACTGTTGATCGCAATCGCTTCGGCGACCTGGATCGCGCTCAATATCAGCCGCGGGCTTGCCCGTGCAGTCGGTCTCGCCAATGCGGTCGCGGTCGGCGATCTCGGCCAGAAGATCAGCGTTTCGAGCAACGACGAGGTCGGCGACCTCGTGTCGTCTCTCAACGCGATGACCGCCAATCTGAATGCCACTGCGGCGGTCGCCAACGAGATCGCGCAAGGCAACCTGACCGTGGAAGCCAAGCCGCTGTCGGACAAGGATACACTGGGCATCGCGCTGGAACGCATGATCGAGAAACTTCGCCAGATCGTGTCGGAAGCTCTCACTGCGGCGCAGAACGTCTCCGCCGGCAGCCAGGAATTGTCCGCCAGCGCCGAGCAGCTCTCGCAGGGCGCGACCGAGCAGGCGTCGTCCGCAGAGGAGGCCTCCTCCTCGATGGAGGAGATGGCTGCGAACGTGAAGCAGAACGCCGACAATGCCAGCCAGACCGAAAAGATCGCTGCGCAGTCGGCCAAGGATGCGGAAGCGTCCGGTGCCGCGGTCGGCCGCGCCGTCAGCGCAATGCAGACCATCGCCGAGAAGATCACGATCGTCCAGGAGATCGCGCGCCAGACCGATCTGCTCGCGCTCAACGCGGCAGTGGAGGCCGCGCGCGCAGGCGAGCATGGCAAGGGTTTTGCGGTGGTCGCCTCCGAGGTGCGCAAGCTCGCTGAACGTAGCCAGGCGGCTGCAGCCGAGATCGGCACCCTCTCGACCGACACCGTCAAGGTGGCGCAGGAGGCCGGCGCTATGCTCTCCAAGCTCGTTCCGGACATCAAGAAGACGGCTGAGCTCGTCGAAGAAATTACGGCGGCCTGCCGCGAACAGGACGTGGGCTCGGCCCAGATCAACCAGGCGATCCAGCAACTCGACAAGGTCGGCCAGCAGAACGCCAGTGCATCCGAGCAGGTGTCCTCGACCTCCGAGGAACTTGCCTCGCAAGCGGAGCAGCTGCAGTCGACCATCGCCTATTTCCGGATCGATCAGGGCTCGAAGAAGCAGGCATCGGCGCCGATCGACCGCGCGGTCAATCAGCTGCGGGCCAAGGCGGCCACCATGGCGGCCGCCGAACGTCCGGCGAAGAAGCCGCAGGCCAAGCCGGCACATGCGGTGAAAGCTGCCGGTGGCGGCGGTTTCGCCTTCGACCTGAATGACGGCGAGGATGATCGGGACGCCGATTTCCAGCGCTAGGACCCCCGGAACCGGTCCGCCCTCGGTCGAGCCCGCTTTGTGTCAACGCATAGGATCAAGATGGCCCTTATGGCCCGACATTCAGTGCAGGCTGCCCTTCCGGACTTGGGCCATCGTTCATGATGCCCGCCATCCAAGATACCGCCGTGCATCTGTCCGACCGCCACTTCCGGACCATCGCCGAATTGATCGAGGGCCAGGTCGGCATCAAGCTGCCGCAGGGCAAGCGGCTGATGCTGGAAGGACGGCTGCACAAGCGCGTACGCGCGCTGAATTTTTCCGACCTCAACGAATATGTGGAGAACCTGTTCGAGGCCGACCATTTCGACGCCGAGCTTACGCATCTCATCGATGTGGTGACGACCAACAAGACCGACTTCTTCCGGGAGCCCCAGCATTTCACCTTCTTGCGGGATGTCGCGGTCCCTGCCTTGCTCAAGTCGCATGGACGGAAGAACGCGAACCTGAAGGTCTGGAGCTCGGCGAGTTCTACCGGAATGGAAGCCTACACGGCCGCGATGGTGTTGGACGACATGACGCGGAACGGCTTGCGCTTTCAGTATCGCATCCTCGGGACGGACATCTCGACGGCGGTGCTGCGCCTCGCCAAGACCGCGATCTACACCCGCGACGTGCTCGCTCCGGTGCCGGAGCCTTTCGTGAAGCGCTATTTCCTGTCGTCGCGGAACAAGGCCAGCGGTGAGGTGCGGGTGGTGCCGGAATTGCGGCGCATGACGCATTTCATGAGGATGAACCTCATGGACAAGTCCTATCCCGTCGATCGCGACGTCGATATCATCTTCTGCCGCAACGTCCTGATCTATTTCGAGCGCGAGACTCAGCGCAAGGTCGTCGAGCAATTGTGCAGCCATTTGCGTCCGGGCGGTTATCTGCTGGTCGGGCACTCGGAATCGATGATTCACAGCGCGGTGCCGGGTCTGAAGCAGGTCCAGCCCACCATCTTCCAGGTTTGATCGGAGCGCCGCCCCAAAATGCCGAAGGAGAAAGTTCGCGTACTGATCGTGGACGATTCGGCGTCGGTGCGCCAAATCCTGCTGACGATCCTGAGTGAGGATCCCGAGATCGAAGTGATGGCCACGGCATCCGACCCGTTCGTTGCCGCCAAGCGGCTCGAGAAGGAGCTGCCCGACGTCATCATTCTCGACCTCGAGATGCCGCGCATGGACGGCATGACCTTCCTGCGCAAGATCATGGCGCAGCGGCCGATTCCGGTGATCATCTGCTCCTCGCTGACGGAGGAGGGATCGAGCGTCATGTTCGAGGCGTTCGAAGCAGGTGCGGTCGACATCGTTCCGAAGCCGAAGATCGACACGCGGCAGGCGCTGCTCGAATGCTCGACACGGCTGCGAGAGGCCGTGAAGTCGGCAGCCCGGGCCCGGGTGCGTCCGCGTGCCGAGCGCCGGGAGATCGAGAAGAAGCTGACGGCAGATGCCATCATCCCTCCGCCGGTGCAGGGCAAGGTCCGGCCGACGACGGAGCGCATCGTGTGCATCGGCGCCTCGACCGGCGGAACCGAAGCGCTCAATGACGTCCTGGAGATGCTGCCGGCCCACTGTCCGCCGATCGTGATCGTCCAGCACATGCCGGCAGGCTTCACCGCGGCCTTTGCCAGGCGTCTGGACAGTGTCTGCCAGATCAGGGTCAAGGAGGCCGAGGACGGCGAGCCGGTTCTGCCGGGCTGCGCCTATATCGCGCCCGGTGCCCGGCACATGCTGCTCCAGCGCATCGGCGTGCGGTACCAGATCGCGATCAAGGACGGCCCGCCGGTATCGCGGCATCGCCCGTCGGTCGACGTGCTGTTCCGCTCGGCGGCCCAGCATGCAGGCGCCAACGCGCTCGGCGTGATCATGACCGGCATGGGCGATGACGGCGCGCGCGGAATGCTGGAGATGCGCAAGCTCGGCGCCTCGACCCGGGCGCAGGATGAAGAGAGCTCCGTGGTGTTCGGCATGCCCAAGGAAGCCATCGCCCATGGCGGCGTCGAGAAGGTCGTCTCGCTGCACCAGATCCCGCGCGAAATCATGCTCTGGTATCAGGCCGGGCACCCCGTGGTGGCAGGTTGACCGCGATGTCCGTGACTCCGGCCAGCACGCTCACCGAGGCCATCGTCGCGATCGAGGACGTCTCCTCGCGCGTCGAGGACGTGTTCGCGCGCGTCGGTCACGAGCTTGGACGCGGGCATCTTATCTTCAAGGAGCTGAACCAGGGCCTCGCGGCGCTTTCCTCGGAACTCTCCGGAGCGGAGATCGAGGGGGCCGCGACCGCGCTGCAGGAGATCGCCGCGCGGCTCGGCGAGCTCGCGCAGGCGCTGCCGGCGGAGACCGCCCTGCTGGAGACGATCGGCAAGAGCACGGCGGAGGCGTCCGCTTTGCTCAAGCCGCTGTTCAAGCACATCCAGATGATCACCATCATCGCCCGCAGCGCGCGGATCGAGGCCGCTTCGCTCGACGGCGACCGCGAGGGCTTTCTCGCCTTCACGCAGGAGGCCTACGATCTCGGCAAGGCCGTGCAGGGCGCGATCGAGGGCTGCGCGCGGGATCAGCAGCGCCTGTCCGAAGCGGTCGCCACCGCATTCGGCCGGCAGCGGGACTTCGAGAGCCGCTACCGGAATCAACTGGCGGCGGAGAGCGTCGAGCTCGGCTCCGCCTATTCCGGGTTGCGCGATCAGCGCAGCAACAGCGGCCATCTGGCCGATCTCGCCAGCTCCAGCACCAGGAAGATCGCCGAGGCGGTGGGCAGCGCGATCATCTCCCTGCAGGCCGGCGACAGCACACGCCAGCGTCTCGAGCACGTCTCATACGGTCTCGGTCTCGCCTCGCCATCCGTCCCGAGCCTGGTTCCCGGACCGATGGCGAGCGAGGACGGCGCGCGCGCGATCTGTCAGTTGCAGGCGGCCCAGCTCAGGGATACTCAACGCGAGTTCAGCGGCGACATCGGCCGGATCGTTCGCGCGCTGACCGCCATCCTGCACGATGCGGGCAGCGTCGTCGGCCATGGCCGCACGCTGATCGGCGGCGAGGACGGCCGTTCGTCGTCGTTCCTGGCGCGCATCAAGCAGACGCTGGCGCACGCCTCGACCCTGATCACGACCTGCGAGGGCGCCGGCCGCTCGGTCGACGAGGCGCTCGCGATCGTCGAGGATACGCTGATGAAGTTTCGTCAGGCGATCGCAGGGCTCGCCGAGGCGACCGTCGACATCACGCTGATCGGAATGAATGCGGGCCTCAAGGCAAGTCATCTCGGCAGCCGCGGCAGCGCCTTCGTGGTTATTGCGAACGAGCTCAAGGCCACCGCCGACCAGGTCTCGGCGGGGGCGGGGCGCCTGAGGCCCGTGCTCGACGCCATCGAGCGATCGGCCGGGGAATTGAAGATCCTCCGCGTGCAGGGCGATCCCACGCAGCTCGCCAAGCTCGAACCCCAGATCCTCCAGGCGCTGCGCGAGGTCGAGGCCGGCAACGAGCGGCTCGGCAGGCTGATGGGCCGGCTCGTCAATGAAGGGGCGGAATTCGAGGGGCTCATCACGTCGGCGCAAAATCTGATGACGACGCTCGGCGAAGGCTCCGCGGCGTTGCCGGCGGCCGCAGCGCGGCTCGAGACCGCGAGCGCGGGCGGGCAGAAGCCGCAGCCGCAAGCGCAAGACGAAGCGATGCTCGACGAGCTGTTTGCGCGCTACACGATGGAGCGCGAGCGGGACGTCCACCGGCAGTTTCTGCAAACGGTCGGGCTGACGTCGGTCGCCACCACGCGCCGTGTCGAGGTCGCGGAAACTGCTGACGACGGCATAGAACTGTTTTGAAGTCGCTGCGCGCCGTCTCGTCCGCCCCAGAAATTTTGATCGATTGGTTTTGCAGGACGTTAACCGTGGCGGAATGCTCGCCGTCTCGGTCATTGTTGCGCCTCACACTTCGTTGCAGATACGGATGAATTCCATGGGTGGATGTTTCCATGCTGAAAGAGGGCAAGTACGCGGCGTGGTTCAGGACCGCGCAAGCGCAGGGCACCGGTATCGTGCACCTGGCCGAGGGCCGCATCTCCGGCAGTGACAGCTTCTTCACCTATGACGGCTCCTACCAATTCGATGATGACCGGCGCTTCACGGCCGTTTTGACCACGCGGCGGCATGCCGAGGGACCGCCGACGGTGTTCGGGCTCGACGAGGTCGAGGTCGAGCTCTCAGGCGTGTATACCGGCGCGATGGCGACCTGTTCGGGCACGGCCCGCCAAGCGCCCGGCGTGAATTTCGAAGCGACGCTGATCTACAGCCAGGAAGACGCTCCGGCCGCTATCGACGCCCGAAGCGCGGTGGTGAAGCTCAAGGCCGACAAGCTGCCCAAGAGGCTCGACGGCCGTTCGCGGGGGCGGCATGCCTTCACGAGCGGCTCGCCCAAGTGACATCGGATCGGCAACAAGTGGCGCCGGTGCACCCGGGCGCGCGTCTGCGCGACGCTTAGCATTGTGTTGACGTTGTTGGCTCGAATTCGCGCTGCAGCAACTCTGCCTTTAGAAGCGAGAGCTATCTGGTTTGCGATCGATCAAGCGTGGTGGAAGAACATGCCTCAAATCTGGATGACGTACGACGAACTCGGCGCGCTTTGCGGCTGCAATGCTATGGAGGCGAGGGACCGCGCCATCCATCTGTCGCTCGATCGTCGCAAGAGTCGCGACGGGACGACGCGCGTCAAGCTCGATCTGGCACTGACGACCAGATTCTTCGCATCCGTCCGCGATGCGGATTTCGATCTCGATTGCGCCATTGAAGCGCTGCACAGGACCCATCGGCAGATGGCCGAACTCCTAGCTCCCTCCGAGCTCCACAACAGGCGTGGAGTGGCTTGAGCCAGCCGCCTTAGGAAGGTGGTCTGGGCAAGAACGCCAAGATCATCTGGGCGAGCATGACGCCTACGGTGCCTCCTGCCGCCTTCTGCAACACGTCGAGGAAACCCGGATCGCGGTCGGGTATCAGCGCCTGCATGAGCTCCAGCCCCATAGCGACCGCGACGACGAGAGAGCAGGCAAGAACGAGCCGTCCCGGCAGCAGGAACGAAAGCAGGAAGCCGAGCAGCCCATAGGCACTGAAGCGTTCGATCACCACGATCCAATAGGCTTCGTGATGCCCCATCAGCGCGGGCCGTCCCGCCAGTCTCGCCAGCGTGGCGTAGACGATCAGTGCAAGACAGATGCTCGCGGCTGCAATGAGGTGGCTCCTGCGCATGGCGCCAACATACAAGATTGGCCGCCGGGCCGGTTCGAAAGCCGGAAATATCGTTAAAGGCGCCTGTCGCCGAGCTTCCGAAAGAACAGATCTGCTCTCAAAGCGTAAGCTCAGTCCTTCCCGAAAAAAGAGAGACCGCCCTTGACGATCAGGCTACCGCACGGCTGGTCGAGAGCGTTGGACTACGAGAGGCAGGATGGCGCGATCGATGCTCATCGTCCAACGCGATGGCGGACGTGAATGGCCTCGGGACATGGATGGCTGGGGCGGTCCATGTGTAGCGCGGCGGAATCGCGAATGGCCCGCAACCGAAGCACAACGAAGGCGATGTTGATCGCCAGCCAAACCAAGACTGTGGAAACGGCAAATTCAACCATCGCCAAACCCCGCTACGGGACCGGGACCAACATCCGAAGGTTGACTTGGTTCCTCGGGGCGAGAAGCGCTCCAAAGCTGCGCTCTCGGGCGGGCGCCGCAAATCTCGCCGTCAGTTCTTCTTGATCGCCTTCGGCTTCAATGAAAGACCAAGCCGCAACGCCATGCGCTTGATCGCATCGGGCGAGCGGCCGAGAGCTTTCGCCGCTTGCTCCAGCGAGGCTGAAGACTTGGCCAACTCCATCAGCCGGCGATCTTCCTTGAACGACCAGGGCTTGCGCGCCATTTCCAAAACGATCCTCTCGTCGACACAACGACAAAGCCGCCAAGCGGACCCATGTTCGCTCGACGGCTTTGCCTGGGTGGGGGCCGGGCCTGGGGGAGCCCGGTGCGAGAGATGGATAAGCAAGCTGCGAGACTTCGCAACAAACAGCGCGGATTAAGCTAACCTTTCAACCTTACCGGGATGAAGTGGTGAAAGACGCTCCGTATAACCACGGATGTTCGTTATGTCCTCTGTAACCGCGCGCGACCGAATTCGAAATCCATCGAGGCCGTCTTCATCAATGCGAGAGCAGACGTGCTCAGCCACCGTGCGCTTGCCGCTTGCGGCGGCGAATACGGACTCGGCTTCCGGTTTATGCTATGCTTAAGATCTTCCACCCTCAAAATGAACGAGGGAGATTTGAGCTGTCGCCGCGGACGAACTACGATGGCTCCAACTCGATTCCAAGCAGGGCGAGGCTCGACTGGTCTGGATCGCACAATGCCGGCCGTGGCGGGTGCAAGCTTTAAGCTTTGTTAACTATGTCTGACCGATGGTAGCGGCCTTGATCTCGAATGTGGGATGGCCCAAATGTTTCAGCTGTTCCTGAGAGCGCGCGCACACAATCTTCTCGGCTCCCGCCGCGAGGACAAAGGGTTCAAAGCCCGCTCGGTCCAGCGTGATGCGGAGACCGACCGCGTCCGCATCGGTGCCATCCTGGCGGCGATCGAAACAGCGTTGCAGGAGGCGGAGAGGGAGCAGGCCGGGCTGAACCGGCGCGTTGACGATGCCCTCGCACGTGCATCCGTCACCTTCGGAAACGGGACCGATGAATATCTCGAGCGGGAGCCGCTCGACAATCATCATCAGGATCTCTTCGCGGCCGACATCTCGAACGGTCAGCGACGGCTCAAGGAATTGACAAGCACCATCGCTCACCTGAAGTTCGTCAAAACCGCAATGCTCACGCGCTTTCCCGATTTCAAGCCGCCGCAGCTCAATAGCTAGTACAGGGCACGCGGACCGGTCGCGTGGCAGTTCGGCGCCGGTTTGCCGTTTGGTGCTTCGATCCTTTTTGGTATGGTTCCAGCAATCATTCACCGGTTGAAGGAGCGATGAGGTGCCGGTCAGGAATCTGCGGACGTTGGTTGGATTGGCAGGTGCTTTGACACTTGCCGCGCCGATGACGGCTTCGGCCATCACTGCCGAAGTGGCGCGCGCATGCGACGCGGCGGTGGCCAAGGCCTTTCCTCCCAGGCAAATTGGCAACCCCGCGGCCGGGAGCGCCAAGGGAACGGGCAAGGATCAGCGCGAATATTTCGAGAAATGCGTCGCCAACAATGGCAAGGTCGACGACATGCCGGCAGATGCGCCAAGGGACAACAAGCCGGCGAAATAAGAGGCCAGGCGGCAACTTAGTGCTCTTCCGCGCCTAACGTCGCGGTGGCGGGCAGGGCGAGTAGAAGGCGCCGTTGGCCGCGTTGACACGCTCGACGCACTGATCGGGATCGGTGATCGTTCCGGCCACAGTGAAGTCGTAGCCCATCCCCTTGACCACGACGATGTAGCGGCCGGGCGCGAGCGCAAAGCCGTCTTGCTCCGATTGTAGCAAGAGCATTCTCGGCTGGTCTTCGATCGGACCGACCTTGTAGGGGTAGGACATGCTGCGGATGACCCAGGAATCGCCGGCGCTGACGATGGCGGCTTTTCGGGTGGCATCGACGCCCATTGCCCGGGAGACTTTCGCCACGACCCGGACTTCGGTCCCGCTTGCATCGACGCCCCCGTCGGGCCTGAACACGATGAATTTGACGTCCCCGCTGATTAAGGTGGTTGCGCTCGGCGCGTTGATAGCGGCCGAGATCGCGACGCGCCGGTCCGGGACCTTTCCGGGTACCTGCTTGAGTTCGTGGAGCTGGCCCTCGCTTAACGCGTAGACGCCGAACGTCGTCGGCAACGGCATCAAAGGGTGCGTAGCTGGCGCCGGCTCCTTTGCGTTCTCCGGCGTTAGTTCCACGGTCCCGCCCGCTGAGGGCGTTGCGATCGCGGCCGGTTGAGGCGCCGAGCTTTGCGGCGCGCGCGCGGACGGCTGGGCCACAGGCGAAAAGGCGGTCAGTTGTGCCTTGAGCCGTGGCCAATAGGCCACCGTCGTCCCGGCGCCCGAAACGAGCAGGAGGATGACGGCCAGTCGAACCAGGGAATTGAAGGTGCCGCTCCGGTTGGGTGGGTTGAGCGATCTTGCCGGTGCGGCAGGACGGTGCGGCGTCGCAACAGCCGTCGGACTGGCTGGTGCTGTCGACGCAGCCGGCGTCGGAAGTAGCGGGGAACCAGGAACGTCGACCGGCGGAGAATTCGCCGCAGGGGCTTTGGCAGCCTTCAAAGGTGGGGCCGGTCCACTTCGCTCAAAGGAGCGTTCGACCTCCCGGATGGCTCGTTCGAGGACTTGCTGCAGCTCCCGCGCTTCCAGCGCATCCGCGTGGGTGAATTGTTCCAACAGCTTGATACGGGCCAATTCGTATACGACATCCCGCATCTGCCGGGGATCGTCAGTGATCTCGCGGATCCGCCCTGATAACAATCGGACGAGTCCTGCCTTGATCTCTTGCGCCTTCGAGGCGTTGACTGCTTTGTCGCCAGGCTGCGTCATCAAGGCCGATCAACTAGCCCGGATGGTGCTGTTTCGCTAGGCTTTTCCGCCCCATCCCCCGCGGAGGATCGGTTCGATGATCCGACCTGCAAAGGCTTTAACGCGGTCACCGCTAAGAGCTTGCTTTTGGTCGAAAACCTGTGACATTTCGTCCAGCTCCTCTTCCGGGTGTTTGATGATGCGCGGTGTTTTGACAGCATTTCTGTTCTTGGCCCTGGTTCAGTCTGCTTCGGCGCAAGGGACCAAGGATCGGGCCAATACCACCAGCTCCAGCATCATCACGACGCCCGAGAAAAAGAAACAGACCACCCAGGCTGCCTCCCGGCCGACCGCTGTACGGAATGTGACAGGGAGCCTTCCGGCCGGACGAGCGGCCCAAGGCGTCTGGAGAGATGGCAAGCTGATCGCTGTCCCTCGGTAAGGCCACAACGAACCGTGAAGCGGCCGTGAAGGAACGGTCGTTGCCTCCCTGACGTTCTTGCTCGGGAGATGTCGCACATGAACCGAATAGTCTTGATCATACTAGCGCTTGTCGTGCCTGCCGGCGCCTGGGCTCAGGGTATCAATGATCGATCGACGCCCAATCGCAACGTGATCATCGTCAATCCGTCGCAACCCGCGCGCCCCAATGCAACCCGGAATATTCCGAGCCGGATCGAGCCTCCGGTGACGACCCACGGACGGGCGCGGCCCTATCACGGCAACACCACGCGGGGCAGCGGGTCGAGCCGTCGTTACTAGGGCCTGTTCCACGCAACAACGATCTACCGTAGTACTCTGGGACTTTGCCGCGGTGACCACCACGGGCTATTGCGCGTTGACCTCGACCTCCAAGGTCGACGTTCCGGGATCATGACGGTTCTTGCCCGAGATCAGCAACGTAAACTTGTCCGCGCCGGTGGTTCCGCTTTCAGCCGAATAGCGGAAGCCGGATCCGACCACCGCCAATTGTCCCCGCGATGGGCCGGTCAGGACCGAGACGTTGAAGATCTGCATGTACGACCAACGCAGTCCCTGGATGCAGTCGGCGCCGGGCGCGATCGACATCTTCCATTTCACCGTGTCATGTGACAAGGCGAACGGCGTACGTTCCTTGATGCAGAGCGGACTGGCATGCGCCATGAGGCCAGACATGGCGGTCACCGCAATGGCAACGCCTGACAGCAATCCCGGTCTTGCGCGCATTGTCGGCACCTCCAGCGGATGCGAAATCTAGCAGGGATGAGCTAACGAGGTCTTAGAAACGAGCTGCTTGCCTTTAGAGCCGCTCATCACACGCGGATTCAAAAGCTCACCTCTCCGCTCAGTGTTTATCTAATCCAGCCATCCTACCCCCCCTGTTTCGCCCGATGGATCAAGTCGAATTTCGGGAAAGAAGAATATATCGATTTGGCTGGTATCGGTTACTGTGCATGGGTCGTTTTTCTTTTTTGAATCGGACGGCCTCACATGTTGCAATTGGCAACCGCATGGGCTGAAGTTGCCGCGGCCTCGGCCCGCTTTGGAGTTATCGAAGTGCGATCCACTCGCCGCAAGTCCGATCGCTGGATGCCGGGGCGCGCATCGGTCAAGGCGACCATGGCCGTCGCTGCGGGATTGGTCTTCTATGCCTGCTCGCTCTCATGCCTCGCGCAGACCGAGCCGGAGCCGTCCGTCAACGACTATCTTCCGTCGGGGGAGCCGGAAGTCTCGCGCGACGAATGGCGGCAGCGGATCGAGGATGCGCGGCGTCGCGCCAGGGAGGTTGCGCGCGTGCGGCGGGAGCATCCGGAGCTCACCAAACCTGCTCCGGAAGATCCCGACCTTGTCGCGACTGAACGTCTGCTCAACGACGACAGCCTGCAGCGCGGCGACATCGTTGCGACCAAGAAGGGCATGTTCGTCTACCAGGGTCGGGCCGACCAACCGCGCCGCGATCAGGACTTCGTGCCGCTCAACCCGAAGCCGGTCCGCTGAGCCAGTCGTGGCAGCACCAGAGACCAACGAGCTCGCACGTCAGTACCGCCGCAAGACCTCGTTGAGGTTAGGATCTGTCGCTTTCGTGGTCTCGAGCAGCAGCGATTTGCCTTGTGGATTTGCCTGTACGTAAGCTGCAACCAGCAGAGGCTCGTAACGCGAGCGATTGGCCAGCGCCGAGCGGATGTCGGATTGCGCCAGGAGCCTGATCTCCTCGTCGCTGGCAGCTGCGCTCGACGTCACGGTCCTGACGCGGGAGAGGGCGACATCGATCGGCACCGATCCGGTCAAGTAGGACATCTTCACCGCAGGTGTGACCGCCTCGCCGGCCTGGGCCTGGAGCGTACCGAGCGTGAGCCACAGCGCAGGCCTGATCGGTGAGACCTTCAAGGCAGCCAGGACAGCGGTTTGGGCCGTCTTGTTCTCGCTGATCCTTGCGCCGGCATCGCTTGAAGGACGGTGAAGGACGTCAGCGGCCTTCGCCGCCGCATGGTTCGCCAACAGGTCGCCGTCCCATGAAAAAGACGCCAGGCCGCCAGCCGCCGCCAGCTTGGCCTTCTCGGGCGGAATCTCGCCCGAGAACAAATCGCTCGCGCGGAAGTTCGGTCTCACGAGGTCGCCGTAGAACGCAACGCCGGCGTGAAGCGCCAGCACGATCGCGGTACAGATGCCGATGACGCGAAGCAGAATTATGGGGTTCATGGAAGTTGACGCGGGCGAGCCGACGAGGGGGCGGAGGGGCAGCGAAGGCGTTAAAGGGCGAGAAGACTATCGCCTTGGATCGTCAGCAGCGTCAAGTTGCCGGTCGCATATGCGCCCGTATCGATGTTGATGCGGTTCGGGCGGATATCGGGCGCGCTGACCGGCGTATGACCGTGGACGATATATTTGCCGAAGCGCTCTTCGGAGGCCAGGAACTCCTCGCGGATCCAGAGCAGATCGTCATCCTTCTGGCGATCGAGCGGGATGCCCGGCTTGATGCCGGCATGGACGAAGAAGAAGTCGCCGCAGGTAAAGGAGGAGGGCAATTGCTGCAGAAAGACCAAGTGTTCTGGCGGCAGCGCGCGCTTTAGTCCCTCGATCAGTTCGACCTGCTGCTCTGCTGACGGATTCATCGTTGGCGTGATGCCGTAGGAGACCAGCGTCAGCAGACCGCCATAGTGGCGCCACTCCTGCAAGCGGGCGGGATCCTTGAGCACCTCGAGCAGGAAGACCTCGTGGTTGCCCTTCAGGCAAACCGTCTCGTGCGACTTCGAGCGTGCGATTAACAGATCAAGCACGCCCCGGGAGTCCGGGCCGCGGTCGACATAGTCGCCGAGAAAGACCTGAATGGCGCGTTCGGGGGCCGAGCGGGCAAGATCGGCGTCGATGACGGTTAACAGCGATTGAAGCAGATCAACGCGGCCATGCACGTCGCCGATCGCATAGACGCGAACGCCGTCGGGAAGCCGAGGCTTGGTCTTCTTTCGAAAGCGTGAGGAAAGGCCCATCAGGTCGGTCGAATCGCTTCCAGCGTCAACGAGCGGAACGTCATGTTCGCTCTTAGCAGAACAAGTCACACATCGGTATTCTTAATTGTCTCTGACCAACGCGCCTGCATTTTGATTAAAGGATCGCGCGGCCTTTGAGCCGTATTTCAAGAGGTCTCGTTTAGCGTCTCCCCTAACAAGAACGGGGAGCGCGACATGCGCAGAATTGTAAAGTTCCTGGCGGCCATGGCCGCTATTGTCGCCGCTGCGGGGGCGCAGCAGAAAGCGGAAGCCGCCTTTGTCGGCGCCCCAATGGGGCTGCGCGGCGCCATCCAGTACATCAAATTCGATCAGCCGACGCTGGCGCCGATGGCGTTCACGCTCTTTTGCCTGAAGTATAAGGACGAGTGCAAGCCGCGGCCGCAGCAGATCGTGTTCAGGGGCGGGCGCCTCAAGCTTACGGCCGAGCGGCTGGTGCAGATGCAGCACGTCAATCAGCGGATCAATGCCGCGATCCGTCCCGAGGCCAATCTGGAAGGACTGCGCGGCGAGAAATGGCTGCTGCATCCGGCAAGCGGCGACTGCAACGATTACGCCGTGACAAAACGACATGAGCTGATCGCCAAGGGTTTTCCGGCGCGCGCGGTGCTGCTGAGCGAGGTCGTGACCACCTGGGGCGAGCATCATCTCGTGGTCGTTGTGCGCACCTTCTCGGGTGATCTCGTGCTGGACAATCTGTCCGGCCACATCATGCCCTGGTCGAAGAAGCCGTATCGCTGGGTCCGCATCCAGTCGCCCAAGAACCCGAACTATTGGGCCTCACTCGGCGATCACGCGGTCTGATTACCCGCGCCCTATCGTGATCCGGACTGGCTGACGCTTTGTGACAGCCCGAGCCCCACGATCACCGAAACGCACAGGATTGCTGCCGGGCGCAGCAAACCTGGGCCTGCAAAGCTCTGGACGAGTGCAAAGAGAACACACGCCGCAGCCGCCGCGGGAAAGAACGAGTCGCGTCCGCGCTGCAGGGCGCCGAAGAACAGGCGGATCAAAGCGAGCAGGCTCACCGCGATCATGGCAGCGAGGCCGATCGATCCGATTCCCGCAAATAGGGCCAGGGCCACCGAGGGCGCGGCCAGCACAGCGCCGGGATCGCTCTGATAGATCCGGCCTACCGCAGTGAAGGTCCCGGCGCCGGCGCCGAACCAGCGTGTGTCGGCCAACATGCGCTCGAGCGCAGCCTTCGCTTCGGTCCCTATCTCGGGGAGAAGCCGCAGGAGGATCGGTCCGGAGTTCCTCTCGAAGAGAAAGGTCAGGACGATCGCCGCGCCGATGAGTGCTGCCGCGGACAACGCACCCGCGGCCAAGGGCGACAGGTCGAGTCTGCGGATGATGAGGATCAGCGTCATCAGCACGACGGCGAAGGCGGCCGCAATCGCGCTGTTGGCTCCTGACAGGCCAAAGATCGCGGCGGCGCTGGCCAAGGCCCCACAGAGGCCGCAAATGCCGATCGCGACCGAGCGAAGGACCGAGTGGTGGGTTTCAGCCCGTTCTGCCGCGAGCTGCATGACCGCCATATTGAGAACGAGGCCAAGGCCAGCCAAGCTCGTCGTGAGGTCATGGGGTAGGCCTGCAGCAAATGTCGGCGAGAGCCGATGCAGGTCCAACATCAAGGCGGAGACCGCGGTGACGCCGCTCAGCACGAACAGTACCAGCTCGGCACGGCCGCGATGGCGGACCACCAAGATCGTAACGGTGAGCGAGGAGATTGCTGCAAGCGTCAGCAGCAGTGCGTTCACCGTGAACCCGATATCGGCGGTGATCGGGCCGAGCGATAAGCCACCGAGGGCATCATGGGCGCTGCCCCAGATCGGATGTGCAAAGCTTAGCGGGAGGGGGACGAGCTGGGCCGCGATGCACAAGGGGATGGCGATCAGAATCCAGCGACTCCAGGAAGTCGCACGGACATAGTGATCATAGTCGGCCTTCCGCGTGTTCAAGGCTGCCGCCAGCAAGGCTAGCGCTGCGGCCATCGTCCCGAACTGCGCGCCGAACTTGGCGCCGGCGATTTCGAGAGCGGTAGCGGAAACGAGGGAAACGATGAGGGCAAAACAAGAGAGGGACAAACGGCGCTCGAACGGAATCCTGAAACGGTCAGGTCACCATACAAGCGTGCGGAGTGTTTTCAAACAGAGGCTGGCGTCGCGATCAGCGGGTGGCCTTGACGGGTCGACCGAAGACCCGGGTGGCGCGTGCGGCGGCAAGGGCAAAGCGTGCGCCCGAACCGAAGAGATAGCCACCTTGGACGGCCACGGCCGCGAGAGCTGCAGCCTTCATGCCTTCAAGGAAGCCAAGACTGGTCATCATGCCAATCGGCAGCACAGTGAGCACCAGGGCGAATGTGACCGGCAGGAGCACGAACACGCGAAAGCGTTGGCCCAGCACGGCACCCGTAAGAAAGCTGAAAATCAAAAACGCGGTCATCCGAAACACTCCCCGTGCTCCGGACCCTAGGTTCCGCACCCTAAAAAGCCCCTTAAGTCGTATGGCTAAATTTGGCCTATTGGCTGCAATTTGCCAGCAACGAGTGGTAGGCCTCCCGCAATCCGTTCAGGGCTACCGTTCCCTTGATCTCGCTGTCGCCCTCCTTGACGAAGACGGACAGCGAAGCCATCGTCTGCCACTTGCCGGCGGCAAAGGCGGAGACCTCGTCCGGCAGGAGCACGGCAGCGCCCGCGGCCGCCATGCTGGCATCAAAGGTCAAGGTGCCGCCGCCGCTCGCCGCAATGGTCACCTTGGGACGGGCGCGGGGCGGGAAGGGCCGGATCAGGGCCACCAGCACGTCGACCCTGCCCTTCGGTGCGCAGCGGACGATCAGGCCGGCGAAGTCCGGGTCGGACTGGGTCGTGTCGGCGGTCTTCATGATGGCAGCGAAGCTCTCGCCGTCCTGGGGCCCTTGGGTTCGGGTGAATTTCCAGACCGAAGACGACGCAGGAGCGGCCACCGCAACAACGGGCGAACCGGGACACAACGACGTCGCGCCATCGGAGCAAGGGCCGGCAGGGCCCAATAGGCGATCGGCGGCGCTAAAGAGGGAGCCCGCCAACAGCGGGATCAGAAGGAGGCCTGACACGGGGATTCCTACTCTTAGTGGACCAGCCTTAGCAGACGGCGGCACGCCCAAGAAGCCTCGGGCTCGTCACACTCGGCTCCCAACCGGGGCGATTTGCTCCTGAACCGGGCACACGAAATACAACAAATAGTCACAAAGGGTTAAACCAAGCCCCAAAGAGTGTCCTGCACGCAACAGTAGGGGACGCATTGCGCCGTTAACCAGTGGGAACCCTTGTCGCACCTCCCCCTAAGCCGTACCAATTTACGTCAATTGGGGACTCCTGGGCGCGATTCATGTCATCTATTGCCAAGACCTATGTTTTGACGCCGGCGTTTTTGGCGGCTGCTTTGGCGCTCGGGGCCTGCTCGACCAATCCCGGCTCCGGACCTCTGACCGACGACGTCAACAACAAGATCCAAACTGAGAATGCGCCGGCTTACGAGCTGGTGCCGCTCAATCCCGCTACCGTGAAGATCCTGCACACCCACGAGCCCAAGGGGCTTGCCGGCGTGTTCACCGACCGCCGACCGCCGGCAAGCATCGTGTTCGGCATTGGTGACGTCGTCAGTGTCACAATCTTCGAAGCCGCGGCAGGCGGTCTGTTCATCCCGGCGGAGGCCGGCGTTCGTCCGGGTAACTTCGTGACTATTCCGGATCAGGCCGTGGACAACGACGGCTTCATCACCGTGCCCTATGCCGGCCAGGTGAAGGCCGCGGGCCTGACCGCGGTTCAGATCCAGCGCTCGATTATCGAGAAGATCGGCAACCGCGCCATCGAGCCGCAGGCGGTCGTTGCGATGTCCTCGCAGCGCACCCAGCTCATCAGCGTGCTCGGCGAAGTCAATGCGCCGGCGCGTTATCCGGCGAGCGCCGCGGGTGCCAAGGATCGCGTGCTCGACGCGATCACCCGCGCCGGCGGCATCAAGGGCCAGGGCTTCGAGACCTGGGTCATGCTGGAACGCGGCGGACGGCGGGCCACCGTGCCGTTCGAAAATCTCGTGATGGCGCCTGAGAACAACGTCTATGTGCGTCCCGAGGACAGCATCTACGTCTACCGCGAGCAGCAGAAGTTCCTGGCGTTCGGCGCCAGTGGCCAGAGCGGCGAGTTCAACTTCGATGCCTGGCGCATCAACCTCGCCGAAGCCGTCGGCAAGTCCGGTGGTCTGCTGGACGGCCAAGCCGATCCGGCTGCCGTGTATCTCTATCGCCGCGAGCCGCGCGAAGTCGCTGCCCAGCTCGGCATCGACGTGAGCAAGTACACCTCGGAGACGATCCCCGTCATCTTCAACGTGAACTTCCGCGATCCGGGTGGCTTCTTCCTCGCCACCAAGGTCATGATGAAGAACCAGGACATCATCTACGTCTCGAACTCGCGCAACGTCGAAGTTTCCAAGTTCCTGAACTATCTGCGTGTGGTCATGGCAACGGGGGGCGATGCGGTGAACCTCGCCAACGACGCTCTGATCTTCCGCAACAATATCAAGCTGGCGCCGTAAGACGTCGACTTGACCGACGAAAGACGATGGCACCGGGGCTTTGTCCCGGTGCCATTTTCGTTTAGCGGTCTACTCGGTATTGTCCCGCCGGTCGGCGGGCACATTCAAGGCGTCACCGAGCACGACGCGCCCGTCGCCGGTCACCCCGTACTATTGCAAAGGGGCTTCATGCGCTTTCGAGCATTCTGGCTTCTCCCGGCTCTAGTCCCTGTCACATTGTTTGCCCCGGTCGGTGAAGCTCTTGGCGCTGCAGGGGACCCGGGCGTCCGCCACCGCATTGACGTGACGATTTCCGCCGAGCCAGACGCTCCGATCCTGTCGCGCCTCAAGGGAGCCAAGGGCGAGCTGTCCTTCACCGTTCGCCTCTCGGCGAATTCCAGGGAGAGCAGGTTCTTCGGGATGCTGCGCCCGTCCTTCCCCGACATCGTCGTGCCCTACGGACCGGGCAGGCCGCTGGTCGAGCAGACCAAACTCTGGGAGGAGGAGATCTGCCATCAACGGCGCGGCCTGCCGAAGGTTACCGTGACCCAGCTCGGCGGGCATTTTGCAGAAGGCGAGGGTCGGATCGAGATCTCCGCCCTCAACCGGCACATTGGACTTCTTGTCCCGCCCGACGAATTAACCCTGGGAACAAAACTTGATCCAGGGAGGGATAGTCTTGGGGCATTCTATGCCTTGCGGGCGCAGACCCGGAACAGCCGCCTGAATGTAGACCTCAAGATCTACTCAATCGATTGCCCTCTTTAGTCCAGGCAAGGCAGTTCTTGGGAACGACGATGGTTTCGGCTTGCGGTTCATCGAAATCCCAAGTCCGCGAATCCGAACAGAGTCGGGCAAGGAGCAGTCAGCCTCGGCGCTAGAGCTTCGAGATCTGATCTGCTCCCGATACGCTACCGCGCTGCGTGCGTGTCGTACCAACCGGCTGGAGGAAAGTCCGGGAAGCGGTAATCCTTGCGCCCGGCCACGCGCACCAGTGCGGCCTGAATCCCCCCTAGCATGCGGAACACACTCTTTCGTCCCTGGAAGATGCCTGCGTCTCCTGCCAGCGCATAGCCGCGGAAGATCCCCTTGTAGACCTCGAGCGCTTCGAACATGTCCATCCACCGTCCGGGCAATTCGTTACCGAACAGTCCGCTGCTGCCTTGTTCGAATCTGTGCGGCTGGAAACAGCCTTCAGTCGCCGGCTGGGGCGGTTCCTGCAGGGAGACGAGGCTTTGATCCACAATCTTGTATTTGGAGTAGCCCAAGCTCCTCAGCAATTCGAACTCCCTTACGAGATCATTCCAATTCTTCTTCTCGGACTCGATCGAGACGAATCGCGGAGGGTCGGAAACGTTCTCGAGCGATGACAATGCGTCAAAATCGTTCCCTTCGATATCGATCTTGCAGTATCGGGGAATGCCGTGATCGCGCATGATATCGGCCAGCCGCTCGGCCTTAACTGTTATCTTTTGGACGCTCGCTGCGCCCAACATCCGGTTTCGCTTGACCCAATCTAGGTTTGCCGTTCCCCAGACCGAATGCTCCGTGTTGACGTAGAAGTCGATATTCCCGGGCGTCTTGGCGACAGCCAGATTGAGGATCTTCAGTTGCCCTGTGGCAACCTGCTGGGAAAACTGCTGGCCAAGTGCACTACAGAATTCCGGTACAGCTTCGATGGCAATGACCTTGAATCCCTTTTTGAGATAGAACTCGGTGTCTTCACCCTTATGGGCACCGAGATCGTAAATGAGGTTTTCGTCAATCATGATTTTCGTACTCGTGTCCAGGTTTTGATGAGCGTAGGGCGCGCAATGGTTTCTAGCGGCGAAATGACGAGATGTTGGTTGGATGGATTGATCCGTCAATCAAGTCCGCCATCGCAGTCATGTTTCCGGCAAACCTGCCTCGGTAATCGATCGTCGGATGCTCGCGAAGCGAGCGCAGCGCATTGGACGCGAGCGCTCGTGTCCAAAAGTATGCGCATTTTCCGAGTGTTATTGTTCCCTTGCGCGCAAGGTAGAGCGGATTTGCGAGTTGCGAGTAGCCATACTTGTAGCCACTGACCCTTCCAGACTTTGACCCAAGATGTACACCGATCAAGTTTGAAGCTCGATACACGTCCGAGAATTTCCTGATCTGCCCAGAAAAGTCCGTATCTTCCAGCCAGCCATAAAGCGGCAGCTTCTCGTCGAATGCACATTGATCGAACACTGTCGCTCTGAAGGCCATATTGCATCCGTACAGGCCTTCCTTCCACTTGCTGTATCCGATTTTATCGCTCGCCCGAGGCCGCGTCAGCGCATCCGAAGCCTGCTCTTCGGTGATTGCGATGCCGTCTCTTGCCCCGTCCATGATCACCGCTCCTGTAACAGCGAGGACCTGTGGACTTGCCGCAAACAGTGCTTCGCACTTTTGGAGCCAATCGGCTGCAGGCCTGAAGTCATCGTCGAAGAAGACAATGATCTTCGAGAGCCATGCCTCGGGAGAGCTTATCCTCCGGGCCGTTTGTATGCCGTGATTTCTCTGCGAGGTCAGTCCCGCCCGAGGAGAGACCAGTCGGTGCACGTTCAGATCGTTCGGGATGGTGGCGACACCGGGCAAATCGCTGGGTTCGGTGCCCACAAGCATGACGCTATCTGGCGCGCGTTCTTGAACTCGAAGCTGGTCAAGAAGAACTTGAATGTCTGCCGGTCTGCCGCGTGTCGCTAAGATGACATCAATATTCAATTTGCCCTCGCAGAGAGACGGCCAGCGAACGTTGGTCGCCTGACATAAGAACTTCATGGAAAACGTTCGATCAAAAGCGGGAATTCTCCCGGAAGCAGTCTGTCGGCAATTGGCCATGCGGGGTTTTCGCAGGCCTGGAGATGCGTTTGGGCGAAGCACTACCGGACCACGTTGCCGAAATCCAGCGTAGTTGATTGAAATTGGGACCGTCCAGCGGCCGTCCTCGGAGGAGACCGCGACTGTGGTGAACCGCCCTGTTAACGAACTCGAGACCGCGCGGATCGGCCCGCATTGCGGAGCGCGGCCGGCACAATGATCTCGCTCGTTATCGTGCTCCCGGAAGAGTTGACGCCGGAAATTAACCTCTGTAGGCGGAGTATGGATCGGAACGGATCATCTACAGCCTCTTCCGACTGCGGCACCTGGTGCGGCACTTGCTGGACGCCCACGGGATCATCCACTCTAATGTATTCTCCACCGGGGGGCGTCAGACGAAAGCGATGGGCCGTGTTTCGATGAACATTCGCTGGTCGGCGGACCTCGTAGCCAGCTGTGTACTGTTCTTTGTCGTAGCGAGCGCGCCGTTCCCATTTGGGTCGACCAGCAATTCGGCTATTGCCTTCTGGTGCGCTTGTCTGGGAGTTGCCTTGGTATTCGCGCCAGCAAAGGCCTTGCGGCGTCCCCATTTCTGGATCATCGCCGGCATCTTCATTGTCGTTGCGGCTTACGGCGTCGTGCTGCACGAACAGCTGTCCGACAGCCCCTGGATTGCGCCATATCATCCGATCTGGAAAGAGCTCGGGTCGCTAGTCGATTCAGCCGTTGCGCCATCGGCCTCCATCGTCAGGCACGAAGCTTTCTTTGCTCTGGGGGCGCCACTTGCGAACATTCTGGCCATTCTGGTGGGGCTTGTCATTGGCGCTGACGCGAGGCGCGCGCGCCAGATAATGCTCGTGATTGCGCTCTCAGGCAGCTTCTACGCTGCATATGGCGTCCTCTCGTTCCTCATCGAGCCGACCATGATTCTGTGGCGCGACAAGACCGCCTATCTCAGCAGCGTCACAGGCACGTTCATCAACCGCAATACCGCTGCGACCTATTTCGGCTCATGCGCCGTCATCTGGATCCTTCTCCTTCTTGCGGCCGTGCGCCGCCACCTCCCCGGAGGGCGCTTCAGGTGGAGCAATCTCTCCCGCGATCTGACCAAAATTCCGCAGGCCTCGATAGCTCTGAAGTTCGCTGCACTCCTGATCTGCGTCATGGCGATGTTCATGACTGGCTCACGGGCGGGGGTTGCTGTTTCGCTGCTCTCCATGATCTTCGTGTTTGTCGTCTTCCTGCGGAAGGACCTGCCGCCGCGCTCCGGCATCTGGATGGCACTGGCGGCCGCCGCCTTGGCCGCTTTCGTTCTCTTGGAACTACTCGGCGGTCGTGTCATGGGCCGCTTCGATAGCCACGGGCTGACCGACAGTGGCCGGCTGGAGGGATGGAAATCCTCGTTGCTCATCATCGCCGATAACCCCTGGTTCGGCACTGGGATGGGGACTTTCCAGTCGGCGTTTCCAGCCTTCCGCAGCCCGATCATTTCAATGCGCGGCACCTGGAATGCAGCCCATTCGACTCCTCTGGAGTTGGCTCTGGAGACCGGAATTCCGATGACGCTGCTTATTTCGGCCGGTTGGGCGGTGATGCTCGCAGTACTCGCGCGTGGGGTGTTCAGCCGCAAGCGTGACGCATCGATTCCGCTAGTGGCCGTCGGGACTGCACTGCTGGCGTTGCTTCATTCCAGCCTCGATTTCACCTTGCAGATACCGGGTTACAGCATTCCCTTCTTTGCGCTGTTCGGAGTCGGTCTGGCGCAATCCTTCCACTCGGGCGAGGGGAGCGTGGAGCCGCAAGGGACTGCGGCAAATGCGCTGTCGACCCGTGCTCGCGCCGCGGGATCGCGAAAACAGACATTTCTCCAGGTACTTGGGTCTTAACCATTCCTTTAGAATTGGTGGACAGGGCTGCCTCTTTCGACTACTTTCCCACCGCATTCGTTCCGGCCATAAAGGCAAACTAGTTCTTGAGGAAATTATGAACCTTGTCAGGTCTACGGTTCGTGCCGTTGTGATGATTGCTGTCGCAAGTGCGATATCCTCTGCTGCCATCGCGGCTGTTTATCCGCCCAGCCGGCAACTGCAGGCTCAGATCATCGCCGATTTCAAGGGATCTCCTGCAACGCTTTTGCAACAATATCCTGATGGCGGTCCGCAGTTGATTTCGCGCGTCCGAGACCTCGGAGCGTCGGATCCGACGACAGTGCCGGGTCTGATCGAATTGTTGAAGAACCCGGCGACGACTAAGGATCAGTTGCGCGCGATCGTCGCTGGTCTTGCCCAGGTGGCGCGCATGGCGGCGCAGACCGATCAAGCCTTTGCCAATGAAATTCAGGCCGCCGTCGCCGGAACGAACAATCCGGACGTGATTGCTGCCTACCAGGCTGCAACCGGTGACGTTGCAATCGCTGCGGCGGGTGCTGGCGGTGGCGGCAGCGGTAGCGGCGGTCCAACGACCAGCTCGGGATTCGCCTCGGGCGGCAGCAGCTCCGGTGTTCAGAGCTTTGGTGGCCTGAACTACCCGAACCGCGTAACGACTTATACGGGTTCAGTGACTCCCTCGACAGCCTATCCCGCGGTCAGTCCGACGCAATAACGTCCGGGCCTCTTGCGCCGGCATCTCTAAAAGAGAGTAAACAAAGGCAGCGTGTCACACGCTGCCTTTGATCTTCTGCGGTGACTTGCGCAATATACAACCCGTGAAGCACTTGGTGCGTCCATGCTTCGATGGCTGTGCGTGATTGCGGACAAGTGAAATCAAGTCGTTGCGCGTTTGTCGGCCCAAGTACGGGCATTGATTGATTTCGGGAATTACCGGATGTTGCAGCTGAACAAGTCCACCTCAGAGATCAATCGCGAGTTTGCTGAGACGCAAAGCTCTCCATTTCAATCGCTGACCCTGCATCTGGATGTCATCCGACATCAGTTTCCAACAATTGTCGCGATCATATCGGCCTCCCTGATCTTGGCGCTTCTCTATCTTTTTACCGAAGCTCCGCAATTCACCTCCACTGCTTCAATCGTCATCGACACTCGCAAAGTACAGTTGTTCCAACAGCAATCCATGCTCGGTGATGTGGCCCCTGACTCCGCGTCGGTGGAAACGCAGGTCGAAATTCTCAAATCCGAGAACATCAGCTTGGCGGTCATTCGTGACTTGCACCTGACGGAAGATCCGGAGTTCCTTGGCAACGGCGGAAGCTTGATCGGGTCGATCGGCAATTTCTTTTCAGATCTGTTTTCCAGCGGCCGCGCCGGTTCCGAGTTCAGATTGCAGCGCAAGGCTCTGCAGCGCTTCGAGAGCAATCGCACCATCAAGCGTCTCGGTCTCACATACGTGATGGAGATCGGCTTCACGTCGCGTGATCCAGCGAAGGCGGCGCAAATCGCCAATGCGATCGCTGACGCCTACATCGTTGACCAGCTGGAAGCTAAGTACCAGTCCACGCGTCGCGCCAGTGTCTGGTTGCAGGACCGCATCAAGGAGTTGCGCGCTCAAGCATCCGCGGCACAGAAGGCGGTTGTCGATTTTAAGACGGCCAACAACATTGTCGACACCGGCGGGCGCTTGATGAACGAGCAACAGCTCGCCGAAGTGAACAGCCAACTGGTTGGAGCCCATGCTTCAACGGCCGAAGCCCGGGCGCGGTTGGACCGCATCAACGATATTCTGAAGCGCGAGATCCCCGACGCGGCAGTGGCGGATGCTCTTCGGAACGAGACCATCGTCAAGCTGCGAGGCCAATATGTCGACATGGCCGCCAAGGAGGCAATCTGGGCAGCCAAGTATGGTCACGATCATCTTGCTGCGGTGAACCTGCGTCGTCAAATGGACGAGATCAAGCGGAACATCATCGACGAGCTCAAGCGCATTCAGGAGTCTTACAAGAGCGATTATGATATCGCCGTCACGCGCGAGGAGAGCATCAAGGCCAGTTTAGCCACCGTGGTCTCGGAGTCCCAGCTGACCAATCAGGCGCAGGTGCGGCTGCGCGAGCTAGACAGCAATGCGCAGTCATATCAGGCGATGTACGACAACTTCCTGCAGCGCTACATGGAATCGGTCCAGCAGCAATCGTTCCCGATCAGTGAAGCGCGGGTGATCAGTGCAGCAACGACACCGCTGGTCAAGAGCTATCCAAAGACTGTTATCGTGCTGGGCGTCGCTCTTTTCGGCGGTTTGGTGCTGAGCTTCGTCTTGGCGATCGTGCGCGAGATGATGGACCGGGTGTTCAGGACGACCCAACAGGTCGAAGAGGTGCTTGGTGCGAGTTGTATAGCGCTGCTGCCGACGGTGAACGCGGCTGCGACCAAAGACGCCGGGGCGAGATTACTGAATTATGTCGTTGATCATCCTCTCTCCCGCTTCTCGGAAGCGGTACGCTCCACGAAGGTGGCGGTCGATCTGAACTCGATAGTCCGAGAGAACCGCGTGCTGGCGGTTACGTCGACCCTTCCGAATGAGGGCAAGAGCACGCTGTCTGCCAACCTTGCGCAGTTGATGGCCCATGGCGGTGCGCGCGTTCTCCTGATCGATTGCGATCTCCGCAATCCCTCGCTCTCGCGCGCGCTGACGCCCGATGCGAGGCTTGGTTTGGTCGAGGTCCTCGCGCACAACGAAAAGTTGGAGCAGGCGTTGACTGTCGATGCGCGAACGGGGCTCTCGATTCTGGCTGCAGGTACGACGTCCAAGCTTCTTCACACCAACGAGATATTGGCGTCCAAGATGATGCATAGCCTGATTAGCGAGCTGAGGGGCAAGTTCGACTACATCGTGATCGACATGCCGCCCATGGCGCCGGTGGTGGACGTGCGCGTGACATCGACCTTCGTTGACTCCTACGTATTCGTCGTGGAGTGGGGCAAGACACCGATGGATGTCGTCAGGCACAATCTGCGTGGGTCTCAGGAAATCCAAGACAAGCTGCTTGGCGTCGTTCTCAACAAGGCAGATACGAAGCGCCTTGCTCGCTACGAGTCCTATCACGGCCGCTATTATTACAAGAAGAATTATGCCCGTTATGGCTACATCGACTAGCATGGGCGAGGTTTGGCGGAAATGCTGCAGGGGCGCATTGCTTCTGACGGGTATTGCTGGAGTAGCCTGGTCACTGACTATGCTGCCATCGTTCTGGTCCGATCTGCAGGTCAGCCCCGTCGCCACACACATTCTGGTCGGTGAACGGCTCAAGCCTGGGACCGTGGAGTCGATCGCGATGCGTATGGACGCCGGCTCGCCATCGAGCATTAGCTATCCCAGTCTGGTGCGAGCCCGAGCGTTGATTGCATTTCGCTCCGCCGAGGAGGGGCTGCTGGGAAAGGGTTCCCAAGATCTTGAGCGCAAATTATCGGCCGCGGAGGACAAGCTGCAGTCTTCGTTGATGCTCAATCCGGCGGACGCCTTTCTTTGGCTGTTGCTGTACTGGGTGAAGAACGAACGTGACGGTTTCGATGCGCGAAATATTCGCTATCTTGAACAATCATATGCGGCTGGACCATACGAAGGCTGGATTGCGCTCCGTCGCAACCGGATGGCGCTTGCGATATTTCCATTGCTTAGCGAACAACTGCAGAAGAAGGTCGTCGCCGAGTTCGCTGGCATGGTCGAAAGCGAGTTCACCGATGATGCGGCGCGCAACCTGACAGGGGTCGGTTGGCCTCAGAAGGATAGATTGCTGGCGAGCCTTGGGGGCGTAAGCTTGGTCGCCCGTGAAGCCTTTGCGAAGCGGCTGGCGTATGAAGGCGTAAAGGCTACCGTGCCGGGGGTCGCGTTGCCTGAAAGGATGTGGAGGTAATGGTTCGGTCGCTCATTCGGCTTGTCCTGCTGATTTGCATGCCTCCGGCCTGGACCCTGGTCCAGAACCTTCCTTCGGCTTACGCACAAGGCACCAAGCCCAAATTCATGATGCAAGGCGCCGCCGACACATCTGAATCGCCTGTCATCCGTGACGGCGCCAATCGTCCTTGCCTCAATGTCGAGGCGGCCGCAAAAGGGCATGTCGCGAACGGAGAGCTGATGGATCATATCGTCAGCGTCAAGAACAACTGCTCTCGAATGATCAGGGTCAAGATCTGCTATTATCATAGCGATCACTGCAAGGACGCGACCGTCTACGGCTATCAACGCGTCGACACGATTCTGGGAACGATGAAGATGTCGACCTTTCGATATTCACTATCGCAGAAATGAACTTGCCGCGCTATCTGCTCATCTATTCGCGGGGCCCTCGAAAAGCTCCAGGAAGTTTCTGGCGTCGTCTTCGCGTTGAACGAGCAGCGCTGCGCGCTTGCCCCTGGCTTCGTTCAGAACGGCTTGAAAGTCAGCGTCCGATCGTTCCCACGCGAGGATTTGTTCTGCGATCTTGTCCAGATCTGATGCGCTCGGATCGAGCAGCAGTTGTTCCGGCACCATGTTGGCGATGCATCCACGGCAAGAGGCGGCAACGACGATGCCTGCCATCTGCGCCTCGTAGACTACTACAGGCTGCGCCTCGTTAACGTACCTCGTCGGAAACACCAGGACGTCTATCGAGGAGAGGAAGTGGGTCTTGGCGTCATCATAGACGGGCCCCACGTATTCGATTCGATCGATCTCGCTCGCCCGGCGCCTGATGTAGTGCTCGATTTCGGCATCGGAGCAGGGACCAGCGATTCGTGCCGTCAGGCGGGATCCGCTCTCTCGCAGTCGGGCCATCAGGTCGAGAAAGCGGTCGATGCCTTTCTCGAGCGAGATGTTCGACAGATAGCCAATCGAGATGAATGTCCGCTCAGGGCTCCGCAGTTCGGTCGCGGGCAGGTCGATGAAGGCCAGGTTGGAAATGACGACCGTTCTGAGATGCCCGCCATACAGCTCCGAAAGCGTCGTCGCCATCCTGGAACAGAGCGCAATATGAAGCTGGTCGGCGCCGGCCATGCGGACGATAGATGCCAGGATGGCGCTGCGCTTCGTCAGATATGCAAAGCTGTGATGATGGAACGCGATCGTCTTCCCGAGCCACCGTGCAAGTACGACGATCAAGAGGTCATAGAGCAGTCCATATCCGCCGGACAGAGAGAGGTAGAGGATCGAGGCATCGGGGTGACGAAGGATAGTCCGTCCGCATCGGACGTAGGCCCGTGCGCGATTGAAATGATGCCGCCACCCACCGGCGGCATCGCCCGGTGAAGTGTTCCCGAGCGCGAGCTGAAATCCAGCAGCGCGCAAAGTGTGGACCACTCGCTTGGTGATGAGCGCTGCGCCATGGACCGGCGGAGGAAGGGGACCCGCCACAACGATCATTTTACCGGGCACGTCGTTGGTCCCTCAGCATGTCGACACATGAACAATCGATGGCGAGAGCAGCATCCTGACAAGAGGGCGCCACGGCTCTTCAATGCCACCCAATTGACCGCAGGGCGGGTCATTCTGCGTGACACATTGGGCGTGCCCGGGATGCGGCTGCGAGCCGTGTCCGAGTATTACGTCACTGTAAAGGTGGTTCGGTGAAATATCTTGGCGGTCTTCGGGATGTCCCGCTGGTGAACCGCCGGATTGCCGCCGATCATCGAATATTCCCGGGGCGCGACGTGGGTTACGACGGCGCCCGAAGCCACAACGCAATTGTCCGGAATCGTGACGCCCTGCAGAATGATCACGCCTGTGCCGATCATCGTGTAGGCTCCTATCGTGATTGGAGAGCATGTTTGCCGGGCAGACATTGGATTGACTCCATGGGTCAACAGCTGGCTGCGGAAACCGGCGAGACCGCAGAATTGACGAAACTCGATCCGGTCTGTGCAATCGATGTAATGCTGGCTCATCACTAGGCTCGCTTTGCGCATGATAAGGTCCGAACGTCGCTTCGTTCTGGTTCGGAAGGCCGGCGAGTTCAGGCGAGTTGACAGTCCACCTATCCAGTTCAGATTGCCGATGACCGCATCTTCATCCATCTGCAACCGATCGAGCCGGCCGATATAGTTGAGATGACCGATGTAGGTCTTCGCTTCCAGGATGCATTCGTCGGCAAGGATCAGGGAAAGACCGATTCGCGCGTCGCGATGGATGGAAAAACCAGGGATCGCGTTGAGGACCAGCCGACGGACTCTCCAGGGGAATATAAGGAATAGAACTTGAATGACGATCTTCAGCATAGTCGTTCCTTGCGCCCGCCCAAAATAGCGGAATGGGCGGCGGTTTGGTCAAGATCTCGGCTTTAAGGTTAGTTCGACAGTGTATGGCCTCGGGAATGCGAATTCACCAACCTGCAGGCTAGGCGGCTTCGGCCGGACAGTTGAGCTTCTTCCGGATGAAGATCATCAAGACCGTCTTGAAGGCGTGAGGCGTAAGGAGCTGAATGAGTTGGAACGCGCGATAGATACCGCGGTTGTTGGCGTGGTAGGCCGGCTCCGCATCCCAAGCATATACAAAATGGTCAAACCGCGCCGGTGGGAAATACCTCCGTAGCGTAGCCGGCGTGTTCAGGCGATAGACCGCCGGAAAGATGTCCTCATCTTTGCGCTCGGGTTGTGCCGAGTTGAGTATGGTGCGGCTAATTCCACTCGGGATCAGGCGGTTGGCTAGTGCGATGTAACCGTACCTGTTTGGGGTTCGCGCGCAGATCCAGCCGCCGGGCTTCAAGAGCCTGTCTATCTCGGCGGTGCTTTGGGCCGGATCCGGAATATGCTCGAATGTGCAATCCGAAAGGATGATGTCGGCGCAGTTGGCGGGCAGCGGTGCACGTCCCGTCGCATCCAGGAGCATTGCCTGGTCCAGCGACGGATTGTTGAAGACGGCTTCGTCGACGTCCACTCCGATGACTTGGGCGACACGTCCCTTGAAGTTGCAGAGATTGCGACGGTACTCCGAACTGACGTCTTCATGGATCATGCCGCGGCCTGCGCCAAAGTCGATCATTGTGGTGCTTAGCGTCACGAGGGCATTCACGCGCTGGTAAAACGCAATCGTGCCGTCAATTCTGGTAAACCCGCCAGCAGCTAGTTCCGGGAAGAAAGTTGAATGCATGGGACTCACTGACGCTGGTGCGCCCAAGAGGAATGACGGACAGATATCCGGGCAGTTCTCGCCTGAACCACGATCGGAATATTCTAGACCGGTGGTCGGGACGACGATCCGCCGTGATACAGCAGATCCTGATAGGCTGAGGTCTCACGAATTTCGAACGCGCTCGGCAGGTCAATTACGCTGACGTCTCCGCGGCTGAGCCGAAAGTTCACTTTGCCCGGCACGAGCGGAATTCGGAACGACGTGATTCCAGCTTTCGCCTTCAGGCTCTTCGAGCCCTTCGCGGTCGCTATCGTGAGCTCGCCCGGCTCCTTCAGGAAGGCAAGCAGCTCAATGTCGTTCTGAGGCGGATCGGCGAAACGACTGACCAGATTCGTCGCGAACCTGAACGGTTGAGCGGAGCCGGTCCCAGCCGCCTCGGTGGATTCGATTCGGTGGAAATAGTAGAGCACGTCTTCGGTGATCTGCGGCATCGTGCCGTTCTTGAACCACGCGATATAGAATGCAGCGAGATCGTAGAAGGCATATTGAATGCTGGTGGACGGTCGAATTTCGGATCCTTCGGAATAGTCGTTCCATGTCGCGATGTTGACCGCGTCGGAGCCGATTTCCATTGCCGCGACCCATGAAGCCCGGAACAACTCACTGTTGTGGCATTCCGAGAACCAGCGATTGTGCGGCCGGAAGTCCTGGGGCCACACCACAGATGCCCAGACCTTTCCAGCCTGTTTGGTCAACTTCCCCACTTTCCTGAGAAGGGGGATGTCGCTCAGTTTGTCGACACCCCACATCGATGCGCCATCGATCAACTCCATGAATTCGACCGTTCTGCGCACATCGAGAAACGTAGGATAGAAGAAAACCTTCTCGCCGCCGGCCGTCAGTCGTTGCAACAGATCCTTCCATCGGCCGACGTCCCACTGCTCGGGAGAAAAGGCCCCAAGGATCAGTCGGCCATCGGATTGGCGCGCAACGTGGGAATTCCGCGCCAGCTTCAGGATTGCATCGGCAATAGCATCGACCGGTGTCTTCACCAGAATCACGGTATCGATCGATAGTATGACTTCAAACTCCGGGGGCCCCTGTTTGGCGGCCTCGAGCATGTTGCGCAGATGGATCATGTACGGGGAGCCGTCGTCGATGCCTCCCATGTTGAACAGGAAGCCATCCAGCCCGATGTGATGCGCGGCTCTGATCTCATCAAGCATGTCCAGGACAGCCCAGTTTGCCTCTGGGCGTGGGGGGCGAGGCAGCGGCCGTTCGCGAATGAAGCCGCCTTCGGCCCGAAGTTTGCCCTGGGTGCCGTCTGGCGACATATAGTCGGCATACTGATCCTTGTCCGCCGGCCAGTTGTCAAACGAGGTCGGAAACCAGTGCCAGTGAGCGTAGACTTTCTTGGTCTTCGTGTCCGAACCCGTCGCGGCCGCCACCGAGGCCGGCATTGAAGATGTTCCCGCGAGGAGTATGCCGGTGGAAAGAAGCTGACGCCTGTCCATGCGGGCGCGCAGCTTGAGATCGTCGCTAATCCGGGCCGGTGGAAAGGACATTCAAGTAAGTATTCCGTTGATATCTTCTATATATTACAAAGATATCTTACCTGAGTTTTGGCCGCAAGGTGAACGAGTTCGAAGCGTTAACGTGATCGAGACAGGTATTGTGCGATCTGCACCGAAGTTGAGCTGCGGTGGGTGAGCTCTTTCCAGGGCCCGCGCTGCGGAGCTTGGCGAACTCTAACATATCTAGGTTATGAACCAGTTCTCGCGTAGTGCAGCCGCTACCCAATTGCAGGTGACGCCGAAGGGCGCCTTCGACTATGTCGTGATCGGCTCAGGCGGCGCCTACTTGCTGCTCTCGTTTACCCAGGCTTGGTCGAGCCCGCGTGCATCGTTGATCGCCGCCATGATACTCGGCGTGAACGGGATCGTTTCCCTGTTCGGCTTGAAGATCGCTCTGGCCAGGTCTTACCTGCTGTTCGTCGTTTTCTTTGTCTTCAACCTCCTGTTTCTGGCCGTGGCGCCTCTTCAGCAGATCGGAAACGACTTCGATCCAATTCTGGCTGACGTAAGTCTCGTTGTGCCGGCCAGCGTGCTTTGCACATTCATGACGATCGTTGGCCTCTGCTTCGTCATCTATCGCCCCTTTCGAACTCCCGAATCCCGCCACAACCGGTTTCTGGGCAGAAGCCTCGCCGCCGAGCCAAATCCGAACTATAGCCTGTTGGCGGCTGCCTCGATCGTCATATCGCTGGGATTGGTCGGTTATCTCGGCTCGTCATTGCTTCAGGTGAATCGCGAGGCCTTCGGTTCGGTGGTCGGCGAGAGCAAGATGATTAACATTCTGGTCACGGCGTTCTTCCGGCCGTTCACCCTGGTTGCTCCTGTCATCGGTGTGAGTGTCGCCTTGGCTCGCCGGGACACAGGCTGGGTAACGTGTTTTGCAATTCTGCTTCTGGCGGGTCTGTTCATCAACAATCCGCTCATTTCTGCGCGTTTTCGTTCCTCGACATTGATCGTATTCTGCGTGCTTGCGATCTTTGGTCCAAGAAGCGTTCGTCTGTTCCTCGTCACCTATTTCGCCGGATTGCTGGCCTCGCCCATATTCGGATCCATTTTCCGGTATGCGAACGTCTCTCTCGATCAGCGGCCGTTCTCCCAGTTCTTCGTTCATCCTGATTTCTCAGGCCTCGATCTGTTCTGCTACGCCATCATGTGGGTCGAAATGAAGGGCCTGGAATGGGGATCGAACATCATGGGCGCACTGCTGTTCTTCGTTCCCCGCGATCTCTGGGCGGGAAAGGGAAGAACGGTCGGTGAGATCATGCATGACTACATCTTCATCCTGAAAGGCTTCGGCACCGACAACGTTTCGGCTCCGCCGCCAATTGAGGGCTATTTCAGCTTCGGTATTATTGGGGCGATTCTGATGTCTGTTGCGATCGTCTATGTTCTCGACCGGGTGGAACGCCGCGGCCTCGCTGCCCAAAGGCTGTCGCCCCTGTACTTCATTCTCTGCCTTTCGCCCATGCTTTGCATGATCCTGCTTCGCGGACCGTTTCAAGTGGGGTGGTCGGAATGGGCGATCCATAGCTCGACCGTCATGGCTTCGGCGGTCATGCTGCTCCTCACCAAGCGCGCTGTCTATGTTCCTGCACCTCCCTCAATTCGCCGCGGGGCAATGCCAGATACGTCGCAGAAGTAAGCGGCTAACCAGGCTGCGTCCGGATGCGGCCTGAGGCTCCCTTGAACACTACCCAGATTGCCGCTGCGCCATTGGCAATCGCCAGGGACACGAACGCACCGGTAACTCCAAGAGCCAAGCAACTGGGAATCGCGATGACAGCGGTTATCGCCGCGGAAATCAAGCTGCCGGCTTGCATCAACCCCAACCGGTGATTGGCCCTTAGCCACATGCTCACAGTCGCAAGTGCGAGGGCGAAGCTCGTCGAGATCAATGCAACGGGGATGGAGCCGCCGAGCGCGACATACTTGCCTCCGAAGATGAAAGACGCCGCGTCGTTGCCGAACCAAATTGCCATGACGGCCAACGGAAGCGGAGCGAAGACGATCAGAGCCAGGATAAGCAGGTGAGGGGTTTCAATCTGGCTGATCTTCGCGACTGCAATGCGTGGCGTGATGAATCCTGATAGCCCGCCAAGCAACTGAGCGAACGGGGCTATCACGGCGAACATCAGTCGATAGCTTGCAACGGCTTCAGGCGAGTTCAGAAACACGAAGACGAACGGATAGATATTTGTCGTCGCTAGGCCGAGGAGGTTGTTGATCAGGAACGAGTATCCTGCTCGGAAATGAGACTTCAGGGAGATGTTCTGGTCGTCCTTGAGCTTGCGGGGGATGTTTCGCCAAGCCGAGACGAGGAAGACCAGATTACCGAGGATGAAGGGTACGGTGTATGCGAAGTGCGATTCCAGATTGACGTGGGGCAGCATCCAGGCTGACACGATTAGGACCGTTGCGTAAGCCGCTGCTGCGACGGCGGAGGCTTGCACGTGTCCCTGAATGTGCATGATTCGCCGAACGAATTGGACCGGACCGGCAAAGCTGAAGAACAGGCAAGCTAGAGCTGCGACGGTGAGCGTTTGCGCCTCGTGAGTGCTGCTGTTCAACACGAGTGCGCATCCTGCGGCCAGTGCAAGGCAGCAAAAGGATACATTCACCGTCCACAGGCGCCGTAAGAATGATCGTTGACTGGTCTGTGCGCTGATTCCAGTCGCGATGATGGGATCGCAAATGACCGCGTGATGAGCGCCAATGAGAATGAGATAGCAGGTATATCCAAGGCTCAGTTCGGCGAACTCGGCCAGCGGCAGCCGACGGGCAACCATCGCCAGGTAGAAGAAATTAGAGAAGCTGAAGATGACCTGCTCGCTGCCCAGAACGAAATATTTGATGAGGTAGGTTTTCATCGTCCTGAAATTGGATTGCTGCTAGCGGGCGCTAGGGTCATAGCTGGGGCGCCCTGATTGCGCAACGCTATAGGATGATGCGGCGCCCTGATGCGAGCTTGTTTGAAGACAAAGTTAACTGCCTGCTTATCATTGAGCGAATGGATCTACGATCAGGCGCGCGCCACGATTGGCGACATCGCAGAATGAATGGGCTGCCTCTACTGGAGCGGAGTGGAGCAAGGCATCAGTAGGCCACGGGATCGCGGGTCACTTGGACCACGGTGCGCAAGATGATCTTCGCGTCGAGCCAGATGCTCCAGTTGTTGATGTACCACAAGTCCAGGTCGACCCTGGATTTCATCATATTGACGGTCAGCGTTTCGCCGCGGTAGCCGTTGACTTGGGCCCAGCCAGTGATGCCTGGTTTAACGTGTTGGCGAAACGCGTAGTTGCTGATGACTTGCTCATACTCAGAGTTGTGCGCAGCCGCGTGGGGGCGGGGGCCGACCAGCGACATGTCGCCCAGCAGGACATTGAAGAGCTGCGGCAGTTCGTCGATCGAAGTTTTGCGGAGCCACCTACCGACCGGGGTCACGCGAGGATCGTTCCTGCGTGCCTGCAGAATGATTGGTCCATCTTCCAGCACGCGCATCGTCCGGAACTTGTAAATCTTGAAGGCCCGCCCGTTGAAGCCGTTCCGGGTTTGCCGAAAGAGCACCGGGCCGCTCGATGTGCATTGGATCAGGATCGCGGTCATCAGCATGACCGGTGCGAACACCAGCAAGCCAAGGCTGGCGCCGATCAGATCGAACGCGCGTTTGAGAGCCTGTTCTTGCCGCGAGATCGGTGCGCGCCTTATCTCGGCAATCATGCTGTTTCCGGCCGTCGTGACCGGGTAGCGCAAGAATCTCGACACATCCGGATCGGAGACGAGATTCACCGGTATCGGAAGGATCCTCAGCGCGTCCGCGAGCGCGTCGATCGCGTGCCCATGATCCCACCTGAGCAGCAGGAACACCTGTTCGATTTGGTTCTCCCGCGCATAGGCGATAAAGTCGTCAAGGCGCGGGCTGATCGACGGAATCAGCGACGGCGAAGTCAGGCACTCAGGGCGGAGCTCCATGACGCGCGTGATCCGGTAGCCAAGCTGCGTGAGTTCCTCGATTGCCTCTGATGACACCAATCCGCGCTCAGCGATCGCCACGGCGCGGCGCCTAGCGAAGGCGCCACCGTTCCGCAACGCAGTCTTGACCAATCGCGCAATGGCTGCCTTTGCCGGCAGAAGCAGAACAGGAGCGGCTAGGTAGAACGAGATTATCGTGCCGCGCGAAATCTGGCTGCTGGCCTTCATGGCGAAGGTGATAACGATCAGCGCGCCGAACAAGCCGGTCCACGTTGCCAGTGTCTTCTTGAATAGAAGCGGCAGGTCGGTGAAGTTCTTGAGAGCGTAGCCGTGCTGAACCTTGATCAGAAGTATGAAGTTGAGCGAAACGACGAGGCTGAGCGCCGCGTAGACGTCGAGTTGGTCGGGCTCCTGCCGTGCATAGATCTGGTATCCGGCAGCGCAGCCAACGCCACTTGCCACGATGATAATGGCGTCCGCCACGAGAGCCAGGACTTCAACAATGTGTGGTCGCCACCATCTCACTACTAAGCTTGGACGTGTCGAAGCCGCCTCATCGAGAACGTGAATTTCGACCTGACTGTCCGCGGCGGGGGTCGGGCGGGCCGATGCAATTGTCATAATATCAACTCAGGACAAGGAAGATCGGATTGGTGCTATCAGGAAAGGCCGTAGCCGAAACAAGACGAATGAAAAAATAACCGTACTTCTTGTGATCTCATTATCCTAGTTCTGCCATTTGGAACACAAAATTTGAAGGCCGGAAGAGGATACGTGCATGCGTCACCGACGGCGGCGATCAGGATCAACGGTGATGCGCCGGGTGGGGATTGGTCTCGCGGCGCTGTCCGCAACCGGCCTCGTTATCTTTGCCTTGGTTCCTGATGCTACGCCCGTCCACACCCCAGCCGAGCCCTCGTTTCATGCCAGCCTTTTTCTGGACGGGCCGTACTCGGCTCGCTTTGCCGGGGAGATAATTGCTGCCAAGGAGGGCTATTTCAGGCGAGGCGTCACGGTGAGAGCCCTTCCGGACGATCCCAATTTCGTCGAAGCGGTTGCGAAGGAGAATGCAATCGGAGTGACGACGGGCCAGAAGTTTTTGCTCGCCGTTTGGGCAGGAGCTCCTGTCACCGCCTTTGCCGCAAGCTTTCTTGACACCTCGGTGGCAATTTTTGCACTGGAGCAGTCGGGCTTGCACCGGCCGGACGACCTGGTCGGCAAGCGCATCGGTTGCCGCGAGGGGAGTGAGGCAGAGGTCGTCTTTGACGCCATGATGGCCAAGCTTCGATTGCCACGTAGCCAGATTGTCAAAATTCCCGACCGGGCTGACTTCCAGGCATTGAGATCCGGAGACGTGGATGCGATCGTTGTCCCGATCGATCAGCAGCCAAGTCCGACAAGCGCGGACTATGTTCCATTGAGTATTATAAGACCTCAGGACTATTCAATCCACGTGCCTGGGCAGGTTTATTTCGCCAGCAACGCACTGATTCGAGATCGGCCGTCCGCAATCGTCGATCTGTTGCACGGTCTGGTTCGGGGCTGGAAGTTCGCCTATGCCGACTACGATCGGGCGATTCCGATCATCGTCGATTTTGACTCGTCAAGGCTCGCTCCTGGGCGCGTCAGATTTGAACTGGAGCAGCAGCGTTCGCTGGTGCTGCCTGTTGGCGCAAGAATAGGCGAATACGACGAAAGTCGGTGGCGAACGCTGCGGGACATCCTAGTCTTCGCGGGGCTTGGCACGGAGAACGCACCGCTGTTTCAGGCTGTCAGCACACAATTCATCAGGGGCGAATACCGGCGAGCGCCGAAAAAGGAAGGCGCTGGCGCCTTCTAGCCGACCCGATTCGGCATTCTGGCTGTTGACGGCACGCCCTTATGCTCCGTTTGCCTTTTTCTGATCCCGTTGATAAATAATAAACGTGATAACCGGCTGAATTTTGGGTTATTCTAAGTTTGGTCATTTCGTCGCCGGTTGGCAGGCGCAGGGGAAGGTGATGGCACAGCAGACGATCCGGCGGTTGGGGTTGTTGGTATCGGCGATGGTCTTGTTGGCCGGGCCGCAGGCAATCGCTGCGATGCAGTTGCCGGCACCCGTCGTTCCAACACCGGCCGAACACGTAGTCCCGGTCACCTTCTGGGCTCAACCATATCCCTACCGCTATGTGCCGCGGCGGCGTTGCCCTCAAGTCCGCGTGGAAACTCCCTACGGCTGGTATTGGGATCGGGTCTGTATAGCGGAGACCAGCCCGATCCTTCGCCGGGCTTATTAGACGGGACGTTTCTCGGAGAGCTTGCGTTGCTTGTCGCGCTCGACGGCTCTTGACGGTGCGCGTTCATCATTAAAATGGTCCTTTCTTTACTCCGTTAATGAGAACTGACACCACCTCGCAAGCGGAAGTGCGGGGAGCGACAGACTGGTGCCTACGCAAGCGCACGTACTGGCCCGGAGGTTCACGGACTGCGGGGCTGAGTTCGGTCAGGCTGCCAAGATCGGCAGAAGAAGCGTGCCGTATCGATGCGGAGCGAAGTTTTTCTCTCCGACGATTTGGGGGGGCTTACGGAGCGTAGTGCCCTCGATTTCGCACCGGAGTTCAAGCGGCGATTAGCCGCCGCGGCAGCGATAGTTTCAGCGGAGGCTGCGAAGCCAAAGCGGTGATCCTTGGCTGTCTCGGGTTTTTGGATACGAGTTATCGTTCAGGATTTGGATTGAATGCGTATTCTTTTGGTCGGCATAAATTACGCTCCCGATCTGATCGGCGTGGCCAAATACAATACGGAGCTTTGCGAAAGCCTTGTTGCCGAGGGCCACGAGGTGAGGGTTGTTACGGCACCTCCCTACTATCCGGCCTGGAGCATCCCCGCCGGTTTGAATGCCTCCTATTTCAGGCGCTCGATGATGGGTGACGTGGGCGTCATGCGCGCGCCGATCTACGTTCCCAAGCAGCCGACTGGTGCAAAGCGTCTGATTCATCATCTGTCCTTCGCACTGACAAGCTTGATGCCGGTGCTGATCGATGCGTATTCTTGGCGGCCCGACATCATAATTTCCGTCGCGCCGTCGTTGATGTCGGCCCGATTTGCATCTTTTGTTGCTCGTCGCGTCGGTGCAAAGTCGTGGCTTCATGTACAGGACTTCGAAATTGATGCCGCATACGGTCTGGGACTGCTCCGGAATGCTTCCCTACGGAAGGTGATGCTCAAGGCGGAGGCGGCGGTCCTCGGGTCGTTTGATCGCGTTTCAAGCATCTGTCCGCAAATGGTGGAGCGCTTGTGGGACAAAGACGTTGATCCGCAAAGAACGACCGAGATTCGAAACTGGATCGACACGGATGTGATATTTCCCCGTCCAAAGCAGACCAGATATCGCACATCTCTGAATATCCACGAAGATGACGTCGTGGCTCTCTACTCCGGGACCATGTCGGCCAAGCAGGGGCTTGACCTCCTCGTCGGAGCCGCCGCTCTTCTTCGGCGCAATCCGCGACTGCATTTCATCCTGGCAGGCGAAGGGCCACACAAGGCAAGACTGGTGGAGATGGCCTCCGACAATCCGAGAATTCATTTCCTGGGACTGCAGCCGAACGAAAGTTTCAACGAATTGTTGGCGACTGCTGACCTTCATGTAGTCCCGCAGAGGGCGGAGGCGGCCGATCTCGTATTGCCGTCCAAGTTGGGGGCGATGTTTGCGTCCGCCCGTCCCGTCGTCGCGATGGCAGAAGGGGGCACGGGGCTTGCTGCCGAAGTGCGGGGTGCCGGCTTGCTCGTCCCGCCAGGAGACGTTCGATCGCTTGCAGATGCCATTCTTCAGTTGGGCGAAGATCCCTCTCTTTGCGAGAGGCTCGGTGCAGAGGGACGAAAGCGGTCCATCGAGCGTTGGGACCGCCGTACCATCGTGCGTCGCTGGATTGCGAGCATGAGTTCGATCTGCGGGCGGCCGGGCAGATCCGAACACGGGCCGGGTGTGGTTTCCAAGAAGCCGGCGGCATCGATCGATAACGCTCTTCCTCTGTCCTGACGGGCCACGTCGGATGTCTCCTGCGTTAATGATCAGTCCCTGCTACGATTGACCTGCATGGAAGGTCGCTTCTAGATGTCTCCGGCAGTCGAGCCATTCCCTCATCGTATTTGTTCCCAATAGGTTTTCGCATATGAGTGGACGTGTTGCGCTAATCACGGGCGTTACTGGACAAGACGGCGCGTATCTTGCCGAGCACCTCATATCGCTCGGCTATGTCGTTCATGGCATTAAACGGCGTTCGTCTTCCTTTAACACCGCTCGTGTCGATCATCTATACCGGGATCCGCACGTTGGTGAGGTGCCGTTCCTGATGCACTACGGCGACATGACGGATTCCACCAATCTGATCAGACTTGTGCAGCAGATCAAGCCGACGGAGATCTACAATCTGGCGGCGCAGAGCCATGTCGGCGTCAGTTTCGAGAGCCCTGAATACACCGCGAACGCCGATGCAATCGGGGTCCTGAGACTCTTGGAGGCGATCCGTATCCTGGGCATGGAGAAGGAGACGCGGTTCTACCAGGCATCCACGTCCGAGCTGTATGGACTGGTGCAGGAGATCCCGCAGAGGGAGACGACGCCGTTCTATCCGCGCTCGCCCTATGGTGTCGCGAAGCTCTACGGATACTGGATCACGGTCAACTACCGCGAGGCCTACGGGATGTTTGCCAGCAACGGCATCCTGTTCAACCACGAGAGCCCCATCCGGGGTGAAACCTTCGTGACCCGCAAGATCACGCGCGCTGTGGCCCGCATCGAGGTCGGGATCGAGGATACGCTTTACCTGGGCAATCTCGAGGCAAAACGAGACTGGGGGCATGCCAAGGACTATGTCGAAGGGATGCACTTGATCATGCAGGCGGATAAGCCGGACGATTTCGTGCTTGCCACGGGCGAGACCCGCTCAGTGCGCGAGATGGTTGAACTCTCCTTCAGGGAGGTGGGACGAGAGATCGAATGGCGCGGCAAGGGCGTTGATGAGATTGGTATCGACAGAAGCAGCGGCAAGACGGTGGTTCGAATCGACCCGACCTATTTCCGGCCAACCGAGGTGGACATTCTGGTTGGCGATGCGAGCAAAGCGAACAGGATGCTGGGTTGGAAGCCGAAGCGGACGTTCGGCCAGCTGGTGCACGAGATGGTGGCAAGCGATCTGAAGGATGCAAGGCGGGAGCGATCGAGTGCCAGCCACAAAGTTTGATCTGAATGGCAAGAGCGTCTACGTCGCAGGGCATGGGGGGATGGTCGGCGCTGCGCTCGTGCGCAGACTGGCGCAAGAAGACGTACGGATGCTCACCGCGAAGCGAACCGAGATCGACCTGACCAACCAAGCTCAGGTGTTCGATTGGTTCGCAAGGATGCGGCCGCAGGTCGTGTTCGTCGCAGCGGCTAAGGTAGGAGGAATTTCCGCGAACGACAAGCTTCGCGCCGAGTTCATCTACGAGAACATCGCAATCGCGGCTAACGTCATCCACGCTGCGCATACAAGTGGTGCCGAGAAGCTGATGTTTCTCGGTTCATCCTGCATCTATCCAAAATTTGCGCCTCAGCCGTTGCGCGAAGACTCGATCTTGACTGGCCTGCTTGAGCCGACCAACGAGCCTTATGCAATCGCCAAGATCGCCGGCATCAAGATGGCAGAGGCTTATCGGCGCCAATATGGCTCTGACTTCATTAGCGTGATGCCGACCAATCTCTATGGCCCCGGGGACAATTATCACCCGGAATATAGCCATGTCGCAGCGGCCCTGATCCGACGCTTTCACGAAGCCAAGGTCGCCGGAAGCAAGAGCGTTGTCGTCTGGGGGAGCGGTTCGCCGCGCCGCGAGTTTCTCTTCGTTGACGACATGGCGGACGCCTGTATTCACCTGATGAAGAACTATTCCGACGAGCGGCCGATCAACATCGGGACTGGCAGCGACATCACCATCGCTGAGCTCGCCCGTATGATCGCCGGTATTGTCGACTATCGAGGGGATATAGTCTTCGACCCGACACGGCCCGACGGAACGCCGCGCAAGCTGCTTGATGTCGGTCGTCTCTCAACACTCGGGTGGCAGGCCAGGACTCCGTTAGAAGCAGGGATACGCCGTGCGTATGAGGCCTACCTGACGATCCAGGCATCCGCCATAGACAGCCGGTGAAACATAGTCCTCCCTCGTCGGTCGAACTTACCAAAATGCGCGAGTTCCAGAAATTAGATCAGTTTCGTGTACCGCCGGGGTTTCGCGGACGGGGAGCGGTCGTCGTGGTGCTTTGGCAGTTGGTTCAATCGACACTCTTTGCACTTTCGCCTCAGCCCTTTTTTGCATGGCGGCGCTTTCTGTTGCGCCTGTTCGGAGCAAAGATCGGACGCAAGGTGCTGCTGCGCCCGACGGTGCGCGTGACCTACCCCTGGAAAACCGAGATAGGGGACTATTCCTGGGTTGGTGATCATGTCGAGCTGTACAGCCTGGATTGCATTTCAATCGGTTCCCATTCGGTCATCTCGCAGCGATCCTATCTCTGCACGGGATCGCATGACATGGCCGACCTCGCGTTCAGCTACATCACCGCCCCGATCACGGTTGGCGATCAAGTTTGGATCGCCAGCGACGTGTTTGTTGCGCCGGGCGTGAAGGTGGGCAAAGGCGCCGTCGTCGGCGCGCGTAGCACCGTATTCAGGGACGTTCCTCCTGAGGTCGTGGCCATTGGTGAGCCCGCGCGGGTTCTACGCCATCGCTTCGCGTCTTGTGGGGACAACTCCCGCAATGCACTCACGGAGCAATCCGACCCCCGCCGCTAATTGGCTGGAGCTACGAGGCTTAATTCTTGATTCTACGTCGTCCTCCGGCGGAGACGTGCAGATCATGATGTAGATCCAGAAAACCCGACCTGCCAAAAGGCATTATGTGCCGACCATGGAGCGATTGCTTGATTTGGCAATGCGATCAGTAAGCTGGCGTTTCTTTCGACTTCATCGCAGGTCGTATCGGACCAAAGTTCGCGACGCTTTCAGTTCTAGAGCGTTCACGGACTCCCGCGAGTTTAGACGTATGGATTACAAACACAACCAAGAGTTGAGATGGAATATCTGCAACAATCGTGGCCCTGTCGGAGCTCGCAAGCCGAATCTGACGACCTACAGCTCTCAGCAATTCCAGATCAGAAGTTGCGTCGCAGCCCGTCGTCGTTTGACCTCAATCGGGAGATAAGGATATCTAGATGTAGAAATGCAACTTTGAGCTGATGTCTGAGCGGCGATCTATGCGTCCGGGGCGAGTGAATGCCTATTGATCGCTGCGCCGAAAACTCGAAAAATGGAGGTCGGCTGGAAGCAGAGCCGAAGGAAGAGCCGAAGGAACGGCTGATGCCCAATGCCCTGCAGGAACGGCTTGACCGCGTTGAGCGTGACCTCAAGCTTTTCAAGGAGTTTGATAAGGTAGAGAAGGCTCGGCTCAACAGCGAGTCTTACCTGTGGACTGCCGAGGACCGCATCGAGTGGCAGGAGACGCAATCCGACAACGCTCGACGGATCCGAGAACTAATTGAGGAACGCGAGGCCTTGCGCAGTCAGCTGGCCTCCTAAGCGCGATAGTCGGTGTGTCCTACAAGTTTCAAGGGACGCCTCTCCTCAGCTGACCTGTAGGGTTCCTTTGGGAGGAGCCAAGGAGACGTTGACAGGAGCTCAGCGTAGAGTGACGTGAGCGAAGGAGCTTACGCGCAGGCTGTAGCTATGATGCCAAGCAGCAGCCTTCCGAGAGACGGGCTCTCCTGCTTCTGATCCACATCACCTCGGGCCCTATCGGTACTGACTATGGTTCGTGCGCCAGCAACCTCAGTAGATTCAACTTGGCGCCGAACGTGGAGCCGTCTACTTCGGCTCGTCACCTCATTCCTTGGGGGACGCTGCCGAATGATGCCAGTCTCCTTCAGTAAGGCTTTTCGAAACTTGTCGCCACTTGGAAAGCGTTGACGGTTAGGAAGATGGTCATGATCTACATCCTCCTTAAGTCAGCGCCGACGAAGGCCGCAGCGCATTCAGGTCAACCCATCGGCGCAGCGCCGCTAGCGGGGCAACCGAAAACCGCCGCCACGGGTCTTAGCGCCAGATGTGCGGCGGTTCGGAGGCGCGCGCGACGCGTCTGTCGCTAAACGGTTTGACGGCTACCGCACGTACCAATAGCCCCACCAGCGCTGAGAGACGGGCCGTGCCTGAGCCTTCATGGCTGCAACTTCCTCGACGGGGCGAGGCCGTGGGCCATAGATCGCGGGCGGGTAGACGTCATCCCATAGCACAAGCCCGCCCTGCGCGTAGGCCACCCGCTGATGTGCCGGAGCAAGCGCGAGCTCGGCAGCTGATGTGGAGGATACCACGAAGGTGAGGCCAAGGGCAGACAGGGCAATTGACGGAACAACGGCGCGGAAGTTCATTGGAAAGAATCCCTCGAAAAATGCGGTACGAAATAATGCGACGGCTCCCTTACGGTTGCAAGGGCATCGACCGGCCGATCGTCCGGAATTTCCCCGCGGCGAGGGTGCATAGTCACCCCGACGCGCGCCTGCTCGGCCAGATGGGCTGATGAGTCAGCTTGTGAGAACTGCTCTCATATCTCTCTTATAGAGATTGGCGCTCATATAAAGCGTTGGCGATCCGCACTCGTAGCGACGAGATGCGGCAGGGGCGGATTTCATGGAGCCTGCATCCGTAGCGGGCACGAGGATTGAACAATCTTTCGGCGCATAAGCGTCAGCGGGAATCATGATGTCGACACACTGCTCGCTCTTGATACGAGCAGAATGATCTAGGGTCTGTACTCAATAGGGATTCCATCCGGAATTCGGCTGTGATTCAAGCTTCTCAGTGGAAGGGAGGCTTGAATGGCAAAGCAGGTCTACTGGCTCAGCGATGCGGAATGGCG
>Ga0268287_100133_pt1 | contig 51238 bp, 52 predicted proteins | sample MetcocultureR3M_FD_191348 | JGI IMG/M metagenome (GOLD analysis project Ga0268287, IMG submission 191348) | Soil microbial communities from Anza Borrego Desert, Southern California, United States - Methanotrophic co-culture R3-M | ecosystem: Environmental > Terrestrial > Soil > Desert | place... | reverse complement strand
CGCGGACCCATTTGCGCAGGCGGCGCAGGGCCACCTTGATGTTGCGGGTGCCGAGCTCGACCTGGTCGTCCAGGTTCTTGTACTCGCGCTTGTCCCAGACCTTCACCGCCTTGCCGTGCCGGCCCTTGTCCTGGCCGATCCGCACGCCTTCGGGGTTGTAGCCGTTGGCGCCGAACGGCGAGGTGCCGCCGGTGCCGATCATCTTGTTGCCGCCCTCGTGGCGCTCCTTCTGCTCGCGGATGCGCTCGGCCAGGGCCTCCATCAGCTTGTCGAAGCCGCCCATGGCCTCGATCTGGGCCTTCTCCTCCTCGGTGAGGAACTTCTCGGAGATCTTGCGCAGCCACTCGGCGGGGATGTCGGCGGCGATCCCGTCGTCCAGCTTCTCCAGCCCCTTGAAGACGTGGCCGAACACCTGGTCGAACTTGTCGAGGTTCTTCTCGTCCTTCACCAGCGCGGCGCGGGACAGGTAGTAGAAGTCGTCCACCTTGCGGTCGATGACGCCCTTGTCGAGCCCCTCCATCAGCGCGAGGTACTCTTTCAGCGTCACCGGCACCTTGGCGTCGCGCAGCTCGGTGAAGAAGCGCATGAACATCGGGGGCGGGCCCTCAAGGCGAACAATCGTTTGAACGCGAAGGATGGGGCCGCGGGTCCGCGATGTCCAGCGTCGCGCCGGCCTCTAGGCCCGCGCCTCGGACTCCATCTCGCGCAGCTTGCGCCAGACGGTCATGCGCGAAACGCCCAGGCGCCGGGCGATCTCCACCGGGCCCACGCCGGCGCGCCGCAGGGCGCGGATCTCGTGGGCCTCGGCGCCCGACCGGCGGCGGCGCGCGCCGTTGGTCGGTTCCAGCTGCCCCACCGCCTCGAGGACGGCGCGCAGGGCGCGGCCGCCGTCGCCCTCGGTGCTGAGGTCGGCGTCCGACACGTAGAGGCTCGCGCCGCGCGCCTGGAGGCGTGCGACGACGTCGAGCAACTGGCGGCTGGTGGTCGCCAGGTGTTCGAGGCGGGTGACGATGAGCTGGTCGCCCTCGGCGATGAAGTCGAGGATGGCGGCGAGCACCGGCGCCGGAGCCCCGTCGACATAGGCCTCCTCGGTGCGGATGACCTGGCAGCCGAGCCTCTCGAGCTCGGCGAGCTGCCGCTCGAGATGCTCGTCGCCTAGCTGCTCGTCGCCCAGTCGCGCGTAGCCGATCTTGAGCATCGCCGACGAAGCTCCCCGAGACTCCTGCACCGAAGGTGGCAGATTCCCAGAAGCCGCGGCGGGAGTGAACCCGTTGCGAGGTTAAATCTCAGCAACAATCGATAGGTCGGTTAGTTGATTTAGGCCGAATTATGTTCGCCGACCACTGATCTTGGCGAAATTGCAGCGCCGCGCTCGGCCCGACGTCTAAGGATGAACTCGGAATCCACAGTTCGCCCAACGACGAATCCATAGCCGCCGACCTTTTCGAACCCGTGGCGGGCGTAGAATCTCTGGGCGCCGTGGTTCTCGGACCAGACGCCGATCCAGATGTCCCGCGGGCCGTCGGCCTCGAGCCAGTCCATGACCGTCGCGAACAGCCGTCCGCCCAGGCCGCCGCCCTGCCAGCCGTTCAGAAGATAGATCCGCTTCAGCTCGCCGCAGGCCGGCGTCACTTCGGGGTGTGGCAGGCCGCATGGCCCGGCCAGCGCATAGCCCACCGCCTGTCCGCCGGCTTCGACCAGCCACGCGGCCTTGGCGGGATCGGCGAGGTCGGCGCGGGTGCGCTCCAGCCCGTACGCCTCGGCGAGGAACGCCTGCAGGTCCTCGGGCGGATAGAGGTGGCCGAAGGTGTCGGCGAAGGTGCGCGCGCCCAGCGCCGACAGCGTCTCGGCGTCGCCAGGCCCGGCGCGGCGGATCACGGGATCAGTCATCGGCCCCCCGAAAGTGCGATATGATGGATATATGGATGTCGCGCTCTACACCCACCACGACATGTTCGACCACCGGCCGGGCGAAGGCCACCCGGAGCGGCCCGAGCGCCTGCGGGCGGTGATCGACGCGCTGAACGACGCCACCGACCTCGACCTTGCGCCGAACGAGGCCCCCGTCGTCGAGGAGGCCGACCTGCTGCGCGTGCACGACCGCGCCTACCTGGACTCGATCTTCCGGATCGTTCCGGCGCACGACGTCCACGAGCTCGACGCCGACACCTACATGTCCGCCGGCAGCCTGCTGGCCGCCCGCCGCGCCGCGGGCGCGGTGGTGAAGGCGGTGCGCGACGTCGCGGCCGGCGAGGCCGAGCGGGCGTTCTGCGCCGTCCGGCCGCCCGGCCACCATGCCGAGCCGGCCACGCCCATGGGCTTCTGCATCTTCTCGAACGTCGCCGTCGCCGCCCGCGCCGCCCAGGCGGCGGGCCTGGCCCGCGTCGCGGTGGTGGACTTCGACATCCACCACGGCAACGGCACCCAGGCGGCGTTCAAGGGCAAGCCCGGGCTGTTCCTGGCCTCGATCCAGCAGTGGCCGATGTGGCCTGGCACCGGGCATCCGTCCGAGAACATCCCCGGCAATATCGCCAACGCCATCTCGCCGCCGGGCGCCTCGGCCGAATCGTGGCGGCGCGCCTTCGAGGGTCTGATGGAGGAACTGGACGCCTTCGCGCCCGACCTCATCCTGGTCTCGGCCGGATTCGACGCCCACCGGCGCGATCCCATCGGCGGCGCGGGCCAGAGCCTGGAGGAGCAGGACTTCGCCTGGGCCACGCGGGCCATCGTGTCGGTCGCCAACGCGCGCGCGAAGGGTCGGGTTGTGTCCTCGCTCGAGGGCGGCTACGACCTCGAAGCTCTGGCTCGCTCGGCGGTCGCGCACGTGAGGGCCCTGGCGGACGGGTAAGGGGCGTAGCGCGCGTGGGCGCCATCGGCATAGGCTCGCGGGTCTGATGGACAAGGTCCTGACCACCCCGCCCCAGGCGACGCCGGCGGCCGTCCGGCACGGCGCCATCATCCTCGCGCGGCATGGCGAGCCGGCGCTGTCGCGCAAGGTGCGGCTGAACGCGGCCGAGTACCGCGAGTTCTGGGCGAATTACGAGATCCTAGGCATCCTGCCGGGACAGACGCCGCCGCGGGCGCTGATGGCCTTCGTCGAACGCTGCGGAGCGCTGGTGTCGTCCACGCGGCTGCGGTCGATCGAGAGCGCCCAGGCGCTGGCCCGGGACCGCGAGTTCCACCGGCACGAGATGCTCATCGAGGCGCCGCTGCCGCCGCCGAACCTGCCCAGGTGGATCCGGCTCTCGCCGTCGCTGTGGGGCTTCCTGGCCCGGGTCTGGTGGTGGTTCTTCGACCACCACGAGGGCCAGGAGACGCGCACCCAGGCCGAGGAGCGGGCCGACCGCGCCGCCGCGATGCTGATCGGGCTGGCGGCCGGCGGCGAGGACGTGGTGGTCCTGGCCCACGGCTTCTTCAACTTCATGATCGGCCGCTCGCTCCGCAAGCTCGGCTGGCGGCTCGTGGAGAGCGAGGGCTACAAGTACTGGTCGATGCGCCGGTTCGAACGGGCGCCGAGGCCCTGACCTTGCAGGGGCGGAGGCCCGCGACCTAGGCCCTGAGGTCCTTCCAGGGGCCGGTGATCGCCAGGGTCGTCCCCGGCGAATAGAGGTTCACGAACAGCGTCGAGCCGTCCGGCGAGAAGCACACCCCGGCCAGTTCGGTGTTCACCGGCTGCGGCAGGCGCGGCGGCCTGGCGTTGCGGCCGAAGGTGTAGACCCGGCCCTCGGGCGTGACGGCCTTGAGCTGGTTGCGGCCCAGCCCCTTGTCCTCGCAGACGAACAGGTGGCCCCAGGGCGCGACGGCCAGGTTGTCGGCCATGCTCATCACCGAGGCGTCCTGCGGCTCGACGAAGAGCTGCAGGCGGCCCGGCCGGTCGGCCTCGCCGGGCTGGCCCTCGGCCGGGCTCGGGACGTAGCGCAGGATGTGGCCCAGCTTCTCGCGGCCCGCGCTGGTGCAGGCGACGAACAGCTCGCCGTCGCCGAAGAACAGGCCCTCGCCCCGGGCGAAGGGGGCCGCGCCCTTCTCCTGCCCGCGCTTGCGCAGGTCGTCGTTCGGGTTCTCGACCTCGTCGACATCGACCCAGACGACCTCGCGCCAGTCGCCCTGCGCCCACCAGGCCTCGTCCCAGTTGCGGGGATCGCCGCCGCCCTTGAAGCCCAGGGCCTGCAGCCGCCCGCCGGCCAGCAGGCGCGCGCGGTCGTTGGGCAGGTAGCGGTAGATCAGGCCGTCGCCGATATCCTCGGTGAGATAGACGACGCCGGTGCGGGGATCGGTGGCGGTCGCCTCGTGGCGGAACCGGCCCATCGCCTTGATCGGCTGCGGGTCCACGAGCCCGCGGGCGGCGGACGGCACCTCGAACACCCAGCCGTGGTCCTTCGCGCCCTGGCTGCCCGCTTTTTGGACCGTCTCTTCGCAGGTGAGCCAGGAGCCCTCGGGCGTGACCCCGCCCGCGCAGTTCAGCATGGTCCCGGCGAGGCTGAGGTGGTGCGAGACGAGGCGGCCCTCGCGCACGTCCCAGACGAGGGTCGTGGTCCCGCCGGCGAACGGCCGCTCGCCGATGCGGTCGAAGACGCGGGCGGGATCGATGCGGCCGGCCAGCGCGCCGTCGCGGCCGAACGCCGAGCGCTCCAGGTCGGCGGGATAGACTTCGTGGTTGCGGACCAGGGCGACCCGGCCCTCGCCGGCCGGGAAGGCGCCCATGCCGTCCATGCGGCCGGGGGTGAGCAGTCCGTCGTCCATCGGCTGGCCGAACTCGGAGACCACCTTGTAGGAGAAGCCCGGGGGCAGATCGAAGACGCCGGCCGGGTCCGGGACGAGGTCGCCGTAGCCGATGGCCTCGCCGCGCGAGGCCTCTGGCGTTCCCTGGGCGAAGGCGTGCGACAGGCCGGCGAAGGCGACGGAGGTGGCGGCGAAGCCGAGGAAACGGCGGCGGGAAACGGACATGATCGGATTGCACCCCCTGACGTCGCCGGGCTATCCGCCCAGGATTGCAGCCTGATGACGGAGTCGCGGCCGCCCGCCTGCCTTAGCGGGTGGACCGGGCCCGGCGCCAGTTCTAGGTTCGTCGCAGCCTTCCGAGGGGACCCATGTCCGAGCCCGCCGACATCGCCGCCATGACCTTCGAGCAGGCGCTCGCCGAGCTGGAGCAGATCGTCGCCCGTCTGGAGTCGGGCCAGGCGCCGCTGGAGGATTCCATCCGCATGTACGAGCGCGGCGCGGCCCTGAAGGCCCACTGCGAGACGCGGCTCGAGGCCGCCCGGCTGCGGGTCGAGAAGATCGTCATGGGGGCCGGCGGCGCGCCCGCCAGCGAACCCGCCGAGTTCGGCTGATGGATCTGTCGCGGCGCGTGGCCGAGGCCGCCGACCTGGTGACGGTGGCCCTCGACGAGCTCCTGCCCCGGGGGGAGGGGCCGGAAAGCCGCCTGACGGAGGCCATGCGCTACGCGGCCCTGGGGCCCGGCAAGCGCCTGCGCACCTTCTTCGCCCTGGAGACCGGGCGGATGTTCGACCTGGACGACCGGCCGGTGCTGCGCTCGGCCTGCGCGCTGGAATGCATCCACGCCTACAGCCTGGTCCACGACGACCTGCCGTGCATGGACGACGACGATGTCCGCCGCGGCCGGCCCACGGTGCACAAGGCCTACGACGAGGCGACCGCGGTGCTGGCGGGCGACGCGCTGCAGACCGCCGCCTTCGAGATCCTGGCCCATCCCGACACCCATCCCGACGGCGGGATCCGCGCCGAGCTGGTGGCGCGGCTGGCCCACGCGTCCGGCGCCCGCGGCATGGCGGGCGGTCAGATGATCGACATCCTGGGCGTGCGCGAGGACCTGGGCGGCGTCGCGCGGATGCAGCGGCTGAAGACCGGCGCGCTGATCGCCTGCGCCTTCGAGCTGCCGCTGGTGCTGGCCCGGGCGATGGACGGCGAGCGGCACGCCCTGATGAACTTCGCCCATGACCTGGGCCTCGCCTATCAGATCGTCGACGACCTGCTCGACGCCGAGGGCGACGAGGCGGCCATGGGCAAGGCGGCGCGCAAGGACGCCGAGAAGGGCAAGGCCAATTTCGTCACCCTGCTGGGCGTGGACGCCGCCCGCGAGCGCCTGGGGGTGCTCGCCGGCCAGACCAAGGCGCACCTGGATCCATTCGGCCGCCGGGCCGATTTCCTGCGGGCCAGCGTCGATTTCGTGTTAGAGCGCCGGCAGTAGCCGCAACCGCCCCCAAAGCGTTTCCTATGCCCCCTGTCACGCCCCTGCTCGACACGGTTTCCTCGCCCGCGGACACGCGCGGCCTCTCGATCGCCCAGCTGCGCCAGCTGGCCGACGAGGTGCGTGCCGAGACCATCGACGCCGTCTCGCAGACCGGCGGGCACCTCGGCGCGGGCCTCGGCGTGGTCGAGCTGACCGTCGCGCTGCATCACGTTTACGAGACTCCCAAGGACATCCTGATCTGGGACGTCGGCCACCAGGCCTATCCCCACAAGATCCTTACCGGCAGGCGCGACCGGATCCGCACGCTCCGCCAGGGGGGCGGCCTGTCGGGCTTCACCAAGCGGGCCGAGAGCGACTACGACCCGTTCGGCGCGGCGCACGCCGCCACCTCGATCTCGGCGGCGCTCGGCTTCTGCGCCGCCCGCGACCGCGAGGGCCGCGACAACAAGGTGGTGGCCGTCATCGGCGACGGCTCGATGAGCGCGGGCATGGCCTACGAGGCGATGAACAACGCCTACGAGACCACCAAGCAGCTCACCGTCATCCTGAACGACAACGACATGTCCATCGCGCCCCCGGTGGGCGGGATGAGCGCCTACATGGCCCGGCTGGTGTCGGGCGGCGGCTACCAGTCGCTGCGCAACCTGGGCAAGGCCGTCAGCCGCGCCTTCCCGCGCCCGCTGCAGGAGGCCGCGCGCAAGGCCGAGGAATACGCCCGCGGCATGGTGACGGGCGGCACGTTCTTCGAGGAGCTCGGCTTCTACTACGTGGGCCCGATCGACGGACACGACATGGACGCCCTAGTCCACGTCCTGCAGAACGCCCGCAAGATCGACGACAAGCCCGTGCTGGTCCACGTGGTGACCCAGAAGGGCAAGGGCTACGCCCCCGCCGAGAAGGCCGCCGACAAGTACCACGGCGTGGTCAAGTTCGACGTGGTCACCGGCGCCCAGGCCAAGTCCCAGGCCGCCGCCCCCAGCTACACCAAGGTGTTCGCCCAGGAGCTGGTCAAGCACGCCGAGCGCGACGAGCGGGTGGTGGCGATCACCGCCGCCATGCCCTCGGGCACCGGGCTCGACCTGTTCGGCCAGCGCTTCCCGGAGCGCACCTTCGACGTGGGCATTGCCGAGCAGCATGCCGTGACCTTCGCCGCCGGCCTGGCCGCCGACGGCATGAAGCCCTTCGCGGCGATCTATTCCACCTTCCTGCAGCGCGGCTACGACCAGGTGGTCCACGACGTGGCGATCCAGTCGCTGCCGGTGCGCTTCGCCATCGACCGGGCGGGCCTCGTGGGCGCCGACGGGCCGACCCATGCCGGCTCGTTCGACGTGGGCTTCATGGGCCAGCTTCCGGGCATGGTGGTGATGGGTCCGGCCGACGAGGCCGAGCTCGCCCGCGCCATCGCCACCGCCGTGGCCATCGACGACCGCCCGTCGGCCTTCCGCTACCCGCGCGGCGAGGGGGTGGGCGTCGAGATCCCGGCCCTGGCCGACCCGCTGGAGATCGGCCGCGGCCGCATAGTGCGCGAGGGCACGGCCGTGGCCATCCTGTCGTTCGGCACCCGCCTGGGCGAGAGCCTGAAGGCCGCCGACATGCTGGCCGCCCGCGGGCTGTCGGCGACGGTGGCCGACGCGCGCTTCGCCAAGCCGCTCGACGTCGACCTGCTGCTGCGGCTGGCCCGCGAGCACGAGGCGCTGATCACGGTCGAGGAGGGTGCGGTCGGCGGTTTCGGCGGGTTCGTGCTGCACGCCCTGGCCGAGCACGGCGCGCTGGACCGCGGCCTGAAGATCCGCACCCTGACCCTGCCCGACATCTTCCAGGACCAGGACAAGCCCGAGGCGATGTACGCCCAGGCCGGTCTCGATGCGGAGGGGATCGTGCGGGCCGCGCTGGCGGCGCTCGGGATCGACAACGCCTCGGTCAAGGGACGCCGCGCCTAGGACCGGACGCTAGGCGGCCCGGCAGCTCTCCACGAACCGCCGCCCGTCCGCCGGCGCGGCCGGCAGGTGGGTGCGTCGCCCGCCGATCCCCACGGTCAGCGGCTCGCCCGCGGCGAAGCTCCGCAAGGCCGGATCGTCGGCGCCGGTGGTCGCCTCGACGATGAAGCCGTCCGTGATCATGTTGGGCTCTGCGACCGCCGGGTGGCGGGTAGAGGCCTCGCCGGCCTTCAGGATGAGCGTCGGCCGCTCGCGCCGCTCCAGCGCGACCAGGCTGACCAGCACCTGGCCCGAACGCGGCTGGCAGGCCAGCATCAGGACCACGTTGTCGGTGCCCTCCTGGCCGAACGCCAGCTTGGCCTCGTCGGGGCTTTCGGTGAGGCCCCAGCTCATCTCTGGCCCCACCGCCAGCGGCGTGACCGGGTGGGCGCAGGCCCCCAGGACCAGGGCGGTGAGCAGGCTGAAAAGACTACGGCGACGCATGACGCTCCCTCTGAGAGGTTAACGCCAGCGCCGCCGCATTGATCCCGATTAGCTTTTAGAAAGGCGAGAAGCGCTCGATCAGCGACTGGCCCGCCGGCGTCTTCTGCACGCGGCTGATGTCGCCGCGGCCGCCGTAGCTGATGCGGGCCTCGGCGATCTGGGTGTGGCGGATGGTGTTCGACGCCGAGATGTCCTCGGGCCGCACGATGCCCGCCACGGTCAGCTGGCGGATGTCGGTGTTGGTGCGCACCTCCTGGGTGCCCTGGATGGTCATGTTGCCGTTCGGCAGCACGCCGGTGACCACCGCCGCGATGGTCAGGCTGATCTTCTCGGCCCGGTTCACCGCGCCCGCGCCGGTGTTGGAAGTCTTAGAGCCGACGTCGACGGCGTTCGCTGGGTCGAACTCGCCGGGCAGGATGCGGCCCAGGCTGGATTCCAGGCCCAGCAGGTGCGGGAAGCCCATGGTGGTCCCCGACGAACGCGAGCTGGTCGTCGAGTTGATGGTCTTGGCGCTGTCGTCGATGTCGATCTGGACGGTCAGGATGTCGCCGACGCGGCCGGCGCGCTGGTCGACGAAGAACGCCCGGGCCCCCGCGCGCCACAGCGAGTTGGCGCTGGCCGGATGGGGCAGGGGCTCGCGGGCCGAGGCCAGCGGCAGCACGTTCTGTTCCCGCGGCACCAGGGCGGCCGGATAGCCCACCGGGGCCAGCTCGGGGCCGCGCACGGCCTCGGTCACGGTCGAGCAGGCGGCGAGGGAGGCGCCCAGCAGCAGGGGGGCGGCGATGGCGGTCAGACGGATACGCATGGGGGCTTCCTTCAACGGAGCGCGACGCGGGTGGTGCGGTTCAGCTTCATGTGGCCGGCGGCGGGGCCCACGGCCGCCTGGCCGGGACCGGTCACCACCGCCTGGACGATCTTCTTCGACGAGGGGTTCTGGACGTTGATGGTCTCGCCGGCCGCCCCGCCGCTCAGCGCCTTGGCCTGCAGGGACAGGGAGATGCCGTCGGCGTCGAAGGTCAGGGTGACGATCTCCCCGGCCTTCACGACCTCCAGGGCGGCGATGTCCCGGCCGGCGACGGCGGCGCCTTCGCGCAGGGGCCGGCGGGCGGCCATGCCGATGACGGCGTCGGGATCGCTGGGGGCGTCGGCCGGCGCGGCGGCCGCCTTGCCCCAGACGAGGTCGGCGGGCTGGATCACCTCGCCCGCCGCGATGCTGCGCGCCCAGGTGAGCACCTCGACGTTGCCGCGCGCGGCCGGGGCTGGCGCGGAGGCGGCCGGCTGGCCGCCGCGCACGACGATCTGGCGCAGGCCCTGGGCGTTGGCCCAGTCCAGCCCGGCGCGCCGGGCGACGCCCTGGACCGCCAAGGCGTTCAGCATCACGTGCGTGCCGGCCCGGACCGCCACGGGGGTCTTGGCCGCCGCGCCCGCCCCGTCGAACAGGTCGCCCAGCGTGACGATCCCGTCGGCGTCGGTCACCTCGGCCTTCAACGTGACCGGCTGGCCCGCGAGGGCGGGGCCGGCGAGCGCGAAGGCGGCGAGTGCCAAGGCGGCGGGGGCGGCGATCAGGGTCCGCATCGCTTAGGCCTTCACCTGGTTGGCGGTGGCCAGCATGTTGTCGGCGGTCGAGATGACCTTGGAGTTCATCTCGTAGGCCCGCTGGGCGACGATCAGGGCGGTGATTTCGGCCACCGCGTCGACGTTCGAGGCTTCGGTGTAGCCCTGGATCAGCTCGCCGACGCCGTTCTCGCCGGGAATGCCGTTGGTCGGCGGGCCCGAGGCGGCGGTTTCCTTGAACAGGTTCGAGCCCTGGGCCTGAAGGCCTCCCTCGTTGAGGAAGGTGGCGAGCTCGAGCTGGCCGACGATCGTCGGCGCCGTCTGGCCGGCCTGGGTGACCTGGACCTGGCCGCTCTTGGAGATGGCCACGTCCACGGCGTCCTGCGGGATCGTGATCCCCGGCTCGATCGGATAGCCGTCCTGGGTGACGAGCTGGCCCTGGTCGTTGACCGACAGGTTGCCGGCGCGGGTGTAGGCCGTCTCGCCGGACGGCAGCAGCACCTGGAAGAAGCCGCGGCCGTCGATGGCCATGTCCAGCTTGTTCTCGGTGCGGGTGAGGGTGCCCTGGGTGGCGATGCGGTAGACGCTGCCGGCCTTCACGCCCGCGCCGACCTGCACGCCGGTGGGCACGATCGTGCCCTGGTCCGAGGACTGCACCCCGGCCGCCTCGAAGGTCTGGTAGAGCAGGTCCTGGAACTCGGCGCGCTGACGCTTGAACGCCACCGTGTTCATGTTGGCGATGTTGTTCGAGATGACCTCGACGTTGAGCTGCTGGGCGGCCATGCCCGTGGCGGCTGTGCGGAGCGCCTGCATCGGTCGCTACTCCCTTACTGGACCTTCCCCAGGCGCTCGACGGATCGGCGCGAGAGGTCGGCTTCGGAATCGATCATTCGGTTGGTGCGCTCGTAGGCCCGGCTCACCTCGACCATGCGGGTGATCTCCAGGATCGCCTGGACGTTGGAGCCCTCGAGCATCCCCTGGCGCAGGCGGGCCTCGGCGGCGGGCTGCGGCAGCAAGTTGGCGGTGTTGCGGTACTGGTTGTCCCCGGTCTTCTCGAGCGCGGCCAGGGTCTCGAAGGTGAACATGCCGATCTTGCCGATCCGCTCGGCGCCCTGGCTGACCACTCCGTCGGCGCTGACCGACACCTGGCCCTTCTCCGGGTCGATGACGATCTCGCCGCCGCCCTCGTCCATCACCGGCGAGCCGTTCTGGGCCACCAGCCGACCTATCTCGTCGGTGCGGAAGCGCCCATCGCGGGTGAAGCGCTCGCCGTCCGGGCCCTGCAGGCGGAAGAAGCCCTGGCCCTCGATGGCGAAGTCCAGCTCGCCGTCGGTGCGCCGCAGGGCGCCCTGGCCGAAGTCGCGGGCGACGCCGTCAGCGGTGACGAACTTCACGGGCTTGGGTCCGCCCAGCGTCATGGCCGGCGCGCGCGCGTCGGTCTTCTGCATGAGCGATTCGACCTTGAAGCCGGTGGTGTCGAGGTTGGCGATGTTGTTCGCGATGATCTCCATCTCGCGACGGAGCACCATCTGCTGCGACAGTCCGACGTAGAGGGCGTTGTCCATCTTAACGGGCGGGCCTTGGCGAACGACTTTCCTGCCCCGCTCGCTGCAAGCTTCGGGCCAATCCAAAAAGCCAAGGAATTCCAGCAACTAATAAAGTTAACAGGCGCCGGGCGGCGGAAAATGCCGGGCATCCTTCGCCGCCGTTAAGGAGCGTTAAAAACCGCTTCTTAACCAAACGGGGCCATGCGTGGACGGGCTAGGATTCTAAGGAACGCGCGCGTGGCCAAGGAGAAGGTCAAGGAGGCGCCGGAGGGCGAGACTCCCGCCGAGGGCGAGGAGGGCGAAGCTCCGCCGGCCAAGAAGAAGCTTCCGCTGAAGCTCCTGATCATCGGCGGCGTCGCGGCCGTGCTGGTGCTCGGCGGCGGCGGCGGAGCCGCGTTCTTCCTCCTCAAGCCCAAGCCCGACGCCGCGGCCGAGCACGGCGGCGAGGCCAAGGCCAAGAAGAAGGACAAGAAGGGCAAGGAGGAGAAGGGCAAGGAAGGCGAGGGCGGCGGCGCCCAGGTCCGCGAAGGCCCCGACGGGGTGGTGTTCTACACCATGCCCGACGTCGTGGTGAATATGCAGACCGCCGACGGACGGCCGACCTTCCTGAAGCTCAAGCTCACGCTCGAGCTCCCCGACCACGAGGCGGTGGAGACCCTCGATCCGAACATGCCGAGGCTGCAGGACATGTTCCAGAGCTTCCTGCGCGAGCTGCGGCCCGAGGACCTCGCCGGCAGCCAGGGCAGCTACCAGCTGCGGATGGAGATCCTGCGCCGGGTCAACCTGGTGATCGCCCCGTCCAAGGCCAACGCCGTCCTCATCGAGGAGATGCTCATCAACTAGGGCGCAAGGCCCCGGCTGAGATCCCGACCCCATGAGTGAAGACACCGAAGCCCCCGCGATGATGGACGACGCCGCCGGCGGCGCCTGGGCCGAGCCCAAGGGCGGCGGCGACGGCATGGTCGGCTCCGAGCGCATCCTGAACCAGGACGAGATCGACAGCCTGCTGGGCTTCGACCTCTCGGACGACGAGGTTTCGGAACGCACCGGCATCCGCGCGATCATCAACTCGGCGCTGGTCTCGTACGAGCGCCTTCCGATGCTGGAGATCGTCTTCGACCGCCTGGTGCGGTTGATGACCACTTCCCTGCGGAACTTCACCTCGGACAACGTCGAGGTGAGCCTCGACAACATCTCCTCGATCCGCTTCGGCGACTACCTCAACTCGATCCCGCTGCCGGCCATCCTGTCGGTGTTCCGGGCCGAGGAGCTGAACAACTACGGCCTGCTGACGGTCGATTCGAACCTGATCTACTCGATCGTCGACGTGCTGCTGGGCGGCCGCCGCGGCACCGCGGCCATGCGCATCGAGGGCCGCCCCTACACCACCATCGAGCGGGTGCTGGTCCAGCGGATGGTCGAGGTCGTCCTGGCCGACGCGCGCGAGGCGTTCGAGCCGCTGACGCCGGTCAGCTTCACCCTGGACCGCCTCGAGACCAATCCGCGCTTCGCCGCCATCGCCCGGCCGGCCAACGCCGCCATCCTGGTGAAGCTGCGGATCGACATGGAGGACCGCGGCGGGCGCATCGAGCTGTTGCTGCCCTACGCCACGCTCGAGCCCATCCGGAAGATGCTGCTGCAGCAGTTCATGGGCGAGAAGTTCGGCCGCGACAACATCTGGGAAAGCCACCTGGCCACCGAGCTGTGGACCACCAACATGGAGGTCCGCGCCGTGCTCGACGAGCAGCAGGTCAGCCTGCAGAAGGTGCTCGACCTGAAGGTCGGCGACACCCTGATGCTGAACGCCACCCCGGACAGCCTGATCGAGCTGCGCGCCGGGGCGATCCCGCTCACCCGCGGCCGCATGGGCCGCCGCAACCACCACATCGCCGTCAGGGTCGAGGCGCCGCTGTCGCCGCACGCCCGCAAAGCCGTCACGAGGATTGCATGAGCGCCATCGGCCTGATCATGAACCTGGTCCTGGCGGGCCTGCTGGTCGCCGCCCTGGGCCTCGGGATGCGCCTGAACCGCCGCCTCAAGGCGCTGCGCGACAGCCATGACGGCTTCGCCACCGCCGTCGCCGAGCTGAACGCCGCCGCCGAACGGGCCGAGCAGGGCCTGGCCGACCTGCGCGCGGCCACCGACGAGGCGACCGACGCCCTGGCCGACCGCATCGAGAAGGGCCGGGCCCTGGCCGCCAAGCTGGAGCGGCTGATCGCCCAGGCGCCCGCCCAGGCGCCGGGGCGCGCCCGCCCGTCCGTCGAGGCCGGGCCCGAGATCGAACCCGACCGCGACGCCGAGCGCAGGCTGGGCGCCCTGCTGGCCGCCGCCCGCGAGGCCCGCGCCAAGCCCGAGCGGCTGGTGCGCCGCGAGCCTCTGGCCGCTCCCCTGGCGGCTCCCCTGGCCGCCCCCCGTCCTGCGGCCAGCCCCGCGGCGAATCTCGACGACGACCTCTTCGAGGACGCGCCGCTGACCCTGACCAGCTTCGGAGCCCGCCGGTGAAGTCCATGCCCCGCATCCTGCCGCTGGTGGGCGTCGCCGCCGGCGGGGTTCTGGCGATCAACGCCCTGTCCGGCGCCAAGGACCTGCCGAGCCTCGTCTCGGGCGCCCGCGCGTTCGCCGAGGAGGCCGTAAAGGGCGCTCCGCCGGCCAAGGGCGGGAAGCCCGCCAAGGGCGGCGAGGCCGCCGAGGCTGCGACGGGCGAAGCGAAGGACGCCGCCGCCCTGCCCGCGCCGGCCATCGCGCCCAAGCCGGTCTGCGCGCCTACCGCCGCCGAGCTCGCCAAGCAGGCCGGCCTGTCGCCCGCCGAGCTGCAGGTGCTGCAGAGCCTGGGCGAACGCCGGGGCGTGCTGGACCAGCGCGAGAACGACCTCAACACCCAGCTCGCCCTGATGGCCGCGGCCGAGGCCAAGCTGGACGCCAAGATCAAGGCGCTGAACGGCCTCAAGGGCGAGGTCCAGGGGCTGCTCACCGAGGCCGACAACAAGGAAGCCGCCGAGATCGACCGCCTGGTGAAGGTGTTCGAGGGCATGAAGGCCAAGGACGCCGCGCCGCGCTTCACCGCCCTCGACGACTCGGTCCGGCTGCCGATCGCCGCCAAGATGAAGGAGCGGGCGCTCTCGGCGATCATCGCCCAGATGCCGGCCGCCGAGGCCAAGAAGCTGACCGAGGGCCTCGCCAAGCGCTTCACCGACGCCCAGGCCGCCGCGGCCAAGGCGCAGGCGCTTGCCCAGAACAGCGCCCAGCCGGCGGCTCCGCCCGCCAAGGCGGCGCCGGCGCCCCGCGCGCCCGCCGCCGCCGCGACGCCGCCGCCGAAAGCCGGCTGACCCGATGAGCCTGCGCCGCGCCCTGCGTTCCGGCGTCGCCGCCGCCTGCATCGCAGGCGTGGCGGCGCCTGCGGGCGTGGCTGCGCCGGCGGCCACGGCGGTGGCGAACGGGCCGCTCGACGTGCGGGTGGCCCAGACCGAGACCTTCTCGCGGCTGGAGTTCCACTGGAAGGGCGGGGCCAGCGTCTCGTCGCGGCGCGAGGGCCAAGTCCTCGTCCTGACCTTCAGCCGCGACGCCGACCCGGACATCTCGCGGCTGCGCACCTCGCCGCCGCGCTGGATCAAGACCGCCGAGAAACGGCGAGTCGGCGGGCGCCTGCAGCTGGCGATCACCCTGGCCGACGACGCCGACGCCAAGGTCGGCGCCGCCGACGGCGCCCACTACGTCAACGTCTTTGAGAAGCCCCCAGCGCCGGACGCCCAGTCCGCCGAGGTGGCCCAGGTCGAGCCCGAGCCCCAGCGTCCGAACCCCCTGCCGCCCGGCGGGGTCGTGAAGATGGACGTCAAGGTCGCCGCCGGCCAGGCGCAGCTGGCCTTCACCTGGGCCAATCCGGCGGGCGCGGCGGTCTTCCGCCGGGGCGGCGCGGTGTGGGTGGTGTTCGACGCGCCCGCCAGCCTCGACGTCTCGGATGCGCCGAAGGGGCTGAAGCAGGTGACGGGCGTGCGCGCCTTCAAGGGCGCCGACCACGCGGCCCTGCGCATCGACGCGCCGAAGGACATCCCGGTCTTCGCCACCGCCGTCGGCAACACCTGGACGATCGCCTTCGGCCCCGGACCGCAGTCCCAGCCCGGGATCGTCCGCCTGGGCCGCGAGCCGGCCGGCGGGCCGCCGGTCGTCAAGGCGCCGGTCGCCGGCGCCACGCGCGTGGTGCGGATCGCCGATCCGGTGGTCGGCGACGCCCTGACCGTGGTGACCGCCCTCGGCCCCGCCAAGGGCCTGCCCAGCCGGCGCGACTACGTCGAGATGGCGCTGCTGCCGTCGGTCCAGGGCCTGGCCGTGGAGTCCTTCATCGAGGACCTGTCGGTGGCCCGCGACGGCGACATCGTCCGCATCGGCAGCGCCCAGGGGCTGACCCTGTCGCCCGCCTGGGCGATCCGCGACAAGGTCCAGGCCGAGCTCGGGGCGCCCAAGCCCGCCGCCATGCCGGCGCTGATCTCCGAGGAGTGGGCGAAGACCGGGGAGGGCGGCTTCCTCGAACGCTACAGCGCCCTGCTGTCCGCCGCCGCGGCCGAGGGCGGCAACAAGGAGCGCGGGGCGCCGGTGTCGGCCCGGATGGCCTTCGCCCGCTTCCTGGTGGGCTCGGAGCTGTCGTTCGAGGCGATCGGCGTCCTGAACGCCATCGCGCGCGAGCATCCCGAGATGCTCGACGATCCCGAATTCCGCGGCCTGCGCGGCGTCGCCCGGGTGCTGGCCCGGCGCTACAAGGAGGCCGAAGCGGACCTGTCCACCCCCGCGCTCACCGGCGACCCCTCCAGCGCCATGTGGCGCTCGTACGTCGCCAGCCAGCTGGCCCATTGGCCGGACGCGCGGGCACAGTTCGGCCGGGGCGCGGAATCGTTCGCCCTGTTCTCGCCCAAGTGGAAGGCGCGCTTCGCCAGGGCCGAGGCCCAGGCCTCGCTCGCCCAGGGCGACCTCGTGGGCGCCGAGGCGCGCATCCGCCTCGCGCTGCAGGAGAAGGCCGGCTCGGTCGAGGAGCTGCACAGCCGGCTGGTCCAGGCCCGCATCATCGAGCTTCAGGGCGCCAAGGATCGCGCCCTGCGCATCTACGCCGCCATCGCCCGGGCCCCGGTGGATTCGATCTCGGCGCCGGCGGTGCTGCGCGCCACCCAGATCCGGCTCGAGACCGGCAAGCTCACCCCGCTGCAGGCGGCCACCGTCTTCGACGGCCTGCGCTACCGCTGGCGGGGCGACGCCACCGAGCTCGAGACCATCCGCGCGCTGGGCAACCTCTACCTCGACCAGGGCCGCTACCGCGAGGCGCTGGAGGCGCTGCGGACCGCGGGCGGGCGCCTGCCCGACCTGCCCGAGGCGCTGCAGCTCCAGGCCGACCTTTCGGCCGCCTTCCGGGCCCTGTTCCTCGACGGCATGGCCGATGGGCTCGAGCCGGTGCAGGCCCTGGCGCTGTTCTACGACTTCAAGGATCTGACCCCGATCGGCGCGGACGGCGACCTGATGGTACGGCGGCTGGTGCGCCGCCTGGTGGACGTCGACCTGCTGCCCCAGGCCGCCGAGCTCCTGAAGTACCAGGCCGAGAACCGCCTCGACGGCGTGCCGCGCGCCCAGGTCTCCACGGACCTCGCCCTGATCTACCTGATGGACCGCAAGCCCGAGGCCGCCCTGCAGGCGATCAACGCCTCGCGCACCACCGTCCTGCCGACCGCGCTCAACACCGAGCGCCGCCAGATCGAGGCCCGGGCCTGGGCGGCGCTGGGCCGCTTCGAGAGCGCCCTCGAGATCATCGAGCGCGACCAGTCGCGCGAGGCGCAGGAGCTGCGCGCCGAGATCACCTGGAAACAGAAGAACTGGACCGCCGCCGGCCCCCTGTTCGAGAAGTCGCTGGGCGAGCGCTGGAAGAAGCCCGAGCCGCTCACCGCCGAGGAGGAGGGCAAGCTGCTCCGCGCCGGCGTCGCCTACAGCCTGGCCGGCGACGAGGCGGCGCTCGCGAGGCTGGAGCGCCAGTACGCCGGCTTCTACGAGAAGGCCAACAATCCCGAGGCGCTCAAGATCGCGCTGTCCGGCGCGCCGTCGGGCCGCCTCAGCGTCGCCGACTTCGGCCGGGTCAGCGCCGACAACGAGGCGTTCGCCGGCTGGGTCGCCCGCATGAAGGACCGCTTCAAGGCCAAGCCCTCGCCCACCGGCAAGCCGCCCGCGGGCAAGGCGTCCACCGACAAGCCCGCCCCCAAGCCCGTTCCTGGGCCCGCCGCGCCCGCGGCCAAGGCCGCCGCCAGCTAGGGCGACGCCGCCGCCCGGCCGCGCGGGTTAGCCGGCGCCGCTTCCCCGCTGGAAGCTCTCGACCAGGCTGCCGGCCACCAGCCGCCAGCCGTCCACCAGCACGAAGAAGATCAGCTTGAAGGGCAGGCTCACCGTCACCGGCGGCAGCATCATCATGCCCATGCTCATCAGCACGCTGGCGACCACCAGGTCGATCACCAGGAACGGGATGAACAGCAGGAAGCCGATCTCGAAGGCGCGCTTCAGCTCCGAGATCATGAAGGCCGGCGTGACCACCCGCAGGGGCGTGTCCTCCATGGTCGCCGGCCGGGGGATGCGCGACAGGCGCACGAACAGGGCCAGGTCCTCCGGGTCCACCTGGGAGAGCATGAAGGTCTTCACCGGCGCGCCCGCCGCATCGAAGGCCTGCGGAAGCTCGATCTGCTGGTCGAGCAGCGGCTTCACGCCCTCCTGGTACGAGCGCTCGAAGGTGGGGCCCATGACGATGGCGGTCAGGAACAGGGCCAGCGAGATGATCACCGCGTTGGGCGGGCTCTGCTGAACGCCCAGGGCGGTCCGCAGCAGCGACAGCACGACCACGATCCGCACGAACGAGGTGGTCATGATCACGATCGAGGGGGCCAGCGACAGGACCGTCAGCAGCCCGACCAACTGGACCACCCGTTCGGTCAGGCCGGCCCCGGTGCCGAGGTCGATGTTCAGCGCCTGGGCCGCCGCGGCGGCGGGGAAGAACAGGGCGGCGAAGGTGGCCACGGCGGCCAGCATGGCCGCCTTGCGCCAGTCCTCGGCCGACAGGGCGCAGGTTGAGCGGTAGAGCTCTCGCAGCATCAGCGGCCGTCCGTCTTCGCATCGCCCAGGAGGCGGCCTTCGCCCAGCAGCAGCAGCCGCTCGCGCCCGTCGCAGTCCACGATCACGAGCCGGCGCGCGGGATCCAGCACCAGGGTCTCGACGATCTTGAGCCGGCGCTCCTTGCGCTGGACGTGGCCGAACCGGGCCAGGGCCTCGGGCCCGTAGCGCCGCAGCGCCACGGCGGCCAGGCCTATCAGCCCCAGGGTGATCGCGAGCGCGAAGAAGGCTCGAAGGAGGGAGGTGAGATCCATGGGCGCTTCTGCGGCGGAGGTCCTTTGTCGCCCCAATCGCGCCTGAGTCTCTTAAGAGCCGATTAACCCTGTTTATTCACCATGATGGCCATGAACCTGGCCGAAATCCCGCTGTTCCAGATGCTGCGAGGGCGGCTCAGCCACCTCACCGAGCGCCAGAAGGTGATCGCCCAGAACGTGGCCAACGCCGACACCCCCGGCTACGTCCCGCAGGACGTCGGGCCGTTCGGCTTCCGCACGCGGCTGCAGGCGTCGGCGGCGATGGCCGCCACCCAGCCGGGCCACATGCAGCCGAAGAACGCCCGCAGCCCCTCGGCCGCGGCCTACAAGGCCCGGGAGACCGCCAGCTCCGAGACCACGCTCAACGGCAACGCCGTCGTGCTGGAGGAGGAGATGATGAAGATGGCCGAGGCGCGCATCAACTACGACGCGGCGATCGGCTACTACCAGAAGTCCCTGGGCATCCTGCGGCTGGCGACCAAGCCCGCGGGTCGCGCCTGATGCGCAAGGAAGGCTGACCCATGCCCCGCTCCCTCTCGGGCGTCGCCCAGGCGATCGCCGCCTCCGCGCTCCGGGCCCAGCAGGCCCGCATGCGGATCATCGCCGAGAACCTGGCCAACGCGAACTCCACGGCCAAGGTCCCGGGCGGCGATCCCTACCGGCGCCAGGCGCCCGTGTTCGAGCCGACGCGGGTCGCGGGCGCCGCCCAGGGCGTGCGGATGAGTAGGGTCGAGCCCGACCAGAGCGCGTTCCGGATGGAGTACGACCCGGGCCACCCGTCCGCCGACGACCGCGGCTACGTGAAGCTGCCGAACGTGAACTCGCTGGTCGAGGCCATGGACATGCGCGAGGCGCAGCGTGCCTACGAGGCCAACCTCAACGTCATCGAGACCGCGCGGGCCATGGAGACGCGCACGCTCGACCTGCTCAAGAAGTGAGGGTTTAGGCGATGATCACGCCGCTCGCCGCCGCGAAGGCCTACGCCGCCGCCCAGAAGACCATGGGCCTCGAGGGCGCCGGCGGCGTCACCGAGCCCGGCGCGGGTCCGGGCTTCGGCGAGATCCTGAAGGCCGCCATGGGCGACGCCATCCAGGCCTCGCGCCAGGCCGAGACTCAGATGGCCGCCCAGGTTCAGGGCAAGGCCGAGCTTGTCGACGTGGTGACCGCCATCTCGGCGGCCGAGGCCAGCCTCGAGACCGTGCTGGCCGTCCGCGACCAGGTGATCAGCGCCTACAAGGAAATCCTGCAGATGCCGATCTGAGCGCGGGGCGGGGCCGCCCGGCGGAAGCCGGGGGGCCGCTCCCGCGGATCGCGATGGATTCCCCGCCGTGGCGGGGATGAGTCGCTGCGCTTACTTGATCACCGCGCAGGCCACGCGCGCGCCGGCGCCGCCGATCGGCTGGGTCTTGTGGTCGTCGGCGTTGGCGTGGATCACCACCGCCGAGCCGTCCGCGTCGCGCAGGGCCTTCAGGCTGGTCAGCGTCGTGTAGACCTCCGCCGCGCCCGCGCCGTCCGCGCCGGCGTAGAGGTTCGGCAGGTCGCCGGTCTCGTTGGCCTCGGGGTTCAGCAGGCCGTGGACCCGCTCGCCGCCGCCGTGCGTGTGGCCGCCGGCCGAGGTGAAGTCCGACTTCGAGCAGTCCGCCTTCTCGTGGAAGTGCAGCCCGTGCCAGCCGGGGGTCAGGCCCTTGGCCTCCACCCGCATGACCACGCCTTTCGGGCCCTGGGTGAGGGTGACGGAGCCCATCGCCTGCCCGGCGCTGTTCTTCAGCTCGGTGGTGACCGAATCGGTCTGGGCCGAGGCGGCCGAAGCGGCGAGGGCGGCCGTGGCGGCGAGGGCGATCATGGGGCGCATGCGGATACTCCTTTGACGACGAGGGTGCAGTCTTAACGCGCGAGGACGGCGGCGGGGAGCCTTCGCCCGTGCTAGGGCTTGGCCATGGACCCCGCGATCGAGCTCCAGTCCGTCGCCAAGCGGTACGGTCCCAGCCCGGCGCTGGACGCGGTCAGCCTCTCGGTGGCCGAGGGCGAGTTCGTGGCGCTGGTCGGCGGATCGGGGTCGGGCAAGACGACCCTCCTCAAGACCATCAACGGTCTGGTGCGGCCCGACGGCGGGACCGTCCGGGTGCTCGGCCAGGACGTGGCCGCCGCGCCCGAGCCGCACCTGCTGCGGCGGCGGATCGGCTATGTCTTCCAGGAGGTGGGCCTGTTCCCTCACCGGACGGTGGGCGAGAACATCGCCGTCGTGCCGGCCCTGCTGGGCTGGCGGGCCCCGGCCATCGCCGCGCGCGTGAGCGAACTGCTCGAGCTGACGGACTTGTCGGCCGACGTCCGTGACCGCCTGCCGGCCGAGCTCTCCGGCGGGCAGCGCCAGCGGGTCGGCGTGGCCCGCGCCCTGGCGGCCGAGCCGTCGCTGATGCTGATGGACGAGCCGTTCGGCGCCCTCGATCCGCTGACCCGCGACGCCCTGGGGACGGACTACCGCCGGCTGCACGAGCGGCTGGGCCTGACCACGGTGATGGTCACCCACGACATGGCCGAGGCGGTGCTGCTCGCCGACCGCGTCGTGGTGATGAGGGCGGGCCGCATCCTGGCGGACGGCCGCCCCGCGGACCTCTTGGCCCGGACCGAGGATCCAGACGTGCGCGCGCTGCTGGAGGCCCCGCGGCGCCAGGCCGAGCGGCTGGCGCGGAGGCTCGGCGCATGAGCCCGCGCGTCCAGGCCGCCTTCGACCTGCTGCCGGACTACCTGGCCTGGCACGTCCTGCTGAGCGGGAGCGCGCTGCTGCTGGGCGTGGGGATCAGCCTGCCGCTGGCCATCGCCGCCAGCCGCAGCGCGCGCCTGCGCTGGCCCGTCCTGGCGTTCGCCAGCCTGATCCAGACGATCCCCAGCCTGGCCCTCCTGGCGCTGTTTTACCCGCTGCTGCTGGCGCTCTCGGCCCTGGCCCACGGCCTGTTCGGCGGCGGGTTCTCGGCCCTCGGCTTCCTGCCCTCGCTCCTGGCCCTGACGCTCTATTCGATGCTGCCGATCCTGCGGAACACGGTGGCGGGGCTCGCAGGCGTCGATCCGGCCGTGCGCGAGGCCGCCGACGGCCTCGGCATGACGGCGGGCCAGAAGCTCCGGCAGGTCGAACTGCCGCTGGCCGCGCCGGTGATCATGGCGGGCGTGCGCACCGCCGCCGTCTGGACCATCGGCGCGGCGACCCTGTCCACGCCCGTCGGCCAGACCAGCCTCGGCAACTACATCTTCGCCGGCCTGCAGACCGAGAACTGGGTGTTCGTGCTCTTCGGCTGCGCGGCGTCGGCCGGGCTCGCCCTGGCCGCCGACCAGCTCCTCGGCCTCGTCGAGACCGCTCTGCGGCTGCGCCGACCCCTGCTGGGATGGGCGGGCCTGGCCGGCCTGGCGGTCGGCGCGGCGCTCGCGCTCCTGCCGCTGGCCGGCCTGGTCCTGACGAGCCTGGGCGGCGGGGCGTCCTATGTCGTCGGCGCCAAGAACTTCTCCGAGCAGTACATCCTGGCCGAGCTGATGGCCCACCGGCTGGAGCGGACCGGCGCCCGCGTCGCCCGCAAGGAGGACCTGGGCTCGGCGGTCGCCTACCGGGCCCTCGCCGCCGGGGAGATCGACGTCTACGTGGATTACTCCGGCACGCTCTGGACCAACGTCCTGGGCCGCGCCGACAACCCCGGCCGGGCGGCGGTCCTGGACCAGCTCACGTCCGAGCTGGACCGCCGCGACGGCGTGCGCGTCCTGGGCTCGCTCGGGTTCGAGAACGCCTACGCCTTCGTCATGCGGCCGGATCGGGCGAGGGCGCTGGGCGTCGCCGACCTGGACGACCTGGCCCGCGAGGCGCCGGGCCTGGCGCTGGGCTCGGATCTGGAGTTCCTCTCGCGCCCCGAGTGGCGGGCCGTCGAGGCCGCCTACGGCCTTAAGTTCCGCAGCGCGCGCTCCTACCAGCCGACGTTCATGTATCGGGCGCTGGCCGGGGGCGAGGCCGACGTCATCTCGGCCTTCTCCTCGGACGGACGGATCGCCGCCGGCGGGCTCGTCGTGCTGCCGGACCCCAGGGGCGCGATCCCGCCCTACGACGCCGTGATCCTGATCTCGCCCGCCCGCCGGGACGATCCGCGCCTGCTCGCCGCGCTCCGGCCGCTGGTCGGGGCCATCCCCGTCGAGGCCATGCGCGCGGCCAACTACAGCGTCGATCGGGACTCCGGGAAGGCGACCCCGGCAGGGGCCGCACGGACGCTGGAAAAGGACCTCGGGCTCTAGAGCCCCTAGGCAATTCCTGCCCACCGGTAGCCGTTCGTTAACCATGCGGGGCCGACTCTGGCGCCAGCGGAGTCGTCCGCGGTTTCAGCGTGTTTCCACAGGGGTTTCCATGAACGGCGCCGAGGTTCTGGACGTCGGCCGCGACGCCATCTGGCTCACCATCCAGCTGTCGGCGCCGGTGCTGATCGTGGGGCTGATCGTCGGCGTGGGCATCGGCCTGCTGCAGGCGCTGACCCAGATCCAGGAGGCGACGCTCGTCTACGCCCCCAAGATCGTCGCGATCTTCATCTCGCTGCTCATCTTCCTGCCGCTCATGGGCGCGCTGATGAGCGGCTTCATGCGCCACATCGCCGCCCGCATCGCGGCCATGTGAGGCGGCGCGCGCCCGCCCGATGGAATCCTACGCCACAGCCCAGCAGGTCTTCGCCGCCGGCCTGGTCTTCGCCAGGCTCGGGGCGATCATCATGCTGATCCCGGGCCTGGGCGAGACCTTCATTCCGGCGCGAATCCGCCTGTCGTTCGCCCTGGCCCTGGCCCTGATGCTGTTCCCGGTGCTGGGCGCCACCGCGCCGCCCATCCCCGCCAGCGCCGGCGCGCTCGCGGGCGAGGTGATCCGCGAGCTGCTCATCGGCCTGATGATCGGCGCCATCCTGCGGATCTTCATGCTGTCGCTGGCGACCGCGGGCGAAATCGTCTCGCTGGGCACGACGCTGTCGTTCGCCCAGACCGCCAACCCGATGCAGGCCCAGCCGACGCCGACGCTCAGCACCTTCCTCGGCATGCTGGGCATCGTGCTGATCCTGACGACCGACCTACACCACATGTTCCTGGCCGCGCTGGTGCGCTCGTACGCCATCTTCCCTTTCGGCCGCGAGGTGCCGGTGGGCGATGCCGGCCAGCTCGCCATCCAGACGACCAGCCGCGCGTTCGCCCTGGGGCTCCAGCTGGCCGCGCCGGTGGTCGTCCTGTCGCTGATCGTCAACGTCGCCGTGGGCCTGGTGGGGCGGGTGATGCCCACGTTCCAGGTGTTCTTCATCGCCTCGCCGCTGCTGGTGCTGCTGGGCCTGTCGGTCTTCGCCGTCAGCCTCGGCGTGATCGGCATGGTCTGGGTCGACCGCTACCGTGAGCTCATAGGGATGTTCCTGGGCTCATGAGCGAAACCGAACAGTCCTCCAAGACAGAAGAGGCCACCCCGCGGAAGCTGGAGAAGGCCCGCTCCCAGGGCGATGTCGCCAAGACCATGGACCTGTCCTCGTTCGCCACCCTGGCGGCCGGGGCGGCGGCCCTGGCCGTGACGGGAGGCTGGCTGGCGCGGAAGATGGCCTCCGAGCTGTTGCCCTTCGTCGAGCGGCCGCACGCCATAGACCTCCACGGCGCAGGGGGCGTCGACATCGCCCGCCACGTCATCATGGCCGCGGCGCCGGCGCTGGCCATAGTGCTCGGCGCCACCGCGATCTGCGGGGTGGCGGCCCACCTCATGCAGACGGGCCTGATCTTCTCGGCCGAGAAGATGAAGCCGGACCTCAAGAAGCTCTCGCCGATCGCCGGGCTGAAGAAGATCTTCGGTCTCGACAACCTGGTGAACTTCCTGAAGTCGCTGGTGAAGGTGATCGTCACCGGCGCGCTGGGCTGGTGGCTGCTGCAGCCCTACATCCCGCAGCTGGCCGAGCTGGCCGCCCTGGATCCCCTGGCGATGATGCCGTTCGCGGTCGACATCCTGAAGCGGCTGGTGTTCGCCGTCGCCGCGCTCACCCTGTCGATCGCCGGCGCCGACTGGATCTGGCAGAAGCGGCGCTACCTCCACCGGATGAAGATGACCCGCGAGGAGGTGAAGGACGACTTCAAGCAGGTCGAGGGCGATCCGCACGTCAAGGCGCGCCAGAAGCAGATCCGCTTCACCCGCGCGCGCCAGCGGATGATGGCCGCGGTGCCCGACGCCACGGTCGTGGTGATGAACCCGACGCACTACGCCGTCGCCCTGAAGTACGACGCCAGCGAGACGCCGGCCCCCATGTGCGTGGCCAAGGGCCTCGACAGCCTGGCGCTGAAGATCCGCGCCGTCGCCGAGGAGGCGGGCGTGCCCGTGATCGAGGATCCGCCCCTCGCCCGCGCCCTCTACGCAGCCGTCGAGATCGACGACATGATCCCCCCCGCCCACTACGAGGCGGTGGCCAAGATCATCGGCTTCATCCTCAACCGCGGACGTCGTGCCGTGGCCAAGCCCCTGTGACACAATGCAGACGATTGATTCGCCGGAGGCGCCGTCGCTCGCCATGGCCGAGCCGCCGTCCAAGCCAAAGCCGCGCTTCGACCTCCTGACGGGGGCCGCCGTCGTCTTCTTCCTGATGGCGGTGGCGTTTGCGGCTGCGCCGGCGCTCGACGCCGGACCCGAGACCCTGGCCAGCATGCTGCTGCTGATCGGTCTGGCCGGCGTCTCGTGCCTGGGCCTCTTCGTGCTGCGCACGGGGACAGAGCCCGCGGCCGAGCCGGAGCAGGGCGCCGACGTCTTCCTCCAGGCGCTGGACGAGCCGGCCGCCATCGCCACGCCCGACGGACGGCTGTCGTTCGCCAACGCGGCCTGGCGCGAGGCGATGGGTCCGGCCATGCGCCTGCCCAAGACCGGCGCGGCCGCCGCCAGCCTGTTCGGCGCCCTGGCCGCCGCCCGCCGGGGCGAGCTGGGCCGCGCTCTGCTGAAGGCCGCGGGCGAGGAGCGCACGGCGCTCATTTCGCCGGTCGGCCCGCGCCGCTATCTCGTGCGCCTCACCGGCGGCGGCGGAACGCTGGCGCTGCCATCCGCGGCCATGGAGGTGCTGAACGCCTTTCAGACGGCCAAGGCCCCGCCGCCCAAGGTGCTGGACGCCTTCGCCGCCGCCTCGCCCTTCGGCGCCGCCCTGCTGGACGGCGAGGACCCGTTCCTGGCCACCATCGTCGAGGCCAACCCGGCGCTGAAGGCGGTGGCCGGCGGCGGCCAGGCGGGCCAGGCGTTCGGCGACCTGATCGAGCCCGCCAGCCGGGCCGACGCGGCCCAGCGGCTGGCCGACGGCAAGGCGCCGCTGGAGGTCCGCCTCGCCCATGACCCGACCCGCATCGCCCACCTGTACCTCTCCAAGAGCGACGGCCGCTGGGTGGCCTATCTGGTCGACGTCTCCGAGCAGAAGCAGATCGAGCTGCAGCTCGCGCAGAGCCAGAAGATGCAGGCCATCGGCCAGCTCGCCGGCGGCGTGGCCCACGACTTCAACAACCTGCTTACCGCCATCCTGATGCAGCTCGACGTGCTGGCGACCCGGCACCCGGTGGGCGATCCCTCGTACGAGGGGCTGAACGAGATCAAGCAGACCTCGATGCGGGCCGCCGACCTCGTCCGCAAGCTGCTGGCGTTCTCGCGCAAGCAGACGGTCCAGCGCGAGATCCTGGACGTGGGCGAGATGATCTCGGAATCCGAGGTGCTGCTCCGCCGCCTGCTGCCCGAGGACGTCAAGCTGGCGACCGACTACGGCCGCAACCTGCCGCAGGTGCGCGCCGACCGCGGACAGCTCGACACGGCCATCATGAACCTGGTGGTCAACGCCCGCGACGCGATCAAGACCCACGGCGGCGGCGCGATCCGCATCCGCACGGCCAGACTGACCCAGGAGGAGGCCCGCGGCATGGGCTATCCCACGGCCCAGGGCGACCAGGCGCTGATCGAGGTTTCGGACGACGGCCCCGGCATCCCGCCCGAGGCGCTGGACAAGATCTTCGACCCCTTCTTCACCACCAAGCCGGTGGGCGAGGGCACGGGCCTGGGGCTCGCCACCGTCTACGGCATCGTCAAGCAGTCCGACGGCTGGATCAGCGTGGACTCCAGGCCCGGCGAGGGTGCGGCCTTCCGGATCTTCCTGCCGGTCCACGTGCCGGCGGCCGTGGTGGCTCCGGCGCCCCAGCCCATCGCCAAGGCCAAGCGGCCCGCCGCCCGCGACCTGTCGGGCGCCGGCCGGATCCTGTTCGTCGAGGACGAGGACGCCGTCCGCGGCGTGGCGGCCAAGCTGCTGCGGGCCCGCGGCTACGAGGTGATCGAGGCGGCCAGCGGCGAGGAGGCCCTGGAACTGGCCGAGGCCAACGCCGGCAAGATCGACCTGATGATCTCGGACGTGGTCATGCCCGGCATGCAGGGGCCCGACCTGCTCAAGCAGGCCCGCGGCTATCTTGGGGCGGCTCCGGTGATGTTCATCTCGGGCTACGCCGAGAGCGAGTTCTCGGACCTGCTCGAGGGGGAACGGAACGTCTCGTTCCTGCCCAAGCCCATCGACATCAAGACCCTGGCCGAGCGCGTGAAGCAGGAGCTGCAGAAGGCCGCGTGACGCTTGCCTCCGCCGCCGGGCGCCTCCAAAGATCGGCGTTCCATCCCAAGCGAAGCGTCCGACGTGTCCAGTTCCCCTCCGGCCGAACAGCAGGCCCCTGCCGATGAAGCCTTCAGCCGGGCCTATGCGGCCCAGCACGGCGGCCGCCCCGAGGAGGCCGAGCGCCTCTACCGGGAGCTGATCGAGACGCGCGGCTCGTTCGGGGCCATCGCCAACCTCGGGCTCCTCTGCGAGGACCAGCACCGCGACGCCGAGGCCGAGGCGCTGTACCGCCAGGGGCTGGCCCGCGCGCCGCACGACCCGCGCCTCCGCTTCCAGTTGGGCTGCCTGCTGCTCAAGATGGGACGCTATGCGGAGGGCTGGCCCCTCTACGAGGCGCGGCTCGCCCACACCGGCGTGCGCAAGCCCGCGCTCAGCTTCCCGGAGTGGACTGGGGGCCCCGTCCGCTCGCTGCTGATCCTGCCGGAACAGGGCCTGGGCGATCAGATCCAGCACGCCCGCTATGCGCCGCTGCTGAAGGCGCGGGGCGTCGACGTGACCCTGGTCTGCAATCCGGCGCTGACGCGCCTTTTCGAGCCGCTGGGGGTCACCGTGCTCGCGGCCGAGGGCAGTCTGGAGATCCGCCGCCACGACGCCTGGGCGTTCGCCGCCTCGCTGCCCTGGCGCATGGAGACGACGCTTCAGACCGTCCCCGCCGCGCCCTACCTTCCGGCAGGCCCGGGCGGGTCGGGGATCGGGTTCGTCGGCAAGGGCAGCCAGATCCACGTCAACGACGCCAACCGCTCGCTGCCCGACGCGATCTGCGCCGAGATCGCCGGCTGGCCGGGGGTCGTCAGCCTGGCGATCGAGGACACCGGCGCGCGGGACATGGCCGACACCGCCGCGCGCGTGGAGGCGCTCGATCTGGTGATCACGGTGGACACCGCGCTCGCGCATCTGGCGGGCGCGATGGGCAAGCCCACGTGGCTGCTCCTGCCGTTCAACGCCGATTGGCGCTGGCTGCGCGATCGGACCGACAGCCCGTGGTACCCGTCCGTCCGGCTGTTCCGCCAGCCCCGGCCGGGCGACTGGGGAAGCGTGCTGGACCAAGTGCATGCCGCCCTCGACGCCCGCTGACATGTCCGCGGCTCAGGGTCAGGCGCTCTCCGTCGGCAAGGTCTTCGAGTACGCGGTGGCCGCCGAAGCCGCCGGACGGCAGGACGAGGCCGAGCGGCTCTACCGCCTGATCCTCGCGGCCGCGCCGTTGCCCGAGGCCGCCCGCAACCTCGGCCTGCTGCTCGACCGGCAGGGGCGCTGGGACGAGGCCGAGACGATCTACCGCAACGCCCTGGCGGCCGACCCCAGCGATCACGTGGCGACCCTGCAGCTCGCGCTCCTACTGCTGCGGGCCGGGCGTTACGCCGAGGCCTGGCCGCTCTATGAGGCCCGCGCCCGCCGGCCGGGGGCGAACCCGCGCCCTCATTTCTCCTACCCCGAGTGGCGGGGCGAGCCGGTCCGGTCGTTGCTGATCTGGCACGAGCAGGGCCTGGGCGATCAAATCCAGTTCGCCCGCTATGCGTCCGTGCTCCGCGAGCGCGGCGTCGCGGTCACCCTGATGTGTCCGCCGGCGCTGGAGCGGCTCTTCGCGCACCTGGGCGTGCGGGTGGTGGCGACGCGCGGGTCCGTGCAACTGCCGCGGCACGACGCCTGGGTCATGTCCGGCTCGCTGCCGTGGCGGATGGGGACCACGCTCGAATCCATCCCCCCGGCGCCCTACCTGCCCTCCGGCGAGGGCGGGGCGGGGATCGGCGTGATGCCGCGGGGAAACCCGCTGTTCGCCCAGGACATCGAGCGCTCGCCGCCGCCCGAGGTCGGCGCCGAGCTGCTCGCCCTGCCGGGCGCCTGCAATCTCGCGCCCGAAGCCACCGGGGCGGCGGACTTCGAGGACACGCGCTGTCTCGTGGCCGGGCTCGCGCGGGTGATCACCTCCGACACCTCGGTGGCCCACCTGGCCGGCGCCATGGGCAAGCCGACCTGGGTGCTTCTGCCGCACCGGGCCGACTGGCGCTGGCTGCGCGATCGGACCGACAGCCCGTGGTATGCTTCCGTCCGGCTGTTCCGGCAGCCCCGGCCCGGCGACTGGGCCGGCGTCATGGCCGAGGTGCGCCGCGCCCTGGAGGAAGACTGCAGATGAGCCGGATCGTCGCCGTGGATCGCCGCCCGCCCGCCCGCGCCCTCGCCGCCGGTTCCCTGGCCGCCGGCGCGCTCGCTACCGCGGCCGTGGGCGCGCTGGCGGTCGGCGCCGTCGCGGTCGGGGCCCTGGCCATCGGCCGCCTCGCCGTGGGTCGCATGCGCATCCGCCGGCTCGAGATCGACGAGCTCACGGTCCGCCGGCTGCACGTGCTGGACGACCGCCCCCGCCGCTAGGGCCTTTCAGCGGGGCTGCAAGCCTCATCAGTCTTCCCCGGTGGCGCCGTCGCCTGCGCGTAGTAGCGTTCGGCCAGGAGGAGCCTCGGATGAGCCAGAGCCTTCAGATCCGTCGCATCGCCGGCGCCCTGGGCGCCGAGATCTCCGGCGTGGACCTGTCGCAGGACCTGCCCGACCGGACGATCGCCGCCATCCGCCAGGCCCTCGCCCAGCATCAGGTGATCTTCTTCCGCGGGCAGACGCTGACGCCCGAGCGGCAGGTCGCCTTCGGCGCCCGTTTCGGCCCGCTGAACGTCCATCCCTTCGTCGCCGGCATGGCGGGCCAGCCCGCGGTCATGGAGATCATCAAGGAGCCGCAGGACCGGGTGAACTTCGGCGGCGGCTGGCACTCGGACATGAGCTTCCTGGAGCGGCCGTCGATCGGCTCGATCCTCTACGCCGTGGAGGTTCCGGACTTCGGCGGCGACACCCTGTTCGCCAGCCAGGCGGCCGCCTTCGAGGCCCTGTCGCCCGGCCTGCAGAAGACGCTGGAAGGGCTGAACGCCGTCCACTCGGCCAGCCGCGAGTACTCCGCCAGGGGCCACTCGGCCCAGAAGCGCAGCGCGATGTCCGTCGCCGAGGCCGACGGCTACGTCGGCGAGTACGTCCACCCGGTGGTGCTCATCCACCCCGAGACGGGTCGCAAGGCGCTCTACGTCAATCCGGCCTTCACCCTGCGGATCGACGGCTGGTCCAAGCGGGAATCCAAGCCGCTGCTCGACTACCTCTTCGAGCATTCCCGCTACGAGGGCTTCACCTGCCGGTTCCGCTGGGAGCCCGGCTCGGTGGCCTTCTGGGACAACCGTTCTGTCTGGCACTTCGCCCTGAACGACTACCCCGGCCAGCGCCGCCACATGCGCCGGGTGACGGTCGACCCGTGGCCGGTGGGGGCCTCAGCCCGCGCGGGCGCCGCCGCCTAGCTGCGCCAGCACCCCCTCGGCCGCCGCCAGGCCCGTGGCGAAGCTCGCCTGCAGCAGGTAGCCGCCGGTGGGGGCTTCCCAGTCCAGCATCTCGCCGGCGACGAACACGCCGGGGCGGGCCTTCAGCATCAGGCGCGCGTCCACCGCGTCCAGCCTGACGCCGCCGGCCGAGGAGATGGCGCGGGCCAGGCCCTGCACGCCCGTCAGGCGGATCGGGGCGGCCTTGATCGCGCGCGCCAGGGCGTCCGGCTCGGCCGGCAGGTCCTTGCCGTGCGCCTCGCGCAGCAGGTTGGTCTCGACGGGCGAGAGCTTCAACGCCTTGCGCAGGTGGTTCGACAGCGACTGGGCCCCGCGCGGCCGGGCCAGCCGCCGGGCGACGTCGTCCAGCTCCATGTCGGGGCGCAGGTCGATCTGAAGCGTTGCGGAACCCTGCGCCTCGATGGCGTCGCGCAGCGGCGCGGATAGCGCGTAGAGCGCCCCGCCCTCGAGGCCATAGCGCGTGACCATCGCCTCGCCGCGCACCGTCCGGCCGCCGAAGGCGAGGGCGATCCCCTTCAGCGGCGTGCCCGCGAAGCCCTCCATCACCGGGCTCCAGGCGACGTCGAACCCCATGTTGGCCGGCCGGAAGGGGGCGACGTCCGGAACGAGATGCTCAGCCCAGTCCCCGTCGGTCCCCAGCCGCGGCCAGCTCGCCCCGCCCAGCGCCAGGACGACCGCATCGGCCCGCACCGCCGTCTCGCCCTGCGGCGTGTGGAAGGCGAGGGCGCCGTCGGCCGTCCAGCCCCGCCATCCGTGGCGGCTGCGGATCGTCACGCCCAGCTCCGCCAGCCGCGCCAGCCAGGCGCGCAGCAGCGGCGAGGCCTTCAGCGCCCTGGGGAACACCCGCCCGGAGGAGCCGACAAAGGTAGGCTGGCCCAGGCCAGCGGCCCAGGCGACCAGGGCCGCCGGCGGGAAGCGCTCGAGGTAGGGCCGCATGCGTGCGGCCGCGGCGCCGTAGCGGCCGACGAACGCCTCGAAGTCCTCGCTGTGGGTCAGGTTCAGCCCGCCGCGCCCCGCCATCAGGAACTTGCGGGCAGGGGAGGGCATCCGCTCGTACACGGTGACCGCGCAGCCGGCCGCGGCCAGGCGCTCGGCGGCGAACAGCCCGGCCGGCCCGCCGCCGACGACCGCGACGGCTTTACGCACGCCGCCCTAGCGGTTCGCCATGGCGATCAGCGCCGCCAGGCCGACGCCCATGCCGCGCAGGCTGTTGGACTTCTCGACGTCGATCCACTCGTCCAGGGCGTGGGCGCGACCGCCGCGTCCGCCCGAGCCGATGGTGACCGCCGGAATACCCAGGCTGATCGGCATGTTGGAATCGGTGGAGCTGGCGCCCAGCACCGGCTTGTAGCCCGCCGCGCGGACGGCGGCGGAGGTCAGCTGGACGATCTCGGCGTCCTCCCGGGTCGCGCCGGTGGGCCGGTCGCCGATCAGCTTCAGCTCGGCGCTGATCTGGCCCGGCGCCGTCGAGCGGGCGGCGTTCTCGGCGGCCACGGCCTCGTCCACCAGGGTCTTGAACTTCGCGTCCAGCTTGGCGAGTTCCTCGGGGCTCTCGGAGCGCATGTCCACTTCCAGCCAGATGGCGTCGGGGATCGAGTTCACGCTGGTGCCGCCGCCGACCACGCTCGTCGCATAGGTGGTCCGGGGCTCCTTCGGGACCTCCAGCCGATTCATCGCCACCACGGCGTTGCCCATGGCCGCCATCGGGTTGACGATGCCGAAGGCGCCGTAGCTGTGGCCGCCCGGCCCCTTGAAGGTGACGCGGTAGCGCCGCGAGCCGACCGCTCCGTAGGTGACCCGCTCGGCGCTGGTCCCGTCCATCGAGAAGAAGGCGGCGATGCGGTCCTTGTACTCGCCCTGGGTGAAGAGGTGGCGCACGCCCCGCAGGTCGCCCGGGCCTTCCTCGCCGACGTTGCCGACGAACAGAATGTCGCGCTTCGTCTTGATGTTCGCCGCGTCGAGCGCGCGGATGTAGCCCAGCAGCACGGCCAGCGAATGGGTGTCGTCGCCGACGCCGGGGGCGAACAGCCGGGTCCCCTCGCGGCGGACCTTCACGTTCGTGCCCTCCGGGAACACGGTGTCCAGGTGGGCGGCGATAACCACCACCTTGCCGCCGGCCGGTCCGGTCCCGCGGCGCAGGCCCATGACGTTGCCCTCGGCGTCCATCTCGACGTCCGTGAGGCCGTGGGCCTTCAGCATCTCCATGTACGCCCGCGCGCGTTTCTCTTCCTTGAAGGGCGGCGCCTCGATCTCGGTGAGCGTGATGGTGTCGGCGATGATCCGCTCGTGCTGCGCATCCAGGGTCGCCATGGCCGTCTTGAAGCCCGCGCTGGACCGGATCTGCTGGATGGCGCGGTCAGCCTGGGCCGGCGTGGTCTGGGCCTGCGCCGCCGCGGCGAGCGAGAGCGAGAAGGCGGCGGCCAGTCCCAGCCGCGAAACGCGTAACATCGTGATGGAATCCTTGCCTGCGAGCGGGGGCATATCAGCCGATCCTCGCGCCTTTTCCTAGGGCGGCCGGGCATGATGTTCCGCATTACCGGGAATTAATGCCGTTTCCGTGCGCCTTCGCCTTGCAGCCCCGGACCCGCGGCCTCTAAGCCTTCGCGTCACAACGAAAGTCACAGGGGGAGGCGCGCGTGCAGAACCGACGCCAACTGATGATCGCCGCGGGAGCGCTCGCGGCGTTCTCCGCCACCCGGACCTACGCCCAGACGGCTTCTTCGCCCTCCTCGGCGGCGGAAGCCCAGCTCGCCCGGTTCCTCGACGAGGTGTTCCGCGAGACGCTGGACGACAGCCCCGAGCTCGTCACCTCCCTCGGCCTCGACAAGGGCGAGCGGGCCGCCGCCAAGGCCCGCCTGCACGACGCCTCGCTGGAGGGCGTCGCCCGGCGCAAGGCCCGCAACACCGACCAGCTGCGTCGCCTGAAGGCCATCGACCGCCGGCAGCTCTCGGGCATGGCCGCGGTGAACTACGACACCCTGCTGTTCGAGCTGGAGACGACCGAGGAGGGCAACCGCCGCTTCGCCTATCCGACGGGCGGCAGCCCCTATGTGCTCGCCCAGATCTGCGGCGCCTGGCAGGAGGTCCCGGACTTCCTCGACAGCCAGCACACGGTCGAGACGCGCGAGGACGCCGAGGCGTACCTCGCCCGCCTGGAGGCCTTCGCCCGCAACATGGACGCCGAGGTCGAGCGCGTGCGCCACGACGCGGGCCTGGGCGTGATCCCGCCGGACTTCGCCATCGCCGGCGCCCTGGCGGGTATGACGGTCCTGCGCCAGCCGGCCGAGACGTCCACCCTGGTGACGTCCCTGGCGAACAAGGCGAAGGCCGCCGGCGTGGCGGGCGACTGGATGGCGGCGGCGACGAAGGCCTACGAGGGAAAGGTCATCCCCGCCCTCGACCGGCAGATGGCGCTGCTGAAGTCGCTGCAGCCCAAGGCGGTGCACGACGCCGGCTGCTGGCGGCTGCCCGACGGCGAGGCCTACTACGCCCACATGCTGAAGGCCCAGACGACCACCGGCATCAGCCCGGACGAGGTGCACAAGCTGGGCCGCGACGTCACGGCCGAGCTGTCGGCCCGCGCCGACGTGCTGTTCCGGGAGCTCGGCTACACCAAGGGCACGGTCGGCGAGCGCTACATCGCCCTCTACGAGAGCAAGACCGGCGTCTATCCCAACACCGACGCGGGCAAGGCCAGGATCATCGCCGACCTCAACGAGGTGGTGAAGAAGATCACGGCGCGACTGCCCGAGCAGTTCGGGACGCTGCCCAAGGCGCCGCTGGAGATCCGCCGCATCCCGCGGCTCGTCCACCCACTACGAGGGGCCCAGCCTCGATGGCTCGCGCCCGGGCGTCTACTGGCTGAACCTGCGCGACACAGCCGAGAGCCCCTACTGGTTCCTGCCCACCACGACCTACCACGAGGGCAATCCGGGCCATCACATGCAGATCGCCATGCAGCTCGAGGCCGACCTGCCGATGATCCGCCGGGTGATGGGCTTCGGCGCCTACGCCGAGGGCTGGGCGCTCTATTCCGAGCAGGTCGTCCAGGAGATGGGTCTGTATCGGGGCGAGCCCCTCAACGAGCTGGGCTACATCCACGACGCCCTGTTGCGCTCGGCCCGGCTGGTCACCGACAGCGGCCTGCACCACCTGCGCTGGAGCCGCGAGAAGGCCATCGCCGAGATGCGCGCCATCGAGGGCGATCCCGAGCCGCTCGCCGCCCAGGAGATCGAACGCTACTCGGTCTGGCCGGGCCAGGCGTGCAGCTACATGGTCGGCAAGGTCACCATCCTGCGCCTGCGCGAGAAGGCCCAGAAGGCGCTGGGGCCGAAGTACGACCCCCGCCGGTTCCATGACGCCGTCCTGCTGTCGGGCTCCATGCCGCTGACCGCCCTCGAAAACGTCGTCGACCTCTACATCGCCCGGGAGAAGCAAGCCTGATGGACCGCCGCGCATTCCTGACCGCCACGGCGGCCCTCGCCCTCGCGCCCGCCGCGGCCCGCGCCCAGTCGCGGACGCCCGAGGACGCCAAGCTCCGGGCGCTGTTCGACCAGATCTTCGAGGAGATCCTCGACAACTCGCCCGAAAGCGTCACCCGGCTCGGCCTGCACAAGGGCCCGCGCCTGGCCCAGAAGGCGCGGCTGGACGACCAGTCCATCGCCGGCCTCGACGCCGACAAGGCGCGCAACGCCCGCAACCTCGCCCGCCTGAAGACCATCGACCGCGGCGCGCTCAGCCCCTCGGAGGTCCCGCACTACGACGCGGTGATGTTCACCACGCAGGCCAACGACGAGGCCAACCGGCGCTACGCCTACGGCAACGGCGGGGCGGGCCAGCCTTATGTCCTGTCGCAGCTCACCGGCGCCTACCAGGACATTCCGGACTTCCTCGGCACCCAGCACGGCGTCGAGACCAAGGCCGACGCCGACGCCTACCTCTCGCGCCTCGAGGCCTTCGCGGCGGTGATGGACCAGGAGACCGAGCGCGCCCGCCGCGACGTGAGCCTGGGAGTCGTCCCGCCCGACTTCGTGCTGGAGCGCGCCCTGGTGCAGATGCGGGGCCTGAAGACCGATCCGACCGCCTCGCCGCTGGTCACGTCGGTGGCGACCCGCGCGGCCGAGAAGGGGATCGCCGGGGACTACGCCGGCCAGGCCGCGAAGATTTACCAAGACAAGGTGGTCCCGGCGCTGGACCGGCAGATCGCGCTCCTCGCCTCGCTGCAGCCCAAGGCGGTGCATGAGGCGGGCTGCTGGCGCCTGCCCGACGGCGAGGCCTACTACCGCGACGCCCTGAAGAGCTCGACCACCACGACGCTGACGCCGAAGGAGATCCACGAGCTGGGCCTGGAGCAGGCCAAGGTGCTCTCGGCCCGCGCCGAGGTCATCCTGCGCGGCCAGGGTCTGACGCAGGGCTCGGTCGGCGAGCGGATCCAGCACCTCTACCGCGATCCGGCGCAGCTCTATCCCAACACCGACGCGGCGAAGGAGCAGCTGATCGCCGACTTGAACAAGCTGGTCCGCGAGATCGAGCCGCGCCTGCCCCAGGCCTTCGGCGCCCTGCCCAAGGCCCCGGTCGAGATCCGCCGCGTGCCCAAGTTCATCGAGGCCGGCGCGCCCGGCGGCTACTACAACCGGCCCGCCCTCGACGGCTCCCGGCCCGGCATCTACTGGATCAACCTGCGCGATTCCGCCGAGAACCCGCGCTGGACCCTCAAGACGCTCACCTACCACGAGGCGATCCCGGGCCATCACCTGCAGCGCTCGCTGCAGCAAGAGGCCGACCTGCCGATGCTGCGCCGCATCGCCGGCTTCTCCCCCTATTCGGAGGGGTGGGCGCTCTATTCCGAGCAGGTGGCGCTGGAGATGGGCCTCTACGAGGACGACCCGCTGGGCGAGCTGGGCCAGATCCAGGCCTCGCTGTTCCGCGCCGCGCGTCTGGTGGTCGACACCGGCCTTCACGCCATGCGCTGGAGCCGCGAGAAGGCCATCGAGACCATGACGTCCATCGACGGCTCGCCGACCTCCGCCGCCACCACCGAGATCGAGCGCTACTGCGTCTGGCCCGGCCAGGCCTGCAGCTACATGGTCGGCAAGCTCACCTGGCTGCGCCTGCGCGAGAAGGCCAAGGCCGCCCTCGGCCCGCGCTTCGACCTGCGCAGCTTCCACGACGCGACTCTGCTCTCCGGGGCCATGCCCCTGACCGTGCTGGAAGGCGTGGTCGACCGGCACATCGCCGCCCAAAAAGCCTAGAGGATCCCATGACCCGGATGGACCGCCGCAGCTTCCTGCTGACCACCGCCGGCGCCGCGCTGGCCGCCGCCACGCCGGCCCTGGCCCAGGGCGTGGCGCAAGGTTCGGAGGACGCCAGGCTCCGCGCCATCCTCGACCGCATGTTCGAGGCGCGCGTGGACGACAGCCCCGAGTTCGCCACCCAGCTCGGCATGGACAAGGGCGCCCGCGCGCCGCTGAAGGCCCGGCTCGACGACGTGTCGCTGGCCGCCAAGGGCCGGCGCCTCGAGGAGGCCCGCGCCCACGTGCAGGCGCTCAAGGCCATCGACCGCGCCCGGCTCTCGCCCGCCGCCCAGGTGGACCTCGACGTGGTGCTCTACCGCGAGGAGCGGGCGGTCTATTCGGGCGACCGGTACAAGTTCGGCAACGTCGGCGGCAACTACAGCCCCTATGTCATCAGCCAGCGCACCGGCTCGTACCAGGACATCCCCGACTTCCTGGACTCCACCCACCGGGTCGAGACCCGGGAGGACGCCGAGGCCTACCTGTCGCGCCTGTCGGCGTTCGGCGTCCAGCTCGACCAGGACCTGGAGCGCTTCCGGCACGACGTGGGCCTGGGCGCCGTGCCGCCCGAGTTCGTGGTCCCGCTGACCATCGGCCAGCTCAAGGCCCTGCGCGGCCAGCCGGCGGCGAAGACCGTCATGGTCACCTCGATCGCGGGCAAGGCGAAGGACGCGAACCTGCCCGGCGACTGGGCCGCCCGCGCCGAGAAGATCGTCGCCGCCGAGGTGTTCCCGGCCCTGGACCGCCAGATCGCCGCCGTCGAGGCCCTGCGCGGCAAGGCGCGGCCCGACACCGGCGCCTGGGCCCTGCCCGACGGCGAGGCCTACTACGCCGACGCGGTGAAGAACTCGACCACCACCGACTACACGCCGGAAGAGGTCCACCGGATGGGCCTGGAGCAGGTGGCCGAGATCAGCGCGCGGATCGACGAGATCCTCAAGGGGCAGGGCCTTACGCAGGGCACGGTCTCCCAGCGGCTGGCCGTCCTGAACAACGATCCGAAGCAGCTCTACCCCGACACCGACGAGGGCCGGGCGCAGATCATCGCCGATCTCAACCGGCAGATTCGCGACCTCGACCCCCTGCTGCCGAAGGTGTTCCGCACCCTGCCGAAGGCGCCGGTGGAGGTCCGCCGGGTGCCGGTGTTCATCCAGGACGGGGCGTCCAACGGCTACTACCAGTCGCCGGCCCTCGACGGCTCGCGGCCCGGCGCCTTCTACATCAACCTGAAGAACACGGCGGACTGGCCGCGCTACAACCTGCCGACGCTGACCTACCACGAGGCGGCGCCCGGCCATCACCTGCAGATCGCCCTGATGCAGGAGAGCGACAAGATCCCGCTGCTGCGCCGCGCCGGCTACGGCTTCTCGGCCTACTCCGAAGGCTGGGGCCTCTACGCCGAGCAGCTCGCCGACGAGATGGGCGCCTATGCGAACGATCCGCTGGGCCGCGCCGGCTACCTGCAGTCGATGCTGTTCCGCGCCGCGCGCCTCGTCACCGACACCGGCATCCATCACAAGCGATGGACCCGCGAGCAGGCGACCCAGTACTTCGTGGACACCATCGGCAACACGCGCTCGCGCTCGCAGCGCGAGGTCGAGCGCTACTTCGTCTCGCCGGGCCAGGCCAACAGCTACAAGGTCGGCCATACCGTGTGGGTGAAGGTGCGCGAGGACGCGAAGAAGAAGCTGGGGCCGAAGTTCGACCTCGCCGCCTTCCACGACCGCGGCCTGCTGTCGGGGCCCATGCCCCTGACGGTGCTGGAGCGCCACATCGCCGCCTGGGCCGCCTCCCAGGTCTAGGGGCGGGCACAGGATCGGGGCTCAGGACAGGGGGCTAGAACCAGCCGGCCGCCTTCAACGCCGCGGCGTGGCGGCGGCTGATCGGGACGGCCAGCCCGGTCTTCAGCCGCGCTTCGCCTGCGCCCCGGCGCCAGCGCACCGTCTCGATGGCGTCGGCGGCCACCCACCACGACCGGTGGGTCTGGAAGCCGGGCGCCTGGGCCAGTTCGGCCAGGGCGTCGCCGAAGCGGGCGGTGACCAGCTCGTCGCCGGCGTCGGTGTGGACGCGCAGGTAGTGGTCCTCGGCCTCCACCGCGATCAGCGCCGCCGCCCGCCGCCGCGCCGACAGCCGCCGGCGGAACCCGGCGGTCGGGTCCGGCGGCGGCTCGGCCCCGGACGCGGCGCCCGGCAGCGGTCGAGGCTCCGTCCGGGCCAGCGCCAGCTGCCGCAGGGCCATGATGGCGAAGCTCAGCAGGAAGACCTGGAACGCCAGCCCGGCCGGGTCGAGCAGGCGCAGGGGCGAGCCCAGCAGCAGGTGCGCCACGACCACCACCAGCAGGGTCACCAGGGGCGTCATGCCGACGCTCACCGCCAGCAGCCGCGGCCAGAAGCCGGCGAGCCGGCGGCGCGCCGCCTCGTCCAGGGCGATGCCGATGGCGCCGCCGCCGACGATCAGGATCAGCCAGTAGGCCATCCGCAGGCCCAGCGGCCAGGCGGCGCTCTGGAACGGGCCCAGGAAGGCCACCACGACGCCCATGGCGGTCAGCAGCGCGGTCTCGGCGGCGAGGCGTCTGGCGAGGGGCGGGCCGAGTCGGATCACGGCCCAAGTCTGCCATGCGGCGCCGCTCGCGCAGAATGGGCGCCGTTCGCGCAAAGCGGCCTTCCGCGGCCCCGCCGGATCGGCAGGTTCGCCTCCATCGCAGGACCGCCGCAAGGAGGGCGAAACGTGATGAAGGCGAGTGTTTCCAAGGGCGTGTGGGCGTTCGGGGCCCTGCTCAGCGTGCTCGTCGCGCTGGTCTCCTACCGCTATGTGGCGGGCGTGGGCCTGATGGCGCCGAACGTGATGGCCAACCGCTTCGTGCAGCCGTGGCTGGTGCTGCACGCGGGCGGCGCGTCCACCGCGCTGCTGATCGGCGCCTTCCAGTTCATGCCGCGGGTGCGGGCGAGCGGGCCCTGGCTGCACCGGTGGCTCGGCCGGACCTACGCCGCGGGTTGCCTGATCGGCGGCGTCTCGGGCCTGGCCCTGGCGGCGGGAACGTCGGCGGGCCCGGTGGCGGCCTGGGGGTTCGGCCTGCTCGCGGTCGCCTGGATTTTCACCACGCTGCAGGCCTGGCGCTTCGCCCGGACGCGGCGGTTCGAGGCGCATCGCGCCTGGATGGTCCGCTCCTTCGCGCTCACCTTCGCCGCCGTCACCCTCCGGGTCTACATCCCGCTTTCGCCCCTGGCGGGCGTCCACCCCGAGGAGGCCTATGTGGCCATCGCCTGGCTCTGCTGGGTCCCGAACCTGGCCATCGCCGAGCTGTGGCTGCGCTCGCGGCCGGCCCTCGTCGCGGCGCGCGCCTGATCCATTGATGGCCGGATAACGCGACCTGCTGACAGGCCCTGTCAGCAGGTCGGCGTAGGATCGCCGCGGGTCTGGCGACCAACCGCAAGGAGTTCCGCGATGTCGGACGAACTCGTCTTCTACACTCACCCCATGTCCCGCGGCCGGATCATCCGGTGGATGCTGGAGGAGGTGGGGCAGCCCTACACCACCAAGGTGCTCGCCTGGGGCGAGAACAAGTCGCCGGAGTACCTGGCGGTCAATCCGATGGGCAAGGTCCCGACCATCGTCCACGGCGGGACGGTCGTGACCGAGTGCGCGGCGATCTGCGCCTATCTCGCCGACGCCTTCCCGCAGGCGGGCCTCGCCCCGCCGCACGGCAGCCGCCTGCGCGGCCCCTACTACCGCTGGCTGTTCTTCGGGGCCGGCCCGATCGAGCAGGCCGTGGGCGTCAAGATGCTGGGTATCGAGCTCTCCGACGAGCAGAAGATGATGCTCGGCTTCGGCGACATGAAGACCGTCCTCGACACCCTCGAGGGGGCGCTGAAGGACCGCGAGTACCTGGCCGGCGAGGCCTTCACCGCCGCCGACCTCTATATCGCCTCGCACCTCGGCTGGGGCATGGAGTTCGGCACGCTGGAGAAGCGCGCGACGTTCCAGGCCTACGTCGAGCGGTGCGGGAACCGCCCGGCCTCCAAGCGCGCCGACGAGATCGACAACGCGCTCATGGCCCAGATGCAGCCCCAGCCCGAACCGGCCGAGTAGAGGCCGCGTCTTTCCCTGTCGTCATGGCCCGGGTCATGCGGGCCACCCATCCCGACGCCCGTCCGCAGCAGGGGCGGCGCCGCCCCAGGCTGGGTCGCCCGGACAAGCCGGGCGATGACGAAAGAGGAGAGCGAACGCGTTCTTCCTCGGCTCCCTAAGCTCCCTCCCTCGCGTGGTTCGCGGCCTCCTCGGCGAGGCGGCCGTGGAGCTCGCTCATGTGGTCGAAGTCGGCCTCGAAGGCGCCCAGGCCCTGGGTCAGCCCGCGCAGCTCGGCGATCAGGTCCTGGCGCTCGCTCTGCGGCAGGTAGGCCTCGATCCGCTCCCAGCCGCGCCAGTCCTCCCGCGGCCCCAGGCCCAGGATCTGGCCCCGCCGCGCGGTGAGCGCCGAGGTGACGTTCGAGGCGCTCGGCGAGGGCGAATAGACGACCAGCTTCTCGATCGGCTCCAGGAGGATCGTGCCGGCCGCCTTCAGGGCCTCCTCGATGGCCAGGCGCCCGGCGGTGCGGAAGGCCATTTCCGAGGAGTCGACGCTGTGGGTCATGCCGTCCACCAGCGTGACCTCCAGGTCGGTGACCGGGAAGCCCAGGAGCCCGTGGGCGAGGCCGTCGCGCACGCCGTCCTCGACCGCCGGGACCCACTGCCTGGGCACGGCGCCGCCGACGATCCTCGACTGGAAGACGACGCCGGAGCCGCGGGGCAGGGGCTTCACCTCGATGGTCACGTCAGCGAATTGGCCGTGGCCGCCGGACTGCTTCTTGTGGCGCGCCCGCTGAGTCACCGCCCCCCGGATGGTCTCGCGGTAGGGGGTCTTCGGCTGCTGGGTGTCGATCTCGACGCCGAAGCGCCGCTTCAGTCGCTCCAGGGCCAGGCGCACGTGGCCCTCGCCCTGGCCGGCCAGCAGCACCTGGCGCGCCTCGGCGTCGTGGGTCAGCGACAGGCCCGGGTCCTCCTCGACCAGCTTGCCGAGCGCGCCCGAGAGGCGGACGTCGTCGTTGCGGTTCTTGGCGATCAGGGCGACGGCGAACAGCGGCCGGCGCGGGCGGGCGGTCGCCTTCACCTGCTGCGGCCGGCCGGTGGTGGAGAGGATCTGGCCCGCCTGGGCGGCCTCGACCTTGCCGATGGCGCAGACCTCGCCCACCGGCGCCTCGGCGATCTTCTTCAGCGCCGCGCCCTGGACGCCGAAGAGGCCGCCGGCGCGCTGCTTCTGGCCGTCCGGCAGAACGAACTCGGCCCCGTCCGCCAGCGGGGCGCCGAAGACGCGGGCGTAGGCCAGCTTGCCCGACTGGCCGGCGTAGGCGGCCTTCAGCACATAGGCGCCCGCCTCGACGCCCAGCCGCTCGGCGGCGCGGGATGGCGGGGGCGTCTCGTGGCGCAGCGCCTTCAGCAGGCGGCGCACGCCGAAGCCGTTCTGGGCCGAGCCGAAGAAGACCGGCGTGATCTGCCCTGCGTTCATCTCGCGCACGAGGTCGGCGAAGACCGCGTCGCGGCTGGGGACCACGTCGGAGAGGAGCTGCTCCAGCAGCTCGTCGTCGAAGTCGGCGATCTGCTCCAGCATGTGGAAGCGCGCCTCGGCCTCGGCCTCGCGCAGCTCGCCGGGGATGTCCACCTGCTGGCTGGGCTGTCCCGGCCGCCAGACGAAGCACCGCTCGAGCGCCAGGTCGATGAAGCCCGAGACCTTGTCGCCTTCCCACGTCGGGATCTGCCGGGCCACCAGCGGCGAGGACGAGACGGGGGCCAGCGCCTCCAGCAGCTCCTGGAGGGACCCGCGGGCCTGGTCCATCTTGTTGATGAAGAGGGCGTGCGGCACGCCCAGGCGCTCCAGCTCGCGCAGGGTAGGCTGCAGCAGCACGGCCTTGGCGGGGTCGGGCTCGGCCACCACGACGGCCAGGTCCACGGCGGGCAGGGCGGCGTCGATCTCGGCGCAGAACTCCAGCGACCCGGGGCAGTCGACGACGGCGTAGCGGTCGCCCATGAACTCGAAGCCCGCCAGGTTCAGCTCGACCGAATGGCCGCGGGCCTTGGCCTCGGGACTGCTGTCGCCCACCTCGCCCCGGCGGTCGGCGGCGCCGGTGGCGTGCAGCAGGGCCTCCATCAGGGCGGTCTTGCCGGCGCTTGTGGGGCCCACGAGCGCAAGCGCCCGAACGGACCCCTTTTCCTGGATTGCCATGGTCGTTCTCCCACGCACCGAAGGCGTCCCGGACGCCCCCGTTTCCCCCGGAACCTGCGGGGGTCGGAAGCGTCCAAGGCGCTTGTGATGAGCGGCCGACGACCGACTGGGCCGGCCAACGCCGCCCGATGGGAAAACCCTACGCCCCGGCTCGCGCCGTTGGCTAGCGGCGGCCCGTTCGCGTCCTCGTGATCGGGAAAGCTATCGGGCGAGGGCGGGCCGCATGGCGGGCGGCTTGATCTTCAGCTCGAGGGTCTCGGAGGCCGGGCCGTAGAACCAGCCCTGGGCGTAGTCGACGCCGGCCAGCCGCACGGCGCGCTCGGCGTCGGCGGTCTCGACCATCTCGGCCAGGGTCTCGACGCCCAGCTCGCGGCACATGTTCACCAGGTGCCGGATGAAGGTGCTCTCGCGCCCGCCGTGCTGCAGCTCGCGGATGTAGCGCCCGTCTATCTTCACGATGTCGACGGTCAGTTGCTGCAGGTAGGCGAGCGAGGCCGCGCCGGCGCCGAAGTCGTCGAGGCAGATCTCGCAGCCCGCCTCGCGCAGGGCCGCCAGCCGCCGGTCCGCCTGGGCAAGGTCGTCGATGGCCGCGCTCTCGGTGATCTCCAGCACCAGCCGGTCCCTGGTCGCCGGCTTGGCTCGCAGCAGCGCGATGGCCCGGCTGACGAAGGCGTCCGAGCCGATGGTGCGGCCCGAGATGTTCACCGCCAGCCGGTGCTTCGGCTCGCGCTCCAGCACCCGCAGGGCCTCGGTCAGGATGGCCAGGTCCAGCGGCTCGATGAGATCCATCTCCTCGGCCGCCCGGATTGTCGGGAAGGGGCTGGCCTCCTCGCCGAAGCGGACCAGCACCTCGTGGTGGCTCACCCGGCCGTCCATCAGCCGCACGACGGGCTGGTAGGTCAGGCGGAACTGCCGGTCGCGTATGGTGGCGCTCAGCGTGCGGGCGTCGTCGAGCGCGCCCTCCAGGGCGTGGTCCAGCGCCTGGTTGAGGCTGTCAGGCTGGATCTGGGCGAAGCCGCCCTCCATGAAGCTGGTGAGGGCGAAGCGCAGGGCGCGCATCGCCTGCTTGGCGCCGTCCACCCCGCCCATGGCCACGGCGCCGGCAGCGGGCTGCACGTCGGCGTCGATCAGCTTCTTCAGCCGGTCCTGCAGCGCCTCGACCGGCTCCCCCCGGCGGCGCACGAGGGCGTAGCGGTCATCGCCCAGCTCGGCGGCGGTCTCGCCCCGGTGGGACAGCGCGCGCAGCGTTCCGGTGAGCTGGTCCAGCAGCTTGTCGCGACCCTCGCCGGCCGCCTCGATCTGGCGGCCGAGGCCCTCCAGTTCGATCAGAGCCATCTCCATCGCCGGATCCTCGGCGAGCCGGGCCGCGGCGGCCTCGAAGTCGGCGCGGCTGAGCAGGCCGTCCACCCCGCCCGTGCTGACCCGGGAGAGCGCGCAGGAGATGGCGCCGCCGTTCTGCGGCAGGCGGAAGGCGGCGAGGCCCGCCAGGCGCTGGCCGTGCCCCTGTCCGGGGGTGAGCCGCACGGTCACCGGGCCGGCGCGGGCGCCGGGATCCAGGCCGGCGAACAGGGCCTCGACCATCGCATGGTCGGCGTCGTCCACGAACTGGCGCCAGCTGCGCCCGACCAGCGAGGTCTCGGCCGCGCCCGAGAGGGTCTCGCTGGCGCCCAGCGCGAAGGCGATGCGCGCGTCCGGCCCCACCTCCAGGAGGAGGTCGGCCCCCGCGAACGCGAACCCCAGCAGCCGGTGCGACATCAGCTCCACGTGGGGCGCCTGATCCTGTCGTAGACGAAGCTTGACCGTAGCCGGCCCGGCTTAAGTCGTGGTTTCCCTAGATGGTTTACGCCGGCTTACGCCGCCGCGGTGGTCCGGCGCGCCCGAAGCATGCGCTGGCGGTCCTTCAGGACGCTGAAGAGCCGCTCGCGCTGGTGTTCGCCCGCGGGCAGGGGGATGCGGCTGTTCTGGATCTCCAGGTCATGGCCGGCTTCGCGGGCCAGGACGTCCATGGCCTTGGGGTCCAGCCGCCAGAGCAGGTCGACGAGGTCGGCCACCAGCAGCTCGAGCGTCGCCACGCGCGAGACGAGGTCCCTTCGGCTGGTGCGGATCTCCTGGCTCATCTGGCTTCCGCTTTCGGGTTCGGCGTACGATCCGCATAGGCTGCAGCCTACATCTTAAGGTTTCGATATCCGCGGGGCGTACATTGCGAGGCCTGGAGCGTAATTTGACCGACCTGCCCCTAAGCGACCTGCCGGTACGGCCGACCGCCCGCGTCGTCCTGCTCGACCGCGAGGACCGCATCCTCCTGATGAAGGGCCGCCTGCCCAGCGCCAAGGACCGTCCGGGCGCCTGGTTCACCGTCGGCGGCGGGGTGGAGCCCGGCGAGACGCCGGCGGAGGCGGCCATGCGCGAGATCCGCGAGGAGACCGGCATCCTCGACTTCGACCTGGGGCCTGTCCTGTGGCGTCGCGAGGGGGTCATGCGGATGCCGGAGCCGACCCTGCTCCGGGAGAGCTACTTCCTCGCCCGCTGCGAGGGCGCCGAGCCGGATCGTGGGGGGTGGAACGCCGTCGAGCGGGAGCTGATCGACGACATCCGCTGGTGGCGTCACCAGGAGCTGCTGACGACGCAGGAGCGCGTCTTCCCGCCGGGGCTGGCCGAGCTGCTGGAGGAGGTGCTGTCCGGCCGGCTGCCTCCCGAGCCCCGCCCCATTCCCTGGATCTGACCGTCACCATACTGTCGGGCGGCGCCGCTAGAGGTCCCCCATGCTCGCCCTGATGCTCGCCGCCGCCCTTGTCTCGCCCGACTGCGATCTGGAGCGCCCCTCGGGCGCGCCGGGGTGCACGCGCGCGGCCGTGGACGCCCTGCCGATGAACGCGATCCAGGCGATCGGCACCCACAACTCCTACAAGCTCGCGATCCCGGCGAACGAGATGGCCGCCATCCGCGCCGTCAATCCGCGGCAGGCCGACGCCCTCGACTACAGCCACCGCCCCCTGGCCGAGCAGCTCGCCGCCGGCGCCCGCCAGCTCGAGATCGACATCGTCGACGATCCGCAAGGCGGCCTGTTCGCCACACCCCTCGGCCACCGGATGGCCGGCGCGGCGGCCGAGCCCTACGACCTGGAGCCCCTCAAGGCCCCCGGGCTGAAGGTGCTGCACGTCCCCGACGTCGACTACCGCTCCACCTGCCCGACCTTCCTCGGCTGCCTGCGCGAGATCCGCGCCTGGTCCCTCGCCAACCCCGGACACGTGCCGGTCTTGATCCTGCTGAACCTGAAGGAGGGCGGCCTGTCCTGGCCGGGGGCGGTGCAGGCGCCGCCCTTCGACGCGGCCGCGATGGACCGCATCGACGCCGAGATCCGGCAGGTCTTCCCGGAGGAGGCGCTGGTCACGCCCGACCAGGTGCAGGGACGCCACGCCACCTTGCGCGAGGCCGTGGGCGCCGGCGGCTGGCCGCGCCTGGCGGCCGCCCGGGGCCGGGTGATGTTCGCCTGCGACTGTCCGCCGGCGCAGGTCGCGGTCTATCGCGGGGAGCGCCGCAGCCTGGAGGGCCGGGCGGCGTTCGTGAACGTCGAGGAGACCTCGCCCGCCGCGGCCTACATCACCCTGAACCATCCGGTGGAGGACGCCGGCCGCATCCTCAAGGCCGTGGAGGCCGGCCTCATCGTCCGCACGCGGGCCGACGCCGACACCTGGGAAGCGCGCAAGGGCGACCGGACGCGCCAGGCGGCGGCCCTCGCCTCGGGGGCGCAGTACGTCTCCACCGACTACATGGAGCCGGACCCGCGGTTCGGACCCTACAGCGTCGAACTGCCTGGCGGGGGCGCGGCCCGCCCGAACCCCGTCCGCTAGCCGAGCGGCGGTCCGGAGCCCGGGACCGGTTCGGTCGGCGGAATGTCCCCCGCGAGGCCCGCAGGGTCCTCGCCGGGGGCGACCAAAGCCGTCGTATCTGACGGCGCCAGAGGTGCGAGGGGCGGGGTGGCGGCCACTTGGGCCGGGTCCGCGCCGGGCGCCGCCTCGGCGGCGGCCGTCAGCACCGCGGCGTCGCCGGCGGCGGGCGGCGGAGGCGGCGGGGCCTCGACCTGCAGGACGGGGGCGTCCACGTCCTTGTCCTCGCGGTCCTTGCCCTTGTCGTCCTTCTCATCGTCGTCATCGCCGTCCATGACGGCCTTGCCGATCTGCTTGCCCACGAAGCTGCCGGCGATCTTGCCCAGCGGTCCGCCCGCCGCCCCGGCCAGGCCGCCCAGCAGGCCGCCCACGGCGCCGCCGGCCTTCTCCTTGGTGACGAGCTTCTTTTTCTTCTCTTTTTCGCCGTCCTCGTCCCCGTCCTCTGCCGGCGGGGGCGGCGGCGCGGGATCGCCGAGCGCCGGGCCGGCAGGCATGGCGGGGAGAGGCTCCGCAGGCGCGGGCGCCGGAGTCTCGGGGATGATAAGGATGTCGGGGGCCGGCGGCGCCGGCGTCTGCGGCGCGGGGGGCGCGCCGGGGAGGACCTGCCCCAGGGCGGCGGCGGCGCCCGCGGGGGCGGCCAGCGCGCCGCATAGCGCGGCGGTCAGGATCTTGCGCATACGGGCTCCTTCAAGGCGGTCCCTCGAATTCGAGGACGATCAACGCCTTGCGCCCGCGCGCGTTTCAGCACGGCTGGAAACGGGCCCGGTCGTCCAGGCCCGTTTCCGCCGTCCGGTTGTTAGCCGGTGATCTTCAGGTTCGTCGCCGAGGTCTTGCCCGACCGACGGTCCTGTTCCAGGTCGAAGTCGACCGTCTGGCCCTCGTTGAGGCCCGACAGGCCGGCCTGCTCGACGGCCGAGATGTGGACGAAGATGTCCTGACCGCCGCCTTCCGGCTTGATGAAGCCGAAGCCCTTGGTCGGGTTGAACCACTTCACCACGCCCGAGCCCGAGCCCATCACGGCGCCGCGGGGACGATCGCCCCCGAAGCCGCCGCCGCGCGAGCCGCCGCCGAAGCCGCCGCCGCCGCCGTAACCGCCGCCGCCGCCGAAGCCGCCGCTGCGCTCGCCGCGGTCGAAGCCGCCCGAGCGACGCGGCGCAGGCGCGCCTTGCGCCGTCACGACGATCGAGGTCGCCGCCAGCTTGCCGGACCGACGGTCCTGTTCGAGTTCGTACTCGACCTGGTCGCCTTCGTTCAGGGCGTCGAGCCCCGCCTGAGCCACCGCCGAGATATGGACGAAGACGTCTTGTCCGCCGTCGTCAGGTTGGATGAAACCGAAGCCTTTGGCCGTATTGAACCACTTGACCGTGCCGCTCGCCATTCGCCGTAACCTACCGAGATAGAAGTCTTCCGCCGCTTTTCCGTCGCGACGTCCGGCCAATCCACGCGACGAGCCGTGGCGACGTTGTAGCTGGCGAAAGGGACCAACACCAGCGCGAGTGACACGGGTCTCCAAACGGCTTATGGGGAGCGCCCTTTCGGGCACAGGTTGGAGTCGAGCTGCTCGTGAAGAGCGTCTGCATCTATTGCGGGTCCTCCCCGGGAACCGACCCCCGCTTCATGGAAGAGGCCGTCGCCGCCGGGACGCTGATCGCCCGCGAGGGCCTGACGCTGGTCTACGGCGGCGGGCGCGTGGGTCTGATGGGCGCCGTGGCTGACGCCGCGCTCGCCGCCGGCGGCAAGGTAGTGGGGGTGATGCCCGCCGACCTCGTCAGCCAGGAGATCGCCCACACCGGCCTCACCGAACTGGTGGTGGTCAACTCGATGCACGAGCGGAAGTGGCGGATGGCCGAGCTGTCCGACGGCTTCCTCTGCCTGCCGGGCGGCCCGGGCACCTTCGAGGAGATCTTCGAGCAGTGGACCTGGGCGCTGCTGGGCTTCCACGCCAAGCCCTGCGGGTTCGTGAACGTCAGCGGCTACTACGACCTGCTGCGCGCGACGATCCAGCAGATGGCCGACAACGGCTTCATCGCCCAGCAGTACGTCGACATGCTGGTCTACGCCGACAGCACGGCCGAGGCGATCGAGCGGTTCCGGGCCTATGTCCCGCCGCCGCCGAAGTGGGGCGTGGCCCCCGTCGAGCAGCGCTACTAGGCGGGGCGCCGGCGCCGGGCTAGCCTCCCCAAAGGGGAGAACAGTCATGGCCGCGCACAACGACGGCGCCGGGCACGGCCGGATCGGCGTCCTTGGCGCCACGGCCCTCGTGGCCGGGAGCATGATCGGCTCGGGCGTCTACCTGCTGCCCGCGACCCTGGGCGCGGTGGGATCCATCTCGATCCTGGGCTGGCTGGCGGCCACCGCCGCCGCCCTGGCCATCGGCGGCCTCTTCGCCTTCCTGGGTCCGGCCGCGCCCGAGGCGCGCAGCCTGGCCGGCTACGTCCAGGCGGGGCTCGGACGGCTGTTCGGCGTCCAGACCACCGTCGTCTACTGGTCGCTCTGCTGGTTCGGGAACGTGGCCATCGCCCTGGCCGTCGCGGGCTACGCCGGCTTCCTCGCGCCGGCGCTGGCGGGGGAGGGGCCCCGCCTCGCCGTCACCCTGGCCGCCATCTGGGTCTCGGTGTTTGCGAGCTGGATCGGACCGCGCACGGTGGCCCGGATCGAGGGCTGGACCCTGGCGCTCGGCCTGCTTCCCGTCGTCCTGGCGGCGAGCCTGGGTTGGCTCTGGTTCAGTTCGGAGACCTTCCTGGCCTCGTGGAATCCTCGGGACCTCAGCGTCCCCGCGGCGATCCGCGACTCGGGCCTCAACGCCTTCTGGGCCTTCCTGGGGCTGGAGAGCGCCGCGGCGGTGGCCGCCGTGGTGCGGAACCCGGCCCGCAACGTGCCCCGCGCCACGCTCTTCGGGGTGTTGGCGGCGGCGGCGATCTACATCTCGGCCAGCGCCGCGCTGATGGGCCTCCTGCCCGCGGCCGAACTCGCCAGGTCGGACGCCCCGTTCGCCGACGCCGCGCGGCTGATGCTGGGCGTCGGCGGGGCGGCGCTGATCGCGCTGTTCGCCTTCGTCCGCACCTCGGGCTGCCTGGTGGGCTGGACCCTGGTGGCCGCCGAGACCAGCCGCGGCGCCGCCGACGAGGGGGCGTTCCTGCGCGTCTTCCGCACCCGGCCCGGCGAGAAGGCCTCGGCGGTCAACCTGCTGGCGGTCGGCGTCCTGATGAGCCTCGTGGCCGTGATGACCGTCTCGCCGACGCTGGGCGAGCAGTTCGGAGTGCTGATCAACGTCGCGGTGCTGCTCAGCCTCTACGCCTACATCCTGGCGGGCCTCTCGCTCATCCGGCTCTCGGGGAGCTTCCCGCCCGGCAAACGGGCGGCCGCTGTGGCGACGGCGGCGGTCGCCATCGCCTGCTCGGCCGGCCTCATCGCCACCGGCAAGCCGATCGAGCTCGCCTACAGCCTCGTTCCGATCCTAGCCGGCGCGGCGCTGTATCTCGTCATCCGGCGGCGCTAGAACAGGGCGGCGGAACGGAGGGGCCCATGCTGGCGGTCGATCTCTATCGCGGGGAAGAGGCGCTGAAGGCCGATCGCGCCCGCATCCTGCGGCGCACCTGGCAGTTCGTCGGCCATGTCTCGATGCTGCAGTCCAGGGGCGACTACATCGCCGACGTGATTGGCGGGGCCCCGGTGGTCGTG
>Ga0268287_100132_pt1 | contig 51703 bp, 84 predicted proteins | sample MetcocultureR3M_FD_191348 | JGI IMG/M metagenome (GOLD analysis project Ga0268287, IMG submission 191348) | Soil microbial communities from Anza Borrego Desert, Southern California, United States - Methanotrophic co-culture R3-M | ecosystem: Environmental > Terrestrial > Soil > Desert | place... | reverse complement strand
AAACCAGTTGACGGCCCGACCAGTCTATGGTCTATGCGCCGCCACGGATGGGCGTGTAGCTCAGCGGGAGAGCACTACGTTGACATCGTAGGGGTCACAAGTTCGATCCTTGTCACGCCCACCATCCAATCAATTGATATTAAAGGCCTTTCGAGAAATCGAAGGGCCTTTTTACATAGTGGCCCTCAGGTTCATCAAACCTGCGATATTGCTTGACCCCTCCCCCGATCTCCGGAATCTATAACCCGTCCCAGGGCGGCGGACACATCATCGACCGAATGCGGCACGGTCTCCAACACGAGAGCGAACCCGCATGCCGGCGATCCACTACCTTTCCGACTTCAAGCTCCCAAAGATCGTCATAGTCTGCTCTTGCGGGAGACGTGGGGAATACGACCGGGACCGGGCTATCGAGCGATACGGGAATATCGAAATCCGAGAGTTCATAGCGATGAAGGCGAAGGCCTGCCATCTGCGCAATGAAAACCACAACCTGAACAAATGCGGGGCCGGCTGCGACGATCTAATGTATATGTTTCAGGCAGCACCGTTTACCGATGGATGGCGGGATAAAGATTGAAGCGTTGGGATTTCGAGATCGGCGGGCTGGTGTTTGTGGGGCTGTTCGCCATCGCTATCCTTATGCTCGTCGCAAGCCTCGTGGGGCATGTGCTGCAGTTTTTCGGGTTGCTGTAGCCCACAAACGCAAGGGCACAGGGCGAGGCTGGAGAGATGCGTGGTTATCGATCGGCGCGCCTGATCTCGCGATGGATGCGAAGCTCCTCCCGGATGCGGTCGAGCTCGATCGCCATTGTTTCGGTCGCTCGAGTGCGGCGCTCCTCGACATCGATCGCTCGATGCATGGCCGCTGTATGCGCCTCTACGGCCATCGTTGCCTTGTTCAGGGCGGTAGGGTCGACAATGACCGCCGCAACCTGCGCCGCCGAGGGAGAGGTCGCAGGAGAGTTTTTCTGCCCCTGCCACAGCCCGAAGTACCGAACGGCGAAGATGACCGCCAGCACGGCTCCGAACGTGATCAGCGCCGGCGCCGGGAGATTAGCGAGTTGATCCATTCCTGATTTCTCCCTCGTCGTGTGCCGCACGGTGAATGTTGACCAGCTCGCCTAATGCGAAAAGCGGATAAATGGCGAGCCATGTCGAGACGACATTGGAGGAAGCAAAACCATATGAGATGCCTGCCCAGATAACGCAGCCGATGCCTGCCGATATCTGCCTGATCTGCGGTGTGACCTTCTTCCGAGCTCCGTTAACGATAAGCCCGATGATTCTGAGGATGCCGATCCAGAACATCGTCCACCCGAGGAAGTCTTCCGATATCAGATGCCGGAATGAGACCCAGGCCGGTTGATTGAATGTCTCGGTCGGCAGGAGCAGGATCGAACCGAACAGGATCAAATGCCCGGCCATAAACCACTCCATCATGCGCGGGCCAAAGCGATGCTGGATCCTTATCCAGATGCCTGGCCCGAGATAACCGTCAGTCATCTGGTGTTTTCCTTGTTGGCGATTTCATGCTTCATCAGCGCTGCAAAGCTATCCAGATCGATCGAGACGAGCGTTCCCGCTCCATTGGTGCGGAAGTAAACCAGACCGTCCGATATCCTCTCCACCGCGTATGTGATGCCGTTGCAGCCCATGTAGGACCGCCCGGCGAGGATGTCGGAGGAGTTCATCGCGGCGTTTCGTATGACTTCTTGACAGTCCCGTAGTGCTCGGCGCACCACTTGATCCGCGCGTTCTCATTATCGCGCACCACTTCCCACCGGGCTTGGGAGTGGCGGAACTTCTCGCCGATCTTCGGGATGACGGCCGGCATCTCCTCCGAGCAGTAGACCGGCCAGTCTGGAAGCGAAACGCGGGCCTTGGTGACAGCCTCCTGCGACTTCGCCGCATTGAGCTTGTCCTGAACGGACTGGCAGCCGGCGAGCAGCAGGCACAGCAGGATCAGCGAGCGCGCCATTTTTCGTCATCCTCGTTCCAAGAGCAGCCGTCAGCCGTATCCGCGGCAATCCGAGCCTCAAGATCAGCCCGCGCCTTGTCTCTTGCCCGCACAGCAGCCTCAGCACGCTTGCGAGCGTCTTCGGTGATCTGTGAAGCTAGTTCCCGCTGACGCCGTTCCTCGGCCAGCTGGGCGGCTACAGCGGCGTGTTCCGCCTCGGATACCATTTGAGCTTCTTCGGCGGCGCATTTGGCCGTCATCTCCCGGCGGATAGATGCGTCATGAGCAGCGAGCCACAGCGTGAACCCGAGATAGGCAGCCACGCATAAAGCAGCGCCTCCGACGAGGGAGGCGACAAGACGGCCGGTTTGGGTGGAGAGAAGCCAACCGAGAACCGCCGTCATGGCTCCACCTTTACCGTCGTGTCTGCTGAGCCTTGGTCGATCGCCTGTTGCGCTATCTCAGTCTTGCGCTCGACGTTACGCTCCCAGACCGCGCCGAAGACGTAGGAGCCGATGATCCCACCGATAAGCAGGATAAGGTTCATGGCGACGGTATCGCTGAGCGCGATCGGGCGCCCCCAAACAGCTAGGTAGGTGACCAGCAGACCGCTCCACAGAAGCGAAATGATGATGATGCGGCGGCGGACCGCCCAATCCGGCGAGGCTTTGTGATCCATGAAGAACTTCATGCGAGGTGCGCCTTCACTTCCGCCCGCATCTTGTCACCACAGGCCTTAGCGCCGACGATCGACGGATCGAATGCCAAGCGCGTGAAATCCCATTTGCCGGCTTGCTGAATGCCAAGGTTTGGCTGCACCTCGGCATGAGCCAGGATCGTCTTGTTGGTGACCGGGATCTTGTAGAACTCCGCGAGCTGCGCGATCACCTCCATCGCGACATCCCATTGAGTTTTTGTCATAGGATAGCGGCCAGCCTTGAATGGGCTCTCGATCGCGCCAGCCATGCAGGCCAGGGAAACGCCGATCGATCCGGTGTTGCACGCGCGGGTATGGGCGGCATAGTCATCGTCGGCTGTGTTCACATTGTCGGAGATATCGTGATCGCCTTTGATCACAGTTCCGTCGCCCTCGATGATGAAGTGGTAGTGCTCCTTATCCAGAGCCGACGCTTTGTGCGCGCCAGCACTCCAGTGGGCAATAATGCGCTGCATGCGGACAGGCTGAAGCCACGCCGCGGGGATGCGTCGATTCATGGTGGTTTCCTCTTGTGGTAGGAATAGAAAAAGGCCCACAAAGGAGCCTGAGACATTGAAGATTGCGGAGTTACGCTTTTCCCCGGATCACCTTTCGCCTTATGTATCGGCGAATAATCATGTTGATGGTGCGCCCTATTGGATGGCTGCAGGATTTATAGACAAGCCACGCAAACGCCCCTGCACGGGCATAACCGCGCCCGCTGGCATGCAGCGCGTCATCCCAGAACGTCTTTGGCAAGACGGACGCGGTATGAAAATAAAACCTGTGACTGGGTGAGCGGCTGGCGCAGCGGATCAAGGTCCTTGCGAACAAACCATAACGGTAATGTTGACCGATGGCAGAATTCACTATCCCGAAGATAACGATCGGGGTCGTTGCCGGGAACCACACTTCCTTATGGAAGCGGTCTGATATCAGCGTCTCAAACTTGATGTCGTAGAACTCGCTGTCCTCGACGTCGCTTTCTCCGTGCCACCATAGGCAAACATCGATCTTATCGGCGCCAATCGCCGCGAGGGCGGCTTCGACGTTCATTTTGGTCGGCGAATACAGGTCTGGAGACGGAGGATTCGGCAGCCAATGCGCTATAGGCGTTCCGCCGCGAGCAACAACAATCACATAGACATCGTCGTTCGGGCGCTCCTTGGCGGCTTTCGCTGCAAACGCCCATGCGGTGTTCATGAGATCGGGAGCCGGCTTGACGAATGCTTTCCCTAAAAAGAATGCGTCATTGTCCCAGATATAAAGGTTCGGCGGAACGTCCCACGTAGGGTGCGGGCTCCGTCTGAGCATATTGGACTGTCCGAAAGCCCCAATGACGAATTTCCCGCGCTTCATTCATTCCCCGCAGATGCAACCACAGGGCGTTAAAGCGCGGGTGTGGTGATTGGTCAATCCTCAGATTTCGCCGTGGATGATTATCAGGGACGGATTATTCGGAAGACAGCCCCACGAGTTTGACCTCAACATTGCCCCTTTCCACGTCCTGCACGAGCGAACCCTCTGGGTCCATGAAGAGAGTACCATTCGGGTTCGTCCGGTTGCTGATCACATACCCTTGCTCTTCGTCAGCCGTGATGACGTCGAATACCTCGTTGCCATCCAGATAGACCTTCATGGTTTTGCCGGCTTCGCGCATCTCGTCATAAGCCGCGCGGCCTGGATCGTTCGGTGATACTGAAATTCGCATCTGACGCCCCTCTAACAGGCTATGGCAGTTGAACAACGAAGATTGGTCCTGAGAGCAGGTTTAGGTTCTGCCATCAGGACAATTCGCTTCATCTCTCCCTCGCGGCACCAAACGAGGCCAGCTGGATTCCATAATTCAAACAACCTTGAACGCATCGCGTTACTGGCGCCCGTGAAAAAATAAAACAATGGCTGCGACATCTCTGGATGCCTCCTCAGTTCGTGTCGTAATTCACGCTGACCTGGATAGTCGACGTGTTCGTAAATGACGCATCCGTAAGAATAGCGCTTGACGCGGCACCACTTTGGAAAAGCTGGATCTTGTTGGCGATAGCGAAGCCCTGGATGATGCCGGTCAGACCAGTCATGCTGATCCATCGTCCGACGTTCACCATGCGATTCGGCGCTACGATTGCGCCGCCAGGCAGGCCGTTAATTTCCGCCGCTCCTGTAGAGGAGCCTTTCGCTGTGAGCGTGATGGTGAGATCGACAAAATATCGGCGACCGATACGTGTATATGCTCCAGATACAGCCCCGTAGGTCATGCCGACAGCCGCGCCGCCGAATGTCAGAGTTGGTGTAAAGGTGCCTTGCTCAAAAATGGGTATCTGACCCGACCTCTTGGTAAAATTCTGATAGGCCATCTTTCCCAGGAAGAGATACCCATCGCCAGTCGGGTGCAACGTGTCTTCCCATTGTGCGAGCGGCAAGCGTCTGGTGTTGACGAACGAACGAAAGTCGGCGTCGTGACTGGTGATGCGCTGTAGGTATTGCTGAAAGTTCTCATAGATCGGGTTGGAATTCACCGCCGATCCGACGATGCTGAAGTTTATGATTGGCGTCGTCACCGGGAACCATGTCTCGACTTGGAGGCGCTGTGATACCAGCGCATTATAATCGTCGAAATAGGTGCTTGGAGCCGCCGCGTCGTTCTCGCCTTGCCACCAGAGGAAGACATCAATCTTCGTCAGGCCAAGAGCGGCAAGGGCAGCCTCAACGTTCGCCTTTAGCGCCGCATACATATCCGGAATAGGACCGCCCGAAAGCCAATTGGCAATTGGCGTTCCACCTCGAGATACGTCTATAAGATATACAGGGCGAGTAGGCATCTCCCGAGCTGCTTCGGCCGCGAACGCAACGGCAGGATTTCCCCGGTTCAGCGGTGCGGCCGTGAATGCGGTGCCTGTTGTCGTCAGGAAGGCTGCGGGCGAGATCGACAGATCATAGTTATTCCAGACGAATAGATTATCTGGGCGCGTCCAAGCCGATGATGGAGACAGCCGGGCCATGTTGGATTGGCCGGAGGCAACGATGACCATCGGCTTTTTCGAATTGGAAAGGTCTGTCTCATACCCGCCCAGAAGCTCCCTGATCTGGGCCTTTATCGGCTCATCCGGGTTTGAAACGGGGCCATCCGCGAAGACTTCATCAGCGGTCAAAGGCATTCACATCTCCATGGAAAATGGCTCCGGCATGAGACCAGAGGTGTAAAACGTTGATGTTTTGGTGGGTCAGGTGACGACAGTCGTTACCGATGCTTGGGATGCTGAGGGCACACCTGAGATGTTTTCTGAGCCGCACCAGTATTTCCAGGTGCCCGCTCCAGGTGTGTTGTTGAACGAAATAGTCTGGTTCGCAGTCACGGCATATCGAGCTATCTCGGTAGCAGCTGCCCAGCTTTGTGCCGTGGTACCTCGCTTGAAGATGAGATAGCGGGTGTTATCGTTCGCCGCGCGCGCACTTATGGGAACCGTCGTGACGCTGTTAGGCGCGGTGAAGTTCGTTGGCGTTCCCGGCGCGACCGGATCAACGGTCGAGGTGACATTGGCGGTTGCGGACCAGTTGCTATATGTGCCCTTCGCCGTGATGAAGGCCACCTGGACGTCCAACGCCTTATCAGATGGCACGACGTTGGTGTTGAGTTCGATAGACCCGCCGGACGGATCAGCATCAGGGAATTGCTGTTCGACCCATGCGCCTGGGTTTCCCGTGCCGTTGTCGACAAGACGATAGCGCACCGATGGAGTTAGGCTTTCATCATTTGGGTCATTGATGACCACGCGGATGTAAACGCTTTGGCCGTTGGCCCGCGCTTGTACGACGCTGATGACAGGCGTCACAACACCAGACGCGCTGGGGATGGGGGGGACGGGCGGCTGTTGGCCCTCGTCGATCGCCGGGCTCCATGCGTCGATATCATCCGGATGCTGCACCATATCCATGGTGTAGCCCCCCTTGGTGATGGCGAGGATCGAGCGCTTGTTCTCGATCACCTTGCCATTCAGACGAGGGAGCCGGATTGGCGTGTCGAGGCGGTTCCAGCGGTAATAGATGGCATTGGTGCCGGAAAGACGGACGTCCAATTGCCCGCGTACCTTCTGGCGCTGCCTCAACCACTCACGTTTTCCAAGTCGACGAGCCTGCCGCCATTGCTGGACAGCGGCATAATCCGCCTCGGCAGCCAGAACTCGCCCTGCCTTCAGTTGTGCGTCTGTATCCTCGAAATAATCCGTGTCCGTCGTCGCGTAGCCCGTCGCCGGGTAGTTGAACGTCGGAATGAGGCGGTTGACCTCGTCCTCAGGCAGCACGTCATAATCGATCCGGTGGCCGACAATGTCGCGATCGGTCAGCACTCCGCAGCGGCTTTCCCGGAACTTGCCAACCGTCAGGATGCGGGCGCCGTCGCCGCGGTTGACCAGATGCCCGTCACAAGCCGCCAGGAGCGCGTTCAGGAAGGCTTTCGGGTCGTTCTCAGTCGTGTCCCAGAGATTGCTTTGATAACGCTTCTCTGTGCCGCCACCCGCCAAAGCGACGTCTTCATCGCAGATATTCGCTTCCTCGATCCACATATCGAGGACTGGTAGAATGGCGTTCTGATAGTCAAGGCGGAAGCCAAATTCACTGAAACACAGCCACCAGATGATCTGTAGCGCCGTGTTTTGCGTCCATTCCCATGTTTCCGGGTCGTCAGGATCCTGCGCAGGGTCGCGCGGATCCCAGCAGGCCGCATCGTCGCTCTCCACCGACAGCATCGGAATGCCGTAGGGGAAATATTTGTTCTGGTTCTTCGCCTTGGTGGCGTTCGCCTTCATGTAGACCGAGGCCTGGCCGTCGCCGCGGTGCGCGTTCGTCCAAAGACCTATCCCCGAGAAGGCGGTAACAGCTTCGGCATAAGCCGTCTCTGTGGGCAGCCCCAAGCGATACCGGATCAGAACATTATTGTCGTAGCGGTCGGAGCCCGACGAGGCAGTGCCGCCACCCGGAGGAACGGTCACCTCGTCATCATGAAGCCAAAACCGGTTGACGGACTTGATCCGATGCCCACGCAGCGCCTGGACCGCATGAAGCTCGGAACTGCCATTGCTCTCCCAGAGCATGAACGCGCCGGCCGTCCGGTTCCGGCCCACGCCAAATATCCGGTATGGAATGGCCTGCTGCATCGGCAGCTTGCCCTTCTCCGGCTTCGGAGGCTTCGGCGCCATCATCGCCTGCAGGCCGATCGTCAGGGCCGTGGTGGCGATCGCCGACGCTATCGATGCATAGGTTATCGTGGTCGCACCGATGGTGAAGCCACCTGCGCCCAGGACGGCCGTGAACAGCGGCGTAAAGATCGGATCGCGCAGGTTCGGCTTGTTGAAAGACGCCGTGCTCGACCAGAGATCAGCCTCCCTCACCCGGCGAAGGGTCTCCTCCGATGAGTGGTTCTCGTATCCGTTCCGAAGGCTCACTCTGCAAGCCTCCACACGGCTATGGTTTCAAGGCGCTTGCCCACCAATCCGGCGCGGCCGAGTGTCACCCAATTCGGTCCGAAGCGGATTGCGCCAACCTCTTTGAAATCGCCTTCCAGCCCCACAGGAGCCCGCACGCAGCCGATATCGCCGTCCTGCGGCTCGCTGACGCGAACAAAGCCCAGCGGCTCCAGACGGCCAGCCATGAACGCAATGTGCCCGCCGACGGCGTCTACGATGGCCTGCGCGCTTTTTGGGAACGCATAGGTGCCTCGAAGGTCGGCAGCCGGATCAATCCCCGTCAGGACTTCCACCCACGAGGCACAAAAGGTCGTGCAGTCGTTGTAGATGTAGCCGTTCGGATCGCGAGGATGCGGCTTGCCCTCCCCGCCCCATCCAAACCGATGCGGCAGGCTCAGAAACTCTCGAATATCCATGGATCAGTAGCCGAGGCCCCAGGTGGGTTGGACACCGCGCGCAAGGCGGCCGGTTTCGTCGCAGAACTTGTCGGTTGGCGAAATCGCCTTCTGATGCGGGCTCGACCACATCACCCGCGCAGCTCGGGAACGGGTTGCTTCCCCCGCTACGGCGGACAGCGCCAGTTCAAGTGTTGGCTGATCCTTCGGCCCGACCGTCCCGCTTGCTTCGCTCACATGCGATGCCATGCCGGACCAGATTGGAATCGGGCTCGTCATCGGCTGGTAGTAGTCGTCGAGCGTCGTCATCCCCAGAATGATGTCGGCTCCTCGCACCTCCGGTATTTCGTCCAGCACCTTCGCGCCGGTCGTCGGATCGACGCCCGACATGGTGAACTGCACACTGTCGGCGGTTCCGTTGACCAGCACCTCGAGCGTCGGAATGCCGTTGAGACGCCCGCCGCCGAGATAGACTGTCCCGTCGGGGTCAATCCCGTCGAAGTTGGCCGGGATGTCGTTGACCCCGAAATACAGATGCAATGCCGGGTCGGTCCCGACGTAGAGGAATATTCCGAGTTGATGGCTGCTGCCCAGCCGATCGATCACCTCATCAGGCACATACGGCATCAGAAGGCCTCAACGAAGCTCAGCGTCGGTCGAGCCTGGTAATAGCTCTCGTATTCAAACGGGAGGGTGAAGCCGTCCGCGAATTTCATGACACACATGGGCCTCGCCACCTCAATCCGCGTGTTGGCGACCGTCGCCTCCCTGAGCGGCGGGGAAATGCCGAGGGTATAGTCCTTGTAGGACAGGGCAACTCCGCTCACGACTTCACTTCCTTCCGCCGTCTTGTTGCTCTCCCAATACCGATAGGTCCGCCACCCCTTGGACTTGTCGCCGTTCTGGTCGTGATAGATCGAGAACCAGTCCGACCAGCGCAGATCGCGCGCTGCCCCATAGATGCGGATTTGGATCTGTCCTGCGTTGAGCGCAGCAGCCGAGCGTAGCTTGGCCCAGACCGTCGCCTGGCTGTACCCGCTATCGTCCGAGAAAAACGAACCGTCGGAATGCTGAATGCCCTTGATGATCGGCCGGCGCTTGCCGTCGATCACCGGGAATGGCCCGATGCCATCGTTGACGATCGGCACGTTTATGAACCGGAAACCACCATTGAGACGGGCCCCAAGCATGTTGACATATTCGTGCCGCTCGTCGTCTCCGGCATCCTGCCCGAAGATGACGCACTGCTCGTAGGTGCCGGTGATGATGCCGCCCCCAGAGAAGTCGGTCGAGACCGATTCCCCGAGAGCGTTCTTGCCACCACCGATCCCACCGCCGGGGTTATCGAACCTCATGCGCTTTGGGCGCAGGAAATCCACATAGAGCGTCGGCTGATTGAGGTATCGAGACACGATCAGCCTTTCTGGTTGCCATAGCGGCGCTGCATGTCGCCGAATTGACCGCGGCGCATGGTGTCGTTGCGCTCGGCCTCAGCCGATGCAATGCCCTGGTGGACGAGCGAACGGATATGATCGTCGCCACTGCCGCCGTAGATGTGGATGTCATACTTCGGAGGAGCGACCGCCTGATTGTTGTTCGCGCCCCGCATCATGTCCATGCTCTTGTGGTTCGAGAACACCTGCGAGCCCTGCGGAAGATTCACCAGTTCCGGCCCACGCTCCCCAACGATTGCCATGCCGCCTGGCGCATAGTTGGTACCGTCGGCAAAAAGGCCGGTCAGACCGACATACTTCTGCAGGTTGCCACCACCGCCGCCGCCACCGAACAGACCACCGAGCCATCCGAAGATGCCGCCACCGCCACCACCGGGAGCAGCAGGAGCAGCCGGGAATGCGCCGGTGAGAGACTGGCCGAGCTTTCCAAGGCTGCCGCCGAAGGTGCCGAGATTGTCCGTGGCACCCCCGAGCGCATTGTTGAACTTCTCGACATACTCCGTTCCCGTCGTACCGAGGATGTCGGCCGCGCCGCCACCCTTGCCGACAGACCCCGGCCCCCCAAACCACGCCTGTGCCGCGCCCGATGGCCCGTACTTGTTCACATACGAGCCGAACTTGTGGTCAAATATCTGATCCTGGAAGCCAGGATTTGCCAGAAACTCATCAGCCGACAACGAGCGGCCAAGCGCCTCTTGCGACCACGGGCCAATATTGTTGCCCATCATCTGATATTTGCCGTAGGCGCGGTCGCCGTTACGGGTAATCGGACCCATCGCGCGATAGTTTCCGCCGCTCTCGATCGCTGAGATAGCTCCACGATAGGCAGACATACCGCCGGCAGAGGCCAGGCCGGAGAAGCCGCCGGCGACGTTGTCGTTCGCTCCTACACCGCCACCCGCGCCGAGGATCTGCCCGAGCGTCGTGTTTGCCCCGGTGAAACCGATGCTCTTGTTCATCAGGCCGGTCGACGGCGGACCCATCACAGCATTGACCAGAGCGTTCGCGAGGGTATTCGCGAGCTTGTCCCACGCCTGCGAAGCAGCGTTCATCATGGCATTGGACAGGCTTTCCATCAGCGCCTTGCCGAGATCGCCGCCGTTTTCGCGGAGGGCTGCACCGAAGTCGGTGAAGAAGCCCTTGAACATCTCCCCCATTTCCTGGCGGCGCATTTCCTCCTGCAGGACGGAACGGTCCCAATAGGTGTTGCGATTGGCGCGGGAGAAAGCGGGCATATCCGCTTCGCGCTCAAAGTAGTTCGGACGCTGGCCCGGGACTGGCACGTTTACCAGTTTGCCGTCAGAATTGATGATCGTCGGCGCTTCGGTCTGCCCTCCCGGCCCTTCAAGCTCCCACAGCGGACGCCGCCCGGGGATCGGGATATTGCCTTTCGGGATGAAATCCTCGGGCGTGTAGAACCTGCCGCCTTCAGAAAACAGTTCCGACAACCCGCCAAGCGTCGGGAGGATGGACCCGCCTGCTTCCTGACGGAACCCCTCAGCCGCCTTGATGGCCGCTTCGATCTGCGGAACCAAACCGGCGAAGGCATCGCGGAAACGATGAATTGCTGGCGTGCCGGCGGCGTCCACAGCCTGGGCAAGAGCGTCCTGCGCGGCCTTCAGGTTATCAGTGGTGGCTTTCCCCTCCATGATATTCGTCTGAAGGGTGGAGAAGCTTGTCGACAGCGCCTGAACGATCGGGGCAGCTTCCGCGCCATAACCACGGAGATTGCGGATGGCTGCCGTATACTGCTCATTGATCGAGCCCAGCACATCGACGATCGGCTTGAACTGCTCAGCCGCGGCGGCGTTGCCAGCAGCAAGACGCTCATTCGCTTCGGCGGCGCGGACCATTTCATCCGCAAAGGCCTGGAGCTTCGGCGTTGCATCTCCCCAGCGTTCGGCTACTCGCGCAATAAGCTCCGCCTGCTCCCGCAGATCTTCGCTCATTCCGTCAGAGCCTTCGCTCGACGTGCTGAAGTATTGGATGAGCGCCGCGGTACCAGCGGTTAGCCCGATCGTCACGAGAGAGATCGGGTTCAGCATGGATGCGAACGCCGCCGCCAATCCTTGCACCGGGCGTTCCATCTGAGCCGCTATCGCGGCAAGTTGGGTACCCTGCTGAAAACCGATAAGCCCAGCTGACTGCCCCGACAGGGCGGAGACCACAATATCCTGTGCCTGATACCCGGCATTGATGGCGTTCGCGCGGTTCGCAGATGAGTTTTGATTGGCCGCCTGAACTGCCTGGCCTGCGCCACTCGCAGCCGTTCTTAGCCGCTCGTACGCCATGCGCTCCGCATCCAGTGCCTTCTGCATCTGCTGGGCACTGATGACGCCAAGCTGATGAGCGCGGTTGATCTCGCCGACGGACGCCTCGTAGTTCTTCGACGCCTGGGCCAACGGCTGGTACTTCGCCGTAAGTCGATCAAGCTCCATGCGGAACGCTCGGACGTGCTCGTCCTGCTGCTGGAAGGCTCTGCCGACCTGTTCGACAGGGGGAAGCGCCTTTTGCGCGCCCTGCCCCGCCTGCCCAAGGGCCGTGCCCAGCCCTTTCGCCGACACTTCGAGGCTTTCGACGCTCTGTTCCGTCTTGACAGCAGCAGCGGTCAGCTTTTCGAGATCGACGGCGGCCGACGATGCGGGCCGGGAGTCGATCGCAAAGCCGAGGGTGGCAGTCGTCATCAGCGTTTCCTACGGGGGAATAGTGAGCGGAAGAGCGATTTCGTGAGCGGTTGTTCCTCGATGACAACATCATCGGAGGAACCATCGGGCGCCTTTTGAGCGGCGAGAGAGCGTCGTTTCAGATCCAGCGAGAGGATTGCGTCAAGCTGCCAGTCCTCAAGATCAACGTGCCTTAGGTCAGACCATGCCTTAATTTCGCGAAATCCCAGGGCATTCGGGCCAAAGCCGTTTCCCTGCCGTTGACTGTCGAGTTCTCGGAACCACCCCCAGATCTGAGCGCCCGCAGGTGGGACCTTGATCGGCTTGCCGTTGTGTTGATCTTCGATCAGGTCACAGAGGCATCTGACGAGGGAGGCGCGAAAGGGCCACGGCGGATCGCCCTCGCCTCCATCTGCTCACGGAAGATGCGGAAACGCAGATAGAAATTCCGGGCGTTTTCTTCCGAGAACGGCACGGCATTCCCTCCTATGGAAGGCTCCGGCGTCCAATGCGTCGAAACCTTCGCGAGGTAGGCGCACATGCGCTGATCATCCTCGTCGTCCGGTGTGCCCTCGCCGTTCAAAGCGCGATCCTCGGCACGCTTCGAAAACTCCTTGGCGACTTCCCGTTGGGCATCCCGAGAGCGCTTGCTGTCGGGACCAAGGAGACCGATCTTCATGCCGATCGGAGCGCCGAGTTCATCCACAAGGTCGAACTCTTTGCCCTTCTCCTGAGCTTCGACAAGCGCGTCAAAGCGGTCGAGACTGATAGTTGGCTCGCTCATCAAGCACCTACCGGATCGACTTCGACGATGTTGGTGTTCGGCTTCACGTCGAACGCCAGCATCCGGGCGGTGTTGGCCTGGCCGCCATTTCGGGTGCCGGGGAAAACCAAGCCCATCCACATATCCATGCTGGGCGTCGGCTCCGTTGCGGCGGTGTGGGTTCCGGATTGGGTACCGGTGGTCGTGATCGGCGCGCCTCCTACGGTTGCCGAAACAGAGAAGGCGTCCGTGGTCGGAGAGACGACATAGTAGGTCGTGCCGGCGGTAAGGCCTGTCGGAAGAGCGCCAGTCGTCGAGAACTTGATCGCCGTTCCTGCTTCGAGGCCGTGGGCCGTCCAGCTGATGACACCCGGCGCAGCAACGGTCATGGTCACGACAGAAGTCTTGACCGGCGGCTTGTCCGACCATTCCACCTTCATCGGGTAGTTATAGTTCGTCTTGGCTGCCGCACGCATGGCAAGCTGGCCCGGATCATCCTGGATCGGGATAAAGCGGTGCGCCTGCCGTGGCGCATTGAACGTGCCCTTTGCGGACAGGTCGCGCCCGAGGTCGATAACGGATTCGGTGATTTCCGTCTGGTTGTCGGTGACATCGCCAGCCTGGCTCCAGCCCTTGACCTGGATCCACGTGACATCGTCGAAATCAGCAGCGACAACATCTTCATTCGGCAGGTTGAAGACGGCCGCGCCGATGAAGAACTTGCTGTCCTTTACCGGATACAACTGCATGGCAGTTTCCTTTCAGTGTGAGCCGGTCACGCCGGCAGTTGCGGATAGGAGAAAAACCGGGTGGTGACCGGGATCGTGTGGTGCGTTCCGGAAGTGATCAGAGGCCCGATTTCCGGGTGTTCATCGATCCGGACTTGCACAGTGTCTCGATAAAGCTTTGTCCCGATCTTGAATGCTTCGCAGAGGGTGCCGGCGACATCGTATCCGTCGATGACTGCCCTCCCCTTCGGCAGCATGACGTTGGTCCGCATGAACCCTTGCCGGATCGGTGGGAGCTCTTGCGAAACAGCATCCGTATCTATGGGGCGGTTGAAATGGACCTCGACACTGACGTACTTGCTATCTGCGGCCGGAGTGAAGGTTGTTCCCGGCAGGACGATCACCCACCCAGCCGGGATGGTCACGCCCTGGGCCTTCGTCGTCAGCGCCTGATAGATTTTCTTTTCCACCGTCTCAGGCATCTGCTACGTGTCTCCTATGCCCGATCAACCGCTCAGCGACCGCGAAATATTTGCCCTGCTCGACAAGGCTCATGATCTATTCCGTGGGGAAAAGGGCGAGACCGAAGGCGGTCAGGCTGTGATTGAGCTATTCCTGCGCAACACCGACATGATCCAGCGCGCTATGTTGATCATGCTTGCCGAGAGGGGCCGTCCTCAAAGCGGGTCTTGATCTGGGCTTCCGCCCGCTGCACCGTCTGGGGCCACGCCTGCACTTCAGCGGCGAGATATCCGAACCCTTGCTGGTTATAGACGCGCCCGAGGCTGTCTGTCCCAACGAAGCCGTATTCCATTCTAGGGCCGTGAGCGGCGGTGACGCCGATGAAGCTTATGGTACCAAGTTCCATGCTGCCGAGGATCGAAAGCGACGTTGCCGACTGGTCCGAAAACTCCGTCTGATCTTGTTTGATCTCCGGCATGGATTCGCCAGACGCTATGATCGACCGGCGAAGGTCACCGTTATCGATCGGCAGTCGGCCGCCCTCATTGTAGGTTGTGCGGACCTGGTTATAGACCATCTGCGACGAGAGCTGGAGCACTGCTTCCTCGCGCTCTACCTCTTCTCGACACCAATCCGATACCTCTGCCGCGAACGATCCGGCCATTACCGACCTCGTGATCTCGCGAAGGCTTCCGCGAAGTTGAAGGAATATTCGCAGATGCAACGGCACCCGATAAGCTCCGCCGGACCCGCACCCAAGCTCCCGTCGCCTGGGAACCGCATGAGCGCACCCGAGGGCGACCGAAACGGCAGATCCATTCCGGTCACCTCTTCGGCATTGAGCACCATGTGCGTATCCCTTACGCGCCGGTCGCCCGCGCTGCGCCATTTCCGCGTAACCAGTGATGGATCACGCCCCGCCTTGTCCAAACCCTGCCAATAGGCCTCATGCTGGGCAGCATTTACCGAACGGGCCGTCTCCGTCTTCGCGATGTGCAGCCCGCGCAGCCGAACATAACTATCAGCGAGCCGTCCGGTGATCTTCTTCACCATATCCGGCTGGACTGGCGTGCCTTCGCGGATCGCCTTGGCGACAGTGCGATCGAAACGCTTGTCTCTGCGGGTGAGCGCCAGATACCGCCTCATTCCTTCGACGTCGCCTGTCAGAAGGGCCGTTCGGGCTTTCTCAACAGTGGTGGCAAGGCCAGACGTCATACCGATAAAACCGCCTTCCAAGCGCTTTGTAACGCGGCTTTCTCTCCCCACCAGATCTGATGCAATGGATCTCGACCCTCTACCGGCAGCAAATCCGGCGGCGATGGTCTCACGAGCCATCATCATTGTATCTTCCGCAATCTCGGTAATGAGCGCTGATGACTGCTCGCGAATAATCGCCTGCGACCGCTGAGTATCCCCATCCCAACGAACCACGACGCGGCCGCCCATAGGTTCGCGTAGCGGAGGCATGTTCTGAATGACCAGCAGGCCGCCTTGGTTGAAGGCCTCCCTCAGCGCCTCAGAGAGCGGACGAAACGCGCTGGGATCGATGTGCAGCGCTGCGATAGCCCCTTCGACGTCCCTGCGCTCCAATCGATCGACGATCTCCCGGAGCACGATCTCAGACTTGATGTCGTCGATTGCCTCAAGGAATGCCCGCTCCATGTCAGGCGCGAGCTTGTCGATCAGCTCGAGGAGTTGCTGGCGAAGGGTTGCCATTACCGCCTCAACTTCTTGTTGGCTATCATCAGGCCGATCACACAGAGGCAGCCAAGGGCAAGCATCCATACATCGGCATAGTGCGGCGCTGCCGGCAGAGGCGGAGGCCTATGGTCAGAGCGGCACTCCGCAATGGCGCGATACTTATCCGCCCTCGGAAGTTCGCGGAAATACTGGCAGCCCATCAGGCACGGCGGCTGTTGTAGGAGGCCTGACGCCGCTCAAAGTCACGCATGACGTCGGCAACGTTCTGCTGTATGATCTGGCGAACGTAAGCATCGCCCTCGCTGCCATCCACCGATACGGTGATTACCTGCCGGGCGTCTGCGCCGGGCAGCAGTTCGGATACAGCTTCGGGGTGCGCCGTGGCCTTCTCGCCCACCAAGGCAAGAGGAGCGGCCGCTACGCCGCCACAGGCGAAGCCGAAGAAGGTGCGCCGGTTCATTGGCAGAATACCTTTTGCTTAGAAAGACGGGCTTGCTGCATCTGGGCGGATAGGCCGCCAGCATTCACGATTGCTAAGAACGCCGGCGACAGAACGCCGAAACGGAGTTGATTGAGCATCTGGTGACGCTCAGCTTTGGTCTTGCCGCGAGCCTGGGCCCTCACGAGCTTAGCATTATGCAAGATCATCTCGCGCCGGTTCATTCCTGCACCTTTTCCTTCCTGGCGCCCTTCTCCTCCGGCTTGTCGTCCGGAAGGATCTGGCCGAGGCCGAGGCGCTCGATGGTGGCGGCTTGCGTGTCGCTTTGACCCTTGAGCAGTTCGCCGGCCTCAAAGCCCTGGTAGTCCTTTGTGAGCAGAACGTTTTTCATGATGCGGTCCTTCCTTGGCAGACATAGACGACCGGCGTTGCGCCGTCGAAGCGGTTGGGATCGATATTGATGATGAGGTACTGGACACTGCCCACCTGGACCTGCATCCCGACCTTTGGCTCGATGGTGAGCCCGATCGCGCTGATATAGATCTGGACGTCGTTAGCGAGGATCACCGTGCCGTCGACATACCGGGCATCGTATTTCATAACCACGACGCGCGCGGGATGAGGTGTCGGTGTTGGCTCGCCACCTTCTACGGGATCAGGCGTGGACATCGTTATAACTGACCCGGCCGTGCCGAACTCAGTTATCAGCTCGTCGGCGACGGCCTGCATTTCGGCATAGTCAAAGGTCCCCATTTCAGCAGCCTACCGACCAGATGCCGAAGCAGACGAGATCTTCGTCTTCGAGGTACGGCGCAAGCATGCCGTCCACGGTCGAAATGAGAGGCGTGATCGATCCGGCTGTGCCGTCGTCGCTCTTGGCCGTCTGGTATTCCTTCTCGATCTGGCCGACCTTCACGCGCTTGACCGCGCTTGACGAGGTGCCAACGACCGACAGGCTCCCGGGCTTCAACGCCTCCTGGTAGCCAGCGAAATATGATGCATGCTCGACCCCAACGGGGATCACGTTATCTGGAATAGTCTGCCCGCTTACAATGGCGCCGGTGCGCGGCCATTGGCGCTCCTGGCTGTGCGAGGCAATGAAACCGACGAAGCGGTCACCATAGACCGCGTCGATGTATTGGCTGCCACGCTGGCGAAGGACGGCAGGCGACGGCGCATTGACAGGCAAGGTGTAGCCGTTATCGGTCAACCAAGTCTCAAATGCTCCATCGCTGCCGTACCCTGCCATGTCTTAGGCTTCCTTCTTGTGAAGGTCGACGAAGGCGCCTTTGTCCTCGTCGCTCATCTCTTCGAAGCCCTCAAGGTCCGCTTTGCGGAAGCTCTTCGTGACTTCTTCGCCGTCCTTGGTGATGACGAACCAGCTGCCGCCCTTGTCCTTGACGGCATAGCCGGTCTCAGGCGGAGGTGCTGGATTGGTGACAGCGGCCTTGGTTTCGGTCTTCGTTTCAGACTTAGCCTCGGATTTGCCCCCCGAAAGGATATCGTATCGGCCGGCCCAGCCCTTCGGCTCTTCCTTGACTTCCATTTCGTGGCCGACCGGCATCTCTTCGCCGTTCTTGCCGTAGATGCCGGTAGAGGTGAGACCTGCCGGCGCTTTCAAACGAATCTTCATCGGATCGTTCTCCTGTTGCGATTGGTGAGCCCCGCCCGAAGGCGAGGCGCATCATCAGGTGTTGGTGGAGTAGAAGACGCCGGACTTGCCGTTGTAATCGGCCCGGATATCCAGACCCATCGCGCCCATCTTCAGGAACTGGTAGTTCGCCGTCGGATACAGACGCGGGATAGCAGTCGTGTTCACTGCCATGCCGATGATGGGGCGGATGAACTCGGCCGACGGAACAAAGCCGAAGAACTCATTGCCCGAGAGCTTGAAGGTCACTTCGATCTTGTTGATGCGGCGGTTCGTCAGAAGGTACTGCAGCAGGGTGCCGCCCTTGAACCCGTTGGCGCCAGAGTACGACCGATCGAGGTTGCGGCCGATCTCCGGCGACACGTAGATGTTCACCTTGCCGGTGATCAAGTTCGCGTCGAGCATCGCACCAAGCGTTTGGGTGAAGAACGTATCGATCGCATCCGAAGTCGTTGCGGCCGAGGTGAGATCGATGTTCGCACCAGAAGCACCGATGTTGATGGTCTTCGCGAGTGGGTTGCTGCGAATGCCAGTGCCAGTATAGCCCTGGAAGACGATCGAGGAATCGCCGTTGAGGACATAATCGGCCTGATCCTTGCGGATCTTGGCGTTTGCGGCTTCTTCGTCGTCAGCCAGAGCATCGAAGTTCTCGGACTGAAGAGTGTTCCACTCGCGCCACTCGCGGCCATAACCGTCCTGGAAGATCGGGATGGGAGTGCCACGGTAGGCATAGACGACCTTATCCATCGGAACCGGCGTCTGGCCCGACATGGACCGGATGACCGGGTTCGAGGAGTCGGACGCCACGCGGGTCATGCTGACGAGCTTGCCGATGTTGATCGGGCGAGCGAGCGCCATCAGGTCGCGCATGTAGACCTCACCCTCGTCATCGCGAAGGACGCGGCGGGTGATGCTGTCGATGTCGATCCATGCATCGCGCGGAAGGACAGCGGCGGCGTTGGCCAGGGAAGCCATGTGCTCTTCCACCTGGTGGAAGTGCTCACGGTTCATGGATACGTCGTCCCACCACTCTGCATGCGGTCGGGAGTTGGCGACGAGCTGTTCGTCAAAGTAGCGCATCTGGTTTCCCCCTTACGCCGCTGCAAGCTGGTTACGAGCAACGCGGGCTCGCACAAGCTGGTCCGAACCGGACGTGTTGTTGTAGGCCTCCTCGGCGATCATGATCACTCTCTGACCAGTGGTCGCGAGAACGAACTTGCCGGCGGCGGAGGTGGTGAGTTGCGAGCCCCGGGCGACGTTGGTGCCGGTCGGGACGCGAACGTTAAAGAACTGCTCGTCGAGCATTTCCATGCCGATAATGCGATCGTTGGCCGGCCAAGCGTCATCAACGCCCTTCATCGCCAGGTAGTTTTCCTGGGCGATGTAGACCTTGGTCAGAGCATTGGCGCCGGCCTGAGCGAAGCTCGAACCGGATTCGACCAGTGCGGTGCCCGGCAGGATCGTCGCAGCGCAGAGGCGCTCCTGGACCTGCGGAAGGGTCTCCGAGACCGGGCCCGCGAAGATCTTGTTATAGCGAGCCATGGATTACTTCTCCTCTGCCTTGGGGAGCTTGAAGCCACCCTCATTGCTTTTCGGGCGGAAGCTGCCGGAATTGAGAGGCGCAGCCTTTCCCGGCTCAGCTTTCGGGGCGAGAGCACGCAGAGTGTTCAGCGGGGTCTCTTTGGCAGTTGCCTCGTCGAGCAAGTTCGCCTTGACGACCTTGGCCACCAGATCTGCATGCTCGGCGTCGTCCTTGGCCTTCTGGTTGGCTACCAGGGCGGCATGAGCGTCCGTGAGCGGCTTGACGGCCGCATTCACGGCTGCGGTTACGGCGTCAGCGATGGTCTTATTCATCGCCTCGCTCGGCTTTGCTTCCGAGAGGGCGTCAACCTTCGCGGAAAGCGCCTTGAGCTGTTCTTCAACAGTCATGTCGAGTTCCTTTGTGTTCGTGGAGGGTTCCCGCTCGGAAAAGCCCAGGGCTTCCAATATCGCGGCTTTCATTTTCTCCCAGGTGCCGACCGATTCACGGCGCTTGAGAGCTTCGACGAGGCGGGAGCCCGCCCAATCGATCTCGCGGTCGATGTCCTCAGTGAGTGAGGAGTTGATGACCTTGATTTCTTCCTGCTCGCCTTTGGCGTTGACCAGCATGCCGACACCCTGCTTGGGGGTTGCTGCGCCTTCCTCGTCGAGGAGGATGGCGTCATGGTCGAACTCGATGTTGCGAGCGATGTGCTTGTAAGGAACGTCGCCGTTGGCAGCTTCCAGATTGCAGAGGAGCCCGGTTGACGTATGGATAGGCTCGCCCTTATCGATGGCAGCTAGGACAGCCCTGCCACCTTCGGATTGATTGGCGCGCTCGACGTCGATCACCTTGTCGAGGAAGACGCGGCCCTTCTCGCGGCGCAGGTTTTCATTCCACGCGCCAATCCAGCCGATATTGATGCCTTCCGGATCGCGGGCGGAGACGAATTTGCCATTGATGGTCGGATGGCCGAGGGGTGCCGGCGTCCGGTTGAGGGTGATGTAGCCCTTTTCGATCTCGTCGGCGGGGTACATGATGTCGTTCATGACGACGTTGTCCGGCAGGGTAGCACTCGGGACGATGACCACATCCCGGCCGTTGCGCTTTTCCTTTCGGACAGCCTTGACGTTCGCCAGTGTCCTGACGTTCACACGCACCTGGGGCATGATTGATCAATCCTCTTGGGTCGGCAGCGTTTTGCCTGCGGCGGCGCCCTGTTCTTCTTCACTCAGGTCGTCGCGGTATTTGTCCGCATCGCTCAGCGGCTCGTAGCCGACGGCCGCCCGGATCTCGTCGTCGGTGAAGACATAGAGGGTGTTGCCCATCTTCTGATTGGTGTCGGCCATCTTGTTGGCGCGCTCGATCTTCTCGGACATCGAGGCTTCGGTCAGGTCAGCCCAATCAAGATACCAGTCCATTTCCGGCAGGATGCCGACCCGTTCCAGCCGCTTCACAAACGACATGATGTTCGGGATAGTCTGGTTGGCGCGGCGAGACATGTTCGTCTGCGCCCACTCGTCGGCGTCTTCCTTGCTGGCGCGCTCGCCCGTCTGCATCCCGACGAGGATCTTCACCGGCATGTTGATCGATGCGGCGAAGTCCTGCAGGGCGACGGCAAAGAAGTGCTCGGGCGACGGAAGCGTGACGGGTAGAGGCTTTGCCGTCATTCCCATCAGCATAAGAAGCTGGTCGAAGCCGGCGTTATAATCGGCCACCTGGTCGTTCATCTTGTCGGCCAGATCTTCGACCTTGATCCCCATGGCCTGGGCCATCTTCTTGGGATCAGCTTCCTTATCCATCTCAAGGACAGGTGCAGACTTGGCGTTCTTCCAGAAGCCTTCGCCGCCGGCGCCCCTCACCTTCTCCAGGTCGACGAGGGAGTTGTAGCCAGGCTCAAGAGCCGACGTGCCATTTACCGTTCCGTCACGCGACCAGATGACGACGCGGTCCGGATGGATCATGATGCTACGGGGCTGCTTGGAGTTTCCTACGGCGGCCTCGCTGAACTGGAACATCGTCGGCTCGCCGTAGGTCTCGGACGTTTGGTTCGTATCCCACTCGCTTACCTGCAGCTGCCCTTCCCAAGCAGGGATTACTTCGATCAGGCCGTCGAGGCCGCCATTCACCCGATCGACTGGTTTATTGAAGGGCTTTCCGTCGGCGAAACGGAGGATAACACCCGCATAGCAGCCGACCATTGACCTGCGATCGGCTTCGGCCAGTCGTGCCCAGAGGCGCAGATCATCGAAGCGCTGACGGATTTCCGCCTCGAGCGTCGTTTCCTCGTCTTCGCCGGTTTGCGACCCGTCGCGCTCCTTCTCCAACAGGAACGGATTGTCCTGCCAGGTCTTGCCGATGGTCTTATTGACGCCAGCCGCGGCAATACCATTCCGCATGTACATCCGGTGAAGCTGCTCGAACGTCAGGACGTCGGGATAGCCAAAATCCTTGGAATGATCGTGCTTCGCGTTTGTCCCTGCGAATATGCCGCCGAACATCGAATAGATGCTGCGATAGGCTCGGTTCCCGACGAAGCGGACAACGTTGTTCATCGGTGCTTCTTCCTCAGGAACATCGCCACGGTCGGGCCAACGTCGATATTGACGTTGTCGGCAGCGATGACCGCATCAGCGAGGTTGTGCGACTTGACGCCCAAGTCCTTCTTGAGCTTCAGTTTCGGAACGACGCGCTTCTTGCCTTCAGTCTCGACCCACCACGGCACGCAAAGCTCAGTGAAGAGAGCCTCGAGCTTTTCCTTGCCCATCTCCGACGAGAACGAGAGCACGTCCTCAGGCTTGATCGATTGGCCCCGCGTGACAGCATTGAACGTGAGCATTGCCTTGCGGGCCGTGTTGGCCCAGGCCTGCGCCTTCAAGTTCAGATACTCGTCCTTATTCAGCGGGCTGTTGTCGTTCAGGGCATCGCTCGGCTTGTCAGGATCCATGACTCCGCCACCCGCATGGAAGGCGAAGTGCTCGACGCTGGCGTCGTTCTCCTGGTTCTGCTCGTCGATGTAGCCGCCAACGAAGGCACCAACCCCGATAGTGTCGTAGGAAACCGTCGCGCCTGCGTTCTTGGCCTTCGCCCAAACCCGCTTGGCATTCTGGACGAGCTGATCCTTGCCGGAGGCCCAATCCTCGGCATCAGTGAAGACGCCGTCGATCTTGTCGGCCGTCGCGCTCTTGTCCTCGCCGTCGTCGGCAGGGTCGAAGCCGATGATATTCCGGCCGGTCAACTCGATCTTCAGGACCTTGTGAGCATCCACACAGGCTTCGAGCCAACGGCGCTTGAAGATCGATAGCTCACTGTCTCCGAGAGGCACGCCGCCATAGATGTGTTCGAACATCTCCGGGTCGCGCTCTTGCATCGCTGCGATGTCGCGCTTCGCCTTCTCGGAAAGGAACGGGTTCTCCGTATAGTTGATCTGATGCACCACACAGTGAGGTGGCGTGTTGATGACGAAGTTCTTCCAGACGTAGTCGGTGACGAACTTCGGATTGAACAGCAGGATCGCGAGACTGTCTTCCTTGCGGATCGTCGGCGCGATGACTGACCACTGCTCCTCGGTAAGCTTTTCCGCCTCTTCCACCCAGAGGATGTCGATATCGGACGTGCCCTTGATTTCCTCAAGGTTGCGCTCGATGCCGTAGAATATGAACTCCGAGCCCGACGCGATGTGGATGATCGTCGTCTTCTGTACGTCGAAGGCGTCCGTCAGGCCGAGGTGGGTGATCGCCCATTTCAGTTCGGTGTAGACCGATTCCTGAATGCGGTTCTGGAACCGTCGGATGCACAGAACACGCATCTTGACGGACAAATGGTCGATCAAGCGAACCAATTGGCAGGCTGTGTCGCGCGTCTTGGAGCTGGACCGCCCTCCATGAAGGACCGCGATATCAGCTTTGCCGAGGAAGACTTTCTCCCAGAAGCCGAATAGCGCAGGGTTGGTCAGGGAGACGTGCGCATTCACTCCTTGCCCTCGTCCCTTAGAACCTCCCGCCAAGTCCGGGTTTCAGTCTTGATTGCTCCACCGCCTGGGCCGGAGATTTCTCGCTTGTTGGTGTAGGCGTTGCCTACTTCCTCAGCCGCCTGCTTCAGCAGCGAAGATGCCAGCACCATGTTGCCCTGGTTCTCGGCTTTGTCGGCCATGCGCTGAAGAGCACGCAACCTCACAGCCCGGTGACTTATGGCAATCGATGCCGTGTCCTCAAGGAAGGTCTTGCGCGTCTCCTCGAAGATGGCTTTCCATCGATCGGCGAGGTTCTTGCCGGCCTTCTTCGTCGGGTCATAGGCCTCGATCGACTGCGGCGTCAGCGTAACCGAATATTCCTTCCTGAGTGCGGCGGCTACGACGGTCGGGGAATCGAAGCAGGCGAGCGATTGCACAACAAAGGTTTGCTGCTCGCGGCTGAGTTTCGCTTTTGCCATCGATCTATCAGGATGCCTTCAGGTTTACGCAACGCGGAGCTGACACGTCCCGCATACATGGCCGATGCTGGCCCGGGATATCTCTGGCGGCCTGTTTGCTGCATCGACCAGCGCACGAACATTGGCAGCGTCTGCACCATAGCGACGGACAACACCGATGAACTCTTCCACGTCGTGTCCTCGCATTGCGAATGCTGGCCTTCCGTCCTTCCGGAACTTCGGACCGAATGGCCCTTGCTCTTGTCCTGCATGGTAAAGCTCATGCTCGACCAGGGCGCAGAACTCTGCGTCCGAGCATATGGATGCGTAGTGAGCATCGAAGGTCAGGAGGAAGTCCGGCACGTCGCCGAACCACGTCTGCAACTGAAGCTCGATGCGCGAGCGCGACCATTTGCCTGCCGGCGGCAAGCCCATTTCGCATTGACCGATTACCCGGCGGCCGTGGCGACCATTCGGGACGTTCGTCCAGAGTGCGCCGATCGAGGCGAACCGGAGATGAGCATGATCCTCGTTCAGGAGGTCAGCTGTCTCATCGATGAAGGTTGATCGAGCCCACTCTACCAGATCGAGCGCGGGCTCAAATCGGATGGCGGTATCCTCGATCATGTCTTCTGGTGGCAGTGGGCGCATAGCGTGACCGCAGGGCTGAGTTATCCACAAGCAAAAGGGTGATCTGTGGAGAGCGTGGAACTTTGCGAAGATGTCCGCTAGGCCGCTTGCCAGAATCGGTGATTGCAGGCTCCATCTTCATGCAACCAACATGGAGATGCAGATGCCCGCATACATGATTAGCTACGACCTGCGAAAGGTCCGCAACTACGACGCCCTGGTCAAGCAACTAAGGGACTGGGGCTGTATTTCGCCTCTTCAATCCCTTTGGCTTGGCCAACTTAAGGGGAATGCGGGAGCTATTCGCGACATCCTTATGAACCTGATCGATGGCGACGACGGCTTGATGGTTTGTGAAATTAGGCCAACAAGTGATTGGGGCACCTACCGACTGCAAAACAATGAGAGTTCTCTGGCCTGGATTAGATCCAACATCGGCCCCTAAGTTCGAGCGAATGCCCCGCGTTCGAACAGAGCCATTTTCCGCTGGGCCTTACGGGCGCGCTTCTCTTCTGCCCTGGCCATGCGAGCGTTGACGGCTGCGATCTGTTCGCGCGTAGGCTTCACCCGCGCCGGCGGGATGTACGGGTCAGAGAGATCGACGTCGCGACGATTGACAACGACCGGAGCCGATCGAGCGAGACCCATACCCGCGAAAACCTGAAGGGCGGCGGCAGCGGCGGTGATTGCGATGACCTTGCGCATGATCTCTCCCAAAAAGAAAACCCCCGCCATCGCTGACGGGGTTAGGCCGGGTGCTCCCGGGGACGAAGCTTATTCGGCCGGGGTGAAGTCGAGATAGTATGACCGGCCCGGCTTGAACTGGATCGCGGCGTTCGGGTTATCTACCGTCATGCGAAGCTCGCCCCATGGGGTCGCCTTGGTAAAGCGCCCGTCCTCGGACTGGATGTCTTCGCTGTAGACGGTATGGAAGAACACAGTCGTGCCCTCTTTGCCGCTGCACATAAACTTTGCTCGTACGCTCATGCGTCTTCTCCTTTTTGATTTGCCGGAAGCCGCCGGCGCGGGAATGGTGGGCCGCAGGGTTCTGCCTGGTCAACAGCCGTCCCTTTGGCCATCAGGCCGATCCTCGCCAGACCGTATTATTGCAACGGGAGGCCGCCCGATTCTGGAAAGAGAAAAGCCGCCCTGAAGGCGGCCTATGCTACTTTGGTGCGACGAAGCGGGTTTGACCGCTCGCACGAGGGCTTGCCCTCTATTCTGTGCCGATGCGCGTCCTTCGCGTTGCTGGACCCGTTGCCCCAATAGAGGTGATTGGGTGTGCAGCAACCAAGGTGGCCGTTGCCGCACTTATGCAGTGCCATCATCGTCGGATCTGCCGGCAGTTTGTTGACCTTCAAGCACATGGCGCGGTGGGCTTCCATTTGCTTGAAATTGAAAGTCACGGCTCCCCGAGGGGTGGCGGCTGTCGAGAACGGGAAGATGATGCATTCATCGCCCTGATATTCGGAAAACAGCTTGATCCACATTTCCCCGGCGCCAGGCCGTGCTCGGCTGGGGGAAATCTTGCTACCCGGCAGCCTGACTACCTTCTTCTTGAACCCGTCATCACGATGAACGTCACCGATAAACTCGGTGACGAACCGGAACGCTGTCTCAAGGAGGAACTTGTCTGGATTATTGGTACCGCAGTATCGCCAATGCATAGGAATGCTATGATTTCCCAAGGCGCATTTCTCCTTTGGGTGGAAGTTGGATTTTCTTCCAGCTTGGCCGTCGAGTATTCCCTTTCCTCATAGGAAGGTCCGACTGCTACACCAAATCACGCTGCCGAATATAGAGACATCGAACTTTCTCGGCAAGCCTCCATTTCTTTGTCCATAGCCTGTAATTCCGCGAGAATCGCTAAAACCTGTTGACGGCTTGCCGGGGCCAAATCGTTTATTTCTGCTTCTGCCATGGCGCGGAGCGGAATGTTCTTCCGTCTGCCTTTTGGGAATACCAAGCCGAGGCGTTTGTTGAGCGCGTTCCGACGATATGAGTGCGCCTCGATCAGCCGCTCCTCACGCTCGCGTTCCCATTCCTGCTGCTTCTGGAAGTCAGCGAACATGAGGCTCCCGATGTCTGTGTCACGGAAGGCGATCGGCCCACGGTCAGGTGACGGCCGCATGAAGCACATGACACCCTCGACACCCCTCACCTTCTCGAAATCGCGCTGGTGGATGTTGACGAAGACATAGCCCACGAGGAGCGGGAAACGCTTCTCACGCATCTTATTCGTCCGCTGATGCTGCGTGATGGTCCAGAAGGACGGCATATAGACATCGATGTCCTCGTTTCGAAGGTTGCGCTCGATGATGCTTTCGCCTTTCCGCCGCTCTCGCTGTAACCTCTCCTCTTCTGTCTCATCATTCGCCGGTTCGAGGATTGTCGCCATCCTCTGAGATCCTGGGACCGCCCGCACCGCGTACCAATGTGTATCCGCCATCTTCATTCCTCGCTGTCGAGCCGCCGCTCGTGGTTGTGTTCAGCGCTTCTTGACCGGGCGCGGGAGTTCCGCACCGGCTTCGGAGAGCATCTTTCGGAGATTGCCGGCATAGTCCTCCATGTAGCTGAGGATGGAAGCCGGACCGTTCCAGGATTCATGCAGGCCCATCTTCGCTGCGACGGCGACGGCCTTGCATAAGCGGTCGATCTCGTAAGAGCCGATCTGCCCGTAAGCCGCTTCCATAGCCTCCAGCAGTTTGATTGCTTGATCGCGAGCACCTACGCGCCTTGCCACTTCGCTTTCTATCTCGGCCGCGCGCCGCCTATCCCACTGCTCTCTGGCATCATTAACCGCCTTGTTCAGCGCCGACCGATCGACATCGCCGGCTCGCCGAACCAATGACGCTACGAACTCCGATGTCAGAGGCTTGGCTTCCAAGATTGGCGCCTGTCGGGCTTTCCTGATAGCGCCGTCTCTGAACCAGTAGACGCCCCAAGTCGAAGGCACCTCGTCAAGCTTCACCATGTTAGCTGGGCAAACGAGCGACCACCGATGGCAATACTGCATGATAGGCATTGCCTTAGCCGGGTTCTTCATCTCGTTGAGGAAGTCCGATCGGCTTACCTTCACCTCAAAGCCATGGATTTCGTGACCGGTCGACGGCCACACACCCATCGCCACCGCGTCGGCATAACTCTTGATGCCGTAGCCAGTGGCGTTCGAGACCTCGAAGAATGTCTGGAACGCCGGAGCAGCAAACGCCGCGGCAATGGCCTGCTTGACCATTGAGGATGTGATTTTTTCGACGACCTCGCTCACCGCGCCGCCTCCATGATCGCCTCGGCAGCCGCAGCCGCCTTCTTCGGATGCCACCGGCCCAACTGGAGACGTCGGGTGTACCCGCACGCATCGCACATGGGCTCGTGTTCGCCAGGATTGTCGCCGACAATACATCTCTTGATGAAACGGGCTTTCCGCGTCTCGTATGCCCCACAGACGCAACGAACGACCCAGTTCTGGCCGTTGGTCGTTACGACGTTGGCAGCTATGCCTAGCACCGTAAACCTGCCGATCTTCTTCCCGGTCAGATCTGTGAAGGAAGGCTTTTGCAGCTCGTCTCGGTTTGGCCCACGTGTTTTGATTGGATCGGTCGAGTGGACCTTTTGCAGGTTCGAGGGAGCCCATTCGAAGTGCTCTCCCCTTCCGGTGACCATGCTTGCCGTCTTATCGAAAGGCACGAGAGGAGCGACGGTGTCGAAGTCAGCGCGGCGGTAGCTCATTCCGCGGCTCCCCTGTATGGTCCGTCGATGAAGACGACGCGTGGAAGGGTCACCATCACCCCCGCAACGGTTTTCCGGATCACCCGGTCGGGATATGAGGGGGCGATCTCGATCTGTGGCGCTTCTTTTCGGACCGGCGCGGCTGCTCGGCGAAAGTAGTTCTTCCGGTGTGGGAACAGGTCGCGCCGACTTCCGGCCAGGCTGCTGATCGAGTCCTCGGATGTCTTGAAATGTGCGGCCATCTCCGAGGTCAGCGCTCCGCGCTTCCACATCATAGCGGCTTCGCTAAGCCGGTCTTCTGTCCATACGAGCTTTGGCATCATTCCGCTCCTGACGTGAACTCTCTGGCAGTTACGATCATCTTCTGAAGCTCCTCTCGGATCGTTCCAGTTCTTGAGCTAGGTATTCGGCTCGGCTCTGCGGTTTCTGCAGGTGAGCAAGGCCGTTCGGCTTTGGAGGCGGCTTGTCGGGAGGCTTTGCGGGCTGATCTTTCCAACGGTCGTCGGAGAGCCATTTGACGGGCGAGCACCATTGGCGGTCGTCGGTCTTTGCCGCATAGGCTCGAACGCCTGCCATGATCTCGTCGGGGCTGGCGCGCTTGATGGCTTGGGAAAAGGCCCTCTCTGCCGAAGGCTTGCCGGTCTTGTTGGGATACGCTTCCCAAAATTTTTCGAAAGGAACATCGACTTCAGGCGCGCGCGCGTCTTCCGAAGGATCTGTATCTGTCTCTGTATCTTGGGCCGTCACTTGACCGTCACGTGACGTTTTTCCCACGTCACCGTTACGTTGCTGTATGTCAGCACCAGCTTTGAGACGCTCGCGATATCGCCGCTGGCGTTCCTTTGAGCTGTCGCTGTCGAACTGACGGTCGCTCCACCTTGCCACCACCCCAGCATGAAGCCGGCCGATGCTTTCAAGGCACTCGACAACACAAAGGATGTCATCCTCATTGCACCTAAGAAAGTAAGCGGCTTCGCCAGCGTCAAATTCGTATCGTCCGCCATCATTGATCTCCGCAGCGCTCTCCAGGATTGCGCCCCAAATCCAGACGACGCGCTCAACCGTCTGCTTTGATTTCACGGCAACCTTCACGAGTTTTTCGTCGCGCATCATGCCGGCGTAGTGTCGGAACCAACGGCTCATTTCCACACCTCGACATCGATGTTGTAGATCGCCTTGATGATTTTCTGGACGCGCCGGAAGTCGCGGGTGATGACGCCCTTCACATCAACGACGCGAAACCGACCGTCTTTCCGGTGGTCTATGAAGGCGAAGTCGGCCGTATAGCGCCCGACGATCTGCCCCTCGACAATCAGGTTGAAAGCACGCTGGCGGACCAAGCCCGATATCGCTCCGGCGCGATGGAGGTTCAGCAGGTCCGAATAAACCTCGCTCTCTCGCTTGGAATCGAAGGTGACGCCGTCGACGACAGTCTTTTTGGCTCCGAACTTATTCCGGCGTTTAGGCTTACCGATCTCTTCCCGGTACTGCTTGGCAGACATGCGCTCTGTCATGCTCGCCTCGCTCTGATTTCAGCCAGTTCGGCGCGAATGCGTGCGTCGCGAGCTTTCTTTTCCAAAGACCGCATAAGGTCGTGCTTGATCTGCGCCGCTGCCTGTCGGTCGGTCATCCGCTCCGCATGGCGAAGCTTGTGGATCACCTTTTCGATGACGGGTTCTGTCGTGCTGAAGTGGGCAGCGATGGCGATGTAGTCGTGACCGTCGCGGAAGAGCTCGAGGGGGTTCATTCGAACATCTCCCCTTGCTTAGCCTGTTCCTTCTCAGCTTGAACCCGCGCCAAGTTATCGAAGCCCTCGATCGCGTCATCCAGACTGGCGATGTGCCGCTCATACCGTTCCCGGCGCTCAGCGGTCATGCGCTTGCCGTTCGCGTCGAGCGTCAGAAACTTGTCCTGGCGGATTTCGCGCAGATCGTTGGCGATGACGCGGGCCGGCTTCTTGCTCATGCGGCCTCTCCCTGCCGCTCGAAGATGTCGAACATCGTCGGCGTGGAGATTTCGCGCTCCATAGCCTGCAGGTACTTGATACCGTCGAGGAAGTAGCCGGGGTTTAGTTCGGAAGCGCGACCGCGGCGGCCTAGCTTCAAAGCTCGGTACGGTACCGTGAACAAGCCCCCGAAGGGATCGAAAACCAACTCGCCTTCATTCGAGAACCGCTTGATCAGGCGATCGACAATATCGAACTGCAGCGGGCAGATATGATTCTCGAGGCCCTTCTTCGTCTGGTCGCCGTTGAGGGTCCGCATCCGGTTCACGTCGTGCCAAGTGAAAGCATCGTGGGCGCCTGGCGCGAGGCTCATGAAAGTTGACGGCAGGGCGCCTCGCTTCTCCAGTGCCTCCCCGATCGTAATGTGGGTCTCGTAGTCGTAGACGTTCTTGAGCGTCCATTCAGTGAAGGCCTTCGCCAGCATATCGGGGCCGAGGGCGGCCAGCTCGTCAGGTGTCAGCAGCCGGTCACCAGAGGACCGCCAGAATGCATGAGCGTCGACCTGCCAACGGGCGCGGGTGTAGTCTTCCTTGTCCTTGCTCACTCGCTCGTCGGCGTAGGCCTTGGACGTATCGGACGGCAGCTTGCGGAAGAGCAGGATATATTCCGGAGAGCCGACACCCATCTTCGTGCCGTCCTTGCAGTTCTCGGTCCAGCCAAGGCGGTAGGTCTGGTTGTTCTCACGCACTACGTCGGTGTTGACTGTGATCATTCCCATGTAGGCAAAGCCGTGCCCCATGGTGTGGAAGAGCGTGCGAGCGTGGAATGGGTTCACCGTCGGCATGCCCATCCCGGTCACATTCCCGAAAAGGATTCTGTCCTTGGTGTGGCAGGCGTAGACCCGACCGGGCTTGAGAATGCGAAGCAGTTCCGGCGTCAGGAAATCCATCTGCTGGAAGAAATGATCGTCGCTGTCGGTGTGTCCGAAGTCGTTATAGCTCGGCGTATACTCGTAGTGATTGGAGAATGGGATGGAGGTGACGATCAGGTCGACGGAGTTATCCGCAATCCGCTTCGTCTCGTCGACGCAATCATTGTTCGCGACGAGCCAACCCTCCCCTTTTGCTTCGATCCGCTCTACGCCGATCGTCCGCGTCAGGACCTCCGCGGCGGACAACTTGTCCAACCCATGCTCGCGGATGATCTCGCTCATGTTTTCGACCATGTGCTTGTGAGCCTCCCATTTGCCTTGCAGCGCGCGAAGGACTTCGCGCTCGCTCTCGGCGTAGATGATGTGGATTTCGACCTCATGGACCTGCAGGAAGCGGTAGATCCGGTGCAGCGCCTGAATGAAGTCATTGAACTTGAAGCCGATGCCCAAGAAGATCGCCTTATGGCAGTGGCGTTGAAAGTTGCATCCGGATCCGGCGATTACCGGTTTCGCGGCGAGATACTGGAACTTGCCATCGCTGAAATCGATGATCGCGTCTTCTCGCCTGTCGAGGTCCTGAGTGCCGTAGATAGATACGGCCGAAGGTACGGCTTTCTCGATCGCGCGCCGCTCATCCTCGAGGTCATGCCAGATTATGAAATGATCCTTCGGAGCAGCCGCCAGGATCTCGGCCATCTTGGCGATGCGAGCGTCCAGCGTGTCGCGCTTCTCGCGAGAGGCGGAAACGACGCCCACGGCCGTGTCGCGGAAGAGAGCCGCCTGCCCGTCACGATCAACGCCGCCATCCGCGATGTTTGACTGCACCTCGTGGTAGATCACCTTGAACGGCGGGAGGTCGTAGCCTTCTGCCGAATATCCAAGGTCGGCCGGCGATTGCAGGAAGATCGCCCATGAGTTTAGCCAAAGCCAGAACTCGCGTTCCTTGTGCTGGTAGAGCGTCAGGTTGTTCGCCTGTGTGCTGTCGCGCTGGAAGAACCGCGTCAGGGCTTGCCCGGTGTCCATGATGCCGAGGAAGCCGGCATAGTGGATCAGTTCCTTGTAGCGGTTCGGGCTTGGCGTGGCAGTCGCGACAAAGCGGTACCGCACGCGATCGAACAGCGATAGGAAAGTCTGGTAGGTCTTGGAGCCATAGGACCGGAGAACGGAAGCCTCATCGAGCGTCACGGCCGTGAATTCGTTCGGGTCGATCTTGCCGTCCCGGACTGTCTCATAGTTCGTCATGTAGATGCCGGTGTCTCCGGCTTCTTCGATGCGGCGAATGAACTTGATATCAACGCCGAGCATCTGCCCGTCGCGGCGAAACTCCTGACGGACGCCGAGCGGGAGAACGATCAAGCCCCGGCCGGCCGTCTTCTCAGTGATGAGACGAAGGATCTCGATCTGAACCACGGATTTGCCTAGGCCGAACGCAGCGAAGATCGCGCGCTTTCCGCCTCGTACCGCCCAAACGACCATATCGCGCTGATGCGGCTTTAGGATTGGGTTCACCTCTTCCGGCTCAACATGCAGGCCTGAGACAGGAGCGAGGCGGATCTTGTTCTTGAGGAAGTCGATGTAGGTCATGCTTCGATATCCATCATCCGAACAAGGCGAGCTGCGCCGGCGGAGCCTCGCGCGGCAAGCCGAGTGCTAAGAGTGCGGAGCGCATAAGCCGCTTCCAATGGGACAACGCCGTTTCCGAGCATGCGGAGTGCATCGTGGCGATGTCGCAAAACTCGTCCGGCCAGAGCATCAGGGTCTCGCGGAATGAGACGGACCTGATCAGGTCCGGGCGGTCCAAGTCTTCGATTTGGTCGCAAAGGTTGGCAACGTGTAGCCGGCCGTTCTGTCCACGCTTGATGCGATTGCCGCGCCCGCTCTGGCCTTTGGCGTCTCGGGTTGTCGGTGACTGCCAGAATGAAGACACGCTCACGCCGGATGCTTGCGCCCGTTTCAGCCGCTGTAAACAGTCCGAACTCATCCTCAAAACCAAGTTTTCGAAGGTCTCGGAGAACTCTTTCGGCGCCGCCGCTGTCCAACATGCCCCTGACGTTCTCGATGAGGACGAACCAAGCCCCGGATTGCACGATGATGCGGCGAGCCGTGGACCACAGGTCACGCTCGTCATCCTCACCAAGTCGCTTTCCAGCGAGGCTATGAGGCTGGCACGGGATGCCACCAATGAGGCCGTCAACTGCGCCACGCCAAGCGCGGCCGTCGAAGGTTCTGGCATCACTCCACAAAGGTGCCTCAGCCAAGAGACCTTGGCGCATCGCTGCGACCAAGTGCGCGACGGCGAAGGCTTCCCTCTCCACCATGCAGACTGTTCGAGCGCTTGGAATTGCCAGCTCGACGCCGAGATCAAGGCCGGCTCCTCCGGTGCAGATGGAGAGGATATTGAGATGTTCGGGACGTAGAGCCACATTCACTTCGCCTCATCCTTCAGTTCTGGGCAGATCCATTCCGCGAGACCCGCGGCCTTATCCCTGAGCCAGATCGCGATCGATTGCCGCCGATCGAAGCTGAGCCATCTGACGAAGACGCTCGGTTTTGGCTTTGTATTCGGCATGGGCATCCCTCGCGTTTCTCAGTGCTTCCGCCGTCTCGTAGAGCTCCACCATCTGGAAGTGCTTCACCACGCGGCTTTCGTTGTTCCGCCAGGCGCGAAGCCGGCGTTCGGTCCATTGGTTTTCGGGGTCGTCACGATGGGGAAAGCGGGCGCGCAATTCCCGGCAGGCGGTGCGGAACATGTCGCCGATGTGGCGCCTCGCTCCGATCTCCTCGATCAAGAAGTTTGCTGTTGCTACGTCGTCCATCTGCGTACTCACGCCCTGTTTTAGTTTTTCCGAATCTACGGGTGACTTTCCCGACATTTGGTTTTGCTCCTGTGGTTCATTGCCCTTGTTCGAAGGAGCGTTCAGATGAACCGCAGGACTGATATCGATGGAGAGGGAAGCGCTGACGCCAATCAGGGCATTTCCCTCTCCGGCTCAGGCCGCCGCCTGGATTCCGTTATTCCATTTCCCCGCAGAGCCGATCCGCCATCCGGCTTTGCCGCCGAAGTCTCTCCGCCAGAGGCTTCGGCACCTTTCGAAAGTCTCGGATCCGTCACTCAAGCTGTCGTCATGCGACTTGCGAATGATGCTGTCCGGTTAAGAGTGCTCCGGGTCGCTAGGGAGGAGGACGACCCGGAGCGTTGACGGGCTTGGAGGGGTAGCCCCGTCAATTCATGAGCCGTGCGGCACGGACCAACTGCGGTTCTGGCTGCGTGGCTTCGTCACGGCTCTGATTTGAGAGAGCGTCTGCTTTCGAAGAAACGAGGAGCGCAGCGGCCACGAAGCCGCCAAACCCGCCGATGATCGAACCCACGACAATGCCCAAGATGAAAGATGTCATGCGTCTGCCCTTTCCCGAGATGGGTTCAACAAACTCTTGAAGATGGAGATGTCAGCTTTGGAGCGATCGACAGGCCGGAAGTCTCGCCAGTCAAACGCCGGCTCTGCGACATGGTCGGGCTTTTCGCACCAACCCCCGCGCTGGATGATGCCGCACGGCATGTTCAGCACCTCCGACAGGAGGATGCCGACCATTCCGTCATCATATCCTGATGGTCTGATCTCGCGGATTGTGTAGATCCCGCCGACCTCCGGAAACTCGAGGTCCAACAGACGCCCCCAATCTGTTCGCCGGAGAGGAGAGAGATCGTTGACGAGGCAGACCTTATCGCCGGCCTTGGCTCGAAGTATCCATCTCATGATGCCCTCACCTCCTGCGGCTCTGTCTGTCCGCACCGTTCGCAATGGCGCTCGATCACTTCCGCGATTGAGAGCACCCGTTCGCATTTCGGGCACGTCGAGTAAGGTTGGAACTGAGCTTTCCGGCTCTGAATTGCCGATGACAGACGGGTATTCATGCTGCCTCACTTTCCCGCGCTGCGACCTTGCAAGCGTGGCAGTGGTTCGTTCCATGACCGGCGCAGCGCTCGGGCCGCAGGCAATTCGGTCGAAGGGTGAAGGTGGCCGATGGGGTATGTCTGACGAGCCCATCGGCCGTTGCGGCGTTGTCGGGATGAGCGGTTACATGGTCGCCTCCTGCGTTGGCGGCGGCGCTGCCCGACCTATGGGGAGTTACGCGCTCGTCGCTGGGGAGAACCGTCGCTACAGCCGCAACGGCGTCGTTTTCCGAAGAAGTGTCGGGGATGCCATGTGCATGAGCGGCGGCATCCCCTACCGGTGCAGCAGACGCATCCAACTGCTCCTTGCCTCCGGTACGGCAATCGTCAGCAAAGCCGACCATCGAGGCGCGCTGACGCTCGCTCTCCTCAGAGGCCCTACTAGCCGGATCATCAGAAGATGCGGCACCCTTGTCCACAAACTCCTCCTCGACGTTCGCTACGGGATCTTCTTCCGCCTCTTCGCGGGCGATCATGATATCGACGGCAGCGGTCAGCGCGGCGCGACCGGCTTCCGTCTGCATGCCGGTCGCGACTGTGGCGACGAGCTTGGCGCTGACGTTGTCGTCGAGGAACTCGCCCGTGATCGGGTCAAACTCTTCGTCGGCAGAAAAATTTTTCTCGTTCATATTCGACCAGCCGAGGAGGCTGGCGTAGTCGGTCGAGAACCCGGCCTTGTCCAAAATCTTCTTCACGCGCTTGCCGTTGCCGGTCTCGTCACGCTCATCCTGGATCTGGGCTTTGATCAATGCCTTGAGCGTGGACCAGTCACCGCCGGCGTCGGCGACGACATCGCGAAGTCCCGCGATCATGTCGGCGTCGTCGAGCTGCCGCTCAATGATCGGGCGGGCTTCAGATACGATTTCTTTGAGGGCCTTGGAGGAGATCATGCGGCCGCTCCATCAACAGGCCAGATTACACCTCGTAGGACGCGGCTGACGTGGGCCTGCTTAACCCCAAATGCATCAGCGAGCTGCGCTTGCGTCACTCCGCCAGCGCGATACCGGGACCGAATGTCGGACACTGATGCGGCATTAAGCTTCGCGTTAGGATTTGCCTCACAGGAGCCCGAGCGTCCATGAGCTACACGGTCATCAGAATTTTGCTTAGGCGTTCCCCAATAGACGTTCCCGAGAGAACAGTCGGAAACGACCCCATTGGCGTGCAAAGCCCACTTCCCTTTGGGTCTTGGGCCGATGAATGCCTCAGCCACGAGAACGTGGATGTTGCGGGAAACCTTTTTACCGTCTTCTCGAACCAGAGTGACGCGACGATATTTCATCTTGGTTGTGCCTGGGCCGCCCTTCATCAGAGCTGGTTCACCCATGCGCAAAGAGGCAACTCTGCCATGGTCCGATACAAAATAGTCAGGGAAGTCAGCGATCTGCTTCCAGCATTCGCCGTCGATCCGTCCTACGAATGCGCGGAGTTGGTCGCGAGCTACGCCGTGTGCGTCAGACATTTAGATGAACCCCTTATCCAAGGCGAGCCATTCGGGCATCGTCACGATGACGTGCCCCGCCTGGCCTTCGTCGATTTCAAGATGCTGCTTCGGAACCCACTTGGCGTTCTTCCGGTCGCCGTCGTCGGAGATCATGATCGCCTTTTCCGTTTCAGCGTGGCGCATGACGGTGATGTCGACAAGGCCCGTGCTCATGCTGCACCGGCCTGTTCGGGCTGGGGAAGGAAATCGTCGGCGGAAAGCTTGACGCCCCGTTCGCGACCGGCGGCGATTAGAGTGGGAACATGCTTGAAAGGGATAAGTCCGTCGGTTCCGCCCTTTTCCTTCGGCTGCGTCCAACGATACACCCGCGTCCGATCGGCGCCGGTGATCTGTTGGACGGCTTCGGGTCCGCCAAAGCGATCAATGATCGAGGCAGCAGGCTCAAGCTTTTCGGGTGCGTTCGTTTCCATGGCACGACTATGCGATAATCGCACAGAGAAAGTCAATAGCCTTGTGCCGCAATCGCACGAGACCTCGCATTTTCCCTATGCGAAAATGCCATATGCTTGAAGATCCATATAAAAAATGGGTGATCGAGAATCTTGGGAAGCCTGGGAAATCCCAAACGGGGCTTGCCAAGGCGCTCGGGCTCCACCCATCGGCCATAAACAAAGTTGTCAGCGGCAAGCGTCAATTGAAGTCGCATGAGGTTGCAGGCGCAGCGGCGTACTTTGGTGAATCCGCTCCCGGCGGCGAAGAGGTTCGACCGTCTGCAGCTACGTGGGTAGTCGCCCGCAAGGTCGGCAAAGTCGCCGCAGGCCTATTCCGCGAGGTCGACGAGTTCGACCAGTCGGAGCCGGAAGAGATCACGGTCCCGCGCGACGAGAACTTCCCGAATGCCAGGCAACTGACGTTTGAGGTGGAAGGCGACAGCATGGACGCGCTGCGCCCTCGCCCAATCCTTCCTGGCGACACCATTGTCTGCACGGCATACGAGGATATTGCTCACAAGGTAGTCCTGCGCGACGGCATGGTCGTCGTCGTGCAGCGGACACGCGATGCCGGCATGATGCGGGAATGGTCCGTCAAGCAAATCGAGATCTACGAAGATCGGACCGAGTTCCATCCGAGATCAACAAATCCGAAGCACAAGCCTATCGTGGTACAAAGGCAGTTCGACGCCGACGACGGTGTCGCCGTCGAGGTCATCGGCATCGTCCGGATGGTGCTGAATACAATGCCGGGGTTTTGAATGCGGATCAGGCACATCATCGAAACGCCTAAAGTCATCAAACACGACACAGGCTGGAAGACCGATGATCTGCCATCAAGGTTCTCGGGGGTATACCCAAAGGCAATGCCCACGCGGCCTGGCTGGAAATGGCGAAGTGCTCTAGCTTTCGATGGAGAATGGGAATATATTCTTCTTTGCCAGGTCAACGAGGGAAAGGATAATTGGCTTGCTTGGCTGGTTCGCAAGGCTCCCGAAGGCGGGTCAATCGTCAGTCGCTACGAATATCATGGCGACCACCCCGGCCTGCATGTGCATGGTGATTGCATCAGAGGAGCAATCGAGTGCGGCCCAACCAGCATTAATGTCCCGTTACGAATTCCTCGCTTAAAGTCGCGTACGACGAGAGCCGCGCCTGCTCGACCCGACCTGTTTTGGAAAAACGCATGCGCGCATTTTCGCTGTGACTATGAGAAAGGAGAGTTGCTATGACCGACCCGCACGTCGTTTTAGACGCGCTGCATCGCTCCTTTTCCGACGCTATATCCGTGCGAGCAGTCCCTTCAGGCCTAGCTATAAGCTCTCCTTTTTTTGATAGCTCTGGTGACAGTCTTGCCTTTTACGCTTCTGAAACGGACAGCGGTCTCGTGCTGGAAGATGATGGCTTCTTCCTTCCACATTTGATCGCTTCTGGGATCGATATCAGAGCGGGTCAGCGCCGACAGATGCTAGACACGATGCTAGCAGAATCGGGAGCCTTTTGGGACGAAGAAACATACGAGATAAAGACGCAGCCGCTCAAGGAAGGCGACATCGGACTTGCATCCGTTCGCTTTCTATCCGGACTATTGCGGATACGCACACTTGAGCATGTAACGAAGGAGGCCGTTCGTTCTACCTTCAAAGAGGATGCAGTAGCCGCGATTGACCGCTATCTCTCACCTGCGTTTTATATTTCAGAGAAGGCTAGTGTGACCCCCCAACTCGCAGAGTTTCCTGCCGATGTTGTGCTGAAGCCAAAGGACGCCGCGGGCCGCAGTTTGGGTATCTTCTTGGTTAACAGCTCGACTCAGTTCTTAGAGGCTGAGCTTCTGCACAACGAGATCGAGCGGGTCCACCTTCAGGATCAGGCCTCTGCCGTCGCATTGATTGAGGATCCGAAGAAGATCACAGTCGTCGGTGACAAAAGATATCAGAGAGCAGTGAATAGGGGACTGCCGACACGTTTCTTCCGAGGAGACGAACAGCAGGCCGTTTACAGCCTTCGAAAGCTGATCGCGGCTTAAGCCGCGAAGCTTCGCTTGCCGTTCAGGTCAAACTCGTTGCAGGTGTATGCAATCTCCTGCAGCAGCCAGCGCTTAGGCTCCTCACACATGTAACTCTTCCCGTCGTCTCCGACGAAGTTCATGATTGGCAGGACGCAAAATCGATCTTCGTCTCCAACCGGAGCAAACGGCCCTACCCTGAACGAATAACCGGGAAAGCGATGGCTGAGAAAATTCTCTAGCCGCTCCTTCGCGGCCGCGACGGCTGCACGCTGTTCGTACGGCGGAACTATGATGAATTCCAACACTTCCTTACTCATGTTGATAGCCTCCGCTGATCGCGAACAGCTTTCCGATCGAGCTTTCGCAATGGGCGCAAAAGAACGGCACGTTGTTGAGGTAACCGCTTTCCGCCAGTTCATACATATCCTCAGGTAATTCAGCGCCGGCAGGCACTTCCAGCGCCCGCGAGCTTTCCCGCAGGCAGTTCTCGCATCGTATATGCAGCCGCAACGGCGGCTGTGATTTCATCATTGCCAGACCCATGATGTTCTCCTTTCGTTCTAATAGAGCCAGAACATGGGATGAGAGTCGAGTCTGATTCGTTTCGCACAGGGCGAAAATTAATTGTGCGATTAAAGCACGATTAGCTCTTGCATAACCTGTGCGATTATCGCATAGTCCCCTCATCAACGAATGAGGACCGCGATGCACACCGCAGCAGACATCACCGCCGACGCGCTTCGCATTGCTTCGGCTGATTTGTCGCTCGCAATCGAGCGCGCCCGCCGCAAGCACCGGAAGGGCGAAGTGATCACCGGTCGGAATTATCTCCGCCAGATCCGTGACGTTTACGAGATGCAGGTGAAGGCCGAAGCGCTCGGCGCATATGGCCCGCTGATCAATCCTCTTCCGCCGGTCCCGTACCGCGACCAGCTGGTCGGCTACTCGCCAGAGCAGCGCAAGGCGCTCGAATGGAAGGGCGTGTTCGACGCCTTCCCGTTCCCCATCCCTCACCATTTCTCAATTGCAGCCGAGTGAGCCGCCATGGAAAAGAACATCAATTTCGTCCGCGCCAAGCTGGCTACGACAGACCTCTTCGAAAGCATCATCTGCCTGCAAGCTGGCGGGCGCTTCCCTGAAATCCATCGGGAAGCGATCGAGGAGCATTTCGCTGAACTCGCTCGCGAACTTGGCTATCAGGTCGAGAAGATCAATGCCGAACCTGCGGTCGAAGCTGGCGACCCCCCGATGTTCCGGCCTCGTCCCGGCCTCTCTCAGGTCATTGGCGGCGCGGCTCATCCGGTACGCGGTGCGAGCTTGGAGGCTGCGGAATGAGCGAGGCAATCCCCCCGAAGTGGGAAGCCCACGGATTCCGCATCCAGTTCGATCCGACTCCGGGTGGAGTGATCAACGAAGACGGTAATCGCTGTTTCTCTCTTAAAATCCCTGCACTTGAAGTGACAGAATGGGTCAAGGATCGCGAAAAGGTCGCCGTTGATATCGCTGCCGCCCTCAATGGGGAAGACGCGAAAAATTCTGAGCTGTCACGACTGCGGGAAGCTCTGCAAACCAGCCGCGACGTGCATGCTGGCATTGCGGAATACATCCTCAACACGAAGGGTCCGAAGGACTTCAAGGGCATGTTCGCGGACCTACAGCGCGCACGCCTCGCGGCCGATGCTGCCCTCAACGAAAGCCGGGAGGGGGAGTAGATGGCTGACGTCAACATAATCCCGAAAATCCAGTGCGACAACTGCGGCCTGACGGTCGACAAGGTGAAGCAAGGCAATGGTGCCAGCACGTCATACCACAAACCGACCATGTGGGGATCGTGCAAGATCGAAGGCGGCCGAGCCACCGATGAATACGGCGGCAAGAGCCGGCTGACCTTTGTCGATCTCTGCCAATCCTGTGCAAACGCCGCAGTCGACGCGGCTGCGGCGGCTCTGAAGGCGGTCCGCAAGGAGCAGGACGATGATTGAACCTTGCACCACACGCGCCTTTGACGGCTGCAGTTGCGATCCTGGCGAGTGCCAATCGGCCTCCGCCCGTCTCGCTGAGATCAATCTCAAGATCAAGACCGTCGATGCGAAGCGCCGCGCGGGTATGGCCCTCCTCACCTACGGAGCGAGCCTCTGCGTCGTGCTCGCCCTCATCTCCCTTTCATTCGTCTTCATCGCCGTGCCGGAGAGCAAAAAGCTTGCCCGTGCCAACCAGGAGAATACGCAATGGCGCTAGATTTCAAACAGCCGGAACCGGCCTTGGACATTGCCTCCATGGTTGAAGAAAACCCGGGCATCGTTCTTCTGGACGATGATCTCTATGCGCAGTTCATTGCGCAGCTCAAGGCGAGCGTGGCTGACTTCGTCCCCGATCTGTCCACCGCCACCAGCCGGAAGAAAATCACCTCCGAGGCATACCGGATCACCCGCCAGAAGACGGCGATCGATGATGCCGGGAAGAAACTGAACGAGGAAGCACGCAAGCAGATCAACGCCGTTGACGCGAAGCGGCGCGCCGTAAAGGCCGATCTTGAGGCTCTGGCGGACGAAGTTCGCCTTCCGCTGACTAATTGGGAAAAGCAGGAAGAGGCTCGCGTCGAATACTGCAAGTCGTTCCTCAAGCACATTGAGGATTGCGGCAATGGCTTCATCGGCGGCGAGCCTCAACCTTTCCCAATCCTGCTTCGCGAGTTGGAGGAGAAGATCGTCATCAACTCCGAGCTCGGCGAGTTCGAGGATCAGGCCCGCGTTGCACATAAGATCGCACTGGACAAGGTGACGGCGGCTTTCGAGGCACACAAGCGAGCCGAGGCCGACCGGATCGAACTGGAAAAGCTTCGCGCCGAAAAGGAAGAACGCGATCGTGCCGAAGCTGCCCGACTCGAGCAGGAGCGCGCCGCCAAAGAGGCCGCCGACCGCGAACGTGCGGAAAAGGAACGGCAGGAGCGTGAAGCCGAAGAGCAAAAGGCTCGGGAAGAACGCGCCGCTCAGGCCGCCCGCGAACAGGCCGAGCGGGCTGCTCGGGAAGCCGTTGAGCGCGCCGAACGCGAAGCACAGGCAGCAATCGCCAAGGCTGAAGCGGAGGCCCGCGCCGTCCGTGAAGCGGCGGAACGTGCCGAGCGGGAACGTCAGGCAACCGCACGCCGTGAGCAGGAAGAACGCGAAGCCCGTGAGCGCGACCGGGAGCACCGCGGTCGCCTGATGGGCGAGGCAAAGGCCGCTCTTATGGCTCAAGGCGCAGGCGAAGCCACGGCCAAGAAGATCGTGCTGGCAGTCATCGCCGGCGAAATCCCTCACGTCAAAATGGAGTTCTGATCATGAACCAGGTGGCGAAAATGACGGACGAGCGGCAGGTTGCCGCTCGCTATGATGAGCCTGCTAATCAGGGCGATGGCCTGCTCGGCGTGATCGAGCGCCTTGCCAGCAACAAGAACATGGACGTTGCCAAGTTCGAGGCAATCGTCAAGATCCGCGCTGACGAGCAGGAGCGCCTTCGCCGAATCGAGCGCGAGGACCGCGAGGACACTGCGCGCCGCGAATGGCTGGCTGCCTTCTCTGCGGTCCAGTCGGAAATCGGCCCAATCTTCCGTACGAACGACAACGAGCATACGAAGTCAAAATATGCCGATCTCGCGGACATCGAGCGTGTCGTCACCCCGATCCTGACCAAGCACGGCTTCTCGACGACTTCGGCGCCGGTTCCATGCGATCTCCCCGGTCATATCCGGATGCGACTGACGCTCGGCCACGCCGGCGGTCACGAGAAGGTCTATGAAGACGACTTCCCGATCGACGCTGCGGGTTCTGGCGGCAAAGTGAACAAGACAGCCATTCAGGCCAAGGGCAGCACGCAAACCTATGCGCGACGATATCTGAAGGCCAGCGCCCTCGATCTCGCATTCATGGACGATAAAGACGGCAATTCGAGCACGCCGCCTGAAGACAACAACGCTATCGACCAAGAGCAGTTGGCGCAGCTTCGTAAGGCGATCGATGATGCCGATGCCGACGTCGAGAAGTTTTGCCGTTTCTTCCGCATTGAAGCCCTTCCCGACCTTCCGGCTCGCGAGTTCGATCGGGCCATCTCGATGATTGGTCAGCGGAGGACGCGAGCATGATCGAGATCTTCAACTGCGAACAGAACACACCGGAATGGTACGCGGCGCGCGCCGGCATTCCTACGGCCTCTGAATTTCACACCGTCATGGCATCCGGCCGTGGCGGCGGCGAAAGCAAGACCCGAAAGACGTACCTCTACAAGCTCGCCGGCGAAGTGATCACCGGCAAGACCGTCGAAGGCTACACCAACGCCCACATGGAGCGCGGTCATGAGATGGAGGCCGACGCCCGCCGGATGTATTCCTTCATCTGCGATGCGGATATCGAAAGTGTCGGGTTCGTCCGTAACGGAGACAAGGGCGCAAGCCCTGACGGCCTGATCGGAGGCAAGGGGATGTTCGAAGCAAAGTCGAAGCTCCCTCACCTTCTGATCGAATGCCTGATGCGCGATGACTTCCCGCCGGAGCACAAGGCACAGTGCCAAGGCGCTCTTTGGGTTGCTGAACGCGAGTGGATCGACATTGTCGTCTACTGGCCCGACCTGCCGCTGTTCGTGAAGCGCGCCTATCGCGACGAGGCTTATATCGCCACGATCGCCACCGCCGTGAAGCAGTTCAACGAAGAGCTTGCCGAGATCGTCGAGCAAGTTCGCCGCTATGGCAGACCACCCGCCGCCGCGAATGACGTCGCCGCGCTTCGTCAGCATCCATTGATGGCGGGCTGACCATGGCGACCAACAACCGCATCGTCGATACCGACCAAGCCCGCGAGATGCTGGTGAAGTACATCATTGGCAAGACAATGCCCTTCACCTGCAGCATCACCGACGGGAAGCACCGGACCAGCGACCAGAACAAGCTTCAGCGCCTGTGGGTGATGGAAATTTCGGCTCAGGTCGGCGACCAGTCTCCGGAAGAGGTCCGGGGGTACTGCAAGCTGCATTTCGGCGTTCCGATCCTTCGGAACGAGAACGACGTCTTTAAGGCCGAATATGACGCCGTAATCATGCCGCTCCCCTACGAGCACAAGCTCGAGCTCATGATGGTGCCGTTCGATTTTGGCGTCACGCGGATCATGACAACGCGGCAAAAGACGATCTATCTCGAAACGGTCCACCGCCATTACTCCGAACAGGGCCTGATCCTCACCAATCCCGAAGATCTGAAGCACAGGAGCGCGGCATGACCGAGAACGTACGCCTTTTGCCTGGAAGCATGTCGGAGGTTGACGCTCTGACCTGCGATGATCCGATCACGAGCCTCGTCGCGCGGATGTCTGTTTCCACCGTCCACACGGGCATGGTCGATTTCATCAACTCTGAGATCGAGCGGCCAAACGCAGCCGTCGATAACATACTCATAGGCATAGCCGCCTACATGATCCAGATGCACGCGAGCTTTGCCGCGTACTTCCTCAAAGCCGACAGAGCCGATGATGTCCTTGCACAGTTTCAAGCTGTTGTGGATCGGACCTATCGCGAGCACTTCGTCGACAGCGCGAAGGAGTTGGCGGCGTGAACAACCCCAGCGTCAACCGATACCTAAAAGACAAGGCGTTCGATCACATCGACCATGCGCTCGGTAGGCCGGTTGATCCGTTGCGCGAATCCTACCGCAACCGTTTCGCCACCGACGTGAACAGCGATGACGCCAAGGCCTTCGGCGAGTCAGAGAACTGGGAACTCGACGGGCTCGTCCGGGGCATGGCCTATTTCTCAGTTACCGACGCGGGCCGGATAGCGCTCAAGAAGCATCTGTCAGAACAGGCGGTCCATATGGGCAAGCCGTGGCGGTCCTATATCGTCGAGTTCAACGGCTACAGGGAAAGCATCCCTGCTAGGTCCAAGGCCCAGGCGCGATACCTGCGTTACCTCAACATTTCCGACATTTATCCGAGCCTCGAATTCGGTGAGTTCGTCAGGCGCGCGAGCGTGAGGGTCGCGGCATGAGCGAGAATGTCAAAGACACAACCCGCGCACTTGCCGCCGCCAAGGCCATCATCGACGGCCGGAATCCTTTTACCGAGTATTCCGCAGTTTTGGTCACTGCAGAACACGCCTTTGCCGTTGTCTTGCTCGCCTGCATGGGCGGCGATGCTCGCAAGGCCGCTGCCATGCTCAATGAGGGTTTGGTGCAGGGTGTTGAAGAACGCTTGGAGCTGTATGCCTCGAAAGGCGGTGCGGCATGACCGAAGTCCTCGACTACCTCATCAAGAAGGGATCGTATTTCTACCGCCCGAACAAGCAGGGTTACACCAGCTTCAAGTTCGATGCCGGCCGCTACACAAAGGCGGACGCCGAGGCAGAAGCTTCAGTCGAGCCCTGGCATATGAAGGCCATCCATCAGGATGACGTGCCGGAGGATACCGCACCGGATAAGCACATCTCGGGATTGCAGGCTGAAATCAACCGCCTGCGCGCCCTCCTTTATCATGCCGATAGCTTCGTCATCGACGGCATCACCGAGGCGAAGTCTCAGGTCGAGATGAACATGCCCTACCCGACGCGCCTGCCTCGCTTCCAAGCCCAGCTTGCCGAAGCTCGCCAGCTCCACGCCGACATCACCGAAGCTTTGAAGGGAGTGAAGGTCAATGGCTGAGAACTCCGCCATATCCTGGACCCGCCACACATGGAATCCGTGGATGGGCTGCACCAAGGTTAGCCCCGCATGCGACGGCTGCTATGCCGAAGCGCTGATGGATAAGCGTTACAACAAAGTGAAGTGGGGCAATTCTCCCCGCGTCCGCACCGGCGCCCATACGTGGAACGATCCTTTTCGCTGGCAGCGTCAGGCCGAAAGGGACGGTGATCGGCCGTTCGTCTTCTGCGCCAGCCTCGCGGACATCTTCGACAACCAGGTCGATCCGCAGTGGCGCGCCGACGCCTTCGAAGTGATGCGGAAGACGCCGCGCCTGGTCTACCTGCTGCTGACCAAGCGGCCGCAGAATATCGTGAAGCTGGCGGACGCAGCCGGCGGGCTGCCGAGAAATGCGGCGATCGGCACAACGATCGAAGACCAAAAGCGGGCAGACATTAACGAGCTCGCGCTTGTCAACGCAGCCTCAGAGGTGATGCCGGCTTTCACGTTCGTGTCGATTGAGCCAATGATCGGACCGGTCAGGCTAAGACATCTCTACGCGACCGAGGAGCAGCCGCGCATTGATTGGGTGATAACCGGTGGCGAGACTGATCAGGGCGGCCACAAGGCCCGGCCGACGCATCCCGACTGGTTCCGGAGCCTGCGCGACCAGTGCGCGGCGGCGGGCGTTCCCTATCACCATAAGCAGAATGGCGAGTGGGTGCCACTGCAAGCGAACGATGGCGAATGGCCCACCGATGCCGGAGGGTTCTGCCGTCTGACGTTTTGCGGCGAGAAAGCCGACGGCGGCTGGCCGATGCAGAAGGTGGGCAAGAAGTTCGCCGGCCGAATGCTCGACGGCGTGACCCATGACGCATTCCCTGAGGTGGCCGCATGAGCAACCGGCAGCAACGCCTCGCCGCCCGCGCGATCGAGCGCAAGGGCCTCAAAGGTGACTGGGGCCCATGGCGGGTCACCGACTTGCCCGATGGCATTCCCGGCGGCTCCGGATGGTGCAAGCAGGTGCGGAGCGCCAAGGCGAATAACCTTTACGTCGTCCTGATCCGGCCGTTCTATGACATGGACGGTCATCTGACCCACCATTGCGCAATCCGCACCGCCTCGAACCTTGAGCCACCGTGGCGCGATCTTCAGCGCATCAAGAATGAACTGTTCGGATCTGAGGCAACGGCCGTCCAGGTGATGCCTCCGGCGTCCGAACTCATCGACGCCGCCGACTTGTACCACATTTGGGTCTTGCCGGAGCGGCTTCCTTTCACGCTTGGGAAAAGGAAGGCAGCATGACGCACTACGCAACCTGCTTCAACTGTGCCGTCGACAAGGCCTCGTGCCAGCGGCGTATTGCCCTTCAGAAGGCATTGGCCGGCAGCGCCGTCACGAGCCTGAAATTCAAATGCCGGGAGCGTCAGGCCTTTTTCGCACCCGGGCAGCGAGTGGCTTTCGATTGGAAGTCATTTGAATCCGACGAATACGACACATCCGTTCTGCACCTGACTTTCACCGGAACCGTGATCCGCGAGAGAGGCACTAAGTTCGTTATCCAAGTGGATAGCGGCAAGGATATCGAGGAAGAGATCGAGGCATCCGAAGTCTTCAGGAAAAACGATGCCCTGCTGATAAAGGTCCGTCCAGAGGATATGCGCCCTCTCAACGAGCCCGCCAAATCTGTCTGCCTGACCTGCTATCAGGTCGAGGGACAGGAAGATCGCTGCTACCGATCTGCCGGGCAGGTCTGGGTTCCGAATGGGTGCATCAAGGCCGAAGAACCCGCTCCGAAGCAAGAGGAGGATGCGTTTTGACCCGCACGACCTCAGTCTCCAGCCATACCCGCCGCCTTCCCGAAAAGGCACCCGATCCATTTGCCCCGGTCTTGGAAGCGAAGCGCGCTGCCTACGCTCGAAAATGGGGCGTCGAACTCATCGGCGCGAACGACGACCGGCTTGCCGCACCCGTAGCCGATCCAGTTACTGGTCCCGGTCGCGTCTCTCTCGAATCCCTCAAGCAGCAATTGAAGGACATCGCCAAGATGATCGGGTGGCAGGGATGAGCCGCCGCGAGTTCACGAATTCTGTCTATGCGGCGATCGTCAAGCGCGCGATGCAGTCGAACGGCGAGATCGCCTGCGAAGGCTGCGGTCTTATCCTTGGCCGCAAGCCCTATCACGTCGACCACACCGTTCCTGACGCCCTCCAGGTCGACAAGAGCCGCAAGCTCACTGTCGACGACGGCAAGCTGCTCGGCGTCGAGTGCTGCCACAAACCAAAGACAGTCGAGGATCAAGGCGCCATCGCCAAAGCGAAGCGCAATGAGGCCAACCATCTCGGTTTCAAAACCATTCCGGCGAAAAAGCTTCGCGGCGCCGGATTCCCCAAGTCCGAAAAGGCAGCCAAGCGCGAGCCGAAGGCCTTCCTCCCTCCATTGCCACCGCGCCAACTCTATCGCGAGGAACAGCCATGACTACCGCTATTGTGACGGATGAGATGATCGAAGCCGGATGGAAAGAGGCCCAGGTAAAAGACATCAGGGATGATCGCTCCCACAAGCAGAGATTTATAGACGGCCTCTCCGCCGCCCTCACCCCACATGGAGAAGAGGCAGCAGCGATGGCGCCCGAGTCTCATAGCAAGGCGAGCGAGATCATTGCGGCTATCCGCCACCAGCTGGAAATCAACGTCCAAATTGCTGAACAGAACAGCCCCGAGGGTCCGATCGTAGACGGCAAGCGCGTGAAGGGGCTTACCCACTCACAGGATATTCTTGCTCAGCACATCCGCGACCATCTGAGCGAACTAGAATTGGTCATCGCCACCCTCGCACCGCAGCAGCATGTGGAGGGTCTGCCGCTTGCCAGCGACATAGAAAAGCTCGGCGGATGGACGCTCTCTCATGATTTCGTAGACCAGTTGGCACGAAAGGCAGAGGAGGAGACGACCTACCCCTGTCCGATGGAGGTTGCCGAGCATATCGCCCTCACAGTCGCCGGTATTCTTCGTTCCAGCCCACCACCCGAGTCTCAAAAGCTGGTGTCCATCGAGGCGCACATGGATGCGGCGCGCGATATCAACACCCTCCTTGCGCAGATCGATTTCCTACAGGAAGCGACTGGCGAACGGCTAGAAATGGAAGACGCCGCGATAGTCGAGCAGATCCGTGAGGCCTGGGGCGGTAACGGAGACCCGACGCAGCCAGCGCCCAAGCAACGTTTGGAGGGTGAAGTCTGGCGTGATGGTCTAGGCAGGGTAACACCGAAGCCCGCCCACGCCGACGCGGTCTTGGAGGATATGGGTTACATCCCTGCGCCCGCATCTCATGTGCGTGGCGAGCAAGTCTTCCCAACACAGGAAGAAATCCACCATCTCGCCAAGCTCGCCCTTGAGGAAATGCAGCGGGAAGCGACGACCGACCCGGCCGCGTGGGTTGCCTCTTACGAACGCATCATCATGTCCTATCGGCGTCTTGCTTTGGCGAAACAGCAGGAGGCTGACCGCAAGCGCCAGCCATGTCAACCGACCTCCAAGCCAAGCAGAGTTCGCTTGGGGAAAGATGTTATCAAGGCAATCTGCGATGCAGTCGTTCTTGGCGAAGGAGAGGATTACCAGCCGGTGCACCTTGAGCCAAGGGAGGCTAAGCAGGCAATCTCTGCTTATCTTGAGGCAATTTGGCGTCCGATTTCTCAGGCCGACAAAAGCGTGGACCGAGTAATTGAGGTTGGCGGCATTAGGATAGCCAACTCAGAGGAGTATTGGGTTCGCGATGCTGACGGGCGAGCCTACCGAGCAACGTGGGCCGACGACGGTAAAAGAGCCTATTGGTGGGACTTTGAGGCAGAAAGCCCGGTCGATCCTGTCGAATTCATGCCGCACCCGTTGGACCCGCGTTGGGCCGCCCTCGCATCGGAGGGCCAGAACAATGGCTAAGCTGACGCCAACGCAGCGAGAAGTCCTAGGTCATTGCCAGGACTGGTCAGCGGCATTCGAGGTTGCGGAACGGCGCGTAGACGACGGCGCCAGAACCGATTGGAAGCGCACACAAGACGTTCTTATGGCGCTCCATAAGCGCGGCCTCGTAGAATACGGTGAGGTCAACGCCACGTATCGGATCACTGATGCTGGTCGCGCAGCTCTCTCCCCATCACCCTCGACGCGGGAGGTGGCGTCTCACCCTGTGGATAAGTCGAATAACGGGGAGAACCTACAATGCAAGCTTTGACACCCGCGATGTTGGCGGAGCGTTGGCTTTGCTCTGAAAGACACATCAGAAACATGATCACCTCAGGTGAATTGCCGTCTTTCCGGCTCGGCGGGAAACTGCTTAGAATACGACTGGAAGACGTGGAGAAATTCGAATGCCAGACTGGCGCCTCACAAGGCTTAACGGAGAATTCTGCGTCACATGGGACGACGCCGACGGAATCCGCCGACGTTATCGACTTGGAACAACAGACAAGGCAGAGGCGGCCCGCCTCGCCACGTCTCGATACGCGGAACTCACTCGCCCGCGCGGGACAACGGTAGCAGATCTATGGGAGGGCTATAAGCTCGACATGGAAGGCCGCGCCGTTGTCGGCACCATGGAGCATACTTGGAAAGCGCTGCAGAAGCGCTTCGGCGCGATGGAGGCAGAGACGATATCGGTCGCTGACTGCCGCGCTCACACCGAGGAACGGCGCGCCGTTCGTACCAAGCAGTGCCCTGAGGGTGTGCAAGACGGCACGATCCATACAGAGCTTGGCCATCTGCGAATGGTCCTGCTCTGGGCGGAGAAGAACAAACTCATCACGAAAGCGCCGCACATCGAGCGCCCGTCAAAGCCGGAGCCGAAGGACGCCCATCTTACACGCGAGGAAGTCCGCTCCCTCATCGAAGCTGCGAAAGCTCCGCATGTTGCCTTGGCGATTCGGTTGATGATCGGGACCGGCGCCAGGAATGAAGCCGCGCTGCAGCTTACCTGGGACCGAGTTGACTTCGAGCGCCGCATGATCCGGCTACGAAACCCCTTTGACAAGGCTAAGCGCAAAGGTCGTGCAACGATCCCGATCAACGACACCCTCTTCGAGGCGCTTGAGGCCGCGCACCGGCTCAGCGTCACGAACTATGTCGTTGAATGGGCCGGAGAACCGATCAAATCCATAAAGAAGGGCCTCAAGGCTGCCGGCACGGCGATCGGCCGTCCGGATGTTTCTCCGCATATGCTCCGACACTCCGCGGCGGTCTGGATGGCCGAGGACGGGCACAACATGGAGGAGATCAGTCAGTACCTTGGCCACAATGACGTGAAAGTGACGACCCGGATCTATGCGCGATTCTCACCGACACATCTGCGGAAGCTTGCGGACAGCCTGAACATCTAGGTGCACATAGTGCTCCTTAGGTTCGGAAAACCTGAAACTTGGAACGGAAACGGAACTTGCTGCCGGAAACGCCGTTAGGTTCGCTACACATAGTGCTCTTTTGCCGGATTTGCCGGGTGTTCAGCTAGGAGAGCAATGTTGACATCGTAGGGGTCACAAGTTCGATCCTTGTCACGCCCACCATCCCTCTTTCCTGGTTTCTCAGGCGTTTGCGCGGTTGACGACATAACCCGCTTTTTCACCTTCTCACGACTTTGATCCGGC
>Ga0268287_100131_pt1 | contig 52120 bp, 46 predicted proteins | sample MetcocultureR3M_FD_191348 | JGI IMG/M metagenome (GOLD analysis project Ga0268287, IMG submission 191348) | Soil microbial communities from Anza Borrego Desert, Southern California, United States - Methanotrophic co-culture R3-M | ecosystem: Environmental > Terrestrial > Soil > Desert | place... | reverse complement strand
GATTGGGGCGACCTAGATCATCGGGTGGAAAATCTCCACAATCCCGTGATCCCTCGCGGCGGTTGTGCATGTCACCAAGGTGAGGCCGTGTCCGATCAGCCCAAGGCGTCCATCCCACCGAAGAAGATCCTGCTCGCCACCGACCTGAGCGGCCGGGGCGACCGGGCGCTCGATCGGGCGACGCAACTTGCCGCCCAGTGGGACGCCGAGCTGACGGTGGTGCATGCGATCGAGGGCGCGGGCGACCTGCCCGACTATGGACGGCTCCCCTCCTGGCGACGACCGCCCGAGCCGGCGGCGCTGGTCGAGCGGCAGATCCGCGAGGACGTGCGCGGACCTTGCCCCCGCCTGCGCGTGGTGGTGGAGGAGGGGCTCGCGCCCCAGGTGATCCTCAACGCGGTGGCGAACGAAGGCGCGGACTTGGTGGTGCTGGGCCTGGGTCGCCACCGGCCGTTCGGACTGGCGGGGGTCGGCCGGACGATCGACGAGCTTTTCCGGCGATCCCCGGTCTCGGTGCTCGTGGTCAAGCGCCGGCCGAACGGCCCCTACGGCCACGTGCTCGCGGGGGTCGACTTCACGCCCGAGTCGCGGCGGGGCGTCGAGGTGGCGGCGGAGTTCTTTCCCGAGGCCGCCATGACCGTGATGCATGCCTACGAGCTCCCTTACCGGGGCTACATGCTCGACACCAAGCTGGGCCATGACTTCGCCGAGCTCGAGACCGGGACCCTGCGCGGCTTCCTCGACGAGGCCCAGCTTCCGCAGGGGCGTCGCGAGCGCATCTTGCCGCTCGTCGAGCATGGGCCGCCCGAGGTGATGCTCGGCGCCTATGTGATGGAACAGGGCGCCGACCTGACGGTGATCGGCGCCTACGAGCGCAACCGCCTCTTCCACGTCGTGGTGGTCGGGAAGGGGCCGCGCATCGTCGAGAGCATCCCCAGCGACGTCCTGGTGGTGCGGGCCGAGCGGCCAGCCGACTGACGCCGGCGCCGGCCGATGGACGCGGGCCCGGGTCTGGCGAACCGGGGCGGGGTCTCGTACGGTGTCTGCGCTGCGGGTCCCGGCGCCGGTCGCGGCGCATCGCCGTCGTCGCGGCGCGCCCGCCGTTTCGCGGCCTCCGAGCCGCTTTCGTGAAAGGCGTTTCCCATGGCTGATGCAGGATCCTGGCTCCCCACCCTCAAGACCGATACGCCCGAGGCGGGCTATCAGCTCGCGCTCAAGCTCTCGCGGATGGCGGTCAAGCTGACCCAGCCGTCGGCGGAGGTGCGCGACGAGCTCAGGACGCAATACGAGCGGGATTCCGGCGAGCTGATCGAGATCGCCCACGTCGTGGCGGTGAACTTCCAGACCGTCGCGGCGGCCAACGACTATTGGCGGAGCGCCCGCGCTTAGCGGCGAGGCTCCTGCAGCGCGCGCCTACTCCGCGGCGAGCGCCGCCGGCGCCGACTGCGGCCCCCGAAGCAGCCGTCCCGGCAGCGCTCCGGTCGGCTCGCCGTCCCGATAGGTGACCTCGCCGGCCACGATCGTCGCGGTGTAGCCTTCCGCCCGCTGGATCAGCCGGCGCCCGCCCATCGGAAGGTCGTAGGCGACCTGCGGGCTCTTCAGCCGGAGACGCTCGTAGTCGATGACGTTCAGGTCCGCCCGATAGCCCGGGGCGATGCGGCCCCGATCCCCCAGGCCCACGAGGTCGGCCGCGTAGCTGGTCTGCTTGCGGATCATCTCCTCGAGCGGAAGCTTCGGTCCCCGGGTGCGGTCCCGCGTCCAGTGGACCAGGGTCGTGGTCGGGAAGCTGCCGTCGCAGATGGTGCCGACGTGCGCGCCGCCGTCGGACAGACCCGGCACCACGGCGGGGTGGCTCAGCATCTCGTGCACGGCGCTGAGGTCGCCTGAGACGTAGTTGGCGAAGGCCAGGTAGAGGATGCCGCGGCCGTCCCGGTCCAGCATGTGGTCCAGCGCCACCTCGGCCGGCGTTCGGCCCTGGCGGGCGGCGATGGCGGCGACGGTCTGGTCGGGCGCCTGTTCGTAGTCGGGCTCGTCGCCCAGCAGGAACATCCGGTCCCATTTCTGCAGCTCGATCACCCGCAGCCGCTCCGCCGAGCCGCCCTCGGCCAGCAGTCGGGCGCGGAAATCGGGATCGCGAAGGCGCGCGACCCGCTCGGCGTGCGGAAGGTCGCGGATCTCGGCGTAGGAGGGGTGCTGCAGGAAGGGATTCAGCGTCAGCTCCAGCCCGAAGAGGATGCCGATCGCCCGCGGGGCCGCCTGCGCCGCCATCGGCAGCCCGGCCTTCGCCGCCTCGGTGAGCTTCTGAAGCAGGATCTTGTAGTCGCCCGGCCGGTCGCTGATCTGGGCCAGGCCGAACGACAGGGGACGACCCGACCTCTCGACGAGCCGCCGCAGCATGGCGAATTCCTCGGCCGGGTCGAAATAGTCGCCGATGTATTCGATCACGCCGCGCCCTTCGGCCGCGAGAGCCATGGCGATCCCGGTGAGCTCGTCCTCGGCGGCCCCCAGGGTCGGGGTGGATTCCCCGTCCTTGGTGCGGTGGTTCAGCGTCTTGGAGGTGGAGAAGCCGAGGGCGCCCGCCCGGATGGCCTGGCGGGCGATCGCCGCCATGGCCGCAATGTCGTCCGGGGTGGCCGGCTCGCGGTTCGCGCCCCGCTCGCCCATGACGTAGACCCGCAGCGGCGCGTGCGGCAGCAGGCCCCCGATGTCGAGGTCGAAGCGGCGGCCCGCGAGGCTGTCGAGGTAGTCGGGATAGGTCTCCCAGTTCCAGGGCAGGCCCTCGTCGAGGACCGGGAAGGGGATGTCCTCGACCCCTTCCATCAGCCGCATCACCCGCTCGCGGTCGTTCGGACGGCAGGGCGCGAATCCGACCCCGCAGTTGCCCATCACCACGGTCGTGACGCCGTGCCAGGAGGAGGGCTGCATCTGTTCGCCCCAGGTCGCCTGCCCGTCGTAGTGGGTGTGGACGTCCACGAAGCCCGGGGTGACCAGCTGGCCGCGCGCGTCGATCTCCTCGGCGCCGGCGGCTGCGATCCGGCCCACCGCCGCGATACGGCCCGCCTTGACGCCGACGTCGGCCACGAAAGCCGGCTTGCCGGTACCGTCGATGACCGAGCCGCCCCGCAGAACGAGGTCGAAGGCCTTCTCCATGGTCGCCCTCCCTGAGCGCCTGGACCGCGGGCGCAGATCGGCGCGCGCGATCGATGCAATTGTATGCAATTAGGTGCTCACGGATGACGCCTCGCGCCAGGTCGGTCAAGTCACGTTTGCCGGCGCAGCACGGGGAGGGGCCGGCTTCGCCTTCGCCATCCGCGCGATGTGGAGCCGGCTGTCCGGTCCGGGTGGCGCGCGTCCGGAGCGGCGGCGTTGGCGTCTTGCAGGGTCATTGCATGCAGGGGGCCTGCATGGGCCTCCAGGGGCTCCGATGGGGCAGCGACGTGCGTGGGGCGAGCCTCTGGCGTTTCAGCCGGCGCTGACGCGACCTCAAGTTGCACGCCATGCGCGATCGTTTGCATTCACATATGTCCATATCTCGGGATTATCCCGCCTATGCCGGGCCGATGGAAAGCAGATTGCATCCAGTCCAATCGATGTGTATGCATTGAGGGAGTAAACGGGCGAGGGGCCAACCCTCGCCGATCAAAGCGCTGTCGCGGATCGGCCCTGCAGAGGCCAACGGGGAGGGAAGTAGATGAACCACAAGCGGTACTTGCTGGCCTTGCTGTCGACCACCAGCCTGCTGGGGGTCGCCTCGCCGGCGCTGGCCCAGGCCGGCGGCGAGACGACGGCGGTCGAGGAGCTGATCGTCACCGCCCAGCGTCGTGAGCAGAGCCTGCTCGACGTGCCGCTGTCGGTGGCCGTGGTCGGCGGCGACACGTTGCGGGACGCGAACCTCGCCAGCGTGACCGAACTCACTCAGCTGGCCGCGGGCCTGACCTACAACACCAACTTCGGCGGCGGCTTCCTGATCCGCGGCGTGGGGACCCAGTCGGTCCTCATCTCGAGCGAGCAGAGCGTCTCCATCGTCATCGACGACATCGTGCAGGGGCTGCCCGAGATCAGCTTCGCCGGTCCGTCCTATCAGGCCCTGACCGACATCGAGCGGGTCGAGGTGCTGCGCGGGCCGCAGGGCACGCTGTTCGGCAAGAACAGCTCGGCCGGCGTGGTCCAGATCATCACCAAGAAGCCGTCGCTGGGCGAATACCTCGGCGACGCCACGGTCTCCTACGCCACCGACAACGAGATGCGGGTCGGCGCCAACGTCAACATCCCGCTCGGCGAGACGGCGGCCTTCCGGCTTTCGGGCTTCGTGAACCGCCGCGACGGCTTTGTGGAGAACCGCTTCACCGGCAAGGACCTCTCCGGCTACACGATGCGCGGCTGGCGGGCCAAGCTGCTCTGGAAGCCGACCGACCGGGCCGAGCTCTACCTGGTCGGCGCCCACATCGAGAACGAGGACTCCGGCAACGGCATCTGGACGCTCCGCAGCTGCGGCGGCGGCTTCAGCGGCACGCAGGGGGTCATCGTTCCCTGCAACGAGGTGGCCAAGTACGGCGTCACGGCCGGCCCGAAGAACCTCGCCGGGGCCTGGGACGGCCCCACCGGGGTGAAGACGGTCAACGACAGCGTCTCCGGCCGCCTGACCTACGACCTCGGCGGCGGGGCGGTGCTGAAGGCGATCACCGGCTACTACGAGATCGACACGAACGAGGACCTCGAGGTCGACTCATCGCCGCGGCGGATCCTCTCCACCAACGTGACCCAGCTTCGCCAGCGGCAGTTCAGCCAGGAGCTGCGGCTGGAGGGCACCTACGGCAACCTCGACTACACGGTGGGCGGTTTCTACTACAAGTCGCGCAACCTCACGATCGGCCTGCAGGCCGGCACCTTCGCCCTCATTCCCGACAGCTCGCCCATCAGCCTGACCACCGCCTTCGGTCCCGTCCGGTGCTGCATCTCCGCGCAGGACTCGACCACCGAGAGCCTGGCCGCGTTCTCCCAGGGGACGCTGCGGCTGCTCGACGACCGGCTCTCGATCACGGGCGGCATCCGCTACACCGACGACAAGGTGTCCCTGGACAGCATCGCCTACGACGCCGGCAACGTGTGCCAGGTGGCGTTCGCCCTGGGCGGCGCCTGCAAGGTCCCCGGCATGAACGAGGTCGCGACGCGTTCGAAGAGCGTGGACGACGTCTCGGGACGCGTTTCGGTCCAGTACGAGGTCGTGCCGGACGTGAACGTCTATGCGACCTACTCGACGGGCTACAAGGGTCCGCTCATCTCCTACGCGCGCGGTCAGCCGCTGTTCGAGGTCGACGCCGAGACGGTCACCAACTACGAAGTCGGCCTGAAGGGCGCCTTCTTCGACCGCCGGCTGGTCGCCACGGTCGCGCTCTTCCGCTCCCGCTATTCCAACTTCCAGGGCCAGACCACGGTCGTCGATCCGAACAACCCGGCGGTGCGCAGCCTGATCACCACCAACGCCGGGGGGCTGAAGACCAAGGGCCTCGAGGCGGACGTCGTCTTCCAGGCGACCCCGGAGCTGACCCTTCGCGGCGCGTACGCCTACGTGCCGACCGAGTACATCGACTTCGCCATCCAGTGTAACGACCGCTACGCCAACCCGGCGACCGTTCCGGGGCAGTGCACCTACATCAGCCCGCGGGCGCCGGGCGTGCTGCAGTTCAACGCCGGCGGCTATCCCCTGGTCTTCGCGCCCAAGCACACCTTCAACGTGGGCCTGAACTACGAGCGTCCCGTCCTGGGCGAGTACCTGTTCGGCGCCTCGCTGACCTACAACTGGCGTGACGAGACCTACACGGGGGCTGCGGACCCCAACAGCATCGTGCCGTCCTACGGCCTGCTGGGCGCGAATGTCAGCTTCGGACCCGACGACGGTCGCTGGCGGGTGAGCGGCTTCGCCCGCAACCTGCTCGACGAGTACTTCGTCACCGGCATCTTCAAGACGCCTCTGGACGCCGGGACCGCCGGCAGCACCCCGCTGTCGACCGTCGGCTACTCCAACATCCCCTCGATCGAGAGCAGCCGTACGGTGGGGGTGAAGCTCGAGGTCAACTTCTGATCGTCGGCGGTTCGCCGCCAGTGACGGACGCGGGCTGCGGACCCTCCCCCCGCAGCTGCGCGCAATGGAGCGGCCCCAGCGGCCGCTCCTCTTCTTTTTCGGCGGGGCGGCGCGACCGGGCGGTGGGTGAAGCCGGGGCCGGGCAGGGAGAGCGTGATGACGGCGGCCGCTGAAGCGCAGGAAGCTCGGGCGCCGGTCTCGGGCGCCTACCGGTCCTATCTCATGGTCCTGCTGACGGCGGCCTATGCGCTCAACCTGCTGGACCGGCAGATCATCAATGTCCTCGCCGAGCCCATCAAGCGGGACCTGGGCCTCGCAGACTGGCAGCTCGGCGCCCTTACCGGCCTGTCGTTCGCCCTGCTGTACAGCGTCGCGGCCCTGCCGATCGCCCGGCTCGCGGACCGGGGCGACCGGGTCCGCATCATCGGCCTCGCCGTGCTGGCCTGGAGCCTCTTCACCGCCGCCTGCGGCGCGGCCGCCAACTTCGTGCAACTGCTGCTGCTGCGGGTCGGCGTCGGCGTCGGCGAGGCCGGCTGCGCGCCGCCCGCCCAGGCGCTGATCGCCGATCATCATCCGCCGGGGCGGCGGGCCGGCGCCCTGGGCGTGTTCGCCCTCGGCGCGCCCGTGGGCGCGTCCATCGGCCTGGCCGCCGGGGGCCTGCTCGTGGAGCATATCGGCTGGCGCGGGACGCTGGTGGCCGCCGGAGCGCCCGGCGTGGTCATCGGCCTGCTGGTGCTCCTGACGCTCAAGGATCCGCTGGCCGGGCCGCGCGCCGCGCCCAGGCCGCCCCAGCCCGCGCTCGGCCTCGTCCTGCGGGCCCTCGCCCGACGTCGCGCCTTCGTCTTCGTCACGCTCGGCGTGGCCCTGCTGTCGTTCGTGAACTACGGCGCGATGGCGTTCGCCGGCTCCTTCTATCTGCGCGTCCACGGGGACGACATCGCCGCCCTGGGCGCGGCGTTCGGCGTCGGCCCTCTGGGCGTGATCGGCGTCGGCATGGCGCTGTTCGGCGCCACGGGCGGGGCGGCCGGAACCTTCATCGGCGGGCGTCTCGGCGACCGCTGGGGCGCGCGCGACGTCCGGGCCCACGTCTGGATTCCCGCCGCGGGCTCGGCGCTGACGGCGCTAGCCTACGCCGCCATGTTCACCGTCCCGGCGGGCGCCGGCTCCCTGGCCCTGTTCGCGGCCGCCTCGTTCTTCGCCAACCTCTGGAACGGCCCCGGCGCCCACGCCATCCAGAGCCTGGCTGGCGAGCGCGCCAGGGCCACCGCGCTCGCGCTCGTCCTCTTTGTCGTCAGCGCGCTTGGCCTCGGCCTCGGGCCGCTCCTCATCGGCGCGATGAGCGACGCCTTCGCTCCGTCCCTTGGCGAGGCCGAGGGGCTGCGCCTGGCCATCCTGCTGGGTGCGACGGTCGGGGTGCTGTCCGCGCTCTGCCACGTGCTGGCGAGCCGCTCGATCCGCGCGGACCTGGCGGAGGTCGCCGAACGCGAGGCTCTGGCGGGCTGACGTGGCGGCGGCGGCGGCGGCTCAGCCGGCCGCGGCGGCCAGCGAGCGGAGCAGGGCGTTGCGGCCGGAGAGGATGTGGCTGGCCATGGCGCTGCGCGCCCATGCGGCGTCGCGCGCCCGGATCGCCGAGACGAGCTCCAGGTGCTGGGTGGCGCTGCGGCGCATCTCCTCGAGGCTGTAGCGGCGGAAGGTGCGAAGGACGAGCGGCGCTTCCACGATCGCGGCCAGCGCCACCTCCAGCCGCGGGCTGGCCGCCGCGGCGACGATCGCCTTGTGGAAGGCGTTGTTGAGCCGCGTGATCTCCTCGACGACGTGCGGCCCGCCGCGATCCAGCGCCGCCTCCATCTGGGCGGCCAGATCCTCGAGGGCCGCGATGCTGGCCTCGTCGGCCTCCAGCGCGGCGGTCTCGGCGGCGTAGCTCTCGAGCACGACGCGAAGGTCGTAGATCCGGTGGATGTCCCGCTCGTCCATGTTGGCCACGAACGCGCCGCGGTGCGGAATGAGGGTGATGAGCCCTTCCGACTGGAGCCGGCGCATGGCCTCGCGCACCGGTGTCCGCGAGAGGCCGCTGGCGGCCGCCAGGTCCTGCGCCGTCAGGTGGGCGCCCGGTTGGTAGACCCCGCTGATGATGCCGTCGCGGATGGTCTGGTAGGCCTTGTCGACTGCCGCCGCCATAGTCTCGGTATTCCCCGCCTCTCAGCCTGTATTGCATTCAAAACGGGCGAGGTTGCAAGGCTGCAATGCCTCGACTGAGTCCGGGTGGCCGCGACTTGGATGCACTGGTTGCGCCTGAGGCCGGCGGAGTCGCTCAGCCGGCCTTGTGCGGCATGGCGCCCGTGGCGGCGCTGTCGTGGTAGGCCTCCATCGTGGCGATGCGCCCGTTCTCGACGCGGCAGACGCAGCAGCAGAGGTCTCGGATCTCACGGCCGTCCGGCATCCGGACGAGGAGGGTGTGCTGCTGCACGAAGCCGTCCGGCGTCGGCCGGCGCCGCACGTCCACATAGCGGAAGTCGAGGGCCTCGCCGCGGATCCGCGCGAGGTTGCGGATGGTGGTCTCGATGTCGGTCAGCGCCTCGTCGGTGTTGTGCCAGACCGCGGCGCCGTCGGCGAAGATGTCGCGCAGCGCCTCCAGGTCGCCGTGCTCCACCGTCCAGAACAGCCGCTCCGCGGCCGCCAGCGCCGCCGCGGCCCCGGGCCAGGGCTCGCTCACCGGCCCGTCGGGATGTTGGCGTAGTAGGGGATCGGAACCCCGTCCGCGCCGCTGACGTCGCCCACCATCATCCGGGTCCGCGGATGCATGACGCCGGCGTCGATGATGACGTTCAGGCAGCGGGGCTCGCCCGCGGCGAAGGCGGCCTTCACCGCCGGCTCGAGGTCCTCGTAGCGGTCGATGCGCACCGCCTCGACGCCGAAGCCGCGAGCCACGTCCTCATAGCGGGTGTCCTGCAAGGCCACGATCACCTCCCGGTTCTTGCCGTAGAGGAGGTTCTGGGCGTTCCGCGACATGCCCCATTCGGCGTTGTTCAGGATCACCGTGACGATCGGCAGCTTGTGCCGCACCATGGTGTCGAGTTCCTGGATGTGGAAACCCGCCCCGCCGTCGCCGGCGAAGCAGACCACGGGCTGGCCGGGGGTGGCCCGGGCCGCCCCGATCGCGAAGCCCGGCGAGATGCCCAGGCAGCCGAGATAGCCGCAGCGCAGGAACCGGCCGGCGCCCGGCGAGCGCACCAGGTCGCCCACCCAGTTGCCCGCCTCGCCGCCGTCGGCCACCACGGTGGTCCCCTCGGGCAGGGCGTCCATGATCGCCGCCACCGCGTGGCCGGGATGGATGGCGCCCGGCCGGGAATTGACCGGCGCGTCGGCGAAAGCCTTGCGGACATTGCCGCGGAAGCTGCGCAGCTTGGCCGCCCAGGCCTCCCGCTTGGGCCAGTCCTCGCCGCCCGCCCGCTGGATCAGGGCGTCCAGGGTCGCCCCCGCGTCCGCCACGATGGGCAGGTCGGCCATGCGCACCCGGCCGATCTCCTCCGGGTTCGACTCGATCTGGGCGACATAGGCGCCCTCGGGGATGATCGCGCCCATGGCCCCGCCGAGGAACATGCCCATCCGGGCGCCCACGAGGAGCACGGCGTCGGCCGGCTCGCCCGAGGCGGCCGCCGCGGCCAGGCCTGCGGCGGCGCCGGCGTAGTAGGGGTGGTCGTCGGGGAGGGCGCCCAGCGCCTTCTGGCTGGCGATCACCGGCGCGCCGACCAGTTCGGCCAGCCGCCGCAGGCGCTCGCCGGAGTTGGTCAGGACCGCTCCGCCGCCGGCGATGATCACCGGCCGCTCGGCCTTGCGGAACATCTCGACCACGGCCTCGACGACGTCCGGGGCCGGCGCCGGGCGCGGCGGCCGCCTCCAGGTGGAGACGTCCGGCGGCGCCTGGTCGATCGGCCAGAACATCACGTCGATGGGGATTTCGAGGAACACCGGCCCGGGCGCGCCGCTGAGGGCGATCTCGCCCGCCCGGCGGATGAACTCGACGATGCGGTCGGGCTCGCTGACCCGCTGCGCCCACTTGGTGACGGGCCGGGCCATGGCGACGGCGTCGAAGCCGCCCTGCAGGGTGTTGGCCTCCGCTTCCCGAAGCGGCGCGGCGCCGGCGATGAACAGCGTGGGGATCCGGTCGAGGTGCGCGTTGGCCATCGCCGTCAGGGCGTTGGTGAAGCCCGGCCCGGCCGTGACGGCGCAGACGCCGAGCTTGCCGTTGGAGGCGCGGGCGTAGGCGTCGGCCGCGTGGCCGGCCGACGCCTCGTGGCGGGTGTCGGTCAGCCGGATGCCGAACTCCTCGCAGGCCATGAACAGGGGATCGAGGTGGCTGCCGTGCAGCGCGAACACCTCCGTGACGCCGAGGCCCGCCAGGGCGGCGGCCGCCAACTCGCCCGCTGCGCGCTTTTTGGTCATGTTTCCCCCAAACTGTTCTTAGACTCGGTTCGCCGGCTTAGGCTGTCCGGCGGATGGCTCGCGCGGATGCAGGGTGCAAAATCTGCATCCAATATCCTCGACAGGTGGCCCAAAACCCCCCTCAATGTCTAGGGTTGGATGGGCGAGTGGCGGAAAAATATCTGTTGGCTCATCCAGCTTGTATGCAATGACAGGTGGCAAGCCGTCGCCAAAGGCGGCCAGGATCGAGGGGGAGCGCATGCGGGATATGCCGTCGGGGGCCGTCGAGGGGCAGCCGTATCCGTCGCCAGCCTACGCCTATTACAGCGTGGGCGTCCTGATGCTCGCCTACATCTTTGCGTTCGTGGACCGGATCGCGCTCGGCCTGGTGGTCGATCCCATCCGCCGCGACCTGGGCCTGACCGACACGCAGGTCAGCGCGCTGGCGGGCCTCGCGTTCGTGGTCTGCTTCGTGATCTTCTCGTTCCCGTTCGGCCGCTGGGTGGACCGCCGCGCGCGGCCGCCGGCCCTCACGCTCGGGATCAGCGTCTGGAGCCTGGCCATGGCGGGCTGCGGCCTGGCCACCAACTTCTGGCAGCTGTTCGTCGGGCGCATGCTGGTCGGCGTTGGCGAGGCGGCGGTCAATCCGGTCGCCTACTCGACCATCCCCGACAGCTTCCCGCCGCACCGCCGGGGCTTCGCGATGGGGATCTACGCCTCGGGCGCGTCGATCGGCGGCGGGTTCGCCGTCTATCTCGGCAGCCTGATCCTGGCCTGGGCCGAGATCGCCCAGCCGTCCCTGCCGATCGTGGGGCCGCTGGCGCCGTGGCAGGCGCTGTTCATCGGCCTTGGCCTGCCGGGGCTGCTGGTGGCCCTCCTGGTGCGCTTCACGCTGCGGGATCCGCCGCGCCGCGGGCAGAGCACTGCGCCGGTCGCCTCCCGCGACGTGACCGCCTACTTCCTGGAGCACCGGACGCTGTTCATCCTGATGTTCCTGGGTTTTTCCGGCTTCGCCATCAGCAACTACGCCTTCACCGTCTGGGGCCCCACCTACTTCATGCGGGTGCACGAGATGAGCGTGGCGCGGGTCGGGCTGCTGATGGGCCTCGGCTACGCCATCTTCGGCACGATCGGCGTGCTGCTGGGCGGCGCCTGGGCCGATCGCGTACGCAAGGCCGGGGATCCGGTGGCTCCCATCTGGGTGGCCCTGTGGATCGCGGGGCTGCAGGCGCCGTTCTTCCTGGGCGCCTACCTGTCTCCCGACGCGACCGTCGCCCTGGTCCTGTTCTGCGCCGGCATGCTGACCGCCTGCATGATCGGCGGCCTGCAGGGGGCGATGGTGCAGGTGCTCACGCCCAACCGGATGCGGGGCCAGGCCGGGGCGGTCTACCTGACCGTGGTCAACGTCCTTGGCCTGGGCGTGGCGCCCACCGCCACGGCGGCCATGACCGACTATGTGTTCGGCGGGCCCGAGCACATCGGCAAGTCGCTGGCGGCCACCACCGCCGGCGCCCTGGGCCTGGCCGCGCTGCTGCTGGTCATCGGCATGCGCCTGGCCCGCGCCCGGGCCCGCGCCGTGGCGGACGAAGAGGCCGCGACGCTCTTCTAGTGAATGCAATCATCTTCGCGATCTAGAGAATGCGGGCGGGATCATCGCTGTAGACAAGCAGATTGCATCCATTACGGTCAGCTGATCTGAGTTCCACAGCCGGCGGGGCGATCATGACGCTTGCGAAGACGCAGGATCGGCCGGCCTCGCCGCCGGCGGGCGCCTACCGCGCCTACCTGATGGTGCTGCTGACCAGCGCCTATGCCCTGAACCTGCTCGACCGGCAGATCCTCAACGTCCTCGCCGAGCCCATCAAGCGCGACCTGCACCTGGCGGATTGGCAGCTTGGGGCGCTGACCGGCCTGTCGTTCGCCCTGCTGCACAGCCTGGCGGCGGTGCCCATCGCGCGGCTCGCCGACCGCGGGGACCGGGTGCGCATCGTGGGCCTGGCGATCCTCGCCTGGAGCGCCTTCACGGCGATGAGCGGGGCGGCCGCCAATTTCGTCCAGCTGCTGCTGCTGCGGATCGGCGTCGGAGTCGGTGAGGCGGGATGCCAGCCGCCCGCCCAGTCCCTGATCGTCGACCACTATCCGCCCGAGCGGCGGGCGGGCGCGCTCGGCAAGTTCGGGCTGGGCAAGCCGGTGGGCGCGGCCGTCGGCCTGGCCGCGGGCGGCCTCCTGGCCGAGGCGGTGGGCTGGCGCTGGACGCTGGTGATCGCCGGGGCTCCTGGGCTGGTGATCGGCCTCCTCGTGCTGCTGACGCTGAAGGACCCCCGCCGGGCCCCGGCCGCCGTCGCGCCGGCGGTCCAGCGGCCGCTCGGCGCCGTGCTCCGCGAGCTCGCCGGCCGACGCGCCTTCGTGCTGATCATGGTCGGCGTGGGCCTGCTGGCCTTCATGAGCTACGGCGCCAACGCCTTCGCCGCCTCCTTCTACCTGCGGGTCCACGGCGAAGACGTCGCGCGGATCGGCCAGGCGCTGGGCGTGGGGCCGCTGGCGGTGATCGGCCTGGGCATGGGCCTGATCGGGGCCAGCGCCGGCGCCCTCGGCAGCTGGTTCGGCGGCCATGTCGGCGACCGCTGGGGCGCCCGTGATCCGCGGGCCTACGCCTGGATCCCGGCTGGCGGCGCGCTGCTCGGCGCGCTGGCCTACATGGCGATGTTCACGGTCCCCAGCGGCGCGTGGTCCCTGGCGCTCTATGCGGCGCCGGCCTTCCTGAACAACCTCTGGAACGGGCCGGCCTCGCTGGCCGTCCAGAACCTGGCCGGCGAGCGTGCGAGGGCGACGGCCATCGCCCTGGTGCTGTTCGTGGGCAGCGCGCTGGGAATGGGGTTCGGCCCGCTCACGGTGGGCCTGATGAGCGACGCCTTCTCGGCGTCCCTGGGCGAGGCCGAGGGCCTCCGCCGCGCCATCGTGCTGTGCGCGGCCGTCGATATCCTCGCCTGCGTCAGCTTCCTCGTGGCGGGACGCTACCTGCGGCAGGATCTGGTGGATGCGGAGGCCGCGGAGGCCCAGGCGATCCGCTGACCGCGACCCCGGCCCCGCCGCGCCCGAACGGAGAGGGGCGGCGGGGGGCGTCTTCGCGCCGCCTACTTCAGGGCGGCGAGCGCGGCTTCCGCCACTTCCTGGTCCTGGCTGTAGTGGCCGCCGCTGACCCCGATGCCGCCGACCACCTGGCCGTCGACCTCCACCGGATAGCCGCCGCCGAACACCACCAGGCGGTTGGTGTGGACGATGCCGTGCAGCAGCGGCGGGTCGGACTTGATGAAGTCGAACCAGGCATGGGTCGGGATCTTGTAGGCGGCGGCGGTGTAGGCCTTGTCCTTGGCGATCTCGACGCTGAGCAGCGGGGCGCCGTCCATGCGCCGGAAGGCCTTCATCACGCCGGCGTCGTCGACCACGGCGATGACCATCGAAAGGCCCATCTCGGCGGCCTTGGCGGTGGCGGCCCCGATCAGCCTGTCGGCGGCGGCCTGCGAGATGCTGGCGTGGGGGATGGTTAGGGTCATGGCGTCCTCCTGGGGAAAGGGATGTATCCGGCCGCGCGGCCGTCTGGGCCTAGCCCAACTGCACGACGCCGGCTTCGGCGAGGTCCTTGAGGCGCTCGGCGCCGACGCCCGCGAGCGTCTCGAGAACCGAGGCGGTGTGCTCGCCCAGGCGCGGGGGCGGGGTGTAGACCTCGGCGGCGGTCTCCGAGAGCTTCACCGGGTTGCCCGGCTGCTCGATCTCTCCGCCGCCCGGCAGGGGGACGCGGACGCGCATGTTGCGCGCGATCGCCTGCTCGTCGGCGAAGGCGTGGGCGATGTCGTTCACCGGCGCGGCGGGAATGCGCACCTGCGCCAGCCGCTCCAGCCAGTACTCGCACGTCTCGCGCTCGAAGGCGGCCTGCACGCGCGCCTCGATGTAGGCCTTCTCGGCCAGACGTCCCGGCTGGTGGTCGAACTCGGGCCGGCGCAGCTCCTCGTCGTCCAGCAGGTCCACCAGACTGCGCCAGAAGCCGTCGGTGATGACCGCGATGATCAGGTGGCGGGTCTTCGTCCGGAAGGTGTTGTAGGGCACGTGGACGAAGTGGCCGTTGCCGGCGCGGGCGGTCGACTTGCCCGACATCAGCGACATGGTGGCCATGTAGTTCAGCAGCGAGAGCTGGCAGTCGAACATCGAGATGTCGACATGCTGGCCGACGCCGGTGCGCTCGCGCGCCTGCAGCGCGGACAGGATCCCGATCACGCCGAACAGGCCGCCGCCGAGGTCGCCGATGGGGATGCCGGCGCGCAGCGGCTCGTCGTGAGGGTGGCCGGTCAGGGACATGCCCCCGCCCATGCCCTGGGCGACGAGGTCGAAGGCCGGTCGGTTGCGGGCCGGGCCGGTCTCGCCGAACCCGGAGATGGCGCAGGTGATGATCCGGGGATTGTGCCGCACGAGGACGGCGTGATCGATCTCCAGCCGCTCGAGGACGCCGACCCCGAAGTTCGAGACCACCACGTCGGCGTGCTTCACGAGCTCGTAGAAGACCTCGCGGCCGGCCGCCGACTTCAGGTCCAGCGCGACGCTCTCCTTGTTGCGGCACAGGGTCAGGAAGTAGGCGCCCATGCCGTCCCGGGCGTACTCGGGCGTGTCGCGCAGCAGCTTGCGGGTGCCTTCCCCGGCGCCCGGCGGCTCGACCTTGATGGTCCGGGCGCCCAGGTCGGCCATCAGCATGGTGGCGTAGGGGCCGGAGAGCATGTGGGTGAGGTCGATGACCGTCACGCCCTCCAAGGCGCGGCCCGCGCCCTGACCCTGCTGCGCCGCCATGCTCGATCCCCCAACGCTTCCCGTGGCGCCCTGCTCGAGCGCTTCGATGAAATTGTATGCGATCATTGGAAGGGGGCGCAACCCGTCTGTGGCGCTTCATCGCGGCCGATCATCTCATAAAGCCAATAAAAACAACAAACGAATGCGCCATCTTGAGGGGCTTTGGTTGCGGGCTGCTGCGCGGGCCGGCAATCGGCCGATCCGAGATTTGTATCCATATGGCGCAAGGCGGCGCGCCGAGTCGCCTGCGCTCGACGACGAGCGCCCGGATGTCGTACTCAATCCGGTGAGACGGACGGGGGCGAAGGCGTCATGGCGGATGCGGTTGAGCGGGCCTATCGGACCATTCGCGACGGCATCATGAACGGGCTGTACCCCCAGGGGGCGCACATCACCGCCCAGGACCTGGCGGCGGCGAGCGGGCTTTCCCGCACTCCCGTGCGGGAGGCGATGCGGCGGCTGCAGTCGGAAGGTCTCATCGTGATCTACCCGAACCGCGGCGCCTTCGTCGCCAGCTGGAACGAACGGGACATCCACAAGATCTACGACCTGCGGGTCCTGCTGGAGGGGTACGCCGCCGAAGCCGCCGCGCTCGAGGCGGACGAGGCCGCCGTCGCCGAGCTGACGCGCCTCGCGCGCGAAATGGCCGACGCGGTCGAGCGCCAGGACACCGACGTGGTCGACCAGGTGGCGCAGATCAACAGCGACTTCCACCGGCTGGTGATCGCCGCCGCCGCCAACCCCCGCCTGGATGTGGCCCTCGCCTCGATCGTGGAGGTGCCGCTCGTGCTGCGCACCTTCCGCCGCTACAGCCTCGAGGAGATGCGCCGCAGCGCCGCCCAGCACCTGGAGCTCGTCGCCGCCATCGCGGCGCGGGACGGCGTCTGGGCCCGCAGCGTGATGACCAGCCACATCCTTTCAGGCCGCAACGCGCTGCTTCGCTCGTTCGCCACCGAGGCGGCCTCGCAGGCCCAGGCCGCGCCGGATAGGGCGGCCGGATAGGGCTTCAGCGCCCATTGCATGCAACGGCAGGGATTTCCTTGTCGCTGACGTGTGGACCGCCTTGACTGGGCGCGTTAGTCTGCATGCAGTCTTGCGAAACCGGAGCGCTCCCATGGCCGACGAGAAGCCCAGGTTCCAGGTGTTTCGCGCCGCTACGGCGCCGACGCTCGACGAGTCCAAGGTGCTGCGCTTCGAGGGGCTCACCCCGGAGATCTCCGACGGGCTCAAGGGCGCCGTCGCGGCCGGGGTGAGAGACGGCAGCTTCGCCAAGATCCTCATCAACGTGCCCGGGTTCAGCCTGGCCTACGCCTGGCACAAGAGCGACTACCCCCTGCCGCTGCACAGCCACGACGTGGACTGCTGCTACCTCGTCATCGCCGGCGAACTCACTGTCGGGACCGAGACCCTCGGCAAGGGCGACGGCTTCTTCGTCCCGGCGGGGTCGGCCTACACCTTTTTCACCGGGGCTGAGGGCGTGGAGTTCATCGAGTTCCGCCACGCCAATTCCTGGAACATCGTCTTCAAGTCGAAGAACCCGGCCGCCTGGGCGAAGATCGCCGACAAGGCCGCCGCCCGCCGCGAAGCGTGGCAGGACGAGGCCCAGCCCTTCGGCCTGGTGGAGCCGGTCGCCGAAGGCGTGGGTTCCTAGGCCCGGGGGGCCGCGGGCCGAGGCGGCGCGCCGGGGTATGGCCTCAGGGTCTACCCGGCGCGGCCGGCAGCCGCACGGCCTCCACATCGTCCCCGTAAAGCGCCTCCGCCCAGCCGGGCAGGTCCGCCGCCGCGCGCGTGGCGACGCCGGAGGCGAATGTCGCCAGCTGTCGGGGCGGCTGGCCATCGACGCTGTTGTCGAAGACCAGGCCAAAGTCGGCCGCAAGGACGGCCAACCGGATGAGCGGGCCGTTGCGTGCGTAGCGCCCGCGGATGTTCGCCTCCGGAACGGGATGCCCCCCGAGCGCGGTGCGGACCGCGACCCGCTCGACGGCGAAGTCCGCGTCGCTGACGCTGAGGTGATAGACCGCGACCCGGTAACCCGCGCGCTTCGCCTCGGCCAGCAGCTCGAGCTTGGAGGGGTGGGAGAAGGTGCTTTCCGTCACCAGGCTCTCGCCCGCGGCCATCAGGGCCTGCCGCCGCGCCTGGGCAAGGTCCTGCCCGAGCTGGGCGTCCTCACGCGTGCGCGACCAACGGCCGAGGGCGGCGCGGGCGAGCAGGTCGGGATTCACGAATTCGGCCGCGCTCCGGATCCGCAGCCATTGCTCGTAGAAGGTCGTCTTGCCGGCGCCGTTCGGCCCGGCGATGACGTGGAAGAGCGGGGCGGCCACGCCCTAGGCCGCGTTGCGCCCCTTGGCCCCGGAGGACTTGCGCCCGGAGGACTTGCGCCTGGCCGCCTTGGTCTGCCTGCCAAGCGCGGCGTAGCCGGCCTTCAGGTCCGGCGCGGGATTGTCGAACGCCTCGCCGAGGTTCGCGAAGAACGCGTCCTGCTCCACCTCCGACAGGTCCTCGATCTTCAGGCCGCCGGCCAGGGCCGCGCGGACCCGGTCCAGCGAAACGCCCTGCGCCGTCTCCAGCGCCCGGCCGAGCGTGGCCCAATGCTCGATCTGGCCCGAGAGGGAGCGGTGAAAGAGCTCGGCTTCCTCTCGCGCGGCGTCGACGAGCCGGGTGTTCAGCTTCACGGTGGCGAATGACGAGGCCATGGCGCGCTCCTTGGGTGTCATAATGACACCTGGGCGCGTGCGGTTCAAGGCGCGGTCTACAGCAGGCTGCGGACGGCCTCGGCGACGCGGTCCTTGTTCGGGTAGAGCTGCTTTTCCAGGTTCAGGTTGTAGGGGATCTGCACCGAGGGCGTGGCCACGCGCCGGATCGGCTTGCGCAGGCTCTCGAAGGCCTCCTCTACGACCACGGCCGCGATCTCCGAGGCCACGCTGCCCACCTTGTGGGAGTTGTCCACGATCACCAGCCGGCCGGTGCGGGCCACGGAGCCGAGGATGGTCTCCCGGTCCATCGGCGCGATCGTCCGCAGGTCGATCACCTCGGCCTCGATCCCCTCCTGGCTCAGCGTCTCGGCGGCGGCCAGGGCGGCGATCAGGCAGCCGGCGATCGAGACGATCGTCACGTCAGAGCCGGGCCGCTTGATGTCGGCCTTGCCGATGGGCACGAGGAACTCGTCGTCGACCGGCACCTCGCCCTTCTTGGCCCACAGGTTCATGTCCTCGAAGACGATCACCGGGTCGTCGTCGCGGATGGCCGACTTCAGCAGGCCCTTGGCGTCGGCGGCCGTGGCCGGCGCGACGACCTTCAGGCCGGGGACGTTCATGAACAGGGGGTAGGGCCGGTCCGCGTGCTGGGCGGCCGTGCTGTTGTTGTAGAAGGTGTTGGTCCGCACCACGAGCGGCACCTTCAGCTGGCCGCCGGTCATGAACCGCAGCTTGGCCGCCTGGTTGATGATCTGGTCGGAGGCCAGGTAGACGAAGCTGGCGATGGTCAGGTCGACGACCGGCCGCAGACCCGTCAGCGCCGCGCCGACGCCGACGCCGGTGAAGCTGTTCTCCGAGATGGGCGTGTTGCGCAGCCGGCTCTCGTCGAACTCGTCGAACAGCGTCTGGGCGCCGTAGACGGCGATGTCCTCGCCCATGAGGATCACGCGCTCGTCGCGCCGCATCTCCTCGCGCTGGGCCTCGATGATCGCCTGCAGGTAGGTGAGCTTCTGGGTCGAGTTGCGCACGTCAGAAGACCCCTTCGCCGCGCGGCGGAAAATGGATGGGAAGGCTGTACATGCAGTCCAGCAGGTCCTGCAGTTCGGGCTCGGGGCTCTCCTTGGCGAACTCGACGGCCGCGGCCATGGTCTCGGCGACCTCGGCCTCGATCGCCTCCACGTCCGCCTGCAGCCCGCGCGAGACCAGCACCGCGCGATAGAGTGTGATGGGGTCGCGCTGGGTCCGGTGGTGCTCGATCTCCTCCTCGCTGCGATAGCGGATGGGGATCGCCAGGCGGTTGGAGTGTTCGTCGAAGCGATAGGTCTTGGCCTCGATGAGGGTGGGGCCGGCGCCCGAACGCGCCCTCGTGACGGCCGCGCGGGTCACGTCGTAGACCGCCTCGGCGTCCTGGCCGTCCACGATCACGCCGGGCATGCCGTAGCCGTTCGCCCGGCGGGCGACGTCGGGCTGGCCGTGCGACTTCTCGACGGGCGTCGTGACCGCGTAGCCGTTGTTCTCGCAGAAGTAGATGACCGGCAGCTTCCAGACGGCGGCCATGTTCAGGCTCTCGCCGAAGGTGCCCTGGTTGGCCGCGCCGTCGCCGAAGAAGCAGAGGCTGACCTGGTCGGTCTTGCGGACCTGGATGCTCAGGCCCGCGCCGGTGGCCAGCGGCAGGCCGCCGCCGACGATGGCGGATTCGCCGATCAGGCCGCGGCTGGTGTCGGTCAGGTGCATGGACCCGCCGAGGCCCCGGCAGATGCCGGTGCGCTTGCCGAAGATCTCGGCCATCAGCGGGGCGATCTCGGCGCCCTTGCCGATCGGATGGCCGTGGGAGCGGTGGGTGCCGGTGACGTAGTCGTCGTCGCGCAGCGCCAGGCAGGCGCCCGCGATGGCCGCTTCCTGTCCGATGCTGAGGTGCCCCACCGGGCGATGCGCGATGAGCGCTTCCTCGAACCGTCGGATGCGGAGCATCCGAGCGAACAGGTCCAGCTGCTGGGCCGCCTCGAGCGCCATGTCAGCCTTCCTCGATCGTGGCGATCTCGGCCTCGACCTCGACCTCGTCGCCCTCCTGGAAGCGGATGCTCGCCAGCGCGCCGGCCACCGGCGCCTCGATCTCGAGCACGGTCTTGGCCGTCTCGATCTCGGCGATGATCTCGGACTGCTCGACGCGGTCGCCGACGGCCTTCAGCCATTTCACGATCGTGCCTTCGGTGATGCCCATCCCGCTCTTGGGAAAAAGCACGCTGACTGCCATCTCGGGTCTCTCCAGTCGTAGTCGGATGTGGGGCGGGGCCGGGCGCGCGGCCCCCGCCTGTCGGGAGCGGCGCGGCTCAGGTCTTGAGGCTCGCGGCGTAGTCGGCGCGGTACGAGAAGTCGGCCGGGTTGGTGTACATCCAGTAGCGGCGGATGAGGCCGTCATCGCCGAACTCGAAGATCGAGGCGCCGGGGGCGACGATCTTATGCTCCTTGTACGAGCCGCGGATCGTCCAGCCGATGGAGGCCATCGGTGGTTCGATGATCATGTGCTCGATGGTGCGGTGGTAGTCCTCCAGCGCCCCGAAGCCGATGCGTTCGGCCGCCCGCTCGGTCGCGCGGTCGGGGACCGCCACGCCGTTGCGCCAGCCGTGGACGTCCGGCGCCATCAGCTTGTCGATGCGGGCGCTCGTCTCCTCGACGGTGGACTGGGGGCGGTTGTTCTCCGCCTCGTTCAGTCGCCGCAGAGCGCTGGCGATCATCTCCCGAGTGACCATCCTCTCCTCCCTGGTTGTCCATCGCGCCGGGGCGCCGCCACGAGGGCGGGCCGCACCGGCCGGCCTCATCGTGTCTCGAAGTCCTCCATCCGCGGCGCGGTCATCTCTTCCACGAAGCGGGCGTAGGTGAAGGTCCAGGACGCCGGCACGCCGTGCCGGTCGAGGTACCAGCTCTTGCAGCCGGTCACCCACACGGTCCGCTCGGCCGCGCGCCGGCGCTCGTCCTCGAAGCGGTCCATCGCCTCGTGGGTGGCGCTCGCCTCGCGGTAGTCGCCGCGGCGCATGCCCTCGAGCAGCTGCAGGATGTAGCCGAGCTGCCACTCGCAGGTCTCGATGAGCGAGAAGTTCCCCACCGGGCTGTTCGGCCCGCCCAGCATGAAGAAGTTCGGGAAGTCCGGCACCGTCACCGAGAGGTAGGCGACCGGGTGGTCGCCCCACACCGCGTCCAGGTCGGCGCCGCCGCGGCCGATCACCTTGGCCGGGCGGATGAAGCGGTCCGTGTGGAAGCCGGTGGCGAGCACCAGGACGTCCAGTTCGTGCAGGACCCCGTCCGCCGTCCGCACGCCTTCCGGCTCGATCCGCGCGATCGGCGCGGTGACGAGGTTGGCGTTGGGTTGCTGGATGGCGCCGTAGAACTCGCTCGAGATCACCAGCCGCTTGCACGCGGCCCGGTAGTCCGGCGTCAGCCGGCGGCGCAGGTCGGGATCGCGCACCGTCTCCAGGTTCTCCCGGCACAGGCGCTCGATCTCGGCGAGCTGCGGGGAGTCGTAGTCGAGGACGGCGGTCGCGTAGCCGTCGATCGTCTTGGAGCGGTACTGCTGGACGAGGGCCTCGAGGGCCGCGGGGTCGGCCCGGTACCTCGCCTTCTCCTCATCGGTGTAGGCCAGGTTCGGGCGCGGCAGCACCCATTGGGCGGTGCGCTGGAAGAGGTCGAAACGCTCGGCCCGCGGCACGAGCGCGGCGGTGAGCTGGGCGGCGGTCGAACCGGTGCCGATCACGCCGATGCGGCGCCCGTCCAGCGGCGTGCTGTGATCCCAGCGCGCGGAGTGGAACATGGCCCCCTTGAAGGACTCGGCCCCCTCGAACTTGGGGATGTTCGGATGGTGCAGCACTCCCGCGGCGCTGATCACCACGTCGAACCGGTCGCGATGGCCCGACGCGGTGGCGACCTCCCAGCCGCCGTCGACGTACCGGACGCTCACCACCTCGTCGCCGAAGCGGACGAGCGGAAGCACGCCGTAGTCGCGCGCCACACGCTCGAAATAGGCCTGGATGTCCGGCCCCGCGGCCAGCAGCGTGTCCCACTCCGGGTTGCGGGCGAAGGAATAGGTGTACCAGTGGGCCGGCACGTCGCAGGCCAGGCCCGGATAGGTGTTCTCGCGCCACGTCCCGCCGACGCGGTCCGCCTTCTCGAAGATCACGCAGTCGACGCCGCGCTCGCGAAGCTTGGCGCCCGCCAGGATGCCGGCCATGCCCGCGCCGATCACCGCCACGCGGATCGGGCGCAGGCCCTGACCGGCGGCTGCGGCGTCTGCATTCTCCAAGGCGTGGCTCACCGGCGCCCTCCCTCCGCACTGTTCCGTGACGGTTGCCCAAGTCCTAGCTCAACGGCCCACCGCACGCAATTTATTGGATGCAATTATTGGCGAAATTCAGCACCTGCCCGTGTCCGGCGGGCAAACTTGGATGCAAGGTCGCGTTCTGAGCGTCCTCTCCGTCAGGCGAGCCTTGCCGGCAGCTCGCTCCGCAGCTCGCGCTTCAGCGCCTTGCCGGCGGCGTTGCGGGGGAACGGCGCGTCCCGCAGCTGCAGGATCACCGGGACCTTGTGGGACGGCAGGCGGGCGGCGGCGTGGCGCCTGAGATCCTCCGGCGCCGCGGCCCATCCGTCCCGCAGGCGCACGACCGCGCCCACCACTTCGCCCAGGACGCGCTCCGGCACGCCCATAACGGCGGCTTCGGCGACCGCCGGATGGCTCATCAGGACGTCCTCGATCTCGACGCAGTAGATGTTCTCGCCGCCGCGGATCAGCATGTCCTTGGCGCGGTCCAGGAGGGTGATGAACCCCTCCGCGTCCCGGCGCACGATGTCGCCCGTGCGGTACCAGCCGCCGCCGAAGGCCGCCTCGGTGGCCTCGGGCTGGTTCCAGTAGCCGAGCACCACGTTGGGGCCGGACACCCAAAGCTCGCCGGGCTCGCCCGGCGCGACGTCGCTGCCCTCGGCGTCCACGACGCGCAGGTCGCAGCAGGGGGCGGCGATCCCTACGCTGCCCGGGCGTTCCATCATGTCCTCGTGGCTGTTGGCGGCGGTGAGGGACGAGGTCTCGGTGGCGCCGTAGCCCTGGCCGGGCCAGGCGGCCGGGAAGACGGCGCGGACCCGTTCGGCCAGCTCGGGGGCGGCGGCGGCCCCGCCGTAGCCCACGGTGTCCACGCAGCCGAGGTTGACCTCGGAGCCCTCGGCCGCCTCGACCAGCTGCCAGGCCTGGGTGGGCACCAGCGTCAGTCCCTGGATGCGCTCCCGCGCGATCAGGTCCAGCGCGCGGCCTGCATCCCACTTGTACATCAGCACCAGGGTCCCGCCGTTCGCCATGGCGGGGACGAGCGCGGAATGGAATCCGGTGACGTGGAAGAAGGGCAGGGGCAGGAGCTGCGCACGGGGAGCGGGAAGCGCGGCGGCAGGCGGCGGCCACGGATCCCCCCGGCGCACCGCCGCCCGGGCCGCTCTGAAGCCTGTGTTCACGAGATTGGTGGCGATGTTCCGGTGCGTGCCCCAGGCGCCCTTGGCCTGTCCGGTGGTGCCGGAGGTGTAGAAGATCGTCGCGGGATCGTCGGGCGACAGGCCGGGATCGGGCGCCGGCGCGTCCGGCAGGTCCGCGTAGGGGCCGATCAGGTCCGCGAGCGTCGGGGCGTCTCCCGCGCCCCGGGCCAGGATCAGCTCGGCGTCGACAGCCTCGCCGCGCAGGCGCTCCAGCCGCTCGGCGTCCACCACGACGACCTTGGCGCCGCTGTCCGCCAGCATCCGGGCGAGCACGGGGCCGGGCTCCCAGGCGTTCAGCGGGGTCAGCACCGCCCCAACGGCCAGCGCGCCCCAGGCGCAGACCGACCATTCGGGGAAGTTGCGCATCGCCACGGCGACCCGGTCGCCCTTCGCGATCCCGTACCGCTCGACCAGCAGGCGGCCGAAGGCGCTGGCGGCGCGCCAGTGGGTCTCGAACGACAGGCGCTCGTCCTCGAACACCAGATAAGGACGGCCCCCGAAGCGCCGGCTCTCGTCGAGCACTGCGCGCATGTGCGGCTTGGCGCGGACATAGGCGCGGACCGTCCGGCCATGGACCTCCACCGGCGCGGTCTCGAACGGCATGCCCGGCGCGGTGAGCCGGGCCAGGGTCTCGGCGATGCTTGCGGCCGGCCAGCTCATGCTGCGGCTCCGGCGCGGCGTGCGAAGCTCCAGGCGGCGGTCGCCAGCGGGCCGACGCGGTCCTGGGCCTGGAAGGCGCGGGCGTTGTTGGCGGCGCCGGCGCGGGCCCGTCCCGCCACGCCCTGCAGGATCGCCGCGAGGCGGAAGAGGTTGTAGGCCAGGCACCAGTCCAGCGAGACCGCCATCCGGTCGCCGGTGAGCTCCAGGTAGCGCTCCAGCGCCTGCTCCAGGGTGGGGATGCCCAGCGCCGGCAGGTCGAGGCCGTTCAGCGAATTGCGCTCATGCGCCGGCGTCACCCAGTGCATGAGGAAGTAGGTCAGGTCGGCGATCGGATCGCCCAGGGTCGAGAGCTCCCAGTCCAGCACCGCGACGACCCGCGGCTCGTCGGGATGCAGCACCATGTTGTCGAGCCGGAAGTCGCCGTGGACCACGCGGGCGGGCCGCTCTGGCGGCAGGCTCTGCGGCAGCCACTCGATCAGCCGTTCCATCTCGGGATAGTCCGGCCCCGCCGAGGCGCGGTACTGCCGGGTCCAGCGGGCGACCTGGCGGCCGAAGTAGTTGCCGGGCCGGCCGAAGTCCGCCAGCCCCACGGCCTGCGGCTCCAGCCTGTGCAGGGCGGCCAACGCCTGGATCTGCGCCTCGTAGATCCCGGCCCTTTCCTCGGGCCTATGGTCGGGCAGGCGCCCGTCCCAGAGGATGCGGCCCTCGACCATCTCCATGACGTAGAACATCGAGCCGATGACGGCCTCGTCCTCGCACAGGGCGTAGGTCCGCGGGACGGGGTAGCCGGCGCGGCCCAGGGCCTGCATCACCCGGAACTCGCGATCGACCGCGTGGGCCGAGGCCAGCAGGGCGCCGGGCGGCTTGCGCCGCAGCACGTACCGGCGGTCGGGCGTGACGAGCTGATAGGTGGGGTTGGACTGGCCGCCGGCGAAACGGCGGACCTCCAGCGGTCCGGCGAAGCCCTCGACGGAGCCTTGCATCCAGCGTCCGAGCGCTGTGGCGTCGACGTCGTCGGCGCGGGGCAGGGCCTCGGTCTCCGAGGGCATGGGCGTCCTTCCTTCTTGTCGGCGCCAGCTTAGCTGGGACTCAAGATTGCATTCAAGTATGCAATCTGTTCCGAGGGTGTCTTCACGGAAATGGGGCGACTCCGCCGCGCAGACTGGATGCAAATTGCGTCCCAGGGCCTCTCGTGCGGTCAGGCCAGGGCCTCGACCTGCTCCGGCGAGAGCCCGGCGGCGAGCAGCACCTCGCGGGTGTGTTCGCCCAGCCGCGGCGGCATGCGCACCGGTGGACGCTCGCCGTCGATGAGCACCGGCACGCCCGTCATGCGCAGCCGCGCCCCGTCCGGCTGCTCCAGGGTCTCGAACAGGCCGACCGCCTCCAGGTGCGGGTCGGCGATCAGGTCGTCGAGGCTGTTCACCGGCCCGTTCGGCGCCTCGATCCCGTCGAGGATTTTCGTCCATTCGGCCGTCGTGCGGGTCGCCAGGATCTCGGCGACGATCGCGTAGAGTTCGCCGATGTTCTCGGTGCGGGCGGCCACGCCGTCGAAGCGGGGATCGTCGGCCAGCTCGGGCCGCCCGGCCGCCTCGAAGAACCGCCGCCAGTGCGCGTCGGTGTAGGGCAGGGCGCAGATGTGGCCGTCCGCCGTGGCGAAGGGGCGCCGTTCGGGCGTCATCACCCGCGGATAGGCGGCGGGTCCCTTGGGCGGATCGAAGTGGCGGCCGTAGAGGTGCTCGACGGCAGTGTAGGCGACCAGCGCCTCGAACATCGGGACCTCGACATAGGCGCCTTCGCCGGTCCGCTGCTGGCGCACGAGCGCCGAGAGGATGGCGATCGCGCCGACCATCCCGGCGGTCTTGTCGGCGGCCGCCGTGGGCAGGTAGGCCGGCGCCCCGGTCCGCTGGCCCGCCAGGTCGGCCAGGCCGCACATGCCCTGGATGATGTCGTCGTAGGCCGGGCGGCCGCCGTAGGGGCCTGTCTCCCCGAAGCCGTGCAGGCAGGCGTAGACGAGGCGCGGATTGCGCGCCCGCAGCGTCTCGGGGCCGAGCCCCAGGGCCTTCATCTTCTGCGGCCGGTTGTTGTGCAGCAGCGCATCGGCGCCGTCGACGAGCGCCAGCAGGGCATCGCGGCCGGCCGGCGTCTTCAGGTCGAGGACGATGCTCTTCTTGTTGCGGTTGGCCCCCAGGAACACCGAGGCCATGCCGGGCTCGGCCGTGGGACCGATGCGACGGGTGGTGTCCCCGGCGGGCGGCTCGACCTTGATGACTTCGGCGCCGAAATCGGCCAGCCACTGGGCCGCATAGGGCGCCATCAGCACCGCGCCGAGATCCAGAATTCTCACGCCTTCCAGCGGCAGCATGCGGGCCCTGGCCTCCTCTTGCGGCGCGACCCTATTGGCGTGGCAGGCTCTCGGCCAATATCATTGCATGGATGATCGATAGCGGAGGCATATCGTGGAGCTGCGCCAGCTTCGGCAGTTCGTCACCCTCGCCGAGACCCTGAACTTCCACCGGGCGGCGGCGGCGCTGAACATGACCCAACCGCCCCTGTCCCTGTCGATCCGCAAGCTGGAGGACGAGCTGGGCGCGGCGCTGTTCGAGCGGCACGCCCGCGGCGTGACGCTGACCGAGGCCGGGCGCGCGGCCCTGGGGCCCGCCCGCGACGCCCTCGCCGCCGCCGACGCAGCCGCGCAGGCGGCCCGCCAGACCGCCCGGGGCGAGCGGGGGCGGGTCCGCGTCGGCTTCGTCGGCTCGGCCACCTACGGCCTGGTGCCCGCCATCGTGCCGCGCTTCCACGCGCAGCATCCGGGCATCGAGCTCAGTCTCAAGGAGGCGACCAGCCTGGAGGGCCTGCGCGGCCTGGAGGCGGGCGAGCTCGACGTCGCCCTCGTGCGCACGCCGCTGCTGCAGGAGGCCTCGGTGGCCCTGGAGCCGCTCTCCCAGGAGCCGCTGATGCTGATCGCGCCGCCGGCGTGGGGACCGCCCGCCGCCGGCCGCGTCCGGCTGGAGGACCTGAAGGACGAGGCCTTCGTCATGTATGACCGGGTGCACGCGCCGAACATCCGCGCCCAGACGCTGATGGCCTGCGAGGCGGCGGGCTTCCTGCCGCGGGTGGCGGAGGAGGCGGCCAACATCCACACCCTCATCGCCCTGGTGGAGAGCGGCCTGGGCCTGGCCTTCGTCCCGTCGGTGATGCGGCGGGCGGCCGAGGGGCGGGTCCATTGCCTGGAGCTCACCGCCGCGGGACGTCCGCTGCAGATCGGCTTCGGCCTGGCGACCCGGCAGGGGGAGCGCCGCCTCACCGTGCAGGCGTTCGCGGCCACGGCGCGGGAAGCCGCCCAAACGATCTAGGCGGCATATTGGTTTGCCCGAATTCGATATTGGCTCCGGGCGCCATCCGGCCGTAGCGTCGCCGTCGATGCTGGAGACCCTGGATCTCGCGACCATTCCGCCCGAGGACGAGGCGCTGCGCGGCCCCGTCCGCGCCTTCCTGGCCGAGCGGCTGGCCGGCGTTCCCGCCGCGACCCGCGCCCGCACCTGGATGGGCTTCGACGCCGAATTCACCCGCGCCCTCGCGGCCAAGGGCTGGGTCGGCCTGACGCTGCCGCAGGCGTACGGCGGGGGCGGGCGCAGCCACTTCGCCCGCTTCGTGCTGATCGAGGAGCTGCTGGCGGCCGGGGCGCCGGTGGCCGCCCACTGGATCGCCGAGCGCCAGAGCGCGCCGCTGATCCTGCGCTACGGGACCGAGGCCCAGAAGCAGCGCATCGTGCCGGCGGTGTGCCGCGGCGAGGCCTTCTTCTGCATCGGCATGAGCGAGCCGAACTCGGGCTCGGACCTGGCCAGCGTGCGGAGCCGCGCCGAGAAGGTGGACGGCGGCTGGAAGCTGTCGGGCACGAAGATCTGGACGACCTACGGCCACAAGGCCGACTTCATGATCGCCCTGGTGCGGACCAGCGGGACGCCCGAGGATCGCTCGGCCGGGCTGTCCCAGATGCTGATCGACATGCGCGCCCCGGGCGTGACGGCGCGGCCGATCCGCGACCTCGCGGGCGACGAGCACTTCTCGGAGGTGCATTTCGACGACGTTGTCCTGCCCGAGGACGCGCTGCTGGGCCGCGAGGGCGCCGGATGGGAGCAGGTGAACGCCGAGCTGGCCTTCGAGCGTTCGGGCCCCGAGCGGATCTATTCCTCCACCGTGCTGGTGGACGCCTGGCTGGACCATGTGCGGGGCAGGGGGAACGTCACCGACGCCGAGCGCGTGCTGGCCGGCCGGCTGCTGGCCGAACTTTCGGCCCTGCGCAACATGTCGCTCTCGGTCACCGCCATGCTCGCGGCGGGCAAGAGCCCGGTGGTCGAGGCCTCGGTCGTGAAGGACCTGGGGACCGCCTTCGAACAGCAGATCCCCGCCCTGATCGCCGACCATCTGGCGGGCGAGCCCGAGGGCTCGGTCCCTGGTCACCTGCTGGCGGCATTGGAATACGTGGCCGGCATGTGCCCGACGTTCTCCCTGCGCGGCGGCACGCGCGAGATCCTGCGCGGGATCATCGCCCGCGGGCTGGGGCTGAGGTGATCTGAATGAGCGACCTGATCGCCGAACAGTACGCGCGCCTGCTGGACAGCCTGCCGGCGGACGATCCCTGGCCCGCGCTCGAGGAGTCCGGCTTCCTGGACCTCTTGACCGCCGACGCCGGCCTCACGCTGGAGGAGGTCTTCCCGCTCGCCCTGGCGACAGGGGCGAAGGCCGGCGCGCCCGACGTGCTGCAGGCCATGGCGGCGCGGGCGGCCGATCCGGTCCCGCGGGCGCTGGCCGCCACGCTGGCGGCCGGGGAGATGGCCGGGGCGATGCAGGTGGTGCAGGCGCTGACCGCGGACTACGCCCTGACCCGCAAGCAGTTCGGCCGCGAGATCGGCCGCTTCCAGGCGGTCCAGCACCAGATCGCGGTCCTCGCCGAGGAGGCGATGGCCGCGCGCATGGCGGCCCAGGCGGCCTTCGTCGGCGCCCCGATGGAGGTCTCCGAACGCCGGGCCGCGTCGGCCAAGATCCGCTGCAACCAGGCCGCCGGGCGGGTGTCTGCCATCGCCCACGCCGTCCACGGCGCCATCGGCGTCAGCGACGAGTACGTGCTGCACCGCCTCACCCGCCGGCTGCGCGCCCTGTCCCTGGCCCACGGCGGCGAGAGCTGGTGGGCCCGGCGGCTGGGCGACTGGGCCCTGCAGGATCCGCGCGACTTCACCTCCCTGGCGCGGGCGCTCTGAGCGAGGCGCCCGGCCCACGCGGCTGATCGCGACGCGGGCCGGGAGGCGCGGACGGCCTAGAGCTCGAACCGCACGCCCTGCGCCAGCGGCAGCGTCCGGCCGTAGTTGGTCGTCTGGGTCTGGCGCCGCATGTAGGCCTTCCAGGCGTCGCTGCCGCTCTCGCGCCCGCCGCCGGTGTCCTTCTCGCCCCCGAACGCCCCGCCGATCTCGGCCCCGCTGGTGCCGATGTTGACGTTGGCGATGCCGCAGTCGCTGCCCGTCGCAGAGGTGAACAGCTCGGCCTCGCGCAGGTCGGTGGTGAAGATCGCCGACGAGAGTCCCTGGGGCGCGTCGTTGTTGCGGCGGATGGCGTCCTCCAGGTCGCGATAGCGGAACACGTGCAGGATCGGGGCGAAGGTCTCCTCGAAGACGTTCTCCGCGCCCGAGTGCGCCACCAGCGCCGGCCGCACGTAGTAGGCCTCGGCCCCCAGGTCCTCCCGCACCCGCTCGCCGCCGACGACGCGCCCGCCGTCCTGGGCCGCCTTGGCCAGGGCCGCCTGCATGCCCTCGAAGGCCTGCCGGTCGATCAGGGGCCCGACCAGGGTCTGCGCCTCGAAGGGGTCGCCGACCGGCGCCCGGCCGTAGGCCGCCTCCAGGCGGGCCAGGGTCTCGTCGTAGACGGCCTCGTGCACGAACAGGCGGCGGGTCGTGGTGCAGCGCTGGCCGGCCGTGCCGATGGCGCCGAAGGCGATGGCCTGGACGGCGAGGTCGAGGTCGGCGCTGGGCGTCAGGACGATGGCGTTGTTGCCGCCCAGTTCCAGCAGGCTGCGGCCGAGCCGGGCGCCGACCGCCTGAGCCACCTTGCGGCCCATGGCGGTGCTGCCGGTGGCGCTGATCAGCGGCAGGCGCCGGTCGGCGGCGAGCTGGGCGCCGGCCTCGGCGCGGCCGATCACGACCTCCAGCAGGCCTTCGGGGGCGCGGCCGAACCGGCGCGCCGCCTCGGCGAAGGCGCGGGCGCAGGCCAGGGCGGTCAGCGGCGTCTTCTCCGACGGCTTCCAGACGATGCTGTCGCCGCACACGAGCGCCAGCGCGGCGTTCCAGGACCACACGGCGACCGGGAAGTTGAAGGCCGAGATGACCCCCACCGGGCCGATCGGGTGCCAGGTCTCGAACATCTTGTGCTGCGGGCGCTCGGACGCGATCGTCAGGCCGTGGAGCTGCCGCGACAGCCCGACGGCGAAGTCGCAGATGTCGATCATCTCCTGCACCTCGCCCTCGGCCTCGCTGCGGATCTTGCCGCATTCGAGGGTGACCAGGGCGGCGAGCTCGGACTTCAGCTCGCGCAGCACCTCGGCCAGCTCGCGGACGAAGGCGCCCCGCACCGGGGCCGGAGTCTGCCGCCAGGTCTCGAACGCCGCCTGCGCGCGGCCCACCTTGGCGTCGATGTCCTCGGGGCTGTCGCAGGCCAGGCGCGCCAGGCGCGTCCCGTCGATCGGGCTCCGGACCTCAAGGTCGCCCGTATCGAGGCCGTCGAGCCCCCAGCTCTGCAGGATGCGAACGGCCTGAGTCGCGGCCGGCTCGGCCGGCGCGGCGGAAAAGGTGGGACGCACGCTCATGGAATCTCCAACTCGAAATTTGACACTTTTTTGGGTGCTGTTTGCAGAGTGGCCGCCAATCTGCCATTGCGATTGGCAGATTGGCGGCGCGCGCCGGAGGGCGCGGGCAGGGCGGATGACCTTGGGGCGGGGCTGTGACACCGTTCCGGGACCAGGCCCGAGAGGCGGTGCGGACAGGACGGATGACGACGCTCACGCGCAAGGAGCACCAGCTGCTCGACCTGCTGCGCCAGAACGCGCGCCGGACGGTCTCGGACCTGGCCCGCGACCTCAACGTCTCGCGGCCCACGCTCCAGAACATGCTGCGCAAGCTCGAGGAGGTGGCGATCGAACGCTACACCGTCGAGCTCAAGCCCAGCTTCTCGCGAACGGCGATCCGGGCCTACGTCCTGCTCAATCGCAATCCGCAGAAAGCCACCGAGATCCTCGAGGTGATCCGGCGCTTCCCGCAGGTGCGCTACGTCTGCACCGTGACCGGCGAGTTCGACGTGCTCGTCGAACTGCAGACCGATCGGTACGAGGACCTGGAGGGCATACTGCATGGGATCGAGATGCTCGACGGCGTGGAGAGGACCCAGACCTACATGGTGCTGGGCGATCGGCTGATGGCGGAACCTGCTCCGAGGGAGCCCGCCTAGAGGCTCCCGCTAGGGAGCCTCCTGCGCGGCGAGCCAGTCCTCCACGGCCGCATCGAGGGCCGACAGCGGGACCGTCCCGGTGGCCAGCACGGCGTGGTGGAAGTCGCGGATGTCGAACCGCTCGCCCAGCCGGGCCTCGGCCCTGGCCCGCAGCTCGCGGAACTTCAGGTCCCCCAGCCGGTAGGACAGCGACTGCGCCGGCCAGGAGATGTAGCGGTCGACCTCGTGCTCGATCGCCCGGCGGGACATGGCCGAGTTCTCCAGCATGTAGGTCACCGCCTGCTCGCGGGTCCAACCGTGCAGGTGCAGGCCCGGATCGACCACCAGCCGCAGCGCGCGCCACATCTCCATGTTGAGCTGGCCGAACCGCACGTAGGGATCGGAGTAGAGGCCCATCTCGCCGCCGAGCCACTCGGCGTAGAGCGACCATCCCTCGGTGTAGGCGACCATGTCGCCGTAGCGCACCTGCGGCGGCAGGTCGGCCATGGCCTGCTGCAGGACGATCTGCAGGTGGTGGCCCGGCATGGCGTTGTGCAGCGTCAGGCCGGGCAGTTCGTAGAGCGGCCGCGCCTTCAGGTCGTAGGTGTTGAGGTAGAGGATCCCCGGTTTCCGCTCGCCGGCGTTCGGCGGGTAGAAGTTGGTCGCCGAGGCGCCCGGCGCGAGCTCGGCCGGGATCGGCTCGATCGCGAACGGCAGCCGCGGCAGGTCCTCCGGGTGGAAGTAGCGCAGCAGGACCGCGTCCGCGGCCTTGGCCACGACCGCCGAGCGGGCCAGGTAGTCGGCCTCGGTCGTGGCGTAGAAGCGCGGATCCTCGCGCAGCATCGCCGCGAAGGCCTGGAAGTCGCCGGTGAAGCCGGTCTCGCGCATGACCGCTTCCATCTCGCCGCGCAGGCGCGCGACCTCGGCCCGGCCCAGGGCCTCGATCTCGGCCACCGGCGTGTCGGTGGTGGTGTAGTGGCGCGCGAGGGTCGCATACCAGGCGGCCCCGCCCGGGACCTCCGAAAGGCCGACCCTGGTGCGGCAGCGGGCGCGGTAGGGCCCGTCAACGAAAGCGATCAGGCGATCCAGCGCCGGATGGATCCGCTCCCGGATCGTTCCGGCCGCCGCCGCTTGCAGCTCGGCCGCGGTCGCGGCGGGCAGGTCCGCCGGCGCGCGCAGGGGCGTGAAGTAGCCGCTCTCCTCGGGCGTCCGGCTGCGGGCGGCGCGCAGTTCGGCCGAGAAGTGGTCGAGGCTGCCGCAGGGCTGGGTGTAGCCGCGCCGCAGGCCCGCCTCGAGCAGGACGCGGAAATCGTCGAGCTGCACCGCGAAGGCCTCGAGCCTTCCGACATAGGTCCGGTGCTGCTCGGGGGTCTGCAGGCGGACGCGGTGCGCGTACTCGACGAACGTCTGGTGCCAGTTGATCGGATAGAGGCGCGGCAGCAGCGCGCCGGGGCTTAAGCCCATCTCGGCCTGCAGCGTCAGGTCGCGCTCCAGCGCCCGGTACGCCGTGCGGCGCTCGGGTCCGAGCGTGGCGGGATCCATTGCGCGCAGCCGCTCCAGATAGCGGGCCGCCAGGGCGCCGCGGCGCTGGAAGTCCTCGGGACGGACGCGCTCGAGGCGATCGTCGTAGCGGGGATCGCCGGCGTCCGTGGCGAACAGCGGCCGCTCCTGGATGAAGGCTTCCCAGTGTTCCCGGGCGAGCGAATCGAACCGGCCGTCCGCGGACGGCTCGGCCCAGGCGGTCGTCGCCAGCAGGGCGGCCGCGCCCGCTGCGGCGCTCCGGATTGCCAAAGTGGAAAGTCGCATCTGCAGAATCCCCCCGCGCCGACCTCGGCTGCCGCACAGAAGTGGGCTGACAAGCGGGAGGCGCTTGCCAAAAAGGAAAAGATGGTCACTAATATGTCAAGAACTAGCGAGGTTTCGCTTACAGATTGTAAGAGCTCGCCGGCGGATTGATTGGTGCGGGAATTCTCGCCTCGGATCAAGCCGTGCGGGCCGGAAAACAGGGGGAGAGGATGTCGCAGGGTCTGGATCGTCGCCGCCTTCTGGCGGGCGGCCTGCTGGCGTTGACGGCGGCCGGCGCGGCCCGCGCCGCCGCCCCGAAACCGCCGCTGGTGTTCGACGCCCTTGGCGAGATCCGGACGGTCTACACGCCCGAGCTGGTGGACCAGATCCTGGCCAGCGGGACCCGCGCCATCGCGGTGACGGTGACCGACCCGAAGGTGGCCGCGGCCGAGGCCTACGCCCAGACCAACGCCGACCTCGACCTCTACGACCGCTATCTCGACAGCATGCCGCGCCACTACATCCGCGCGCGCCGGATCGCCGACGCCGAACGCGCGGCGCGCGAGGGCAAGCTGGCCGTCTACTACAACCTGCAGAACTCCACGCCGGTCGAGGGCGATGCGGCCCGGCTGCCGGCCCTGAAGGCCCGCGGGGTCACCAGCATCCAGCTGACCTACAACGACACCAACCTGTCGGGGTCGGGCTGCTACGCGCCGCAGGACGTCGGGCTCACCGCCCACGGCCGCGAGCTGATCGCTCGGCTGGAGGCCGAGGGCGTCCTGCTCGACCTGTCCCACGCGGGCATGAAGACCATGGCCGAGGCCATCGCGGCGGCGCGGCGGCCGATGATCATCTCGCACACCGCCTGCAAGGACCTGCGCGACCATGCGCGCAACACCACCGACGCGAACCTGCGGGCGGTGGCGGCCAAGGGCGGCGTGATCGGCATCACCCAGATCCGCCGGTTCGTCACCGACCTGAAGCGCGACAACCTCGGCTTCTACTTCGACCACATCGTCCATGCGGTGAAGGTCGCCGGGATCGAGCACGTCGGCATCGGCAGCGACCGCGACCACCGCGTCATCCCGGACACCGAGGAGGAGCTGCGGATCCTGCTGAAGGAGGAGGGCCCCCAGCTCTCGGCCGCGGACTGGCCCATGTACCTCGAGGGGCTGAACGGGCCGCACCGGATGACCGTCGTGCGGGACGAGCTGCGCAAGCGCGGCTTCCGCCCGTCCGAACTCGACAAGCTTCTGGGCGCGAACGTGCGCCGCATCTACGCGGAGGTGGTCGGCTGAGCCGGCCGCCCGCGAACGAGGGGAGTTCCATGCATCGTCAGCTTGCGCCGATCGCGGCCGCCGTCCTGCTCGCCCTGCCGGGCGTCGCCCTGGCCCAGGGAGCTCAGGCCCAGGGAAGTCAGGCCCAAGGGAGCCAACAGAGCGCCGAGCCGCAGGTCTATCAGGGCAAGGACCTGTTCGGCCGGCCCATGTACACCCGCGGCCCCAACCCGGTGAACGTCGGAGCGACCGACAACCTGCTGCGCGCCGTCGCCGAGGCCAAGGCCGCCTACGAGCGCGACATGACGATCGACAGCGCCACCTGGTACGGCCGCCTGCTGGGCTACCAGGGCCTCGCGCGCGAATCGATCGAGGTCTACAGCGCCGGCCTGAAGAAGTACCCGAACTCGGCCAAGCTGCTCCGCCACCGGGCGCACCGCTATTTCAACCTGCGCGAGTTCGACAAGTCGATCCAGGACGGCCTGCGCGCCGCCGAGCTCTACAAGGACAAGCCGCTCGAGCGCGAGAAGCTGGGCCCCGACTACTTCCCGTCCACGCCGGACGTGGTGCAGTTCTACCTCTACTACCACCTCGGCCAGGCCTACTTCGCCAAGCACGACTACGACGATGCGGCCAAGTGGTTCAGCAAGTCGCGCGAGGTGGCGCTGGCCACCGGCGGCGCGCCCGACGTGACCGCCGCGACCTACTGGCAGTACCTGGCGCTGGCGCGGGGCGGCGAGACCGACAAGGCCGAGGCCCTGCTCGACGCCTACGACTACGACCTGCGCGACCTCAGCACCAACCTCGAGGGCAACAACTATTTCGACGGCGTGATGCTGTTCAAGCATCTGCGCGATCCGGCCGACTTCTTCTCGGACCGCGACTCCGGAAAGGCCTTCTCCACCTCGGACGGGATCAAGGCCTCGTCCAGCTACAGCCTGGCCAACTACTGGCTGATCAAGGGCGAGACCGAGAAGGCGAAGGAGCATCTGCGCCGCGCCATGCAGATCGACACCTGGAGCTTCTTCGCCCGGGTGCAGGCCGAGGCGGACTGGGTGCTGCTCTACGGCGCCGAGGCCCCCTGACGGGACCCCAAGCCGTACCACGAGGCCAGACCATGGGGGCGGCCGCGGCCGCCCCCGCATGACCTGACGACACCTACACACAACGAGAGAGAAGGGGGTTTTCTATGCTTCGATCCGCATGGCGGGGGGCGCTGGCCGCCTCCACCGCGACCGCGGCGCTGCTGGCGGTCGCGCCCGCGGCCCAGGCCCAGGACGGCGAAATCGCCGAGGTCGTGGTCACCGGCTCGCGCATCGCGCGCCAGGACCTGGTGAGCTCCAGCCCGGTGGCCACCGTGAGCCAGGAGGAGATCGCGGTCGTCGGCGCCAACAACGTCGAGGAGTATCTCAACTCGCTGCCGCAGCTGATCGCCGGCGCGACCAAGTCGACCAACGTGGCCGGCTCGGCCGACGCGACCGCGACGCTGAACCTGCGCGGCCTGGGCGCCAAGCGGACGCTGGTGCTGGTGAACGGCCGCCGCTTCGTGCCGACCACCCAGGAAGGCATCGTCGACGTCAACAACATCCCGGCCTCGCTCGTCGAGCGCGTCGAGGTGGTCACCGGCGGCGCCTCGGCCGTGTACGGCTCGGACGCCATGGCCGGTGTCGTGAACTTCATCCTGAAGGACCGCTTCCAGGGCCTCGAGATGGACGCCCAGTACGGCGTCTCTGACGAGGGCGACGCCGACGCCTGGAACGCCTCGGCCACCATGGGCGCGGCGGGTGAGAAGGCCTCGGCCTGGCTGCACGTCAGCCTGGAGCAGCGCAAGAAGCTGCGCGGCACCGAGCGTCCGATCTCGGTCGTCAGCTACATCGACGCCAACGGCAACTTCGTGCCGTCCGGCTCGGCCGGCCGCCTCGGCGGCACCCTGGTCGGCATCCCGACGCCGAACGGCTCGGGCGGCTTCGTCAACCGCGACTACGCGCTGGACAACATGATCCCGCGTCCGTTCGTGAACTCCGACTTCAACTTCGACGCCCGCGGCGACTACGCGATCCAGATCCCGCTCGACCGCGTCAACGTCTACGGCCGCGGCGAGTACGAGTTCACCCCGGACATCTCCGGCTTCGTCGAGGTGACCTACAACAACCTCGACTCGCGGGCGATCCTGTCGCCGACGGCGCCGAACATCCGCCAGACGACCAACGTCCCCGGCCTGCCGGCGAACGCCTCGTTCATCACGCCCGAGATCCGCGCGCTGCTGAACGCCCGGCCCGATCCGAACGCGCCGTTCTCGCTGCGCTTCCTGGCGCCCGAGCCGTTCCCCAAGCGCGAGATCGCCTTCAACCGCGACATCTACCGCCTGCTGGGCGGCTTCGAGGGCCGCCTGTCCGACAGCTGGCAGTGGGGCGTGAGCTACAGCTACAGCCACGTCGCCACGACCGAGGTGCAGAAGGGCGACATCTCCCGCCGGACCTTCGTCGAGGCCTCGACGCCGAGCGCGGCCGATCCGACCAAGTGCGCCAACGGCAACCCGCGCTGCGTGCTGGTCACCAACCTGACCAACTGGTCGCCCGAGCTGGTCGACTATCTGCTGGTCGACAACATCAGCTCGACCGAGATCACCGACCAGGTGGCCTCGGCCTACGCCACCGGCGACCTGTTCACCCTGCCCGCGGGCGAGGTGAAGGCGGCCATCGGCGCCGAGTGGCGGAAGATCTCCAGCGTCGACAACCCGGCGCCGGTGCTGCTCGACTTCGCCTCGGCCGGCTTCGGTGAGCGCAACCGCACCGCCGGCTCGTACAGCGTCAAGGAGCTGTTCGGCGAGGCAATCGTGCCGCTGATCGCCGACGCCCCGATGATGGACTACGTCGGCCTCGAGCTGGCGGCCCGCTACTCCGACTACTCGCTCGCGGGCGAGGTGTGGACGTACAAGGCCGGCGGCGAGTGGCGGGTGAACCCCGACGTCCGCTTCCGCGCCCTCTACCAGCGCGCGGTGCGGGCGCCGAACATCACCGAGCTGTTCGGGGGCCTGGTGAACACCTATCCGTTCATCGTCGACCCCTGCTCGGCCTCGGCCAACCCGTCGGGCCAGGTCGCGGCGCTCTGCGTCGCCCAGGGCGTGCCGGCCTCGGCGCTGGGCAGCTACCAGCAGAACGGCGCGGCGCTCGAGGCGCGGCTGGTCTCCAACCCCAACCTCGATCCCGAGAAGTCCGACACGCTGACGCTGGGCATGGTCTACACGCCCTCGCAGATCCCGGGCCTCAGCCTGACGCTGGACTACTACGACATCGAGATCTCGGACGCGATCGAGCGTCTGGGCGGCGGCGCCCAGGGCGTGCTGGCCGGGTGCTTCGCCTCGGGCGATGCGAACAACCCGTTCTGCCGCACCTTCTCGCGCTCGCCGACGACCTACGAGATCGTCGACTTCGGCGTGCCGCTCGCCAACGTCGCCAGCCTGAAGACCTCGGGCGTCGACATGGCCGCGTCCTACCGCTGGTCGATGGACAGCCTGGGGATCGGCGACGACGACGCTGACCTGCGGGCGACGCTGATGGGCACCTGGGTCGACAAGAACGTCTTCCGCGCCAACGACACCGCCGCGCCGACGGACCGGGTCGGGACGGTGGGCGGCGACACGCCGGCGATCCCGGAATGGCGCGCCAACGCGACCCTGAACTACGCCTCGGCCGGCCTCGAGCTGACCTGGAACGTCGAGTACCTGTCGTCGGTGAAGGACCGCAAGTACGCCAACAACCTGGCGGCCGGCGTGGCCAACCCGAAGGCGGGCATCGCCAATCCGAAGGTCGGCGCCTACTGGTACCACAACGTCCGGGCGGCCTACGACCTCGACCGGTTCACCGTCTATGGCGGGGTGCGGAACCTGTTCGACAAGGACCCGCCGATGCTGTCGTCGCCGATCGAGTCCAACACGGACCCGAACACCTACGACATGATCGGCCGCTACCTCTTCGTGGGCGTGAGCGCCAAGTTCTAGGCCCCACACAGGGACTTGACGCTCCATCGGGGGCCGGCTCGCGCCGGCCCCCTTTTTCTTGACCTCAGACGGGCGGAGCGGCCCTCGCGGGCTCGGCGAAGCGCGCGCACGGCCTCGGCGGCCTTCGGCGTCAACGGGGGCGGCGCGAACCGGCCCCTCTCCAGGCGCAGTAGGGCCTCCAGCAGGGCGCGATGCGCCGGCGCCTGGGCGATGGCCAGGTCGAGGCTGTAGCGCCAGATCTGCAGCCGGTTGATCAGCCGCCCCAGTTCGTCGGGGCGTGCGATGGGACCCTCCGCCTTCGGGAGGACCGCCGGGGCGGCGGCCGGCGTCGCGCCGTCACCCCCGGCTTCCACGAAGACGAGCTCGTCGTCCTCGTACATCTCCATCCGCGCCGGCGCCCGGCAGTCCCGCAGTTCGCGGCGCGCCAGCTCGCGGGCGCGGTCGGCGTCCGACGCGATGACGAAGGACAGCGTGGGGACCGCAGACCCCGGCTCGGTCGTGAAGCAGCTGAAGGTCCGCATTCCACCCTCTCGCCCCACCGCCAGACTGGCGAGGGCGGGAAGAGGCGCCTTGAGCTGGATCAAGGCGCTCCAGGGCGGCGGGTCCGAGTTCTATGCCGCGCCGGAGCGCAGCAACTCGTCGAAATGCGCGATGGTCCGGCGAAGACCCTCCTCCAACTGGACGTGCGGCTCCCACCCGAGCAGGGCCTTCGCCTTGGCGATGTCGGGCTGGCGCTGCTGAGGATCGTCTTCGGGTAGGGGGCGGTACTCGATGGTGGAGGACGAGCCGGTGAGCTCGATCACGGTCTCGGCAAGCGCCCGGATGGTGAACTCGCGCGGGTTGCCGAGGTTGATTGGGCCGGTGACGTCGTCGGCCGTGTCCATCAGCCGTAGGAAGCCCTCGACCAAGTCGTCCACATAGCAGAACGAGCGGGTCTGTTCTCCGCGCCCGTAGAGGGTGATGGGCTCACCCTTGAGCGCCTGGACCACGAAGTTCGAGACGACCCGGCCGTCGTTGGGATGCATCCGCGGACCGTAGGTGTTGAAGATCCGCGCAACCTTGATCCGCAGGCGATGCTGACGGTGGTAGTCGAAGAACAGCGTCTCGGCGCACCGCTTCCCCTCATCATAACAGGACCGGAACCCGATGGGATTGACGTTCCCCCAGTACTCCTCGGGCTGCGGATGAACGGTGGGGTCGCCGTAGACCTCGCTGGTCGAGGCCTGGAAGATCTTGGCGCGGCGACGTTTGGCCAGCCCCAGCATGTTGATGGCGCCGTGAACCGAGGTCTTGGTCGTCTGGACAGGGTCGAACTGGTAGTGAATGGGCGACGCGGGGCAGGCGAGATTGTAGATCTCGTCCACCTCGACGAAGAGCGGGAACGTGACGTCGTGGCGAAGCAACTCGAAATCGGGATGCTCCAGCAGGTGGACCACGTTGCGGCGGGCCCCCGTATAGAAGTTGTCCACGCAAAGGACCTCGTGGCCCATCCCGAGGAGCCGCTCGCAGAGATGCGAGCCGATGAAGCCGGCGCCGCCGGTCACCAGGATACGCTTTGCGCCGCCCATCGTCCCTCGAGCCCCCATACCAACGTTCGCGCCTCCTAGCAGGCGCAAGTTACCAGGGCGCAAAGGCGGCGCGGCCGCTAGTCCGCCCGCCGGAACAGCGCGTCGCCCTGAACGGCCTCCCCAGACGACGCGTAGGACATGTTGTACATCCCGGCGAGCCGGAACGACCGTTCGCTCAGCCAGGCGATCACCTCGTCGGCGAGGGGCTGCCCTTCGTACAGCGGCAGGAACGAGACCTCGGCGTACACATAGTCGGCGCGCGCCAGGATCGCCGGCATGCCCTTCAGGGCGGCCAGTTCGAAGCCCTGCACGTCCAGCTTGACAAGCAACGGCTGCGGCAGGCCGGCCGCGTCGATCACATCGTCCGCTCGGACCACCCCGATCGACCTGACCGCAACCTCTTCGGTGCCCGGGAACAGCTCGGACTGACGCTGGGAAATCGGGAGCAGGGACGAGCTGTCCGGCCGGGCCGAGACATGGATCAGCGCCTCGCCGGGCGCCTCGCCCGCGGCGCAACGGTGCAGGTGGGCGGCGGCATCTTGGCCGAACAGGCGCTGGAACCGCCGTGCGGGCTCGTCCAGAGGTTCGAAAGCGTGGATCTGCAGGCCGGGGTGCAGCGCCCTGGCCAGCGCCGAGAACTGTCCGACATTCGCGCCCACGTCGACCAGGCCGGCGAGGCGCAGCGACCTTAGCGCGCCCTCATGCTCGATCGCCGCCGGCACGCCGCGCAGGAGCGCGCGCCGGTAGCCGCTCCGGCGGGCGAGCCTCAGGAGTTTGCGCAGCCGCCTCACGCGGCGAATTCCCGCTGCAGCATCCGGCCGGCTGCGTCGGCCACGGCCCTGGGCTCGATGCGGGAGACTCCGTCCAACTCGTGGAACACGTGGTGGCCTTGCCCGTAGGGATGCCACCGGCGCGGGCGATTGTACCCCCCGAACAGGCCGATGCAGCGGACGCCCATGGCCGCAGCAAGGTGCAGGGGGCCGCTGTCGTGACCGACGAAGGCGCTCGCCCGCCGGAGCGCGGCCGCGCTGGCGCGCGGGCTCAGCATCCCGCAGGCGTTGACGCTCGGCCCCCGCCAGAACGTGGCGAGGCGTTCGGCGCGGCCGCTGTCGTCGGATGCGCCCAGGAAGAGCAGGCCGAGCCCGGGCGCCCGGCGCGCAAGCTCTGTCAGCATGGCGGCCCAGGCGGCTTCGCCCCAATCCTTCTCCGCCACCTTTCCCCCTGTGTTCACGGCGATGAAGGCGCCTGAGCCGAAGGGCTCCAGGACGGCGTCGCCCTCGCGCAGCTCCTCGGGCGTGAGCCTCAGGTCCCATGCGGAGCGGGCGTGCAGGTCGATGGGGCCGAGCGGCGCCAGGCAGCGCGCCAGACGCTCGGCCTCGGGCTCCTCGCACCCGGCCGCGTCGAGGCGGGGATGCTCGAGGTCGCGCGACAGCGGCGCGCCGATGATCCGGCGCAATCCGCAGGCCCTGAAGAGCGCGACGTCGCGCAGCACCCGCAGCCGGCCGCGTCCGCCGCCGAGGTAGATCAGGGTGTCCGCGCCGGTGCTCCGCAAGGCGCCGGCGACCCGCAGCAGCTCGCCCGGGTCGCGCGTCCTGATCGGATATTCGATCACTCCGTCGATGAAGCTGCCGGGCCCGAGGATGGCCTCCAGGGGCGCCGCCTTAGAGGAGACGGGCCGGTTGGTCAGGACCAGCCGCCGGGCTCCGGGAAAGCTGTCGACGATCCGGTGGAAGCACGGCAGGGCGACCACCGTGTCGCCCAGGCTGCCGAGCCTGTAGATCACGATCGTCTGGTCCTGGGGGGCAGGGGGCGGAGCGGTCACGTCGTCTCGGCTGTCGTCAGAGGCTGGGGACTGTTGGTCAGGTCGTACCCGGTCCGCCGGGACAGTTCGGCCAGGATCTCCGCCCGCCCCCGCTTGCCGGCGATCGCCTGCTCCAGTTCCAGGACCTTGGCGCCGACGAGGAACCGATACCAGAAGCCCTGCAGCAGGTGGTAGACGAGGCCCGCGCGTCCATCGAGGAAGCCGAGCTGGGCGACGTAGCGGTACAGGAAGTAGGCGAGGGGGCCGCCGAGCAGGCCCAGCCGGTCGTAGAGGCCGACCTTCAGACCCCTGCGGATCCTGGTCTGGGCCGACACCGACCGCAGCCCGTCGGGCGCTTCACGGTCCAGCAGTCCATGGCGCGCGCCCAGCACCTCGATGGCCTCCCGCGTCGCATAGGCGTTGTGCTTGGCGGTGAAGAAGGTGAGGTCGTTCAGGTTCGCGTCGGCGAATCCCCCGTCGAACACGACGGACCGGCCGGTCTCCAGGACGACGTGCTCGTCCATCCAGCGCTGCTCCACCCGGCCAGCGCCGCGCCGCCAGATCCGCAGGAGGTAGAGGGGGTAGCGGCCGCCGTGGCGGATCCACCGGCCCATGAAGACGTGCTTGCGCTTGAGGACCACGCCCGCGACGTCGGCAGGCAGCGTCGGCAGACGCTGGCGGATCTCGTCCTGCAGATCGGGCTCGACCACCTCGTCGGCGTCCAGCCGCATGATCCACGCCGTCGTGAGGTCGCCGTGGTCCAGGGCCCACTGCAACTGCGCGGCCTGGTTCTCGAACGCATGGGTGAGAACCCGGGCGCCGAGCGCGCGCGCGATCTCGGCCGTGCGGTCGGTGGAGAATGAGTCGACGACCAGGATGTCGCGCGCCAGCGGCGCCACCGACCGGATCGCCCGCTCGATGTGAATCTCCTCGTTGTAGGTCAGGATCACGACCGCGAGGTCGGAGGCCCCGCCCGGCGAGCTGGAGAAGGACGTGGAGTCGCGCACGGCCAAGCTATATCAGCGTTTTGGGCGTGGCGGTGAACAGGTCCGGAGCGTGGCGGGCGATCGAGTGAGGTCTGAGCGGTGAAGATCCTGCGCATACTGGGGTCGGTGAACCCCGCGCATGGCGGACCGATCGAGGCGATGATCCGCAGCACCGAGGTCCTCTCGCGCCTGGGACACGAGACGGAAGTCGCCTGCCTGGATCCGCCCGGCGCGCCCTGGCTGGGCGGCGTGGGGGCTCCCGTGCATCCGTTCGGCCCGGGCGTGGGCCGGTATCGCTTCTCGTCGGCCTATGTCGCCTGGATGGAGCGGAACGCCGGCCGGTACGACGTGGCGGTCATGCACGGCGTCTGGAACTTCTCCTCGGCGGGCGCGTGGCGCAGCCTGCGGCGGGCCGGCACCCCCTATGTCGTCTTCACCCATGGCATGCTGGACCCCTGGTTCCGCCGGGCGTTCCCCATCAAGCACGCCCTCAAGGACGTCTACTGGGCCCTGATCGAGCGAAAGGTCCTGGAGAACGCCGCCTGCGTCTTCTTCACCTCCGAGGACGAGCGGCGGCTCGCCCGCAGCCTCTATCCCCGCGCCCGCTATCGCGATGCGGTGACGCCCTACGGCACGGCCGACGCGCCACGGCCCCCGGTCGGCGCGCCCGGACTGGATGCCGACCTGCCGGCCCTGCGTGGCCGTCGCTACCTGCTGTTCCTCAGCCGGATCCATCCGAAGAAGGGGTGCGACCTGGCCATTCGCGCGTTCGCCGAGGCGGCCGCCGACCATCCCGACCTCGACCTCGTGATGGCGGGGCCGGACGAGGCGGGCTGGGCCGCAGAGCTCCGCGCCCTGGCCGCCTCGCTCGGGGTGGGCGCGCGAGTGCATTGGCCGGGGATGCTCTCCGGCGACGCCAAATGGGCGGCGTTCCGCGGCGCCGAGGCCTTCCTGCTGCCCTCCCATTCCGAGAACTTCGGCATCGTGGTGGCCGAGGCCCTGGCCTGCGGCTCGCCGGTGCTGATCACCGACAAGGTCAACATCTGGCGCGAGATCGAGCGGGCCGGCGCGGGGCTCGTGGCGGCCGACGACCAGGCCGGCGCGATCGATCTCGTCCGACGCTACCTCGCGCTGACGGACCCCGAGCGCGCCGGGATGCGCGCGGCGGCGCGGACGTGCTTCGTCGCCAACTTCCACATCGAACAGGCGGCGGCCCGCCTCGCGGACGAACTGCGGGCGGTTGCGGCCGCCGGCCGCTAGGCGCGCCCAGGCTCAGACCCCAGGCTCAAGCCCTTTGCCGGTCAGCCGGCTCAGCAGGTCTAGATAGCGGTCGCCGTACTGGCCCCAGCCGCCGAGGCTCCCCGCCTTGGCGAGGGCGGCCGCCGACATGCGGGCGCGGAGGGCGGGATCGTCGGCCAGGTTCTGCAGCCGGTCCGCAAGGACCGCAGCGTCCCGCGCGGGCGTGACGAAGCCCTCCACTCCGTCCGAGACGATCTCGCCGGCGCCCGAATTCTCTGTGGCGACCACCGGGAGGCCGCAGGCGAGGGCCTCGCCGCTGACCACAGCCATACCCTCCTCGATGCTGGCGATGCAGAAGGCGTCGGAGCGGTTCAGGGCGCGCCGGATCTCCGCACGGGTGGCCCTGCCCGCGAACTCGACGCCATCCAGGGGGAAGCGATCCATGAGCCCGGCCATGTCGCGCTGGACGACGCCGATGAGCGTCAGGCGCTTCTTCGGATGGCGCACTCGCCGGAAGGCCTCGAGCAGATAGGGGACGCCCTTGCGAAGGCTGATCTGGCCGACGAAGGCCACGCGGAATTCGTCGTCGTCGCGGACGACCTGATCTCGTCCGAAGGTCGCGAGCGAGACGCCGTAGGGATTCACGGTGATCTTGGACGCCGGAACGCCGTGCTCCACGAAAGTCCGCCGGACGAAGCGCGAGGGCACCACCACCGCATCGCTTTCCGCGTACTCCGCCAGCTCCTTCTCGACGAGCCACGGATCGATCCGGAGCGGAGGAAGGCCGAACCTGCGGTATTCCTCGGATAGCTCGCGCTCCACCCAGGAGATGTGGGTCGAGGCGCGTTCGCAGACGAAGACCCCGCCCCGTCGCTGGATCGCGCGGCCGCCTCCAAGGCCGGCGCCGGAGAGCGCGACGAGCGCGTCGGCCTCGCCGAGGCGGCGGGCCACGAACCTCTGCTGGGAGCTGTCGACCCAGCGGGTAAGGCCTCGGTCCAGCGGCCGGGGCAGCGCGATCGCGTAACGCATAAGCCCGTACCGCATGATCGCGGGGAAGACGTTGGCCTCGATCTTGGCCGCGGGAACGCCTTCGTCCCCCACGCGCCAGCGCGGCAGGTTCATGAAGACCTGCGACAGCACCCCGGCCCGCTCCATCTCCCTCGCGAGATGGAAGAAATGGAACTTGGACCAGGTGGAGAGGGCGACCTTCAGGCTCACGCGTTGCTCCTATTCGGGCCGCGCCCGACGGCCGCCGAGCTTCTGGAGGAGGAAGGCGACATCCGTCGTCCGCAGGCGTCCGACGACCCCCTCCAGGGTGAGGCCGAAGACCTTCAGCGCGGTCGCCGTCACGACGACCGAGAACCCGAGCTGGAAGAGCAGCAGGCCGAGCGCCACCCCGTACAGGCCCAGGGCGGCCGCCAGTCCACAGGCCGCGGCCGCCGAGAGCAGCGTCCAGGGGACGAGCCAGGGCAGGGCGGCCTGGGCGCGGTTCGTCGCCAGGAGCGCGATGTGGAAGATGGCGGACGCCGTGTACGCCAGGAGCACGGCCCAGAGGATCGCGAGCAGGGTCAGGGGCGGCTGCAGCTTTCCGTCCGTGGCGACATCGAAGATCCACGGGGCGAATACGAACAGGGGCGCGGCCGCACCGAGGCAGATGGCGAGCGCCCCTGCCAGGCCGAGACCCAGCATCCGTTCCGCCCGGTCGCGGGCGCCCGCGCCGAAGGCGTAGGAGAATTCCACGACCAGCGGCTGGATCAGCATTTCGAAGCCCTGCCTGAAGACGCCGAGCAGCGTCCAGACGATGGCGAAGACCGCCACGGCGCCCGGGCCGGCCTGCGAGGCGAGCAGCAGGCGCGGACCGTGCACGATCAGCACGTTGTAGCCGTTCGTCATGGCGAAGGCCCCGAGCACCGAGCGCCAGAGCTTGGCGAACGCGCGCCAGTCGCCCCGCCTGAAGAGCCCGGGGCGGTGCGGCGCGACGAGCCGGAAGCGGAGCCACGCAATGCCCAGGAAGACTCCCGTGATCGTCGCGCTGGCCATGGCCGTGCGATCCGGGCCCCACCCCAGGAGCAGCACGCTGGTCCAGAGAGCCACGCCGTCCATCACCAGCCGGACCGTGTCGAGCGCCTGGGACTCGCCGTACCGGCCGGTGGCGGAGATCGCGTTGGTCGCCACGCCGAGGTTCAGCTGCAGGATCTGCTGGAGCCCCAGGAACAGCAGCGCCGTGGGCGCCGCATAGGCGCGTCCGCCGGCCGCCGGGTCGGGCGCGAACTGGGCGACGAGCAGATGGACCGCGAGGCCCACGAGGCTGACGCCCAGGATCGCCTGGAACAGGCATCGAAGCGCGTTGGCGTACCGCTCGGATTCCCCGCGCGAAAAGGCGATGGACATCTCGCTCAGGGCGGCTTGCTGCATCCCGAGCGTCATCAGGGGGAGATAGGCGGCCAGGGCGATCAGCGTGAGGTATTCGCCATAGGTCTGCACGCCCCACGTCCGAACCAGCACCGGGATGGTGACGAGTTGGATGACGAGCGACATCGCACGGGCCGTTAGACTCGACAGCAGGCCGCGGACAACGCGCTGGCGAAAATTCATCCGGGCGGCCTCAGCAAGCAGCGGAGTCTACAATGATGGGGTGCAACTTTCGCTAAACGGGTTGCAACTTCATCAAAACTTTTCAATCGATCTGGTTAGGCTCCATTGCACACGGCGCTTCCCGTGGTCCACCTCTGGCAGGGTTCATGTCCAAGCTCGCCTACCTGATGCGATCGGTTCGCTTCTCGATGGATCGCGAGCGGCAGGCGTGTCCCAACTGCGGAGGCGACTCCTCATTCGTCGTGGAGAGGAAGTGGGCCGTAACAGCCCTGCGGCGGTGCGCCGAGTGCCTGGTCTTGTACCGCGCGCCGGTCGATGCTCCCGAAGAAGCCGCAAGCTTCTATAATGAACATTATACTCAAGGATTCACGACGGACCTACCCTCGGCGGATGACCTCCAGCGGCTGATCCAGTCCAATTGGGCGGGCGAGAAAGACTATAGCTACTACATCGGAGTTCTTGCGGCGCTAGGCTTGAAACCAAGAGCTGCGCTGTTCGACTTCGGATGCTCCTGGGGCTACGGAAGTCACCAGTTCCGGAAGGCGGGTTACCGGGTGCTCTCCTATGAGATTTCCCGCCAGCGCGGCGCCTACGGCGCAGCGAATCTCGGAGTTGAGTTGGTCGAGGACTTCGAGGCCTGGGCCGCGTCCGCCAGCCACAGCATGGATGCATTCTTTTCAGCCCATGTGCTCGAGCATGTACCGTCTCCATCGAAGATCGTTGGTCTGGCTCGTCAGGTGCTGAAGCCGGGTGGGCTGTTCGTCGCGTTCTTCCCGAACGGATCTGCCCCCGCCCGGGCCACCGTGCCGGCATGGTCGAAGCTCTGGGGCGAAGTTCATCCGAATTTCCTTGACGACTGCTTCTTCAATCGAGAGATCGCGGACAGGCCGCGCCTTTTCGGTTCGTCTCCGATTGAGATTGATGCCCGCCATGCCGACTGGCTGACCCACGCCGATCTTCCTGCTGCGCAGTATCTTAACGACCTGCGCGGGGACGAGATGTTCGTGGCGTTCAGGGTCTAGCGATGCAGCCGAACGGCATCAGCAGGGCGGAGACTTCGCGGCGCCGTCTGTGGCGCGAGCTCCTGTGCCCTTTGATCTCCGACTCAAGAACTTTCGGATGCTGAAGCAGCTCCTGGCGGCGGCGGCATGGCGGCTGGCCCCCGGCGTGATGGTCCGCCAGCACCTCATGCGCCGAAAGGCGGGGCTGGAGCCGGAGCTGTGGCTGGTCCCTCGGCTCCTCGCGGGACGCAGTCGCGCCATCGACGTGGGGGCGAACCGGGGGGTCTGGTCGGTACAGCTGGCGAGATCGGCCCGCGCCGTCGAGGCGTTCGAGCCCAATCCCGCCTGCGTGCGCGAGCTGCGCCGCGTCGTCGGCGGGCGGGTGCGCATCCATTCCGTCGCCCTATCGGATCATGCGGGCCAGGCGACCTTGCGTTTCGACCCCGGCAACACGGGCGTCGCCACCATCGAGCGCTCCAACACCCTGACCCAGAACGCCGGGATCCGGCGCATCGTCGAGGCGAACGTGCCGGTCGCCACCCTGGACAGCTTCGGTTTCGATGATGTGGGCCTGATCAAGATCGACGTCGAAGGGCACGAGGAGGCCGTGCTGCGCGGGGCGACGCAGACGCTCCGGACCGGGCGGCCGTCGCTCGTGGTCGAGACCGAGGACCGGCACAATCCGGGCGCGCCGGCCCGCGTGGAGGCCCTGCTTCGCGCGGCCGGCTATGCGGCCCTGGTCCTGCACGAGGCCGAACTCGTCACGACCGACGAGGCGCGGCGGCGGAACCTGCGGCTCGGCGCGCCGGACGGGCTGAACAACTTCGTGTTCGTTCCGGTCGAACGCATGGAGGCCCTCGGCCTCCAGGAGGGGGCGAGATGCTAATCCCGGCGGTGCTCAGGGTGCTCGGGCACCAGCGCTGGCTTCGCGGCCGTACCCGGCTGGTCTCGGCCCTGTATCCGCCGGACCTCGCGAGGAAGACGCCGTTCGAGGTCGAATACGATGGCCTGAAGTACCGCGGCCACCTCGCTAACCAGCTCGACCGGAACGTCTACTTCTTCGGAGGGTACGCCCCCGACGAGATCGCTCTGCTGCGGGACCTGTCGGCGCTGATGCGCGACCGGCGCGGAACCGTCACGCTGTACGACGTCGGCGCGAACGTCGGCCACCACACGATGCTGCTCTCGGCCCATGTGGACGAGGTCATCGCGTTCGAGCCGATGCCCGCGAACCGGGCCGCGCTGGAGGACAAGATCGTCCTCAATGGCCTGCCGAACGTCCGCGTGTTCCCCGTGGCGCTCAGCGATCGCGCGGGATCGGCCTCGATGATCATTCCGAACCCCACCAATCCCGGCGAAGCGCAGATCTCGACCCATCCAGGCGGAGTGGTGGTGGAGACCGTCCGTGGGGACGATCTGGTCCGCAGCGCGCGGCTTCCCCGGATCGACCTGCTGAAGGTGGACGTCGAAGGACACGAGCCCGAGGTCCTTGCCGGTCTGGCGGAGACCCTGCGCCGGGATCGTCCGTGCGTGCTGCTGGAGGCTTCGGAGGTCGCTATGCGCAAGTTCGGCGGGGCCGACGGACTCCGGAGCACCCTCTATTCGGATCACGTGCTCTTTTCGCTCCGGCCGACCCGTCGCAGCTACCGTCTGGAGCCTTACAATCCACGCTCCTGGGAAGTCCTGTGCGCGCCAGCCGAACTGGCCGAGGCGGTGGGCCGGCTTCCGGCCTGATCCCTCAGGCGCGTTGCGCTCGCGCCCCATGCGTGGTCACCATGCGCCCATGGGGAAGGGCGGGCTCGACGCGAGGTTCTATCGCGAGACGGATGCGGGCGGCTTCACGCGCCTCGACGGCACGGTCGCGTTCTACACCCGCGTGAACGCGCTTCTCGCGCCGGAGATGGTGGTGGTCGACCTGGGCGCGGGCCGCGGCGCCGACGCCGGCAACGCCGGGAGCGGCTATCGCCGGCGCCTGGCGATGCTCAGGGGCAAGGTCGCCAGGGTGATCGGCGTCGACGTTGACGAGGCCGTCCGCGAGAATCCCAAGCTGGACGAGGCGGTGGTCTACGACGGCGGCCGGATACCGCTGCCGGACGCCAGCGCGGACGTGGTGGTGTCCGACTGGACTCTCGAGCACATCCCGGACCCGGCGCTGTTCGCGGCCGAGATCCACCGGATCCTGAAACCGGGCGGCTGGCTGGCGGCGCGCACGCCGCACCTCTTCTCCGCCCTGGTGCTGTCAGTTCGCTGATACCCAATCGCCGCCACGCCGCCGCCCTGGCGAAAGCCCAGCCGTGGCGCCAGGAGCGCGACGTCTTTCCGACCCTCTACCGGCTGAACAGCGAGCGGGCGTTGCGGCGTCACTTCCCCAGGGACCGTTGGAACCACCACAGCTACACGTGGTCGCCCGAGCCGGCCTATCACTTCGGCCGGGCGGCGCTGTATCGCCTGATGCAGGTCTATCAGTACGTGAAGCGCCCGTTCCTGGGCGGCGAGTGCCTGTTCGTGTTCCTGCGCAAACGCTAGGCGACCGAGCGGGACGGCGGGCGAGCGCTGCGGCCCACCCATCCCGCAACGACCAGGGCCGCAGTGATCACCAGGAAGTCGGTAGGCGCCTGCCGGATCGAGAAAAAGACGAAGCCCAGGTACCCCTGCATGGTGAAGAAGTAGCCGTAGGTCACGAGCAGGTAGCAGGCCCAGACGTTCCGCCGGAAGTCGAAGGCCGCCAGGTTGAGGGCGGTGCAGGCCAGGGCCGCCAGCGGCGCGCCGACGAGGAGGATGAACGTGAAGCCCGCCGCCGCGTAGAGCTCCACCGGCAGCGGCATGGTCGTGAAGAGGTTCACGTCGCGCGGGCTCAGGCCCAGGGCTTGGTTGATGCGCGAGCTGGAATTGTAGCGGGATTTCTCGCCGCCCAGCTGGCGCGGGAGCGCCTCACGCGTCTGGCTGAGGATGAAGCCAGGTCCCATGAAGGGCCCCTCGGGCGAGAGCCGCCGGGCGATGGCGTCGACGAAGCCGATGAGGATGAAGCGGTCGTACCAGACGGTCTCCTGGCCCACGTACCGGTTGCGGTAGGTGTTCTGGTCGCGGATCGCGTACTGCCGCTCCATGTTCTCGATCTCGGCGAGGACCTGCTCGTCCCGCGTGACGATCCCGACGGTCACCGCCGCGGTCTTCTCGATCAGCATCATCGGTCCTGCCCTGTCCCGCTCGGCCCGCGTCAGGTGGATGGCCGGCGCCAGGATCATGGTCATCACCGCGAAGGCGGCGACGGCGGTGGCCAGGAGCCGCTTCGAAGGCGCGCGGCCCATCGCCAGCGGAACCACCAGCAGGCAGGTGCCCGCAACGATGATGCCGGTCTTGGAGTTCACCGATAGGGCGAATAGCGCCAGTCCGGCCGCCATCAGCAGGGCGCGCATCGACAGCGTCCGGCGCCCTTCGCTCTCCACGACGGTCGCCGTGACCTCGACGAGGAGCGCGGCGTAGATGAAGTTGCGCAGGATCGGCGCGAGCGCCTGGCCATTGGCGCCGGCCCGCTGAGCCACGAAGCTGGCCGCGAAGATCCCCAGGAAGATGATCGAGAGCCTCCGGAGCAGGCCGACGTCGAGCGTGGGCCGGATCAGGTTGGCCTTCAACGGCGCGAGCCAGAGGGCGGCGAGCGCGCCGAGCGACAGCGCCAGGGCGCCCGTGAACTGGATCTGGTGCGAGAACAGCGGGCTGAAGAGGTTGCTGTCGATCGGCTGCAGCAGCAGCGACTTGGTCAGCAGTTCGCCGAACGAATAGACGTGCCAGACAAGCAGGAAGAGCACGCCGACCGTACGGTTCAGGCCGTAGGCGAAACACGGAGCGATGGCGACCAGCCCCGTGGCCAGCACGAGAAGGATGATCGTGGGGTCGGCGCCGAGCGTAAACTGGAAGCCTCCCAGCACGGCCTCGGCGATCAACAGAGCCGTCAGCGTCTTCGCCTGGACGGGAGACAGGTCGGGCGCCGTGAACCCCTGGGCGAGGCGAAGGAGGGGCGGCGGCTCTCGAAGCCGGGTGGAGCTCGTCTGCATCGCGTCCTAGACCGCAGTCCTCTCCGGAATGGCCATGTCGGGCGTCCGGCCCTGACGATCCGATAGCCGCGCCTCGGCGCGCGCCCGGCGGGCGGCGGCTGAGGCCGGATAGCGCCGGAGCTGGGCGGCCACGGCGGCGGCGACTTCG
>Ga0268287_100129_pt1 | contig 52650 bp, 57 predicted proteins | sample MetcocultureR3M_FD_191348 | JGI IMG/M metagenome (GOLD analysis project Ga0268287, IMG submission 191348) | Soil microbial communities from Anza Borrego Desert, Southern California, United States - Methanotrophic co-culture R3-M | ecosystem: Environmental > Terrestrial > Soil > Desert | place... | reverse complement strand
CGGCGGTGAGCGCCTCCATCTCGACGCCGGTCGGGCCCGTGGTCTTCACCCGCGCGGTGACCGAAAGGCCGCCCTCGGCCGGCTCGACCCGCACCTCGGCCTTGGTCACCGGCAGCGGGTGGCACATGGGGATCAGGTCGGAGGTCTTCTTGGCCGCCATGACGCCGGCGATCTCGGCCACGGCGCGCACGTCGCCCTTCTTCCCCTCGCCCGAGAGAGCCAGCGCCAGCGTCTCGGGGCTCATCCGCACGAAACCTTCCGCCACAGCCTCGCGGGCGGTGACCGGCTTGTCCGAGACGTCGACCATCCGGGCCCGGCCGGTCTCGTCGAGATGGGTGAGCCTGCTCACGCCTCCATCAGCCTCGGCATGAGCTCGACCATGTTGCAGGGGCCGTGGCGGCTGTCGAGCTGGGCGGCGATCACCTTGTCCCAGCCGTCCTTCACCGCCCCGTTCGACCCCGGCAGGCAGAAGACGAAGCAGCCCTTCACGATGCCGGCCAGCGCGCGGCTCTGCAGGGTCGAGAGCCCCACCGACTGGTAGCTGACCAGGTGGAAGATCACCGAGAAGCCGTCGATCTCCTTGTCGAACAGCGGCCGGATCGCCTCGGGCGTCACGTCCCGGCCGGTGATGCCGGTGCCGCCGGTGGTGACGATGGCCTCCACGCCCTCATCCACCCACTGGCGGATCTGGCGGCGGATCTCCTCGACGTCGTCGCGGACGATGCCCTTGCCGGCCAGCTCGTGGCCCGCGCCGGTCACCCGCTCGGCGAGCAGGCGGCCCGAGGTGTCGCTCTCCTCGTCGCGGGTGTCCGAGATGGTCAGCACGGCGATGCGCACGGGCTTGAAGGGCCGGGTCTCGTCGATGCGGCCGCCGGGGGTGAAGGCGTTCATGGCGGGGTCTCCTTTTCCCAGCGGGCGCGGTCGGCGTGGTCCTGGGCGGTGGGCTCGATCCAGCGGGCGCCGCCGGGGCCGTGCTCCTTCTTCCAGAACGGCGCCTTGGACTTCAAGTAGTCCATCAGGAAGTCGCAGGCCTCGAAGGCGGCGCGGCGGTGGCCCGCGGCAGTGGCGACGAAGACGATCGGCTCGCCCGGCGCGATCCTGCCCACCCGGTGCAGGATGGCGAGGTCGTGGAGCCCGAAGCGCCGCTTCGCCTCCTCGGCGATCTTGCCGATGTGCGCTTCGGTGAAGCCGGGATAGGCCTCCAGCTCCAGAACGGCGGTGGAGCCCTGCTCGGCGCGGGCGATGCCGGTGAAGGTGGCCACGGCGCCGGTCTCGGTGCGCGCGCGGCTGAACTCGCCGAGCAGGGCGCCGGGGTCGAAGGGCTGGTCGGTCAGCCGGATCATCCGCCGCTCATCGGCGGCAGGAAGGCGACCTCGGACCCCGCCGCCAGGGCCGGGTCGCCGCGCACCAGCGCCTGGTCGAGGGCCACCTGCACGCCGGGGGCGTCGATGGCGCGGGCGAGGTCGGCGTCCTCGGCGGCGATGAGGGCCTTCAGGGCCGACAGCGAGGCCGCGTCCAGGGTCCGCTCGCGCCAGCCGGCGAGGTCGCGCAGGGGGCCGAACAGCAGCACGCGCGCCATGCTCAGCCCCCGGTCGTGGACATGTGCCGGGCGACGGCCGGGGCCGCGGCGCGGGCGATCTGGAAGTCGTGGCCTCTGGGCTTGGCGTCCACCGCCCCACGGATCGCCGCGATCAGCTCGGCCTCGCCGCCGCCGGCCCGCAGGACCGCGCGCAGGTCGGCGGAATCGTCCTGCCCCAGGCAGGTGTGCAGGGTCCCGGTGCAGGTCAGCCGCACGCGATTGCAGCCCTCGCAGAAATTGTGGCTGAGCGGGGTGATGAAGCCGAGCCGCCCGCCGGTCTCGGCGACGCGGACGTAGCGGGCGGGGCCGCCGGTGTCGAGCGGCAGGTCCTCCAGCCGCCAGTAGCTCTCCAGCTCGCGCCGCACGTCCCTCAGCGACAGGAACTGGTCGGTGCGGTCGGCCTCGACCTCGCCCATCGGCATGGTCTCGATGAGGGTCACGTCGCAGCCGCGGCCGTGGGCCCAGGCGATCAGCTCGGGCAGCTCGGCGGCGTTGTCGTCCTTCAGGGCCACGGCGTTGATCTTCACCGACAGCCCCGCCGCCTGCGCCGCCTCGATCCCGGCCAGCACCTTGGAAAGGTCGCCCCCGCGGGTGAGCCGGCGGAAGAGGTCGGGCTTCAGGGTGTCCAGCGAGACGTTCACCCGCCGCACGCCGGCCGCCGCCAGGCGCGGGGCGAACCCGGCGAGCTGAGTGCCGTTGGTGGTCAGGGTCAGCTCGGAGAGCGCGCCGGACGCCAGGTGCCGCGACAGGGCCTCGATCAGCTCCATCACGCCCTTGCGCACCAGGGGCTCGCCGCCGGTGAGCCGCAGCTTCCTCACGCCCAGGGCCACGAAGGCCGAGGCGATGCGGTCCAGCTCCTCCAGGGTCAGCACCTGCGCCTTCGGCAGGAAGGTCATGTGCTCGGCCATGCAGTAGACGCACCGCAGGTCGCAGCGGTCGGTCACCGACAGGCGCAGGTAGGTCACCCCGCGGCCGAAGCCGTCCACGAGCGCGGGGCCTTGCGGCGAAAGGTCAGGCGTGTGCGTCATAGGCTCGGACCAAGATAGAGGCGAACCGGTCGTGGCGACAGAGGCGGTTGTCCTGGCGGCGGGTGCGGGCTCCCGGTTCGGGGGCGGCAAGCTGCTGACCAGCTACGGCAGGGGCGTGCTGCTGGACGGCGCGCTGGCCGCGGCCTTCGCCGCGCCCGTGCGGCGCGTGAGCGTGGTGACCGGCGCCGACGGCTCCCAGATCGCCGAGGCGGCGCTGGCCCACGACCCCTCGGTCCAGATCGTCGACGCCCACGACTGGGAGGAGGGCATGGCCGCCTCGCTGCGCGCCGGCATCGCCAGCCTGCCCGACGACACCGAGGCCTGCTTCGTCTTCCTGGGCGACATGCCGCGCGTGCCGCACGCGATCCTGAAGCCGCTCTGCGAGGCGGTGCTGCAGGGCGCGCCCGCCGCCGCCCCGGTGTTCGCCGGCCGCCGCGGCCATCCGGCGGTGCTGTCGCGGACGCTGTTCCCGCAGGTGCTGGCGTTGCGAGGGGACGTCGGCGCGCGGGCGATCCTGGACGCGCTCGGCGAGCGCCTGGCCCTCGTCGAGTCCCCCGACGACGGCGTGCTGTTCGACGTCGACGCCCGGCGCGACCTCGCCTGATCCGGGCCTGATCCGGGCCTTACCGGAACTGCCACGCTCCGGCGCACGTTCGAAAATCGGCGTTCGTGCGGGCGCTCCGTCCGCCGCGCCGGGAGCGGACGGACATGACGGATCACAACCCCAACAGCACGGCGAAGGTGGCGGGGCATCCGCTGCACCCGATGATCATCCCCTTCCCCATCGCCTTCCTGGTCTCGGCCTTCGGGACCGACCTGGCCTATCTGTCGACCGGCGAGCCCGGCTGGGCGACCGCCTCGATGTGGCTGCTGGGGGCCGGCATCTCGATGGCGCTGCTGGCGGCCGTGCTGGGTTTCACCGACTTCATGGGCGACCGGCGGGTGCGCCGCATCCGCGACGCCTGGCTGCACATGATCGGCAACCTGATCGCCGTGGCCCTGGCGGCGGTGAACTTCTACCTCCGCTCGACCGGCGGGGCGGACGCCGCCATCGCCCCCGCGGGCGTGGTGCTGTCGGGCGCGGTGGTGGCCCTTCTGCTGTTCAACGGCTGGAAGGGTTGGGAGCTGGTCTACAAGCACCACGTGGGCGTCTCGGACGCCGACAGTCCCGAGCAGCTTCAGGCCGCGACGATCCCCATCGACCGCCGCGGCTGAGGCTTCAGCTGTCGGTGTAGACCGGCCGGCGCTTCTCGATGAACGCCCGCCGGCCCTCGGCGAAGTCGCGGGTGCGGGCGCAGAGCACCTGGTTGCGGTTCTCGATGGCCATGGCCGCCTCCAGGCTGGGCGCGTCCACCGCCAGGTTCAGCCCCTCCTTGGTGAGCCGAAGGCCCATGGGCGAGGTGGTCAGCATTTCGTCCACATAGGGCTCGGCCGCGGCCTCGAGCCGATCGTCGGGCACGACCTCCGAGACGAGGCCGGTCGCCAGCGCCCGTTGGGCGCCGATGAAGCGGCCGGTCAGCATCAGCTCGGCGGCGACCGAGGTCCCCACCAGGCGGGGCAGGAAGTAGCTGACCCCCATGTCGCAGGCCGACAGGCCCAGACGGATGAAGGCGGCGTTCATCCGCGCGCTCTCGCCGGCGATGCGGATGTCGGCGGCGAGGGCGAAGGCGAAGCCCCCGCCGCAGGCCGCCCCCTGCACCAGGGCCACGATCGGCTGCGGGCATCGGCGCATGCGGATGTAGACGTCCGCCAGATGTCCCTGGAAGCCGAAGCCGCCGCCGAAGGGGGCGTTTTGGCCGGCGTCCGCCTCCTTGATGTCCAGCCCGGCGCAGAACGCCCGGCCCGCCCCGCGCATGACCACGATCCGGGTCGAGGGGTCGTTGTAGAGGCCGCCGAAATAGTCGCCGAGCTCGTCCACCATCTTCAGCGAGATGGCGTTCAGCGCCTCGGGACGGTTCAGCGTCAGCCAGTCCGCCTGGCCGCGCTTCTCGATCTGGATTGTCTCGTAGGCCGTCATCGCCGCCTCCCCTAGGCCAGGCCCTTGCCGACGTCGCGGCGGGTGGCGTCGCCCAGCTGCGAGCCGCCGTCGCAGTCCAGGATCGTGCCGGTGACGTACTCGGCCGACGGGCTGCACAGGAACACCGCCGCCTCGGCCACCTCGGCGATCCGGCCCCAGCGGCGCATGGGGATCCGCTCGTGGTGCCTGGCGCGGGTGGTGGGGTCGGGCGCGAGCCGCGCCATCCCCTCGGTGTCCTCGATCGGGCCGGGGGAAATGCCGTTGACCCGCACCTCGGGGCCCCACTCCATGGCCAGCACCCGCACCACCTGGTTCACCCCGGCCTTGGCGGCGCAGGCGTGGATCTGCAGCGGCATGGCGTTCACCGCCTGGCCGGCGGTGATAGCGATCAGCGAGGCGCCCGGCTTGTTCAGGAGGTCGTAGCAGCCGCGGAAGACGTTGAAGGTGCCGTTCAGGTCGATGTCCACCACGGTCTTGAAGGCGTTGGCCGACATCGCCGCGGCGGGCGCCAGGAAGTTGCCGGCCGCGCCTGAGACCACGATGTCCATGGCCCCGAAGGCCTCGGTCACCTGCTCCATGGCCGCGCGGATGGCCGCGTAGTCGCGCACGTCGGCCGAGAGGCTGAGGGCGTCCGGCCCGATGGATTCCGCCGCCCGGCGGGCCTTGTCCGGGTCGCGGCCGGCCACCGCCACGCGGGCGCCCAGCTCGGCGAAGCGCTTGGCGATGCCCAGGTTGATGCCGCTGGTGCCGCCGGCGACGAAGGCCGTCTTGCCGGCCAGCAGGCCGTCCTTGAAGGCGCTCATGGGGTCTTCCTCCTCGTTGGGGTTGCGGCGGATCAGCGGCGGCCCTGGCCGTCGTCCACCTTGATGCAGGTTCCGGTGACCGCGTCGGACGCGGGCGAGACGAGATAGAGCAGGGTGCTGTCGAGCTGGGCCGGATCGCCGATCCGCTTGCGCGGGAAGTGCTGCGAGATGTCGCCCACCCGCTGCAGCATGCCGTCCATCATCTCGGAGGCGAAGGCGCCCGGGGCGATGGCGTTGACGTTGATATTGAACCCCGACCACTCCACCGCCAGCGCCTCGGTCATCCGGACCACCGCGGCCTTGCTGACCGAGTAGAGCGCCGCCCCGCCGCCGGAATAGTCGAAGGCCGCGATGGAGGCGATGTTGACGACCCGCCCCGGCCGCTTGGCCGCCATCAGCCGGCGGGCGACCTCGCACGACAGCACGAAGGGCGCGCGCACGTTCACGTCCAGGACGCGGTTGATCAGCTCGGGCGGCATCTTGGTGGCCCGCTGGGCGTCGGGGATGCCGGCGTTGTTGACGAGGATGGTGACGAGCCCGAGGGCCGCCTCCGCCCTGGCGACGGCGTCGGGCAGCGCCGCATCGTCGGACACGTCCACCTCGACGGGGAAGGCCTCGCCGCCGGCCGCGCGGATCTCGCCGGCCAGGGCTTCGAGGCGGTCGGCGCGCCGGGCGGCGATCGCCACCTGGGCCCCGGCGGCGGCCAACACCCGGGCGAAGCGGTTCCCGAGTCCCGAAGAGGCGCCCGTCACGAAGGCGGTCTGGCCCGACAGGTCGGTGGAGATGTTCGGCAGCGGATAGCTCATGGGGGCGGTCTCCGGATCGGCGTCCCCCAAGCTGAACAGGCTGACGCCGCGTCTGGCGAGGGGCGAATCCGCGGTCAGCCGCCGTTCATCCGCGCCGCGGGACAACGAAGGAGCGCGCCGCGTCCGCATTGACGCGGGGCGGGAGGGCCGGTCACATCCGGACGGGCCCCCGGAAGCGCCGGGCGATCCTCCGGAGAATCGCTCTGGCGGAACGCCGGCTCCGCCGCTATTCCGTACCGCCTTTACGAATTTCAGGAGACCCGATGTCCCGCGCCGCCCTCGCCCTTCCGGCCCTCGTCTTGGCCGCCGCCGCGCTCGCCGCCCCGGCCTCGGCCGCCGACGGGCAGCAGCTGTTCAACATGCAGTGCAAGATGTGCCACACGGGCGGGCCGATGGGGCCGAGCCTCGCGGGCGTGGCGGGGGCCAAGATCGCCTCGAAGGACTTCGCCTATTCGCCGGCGCTGAAGGCCAAGGAGGGGACCTGGACCCCGGCCAACCTCGACGCCTTCCTGAAGGCCCCGACGGCCTTCGCCCCCGGCACCAAGATGATGATCTCGGTGCCCGACGACGAGAGCCGCGCGGCGATCGTCGACTACCTCAAGACTCTGAAGTAGGCCCTCGGGGATGGACGCCTTCCCCGCCTTCTTCCCGCTCGCCGGCCGCACGGTGGTGATCGCGGGCGAGGGCGAGGGCGCCGAGGCCAAGGCCCGGCTGTTCGAGGGCTCGCCGGCCACGGTCGTGCGGCTCGCCGCCGACGAGGCGCTGGACCCCAAGGCCTACGCCGCCGCCGCGCTGGCCTTCGTGGCGGCCGAGGACGACGGCTTCGCCCGCGCCGCGGCCGAGGCGGCCCGGGCGGCCGGCGTGCCGGTCAACGTCGTGGACCGCCCGGCGCTCTGCGACTTCACCACCCCGGCGGTGATCGACCGCGGCGAGGTGGTGGCGGCCATCGGCACCGGCGGGGCCTCGCCCATGCTGGCCACCCTGTTGCGGCAGGACCTGGAGGCGCGGGTGCCCGAAGGCGCCGGCCGGGTCGCGGCCCTGTTCCGCCAGATGCAGGACGAGGTGCGCGGCGCCCTGCCCGAGGCGCACCGCCGGCGCGCCTTCCTGCGCGGCGCGCTCGCCGGCCCCGCCGCCGAGGCGGCCCTGGCGGGCGACATGGACCGGGCCCGCGACCTGCTGCGCCAGGCCCTGGCCCAGGACGCGCCCCTGCCCGGATCGGTGCGCTACGTGGACGCCCGCGGCCCCGCCGACCTGCTCACCCTGCGGGCGGCCCGGGCGCTGGCCGCCGCCGACGTGCTGGTCTGCGACGAGGGCGTCCACGCGGACGTGCTGTCGCTGGCCCGCCGCGACGCCGAGCGCCTGGCCCCCCAGCCGGCGGAAGCGCTGGTCGACCTGGCCCGCGACGGGCGGCGGGTCACGCGCCTTATCGTCGGCTCGGGCTGGCGAACCGAGCAGGCCGCCCTGGACGCGGCCGGGATCGAGACCGAGATCCTGCCGATCGCCCGCTGAGCACGCCGTTGACCACCACGGCCATGCTTGCGAAGCCTTGCGGATGACGAAGCTCTTCTGCTCGGCCGCCGCCCTGGCGCTGCTCGCCGTCGCCGCCCCCGCTCAGGCCCAGTCGCCTCAGACCCCGCAGATCGATCCGAAGATCGCCGCCCGCGTGGACCGGGTGCTGGCCCGAACGCCGCTGATCGACGGCCACAACGACCTGCCCTGGGCGGTCCGCGAGCGGTTCGAGAGCAAGCTGGACCGCGCGGACCTGTCGAAGGACACCGCCGCCCTGCCGAAGCCGGCGGACGAGCCGCCGCTGATGACCGACATCCCGCGCCTGAAGGCCGGCCGGGTCGGCGGCCAGTTCTGGTCGGTGTGGATCCCGGCCACCCTCGACGGGCCCGAGGCGGTGCAGACGACCCTCGAGCAGATCGACATCGTCAAGCAGATGGCCGCCCGCTGGCCGGCCGACCTGGAGATGGCCTACACGGCGGCCGACATCGTGCGCATCCACAAGGCGGGCAAGGTCGCCTCGCTGGTGGGAATCGAGGGCGGCCACCAGATCAACGACAGCCTGCCGGCGCTGCGCCAGATGTACGACGCCGGCGCGCGCTACATGACCCTGACCCACTCGCGGGCGACCCGCTGGGCCGACTCGGCCACCGACAATCCGCGCCACGACGGCCTGTCGCCCTTCGGCGAGGAGGTGGTCCGCGAGATGAACCGCATGGGCATGCTGGTGGACCTGAGCCACGTCTCGGAGGCCGGCATGAAGGACGCCCTGCGCGTCTCGGCCGCGCCGGTGATCTTCTCGCACTCGGGCGCCCGCGCCGTGGCCGACCATCCGCGCAACGTCTCGGACGAGGTGCTGGCCCTGCTGAAGGCCAACCGCGGCGTGGTGATGGTCAACTTCGCCACCCTCTACGCCTCGGACGAGATGGCGAAGTGGAGCGCCGACCGGGCGGCCGAGCGGGCCCGCTACAACGCCCCGCCGTTCGCCGGCCTCTACATCGGCCAGCCCGAGCGCGCCGCCGCGGCCCTGGCGGCCTGGGAGGCGGCCCATCCGCGACCGGTGGTGACCGTGGGCATGATCGCCGACCACGTGGAGCACATCGTGCGGGTCTGCGGGGTGGACTGCGTCGGGATCGGCTCGGACTTCGACGGCATCCCGGACACGCCCGCGGGGCTGGAGGGCGTGGACCGGTTCCCCGTGCTGCTGGCCGAGCTCGCCCGCCGCGGCTGGAGCGACGCCGACCTCGGCAAGCTGGCCGGCGGCAACGTCCTGCGGGTCATGCGCGAGGCCGAGGCGGTCGCGCGGCGCCTGCAGGCCGAGCGGCCGCCCTCCAGCGCCACCCTCGCCGAGCTGGACGGGAAGCGGTGATCCTTCCCCCGCAAGGGGGAGAAGGGGGCTAGGCGTCCAGCGGCCGGCCCCTGGTCTCCTTCAGGAACAGGAAGCAGATCACGACCGACAGCGCCGTGAAGGCGAAGGGGAACCACAGGCCCGAGTAGATGTCGCCCACCGCCGTCACGATTGCGAAGGCGCTGAAGGGGACGAAGCCGCCGATCCAGCCGGTGCCGATGTGGTAGGGCAGCGATAGGGCCGTATAGCGGATGCGGGTCGGGAACAGCTCGACCAGGCAGGCGGCCATGGGGCCGTAGAGCGCGGTCGCGGCGATCACGAACACCGCCATCACCCCCAGCGCGCCCCAGAAGTTCAGCCGCGCGGGGTCGGCCTTCTCAGGGTAGCCGGCGCGGGCCAGGGCCTGCCGGATGCGGCCCTCGACGCTGGCGCGCACCGCCTTGGTCGCCTCGGGCGCGAGCCCGCGCGCGTCGGCCGAGACGATGGTCGCCATGCCCACCCGCACCATCGCCGGCTGGCCGGCGGGGCCCGCCTCGTTGCGGTACGACACGCCGGCGTTGGCCAGGGCGTTCTTGGCGATGTCGCACGACGAGGCGAACGAGGCCTTGCCGACGGGATCGAACTGCAAAGAGCAGTCGGCGGGGTCGGCGATCACCACCACCGGCGTCGTGGCCTCGGCCTCGGCGAGCGCCGGGTTCAGGGTCTTGGACAGGAGGTGGAAGCCGGGGAAGTAGGCCGCCAGCATCAGCGTCATGCCGAACAGCATCACCGGCTTGCGCCCGACCCGGTCCGACAGCCAGCCGAAGAAGACGTAGAGCACCGCGCTGATCGCGGTGGCCGAGAGCATCAGGGCGGTGATCGTCTCGGGCGGCGCCTTCAGGAACCGCTCCATGAACGTCTGGACGTAGAAGAAGGCCGTGTACCAGACCGCGCCCTGGGCCGACATGATGGCGAACAGGGCCAGGAGCACGATCTTCAGGTTGTCCCAGCGGCCGAACGCCTCGGCGAACGGGGCGTGCGGGACGTTGCCCTCGTCCTTCAGCTTCTGGAACGCCGGGCTCTCCGAGAGCTTCAGGCGCATCCAGACCGAGATGGCCAGCAGGCCCGCCGAGAACAGGAAGGGGATGCGCCAGCCCCAGGCGTCGAAGGCCTCGGCGCCGACGAATTCGCCCAGGATCAGGCGGGTGGCCAGGATCACCAGCAGGGCCCCGAACAGGCCCAGCGCCGCCGAGGTCTGCACCCAGCTCGTCGCCCAGCCGCGGCCGTTCGGCGGCGCGTGCTCGGCCACGTAGATCGCCGCCCCGCCGTATTCGCCGCCGAGGGCGAAGCCCTGCAGGATGCGCATCAGGATCAACAGGGCCGGGCCGATCAGGCCGGCCTGCTCGTACGAGGGCAGGAGGCCGATGGCGAAGGTGGCCCCGCCCATCAGCAGCACCGTAGCCAGGAACGCGCCCTTGCGGCCGGCCTTGTCGCCGATCCGGCCGAACACCAGGGCTCCCAGGGGGCGGAACAGGAAGCCCGCGCCGAACAGGGCCAGGGCCGCGGCCAGGCCCGCCGTCTCGGGCAGGCCGGTGAAGAAGGTGCGCGAGATGACCCCGGCCAGGCTGCCGAAGACGAAGAAGTCGTACCACTCGAAGGCCGTGCCCGCCGACGAGGCGGCGACGACCGTCCGCAGCGAGGTTTCCTTCGCCGGCGCGCCGGCCCGCTCAGCGGTCGCGTCCGCCATGCCCGTCATCTCCCCCCAAGGTGTCGTTGCGCCTGCTGTAACACCGGTTCCCCGACGGGTGGAAGGCGTCGGGGCGGATCGGCGCGCGAGGGGTCAGGCCGCGGCGGTGTCGGCGTCGTCCGCCGCTTCGACCGCAGGTTCGACAGGGGCGCTCAGCCGGGCGATCTCGGAGAGCAGGGCGGCGGGGGAGATGGGCTTGCCGACCACCCCGTCCATGCCGGCCTCCAGGTAGGACTGCCGCTGGTGCGAGAGCACGTTGGCGGTGAGGGCCACGATCGGGATGGCGGCGACGTTCCCGCCTAGCGCGCGGATCCGGCGGGCGGCCTCCAGCCCGTCGATGCCGGGCATCTGCACGTCCATCAGGATCAGGTCGAAGCCGCCGCGGGCGGCCGCCTCCACGCCCAGGTAGCCGTCGGCGGCGGTCTCGACCGAGGCCCCCAGGTTCTCGAGCAGCTTGGTGGCGATCAGCCGGTTGGTGGCGTTGTCCTCGACCACGAGGACGCGCAGGCCCTCCAGCACCGCGTGCGGCGCCTCGCACGCCGGCGCCTGCGCCTCGGCCGGCTCGGCCGCCACCTCCAGCCAGAAGGTCGAACCGCGGCCCTCGGCCGAGGTGAAGCCCACCTGGCCGTTCATCATCTCGGCCAGCCGCTTGGTGATGGCCAGGCCCAGGCCCGAGCCGCCGAACTTGCGGGTCGTGGAGGCGTCGGCCTGGTTGAACCGCTGGAACAGCCGCGCCTGCGCCGCCTCGGGGATGCCGACGCCGGTGTCCTCGACCTCGAAGCGCAGCACGCCCGCGTCGGCGAGGCGGCAGCGGATCACCACATGGCCCTTCTCGGTGAACTTCACCGCATTGCCGACCAGGTTGAACAGCGCCTGGCGCAGGCGCACCGGGTCCGAGCGCACCCAGCCCATCCGCGCGTCGGCGTCGACGATCAGCTGCAGGCCCTTGGCCTGGGCCTGGGGCTTCAGCAGGCGGGCGACGCCCTCGACCAGCGCCTTGGGGTCCACGGGCTCGCAGGCCAGCTCCAGCCGGCCGGCCTCGATCTTCGAGAAGTCGATGACGTCGTTCAGCAGCTCGGCCAGCATCTGGCCGCACGACAGCGCCTCGTCCAGCAGGCTGCGGCCCTCGTCGGTGAGCTGCTCGGACTTCAGGATATGCAGCACGCCCATCACCCCGTTCAGCGGGGTGCGGATCTCGTGGCTCATGTTGGCGAGGAAGGCGCCCTTGGCCTCGCCGGCCGCCTCGGCGGCGCGCTGGGCCTCCTTCAGGGCCAGCTCCTGGCGCTTGTGGGCGTCGCAGTCCTGCACCAGGCCCACGGCCTTCAGCCAGCGCCCGTTCCGGCCGACCTTGAGGTGGTGGTAGACGCGCACCCAGCGCTCGGCGCCGTCCGGCCGGACGATGCGCGCCTCGAAGGATTCGCCCGACTTCTTGTCCCCGCGATGCAGGGCGCGGAACGAGGCGCGCACGTGCGGCAGGTCCTCGGGGTGGAAGCCCGGATAGCTGAGGTGGACGGCCTCCTCGTAGCTGGAGCCGCGCCGGCCGGTGATCCGCTCGAACTCGGGCGAGGCCCAGAACGTGCGGGCCACGTGGTCGATCTCGTAGACCCCGGCCTCGGCGGCCTCGAGCGCCATCTTCAGGCGCCGGGCGTTGACCTGGGCCTCGCGGCGGGCCTTGCGGGCCTGCTGCTCGCCATGCCGCGCGGCGTCGCGGGCGGCCGCCAGCTCGGTGATGTCCTCGGAGATGCCCTTGAGGGCGAAGACCCCGCCCGGCCGCGGCTCGGTGGTGACCGTCACGCGCACCACCATCCAGCGCCCGCGGGCCCAGACGCGGTGCTCGCGCTGCAGCGGCTCGCCGTTCTCGACCGCCCGGGCGAAGGCCTGCATGGTCCGGGCGCGGTCGCGCGGATGCATCATCGCGCGAAAGGCCTCCGGCGTGTCGTTCTCGCGCGGGTCGAAGCCGACCATCGCGACGATCTCGTCCGACCACCAGATGCGCCCCAGCGCGGGCTCGTAGGTCCAGATGCCGATGCCGGCCGAGGCGCCCAGCGCCTTGCGGGTGCGGCGGGCGTTGTCGATCTCGTCGCGGTGGGCGCGCTGCTCGGTGGCGTCCCGCATGGACACGATGTGCGAGCCGTCCGGCATCATCTGGCGCCGCGCGGCGACCCAGCACGAGGAGCCGTCCTTCAGGAGGACGCGGGCCTCGGATTCATAGACCACGCCCACCTTCGACTGGGCCACGCGCGCCAGCATGTGCGGCCGGTCGTCGGGGTGGAAGACCTCGATGGCGCGGCGGCCGATCAGCTCGTCCTCTCGCCAGCCGGTGAGCTCGGTCCAGGCGGGATTGACGAGGCGGATGCAACGGTCGGGGCCGACCACGTGCATGAGGTCGCGGCTGTGCTCGAACAGCCACGAGACCATCTCAGCCCTGTCGGCGGCGCGTGTCGCGCTCTTCCGGGCCATCCAAGGTTTCCCCCACGAAAGCGGGGCACGCTTACACTGTGGGGGTAAACGCAAAGTTGTGGAGGGCCTGCGGCCAATCTGCGCGGGCCGCCCTGGCCCGGGCTAGAACGCGCTCTCGCCGGTGATGGCCCGACCCAGGATCAGCGCGTGCACGTCATGGGCGCCCTCGTAGGTGTTCACCGTCTCGAGGTTCGAGGCGTGGCGCATCACGTGGTACTCGCCCGAAATGCCGTTGCCGCCGTGCATGTCGCGGGCGACGCGGGCGATGTCGAGCGCCTTGCCGCAGTTGTTGCGCTTCAGCATCGAGATGGCCTCGGGCACCCAGGCGCCCTCGTCGATCAGCCGGCCCAGCGCCAGGGCGCCCTCGAAGCCCAGGGCGATCTCGGTCTGCATGTCGGCCAGCTTCTTCTGCACCAGCTGGCGCGAGGCCAGGGTGCGGCCGAACAGGCTGCGGCTGGAGACGTAGTCGCGGCTGGCGTGCAGGCAGAACTCGGCGGCGCCCATGGCCCCCCAGGCGATGCCGTAGCGCGCCTTGTTCAGGCACGAGAACGGCCCGCGCAGGCCCTCGACGCCCGGCAGCATCATGTCCTCGGGGACGAAGGCGTCGGAGAGGGCGATCTCGCCGGTCACCGAGGCGCGCAGGGACAGCTTGTTCTTGATCTGGGGCGTCTCGAAGCCCTCGGTCCCCCGCTCGACCAGGAAGCCGCGGATCTTGCCGTCCAGCTTGGCCCAGACGAGGGCCACGTCGCTGATCGGGGAGTTGGTGATCCACATCTTCGCGCCGTTCAGCACATACCCACCGTCGACCTTCTTCGCGGTCGTGCGCATCGAGGCGGGATCGGAGCCGCCGTCGGGTTCGGTCAGGCCGAAGCAGCCGACGATCTTCCCCGCCGCCATGCCGGGCAGGAACCTGCGCTTCTGGTCTTCCGAGCCGAAGGCGTAGATCGGGTACATGACCAGCGAGGACTGCACGCTCATGGCCGAGCGGTAGCCGGAATCGATCGCCTCGATCTCGCGGGCGATCAGGCCGTAGGCGACGTGGTTCACGCCCGCGCAGCCGTACTCCTCGGGCAGCGTCGGGCCGAGGAAGCCCAGCTCGCCCATCTCGGTCATGATCTCGCGGTCGAACCGCTCTTCGGCGTAGGCCGAAACCACCCGCGGCAACAGCTTCTCGCGGGCGTACTGGCGGGCCGCCTCCCACACCATGCGCTCCTCCTCGGAGAGGCGCGAGGACAGGTCCAGCGGGTCGTCCCAGCGGAACGTCTTTTGCGGGGCTGTATCGAGCGGCATGGCGGGCTCCTTCGGGCAGAGGCGCGCGGCATACCGGCTTTTCGTCGCCGACGGTAGCCCGCGTCAGACCTCGGCCCACATCCGCAGCAGGTTGTGATAGCCGCCGGTCAGCGAGACCAGCTCGGGGGCGTCGGCGCCGATGCGCGCGCCGAGCTGCTGGATCGCCAGGTCCATCTGGAACAGCAGCTCGCGGCGGGCGTCCTCGCGCACCAGGCTCTGGATCCAGAAGAAGCTGCAGACCCGCGCGCCGCGGGTCACCGGCGTCACCTCGTGCAGGCTGGAGGCCGGGTAGAGGATCATGTCGCCGGCCGGCAGCTTCACTTCGTGGGCGCCGAAGGTGTCCTCCACCACCAGCACCCCGCCGTCGTAGTCGTCGGGCTCGGTCAGGAACAGCGTCGCCGACAGGTCGCTGCGGATGCGGGTGCGCCCGTCGCGGCTCTGGCGGATCGAGTTGTCCACGTGCAGGCCGAACGCCTCGCCGCCGGCGTAGCGGTTGAACAGCGGCGGGAAGACCACCTGCGGCAGGGCGGCGGCCACGAACAGCGGATTGCGCTCCAGGGCGTCCAGGATCGCCTCGCCCGCCTGCGTCGCCGCGGGCGAGCCCTCGGGGAGCTGGGCGTTGCGCTTGGCGAGCGCCGACTGGGTCCCGGAGGTCTCGTTGCCGTCCACCCACGGAGCGGCGTCGATCAGGGCGCGCAGCTCGGCGACCTTGGCCTTGGAGAGGACTTGCGGGATGTGCAGCATCATGGTGGGCGCCTTCGGGTCTCGCGTCGGATCACACACTAGGGCGGCCCCGCCTCCTTCCGGAAACGGGGCCGCGCGCGTCCGGCTACCGTGGGGAGGTCAGTAGCGGACGTTCAGGGTCAGGATCGCCTGCCGGGCCTGGCCGTAGTCGGCGTGGTGCACGCCGTTGGTGCGGACGATGTAGTCCTCGTCGCCGACGTTCTGGACGTTCAGCTGCAGGTCCACCTTGTCGGTCACGCGGTAGGCGGCGAAGAGGTCGAAGCGCCAGTAGGACGGGGCGTAGACGAGGTTGTTCCCGCCGCCGGCGCCGCCCTGGTTTCCGCCGAAGCTCTTCGAGACGTGGTAGGCCCCGCCGCCCACGGTGAGCGCGTCGGTCACGTCGTAGGTCGTGAACAGGCTGAAGCTGTGCTTGGGCGTGTTGGCCAGCGGATCGCCGACGTTGACGACGTTGTAGGCGCCCCGGACCAGCTCGCTGTCCTGGTAGGTGTAGCCGCCGAACACCTGCCAGCGCTCGGTGACCGCGCCGCTGACCCCGACCTCGACGCCCTTCACCTGCGCCTCGCCGGCCTGGGCGTAGACCCCGGGGGAGACCTGGATCTGGGCGTTCTCGCGGGTCAGGTCGAAGTAGGCGACCGAAGCCGACAGCCGCTCGCCGAACAGGGCCCACTTGGCGCCCACCTCGAAGCTGGTGACCTCCTCGGGCTCCAGCAGCACGTTGGCGAGGTTGCCCTGACCCGTGCCCGTCCCGGTGTTCTGGTCGCCGGCCGCGATCGTGGGCGGGGTCGAGGTGGTGCCGTACGAGACGTAGAGGCTGGAGTGCTCGGTGGGCTTGTAGACGAGGCCCGCCTGGTAGTTGGTGAACTCCCACTCGCCGTCGCGATGGGTCAGGGTCTCGCCGGTGATCACGCCCGCGGCGCTGGTCGCCGAGACGTCCGTGCCCGACACCGAATAGCGGTCGTGCCGGATCCCGAGGTTCAGCAGCCACCTGTCGCCGAACGAGACGGTGTCGAAGGCGTAGACGCCGGTCGTCTTGGCGACGTTCCGCGAGGGCGTGGGCCGGGCGAGCGTCCCCTGCCACGGATCGTCCGGGTTCGGCGCGAACAGGCGGGTGCAGTCGCCGACGCCGGCGTTGTTGCTGGCGCCCGCGAAGCCCGCCGGGCAGGGGCTGCCGGCCGCGGTGTAGACCACGTAGGACGCGTTCTTGTTCTGCTCGCGGGAGAGTTCGAGGCCGACCGCGTAGCTGTGCTCGGCGAAGCCGGTGGCGAACTTGCCGTAGACGTCGGTGACGTTGGCGATCGTGCGGGTGGGATTCCAGCGCGACTTGGTCCCGCGCTTCATCCACCACTCGCCGGCGACGAACTGGGCCGCGCCGCCGTCGCCGGGGTTGGTCACCACATAGTCGTTCAGGGTCCGGGAGGCGCGGAAGACGTTGCGGAGCCGGAAGGCTTCCGAGACGTCGTGCTCGGCGATGAAGGTCGCGATGTCGGCCTCGGTCTCCTGGTAGTCGCGGGCCTTCAGGCCGTAGAAGCTGTCGCGGGGCACGGGCAGCACGCCGCTGTCGGTGCGCGGCAGGTCACGGGCCTTGGTGAACAGCGGCACGCCGTAGTCCGGCAGGTCGTCGGTGCGCAGGCGGTAGTAGAGCAGGGTCGCCCGGGTCTCCGTGCCGAGGCCGGTGGCGATCCCGGCCAGCAGGCCGTAGCGGCTGGTCTCAGCGGCGTCGCGGCCGGGCGTGTCGGCCTCCATGCCCATCAGGTTCAGGCGCACGGCGCTCGTCTCGCCGATCTGGTGGTTCGCATCCACCACGGCCCGGTAGTAGGCGTCGGTCCCGGCCGAGGCCTGTACGCCCACGAAGCTGTCGAGGCGCGGGCGCTTGCTGGTCAGGTTGATGCTGCCGCCGCCCGAGCCGCGGCCGGAATAGGCGCTGTCGGCGCCCTTGATGACCTCGACCTGCTCCAGGCTGAACACCTCGCGGGTCTGGCCGCCGGTGTCGCGCACCCCGTCCACGAAGATGTTGTTGCCCGACGCCTGGCCGCGGATGAACGGCCGGTCGGCCAGCGGCTGGCCGCCCTCGCCAGCTCCGAACGTGATGCCGGGGGAGGTGCGCAGGATGTCCGTCAGCGAGGTGGCCGCGGTGCGCTCGATCACCTCCCGCGGGATCACCGTCACCGTGCGCGGCGTGTCCACCAGCGGCGCGGTGAACTTCGGCGACTCCGGCTCGCGATGCCGCGCGCCGGTCACGTCCACGCCCGACAGCTCGGGCGCGGCCTCGGCCGCCGCGCTCGCCGCCTCTTCGGCCTGGGCCGCGGCCCCCAGCGAAAGCCCCGCCACGCCCGCCACGAACGCCAGCGCGCGCTTCTTGCGGGCGACCACGCCCCGTACCGCCGACATGTCCCCGGTCCCCCTTCGGTCCAATAAGAATGAGAAGCGTTCTTAGTTGGCCGGCCGGGGCTGCGCAATGAGAATCATTCGCAAGAAGCGCCAACAGGCCGCCGCCTCGGGCGCGGACCGAAATTAACCCTTGAATTCCGCAACCTTAGCGCGGCGGGCGGGTTCTTCCGCAGGTATGCAACCCGGGAACACGACGATGGCCGCCGCCACCGCAGCCCTCCGCCCCATCCTCTGGCTGGCGGCGATCGCCTTTCTGGTCGGTTTCGCGAGCTATCTCGCCCTGCACCGGCCCGCCCTGGCCGCGCCGCAGCCCGAGCCCGCCTGGCCGTCGGCGGTGTCCGCGCCGGTCTCCGACGAGTGGAACACTCCCAAGCACATCTGACGCGATTCCGGCCGGCGGCCGGGCGGACCTAGCCGCCGCGCGCCACGAACCAGCCGTTGCGGAACCCCTGGTCGGCCTTGCCGTAGACGAACGGCTCGCCCTCGGGGGTGGTCACCTGGCCGCCCGCCGCCGCCAGCACCGCATGGCCCGCGGCGATGTCCCATTCCATGGTCGGCCCGTGGCGCGGGTAGACGTCGGCCGCGCCCTCGGCGATGCGGCACAGCTTGATCGAGGAATCCATCCCCTCGGTGCGCGAGAAGCCGTAGCGCTCGCGCAGGGCCTCGATCTGCTCGGGCCTGGCGGTCAGACTGGTCAGCGCCAGGGCCTCGCCCTCAGGCCAGGCGCGCACCCGCACCGGGGCCGACGCCCCGCCCTTCACCCGCTTCAGCGTGCGGCCGCCGCTCGTGAACCAGGTCTCCCCGGTCGGCGGGCAGCAGACCGCCCCGGCCACCGGCCGGCCGTCCTCGACGAGGCCGATGTTGACCGTGAAGTGGGCGTCGCCGCGCACGAAGGCCTTGGTGCCGTCCAGCGGGTCCACCAGGAAGAAGACCGGGCCGATCGCGTCGGGGGTCCCGAACTCGCTGGCGTCCTCCTCCGAGACCACCGGCAGGCCCGGGAAGGCCTCGGCGAGCTGCTGCAGGATCAGGGCCTCGCCCCGCCGGTCGGCCTCGGTCACCGGGCTCTCGTCCGACTTGCGGTCCACCGCGAGCCCCGAGCGCCAGAGCGGCAGGATGAGCTCGGCCGCGGCCTCGCAGATCTGCGCGAGCCGTTCGCCCACGTCGGTGTCGGTCAGTCTCAAGTCGCCCTCGAATCGCCGTCAGATCGCCCTGGGGTCGTCGCCCACGAACACCAGGCGCACGACGGCGGCGTCGATCACCTGCTTGCCCGCGTTCTCGAAGTTCACGGTCACCTTGCGGCCGGCCACCGACTGCACCTGGCCCACGCCCCAGTCCTCCTGGGTCGGGTGGCGGACCAGGACGCCGGGTTCCAGGAAGGGGTCCGAGAACGGCTCCATCGCGGGTCTCATAAGGAGCCGCGGCGGTTTTCCAAAGGCTCAAATCACGCCAAGGTCGCGCGCCATGACCGATAGCCCGAAGGCCGACCCGGCCGCCGTCCGCCCGGCGGAGCTCGCCGCCTTTCTCGCCGCCCGGATGTGCCATGACTTCATCAGCCCGGCGAGCGCCATCGTCTCGGGCCTCGACCTCCTGGAGGATCCCTCGGCGCAGGACATGCGCGAGGAGGCCATGGGCCTGATCGAGAGCTCGGCCCGCAAGCTCGCCGACCTGCTGGCGTTCTGCCGCGTGGCCTTCGGCGCCTCGGCCTCGGCCGAGACCTTCGACCCCCGCGACCTCGAGAAGCTGGCCCGGGGCGTCTTCGCCCACATGCGCGCCGAGCTGGACTGGACGCTGGAGACCCCGGCGGTGAACAAGCCGACCGCCCGGACGCTGCTGAACCTGGCCCAGATGGCCGGGGCGGCGCTGCCCACCGGCGGGACCGCGCGGGTCCGCGCCGTGCAGGAAGGCGCCCAGGTCGCCCTCGCCGTCGAGGCGACCGGCCCCCGCGCGCGGCTGCGGCCGGAGGTGCTGCGCGGCCTGCAGGGCGAGCCGCTGGGCGAGGGGCTGCACGGCCATTGGGTGCAGGCCTACTACGTGCACCTGTTCGTCGCCGACGCCGGCGGGCGGGTGTTCGCCGACGTCAACGAGGAGCGGATCGTCTTCGCCGCGACCTTGCCGGCCTAGAGGAGCGCCCTCCACCGGCCGTTAACCCTATCCGGCGACAAGTCGTCTCCTGGGAAGGAGGCCTCGACGAGCCTTGAAGACCTGTCTGGTGGTCGACGACAGCCGCGTGATCCGCAAGGTCGCGCGCCGCATCCTGGAGGACCTGGGATTCGAGGTGGCCGAGGCCGGCGACGGGCTCGAGGCCATGTCGTGGTGCCATGCCGACATGCCCGACGCGATCCTGCTCGACTGGCGGATGCCGGTGATGGACGGGCTGGAGTTCGTCCGCCGCCTGCGCGCCGAGCCGGGCGGCGACCGGCCGCGGGTGGTGTTCTGCTCGGTGGAGAACGACCTGGAGCGCATCCGCGAGGCCCTCGACGCCGGCGCCGACGAGTACATCATGAAGCCCTTCGACGGAGAGATCGTGGCCTCCAAGCTGGCCCATGTCGGCCTGGCTCACGTGGGACCGGCTCATGTGGGGCTGGCCGCCTGATGGAAGCCGCCGATCGCGAGCTGGTGGCGGCGCTGTGCGCGGCGCGCGCGGGCCTGCGGGTCGATCCCGACCGCGCCTACCTCATCGAAAGCCGGCTCGCCCCGGTCGCGCGGCGCGAGGGCTTCGGCTCGCTTGACCAGTTCGTCGAGACGGTGCGGGTGCGCGGCGACGAGCGGCTGGTCTGGGCGCTCGTGGAGGCGATGGCGCCGCCCGAGACCTCGTTCTTCCGCGACCCCGCCGTGTTCGAGGTGATCGTGCGCGAGGTCCTGCCGGGCCTGGTCCGCGGCGCCGGCGGCGCGCCGGTGCGGATCTGGAGCGCCGCCTGCGGCACGGGCCAGGAGGTCTATTCCCTGGCCATGCGCATCGCCGAGGAGCCGGGCCTGGCCGGCCGGGTGGAGATCTTCGCCTCGGACCTCTCCGAGCGCAGCCTGGAGAAGGCCCAGGCGGGGCTCTATTCCCAGTTCGAGGTCCAGCGCGGCCTGCCGGCGCGCCGGCTGGTGCGCCACTTCGAGAAGCGCGGGGATCTCTTCGCCCTCTCGCCCCAGGTCCGGCAGATGGTCCGCTGGCGGCGGGTGAACCTGCTGGACGACCTCTCGCGGCTGGGCCGGTTCGAGCTGATCCTCTGCCGTAACGTGCTCTCGTCGCTCACCGGCGAGGCGCGCGAACAGGTGATGGGCGCGCTGGCGGGCCTGCTGGCCCCGGGCGGGCGGCTGGTGCTCGGCCGCAGCGAGGCCGCCCAGGCCTGGCTCGATCCTGTGGCCGCCGAGGTCGGCGTGTTCGAGCTGGCGTCCGACGCCGCCCGCAGCGCGGCCTGACGGGGCACGAAAAAGCCCCGCCGCGGACGGCGGGGCTCCCGGCTCGCGCCCCTTGCGGAGGCGCGAGGATCGCGGCGAAGACTAGTTCTTCACGTCCTCGGCGGCGTCCGTCACGGCCGAGCCGGCGGCCTGCACGTCCTGGCCGGCGCCCGAAACGGTGTTGCAGGCCGAGACGGCCAGGCTGGCGGCGAACGCCGCCATGATCAGAACCTTGCGCATTGGGTGGAATCTCCGGGTTTTCTCAGTGAGGAACTGGCGTGGCGGCAACGCCTAGGCCGCAGCCTGGTTCCCCGCCGGTCCCCCGGAGGCGGCGCCGTGCGGCAGGTCGGCGGCCGGCGTCGGGAAGACCAGCCGGGCGGTGACCCCGCCGCGGCCGTTGCGCACCAGCTCGGCCCGGCCGCGCAGCTGGCGCGCGAAGGCGGTCATCAGCGTGCGGCCGACGCCGGCCGCCGCCAGGGCCTCGTCGCTGACCTGGCCGTCGTCCGAGATGGCGAGCTCGGCTTCGTCGCCGCGGACGCTGAAGCTCACGCTCAGCACGCCGCCGCGCGCGGCGAAGGCGTGCTTCTGGGCGTTGGTGATCGCCTCGACGGCGAACAGGGCGAGCGGGGCGAGGCGGTCGGGATCGATCACCAGCGGCTCGACGGCCATCTCGGTGCGCACCGCCGGGCCGTGCACCAGATCGCCCGAGACGAGCTGCGCCGTCAGCTCCTCGAGGAACGGGCGCAGGTCGACGCGCTTCAGGTCCGGGCCCTGGTAGAGCGCCCGGTAGATCAGGGCGAGGGCGGTGATCCGCTGGCGCGTGTCGCTCATCGCCGAGCGGGCGGCCGGGTCGGACAGCGACCGCTGCTGCATGTTCAAGAGGGACGAGATGACCTGCAGGTTGTTCTTCACCCGGTGGTGGATCTCGCGCATCAGCGCGTCCTTCTGCGCCAGGCTGTCGCGCAGGGAGGCGTCGCGCCCGACGATGGCGTCGGCCATGTCCTCCATGGTCTCGGCCAGGTCGCGGATCTCGGGCGGCATCTGCTCGGCCTGCACCGGGCGCACGCTCAGCCGGCCGCGGGCGTAGAGCGCCGCGATCCGCTGCAGATAGGCGATCCAGCGCACCACGACCCGGTCGGTCACCACGGACACCGCGGCCAGGGCGAGGGCGAAGGTCAGCAGCGGGAAGAGGATGCCGGTCAGCGGGTTCAGCCAGGCCCACGAGAGGATGCCCGGCGAGTTGGCCGACAGCACCACATAGACCTCGTCGCCCACCACCGGGGCGGCGGAATAGACCCGTCGGCGCCCCTCGGCGTCGCGGCCGTACCAGACGAGCGAACCCTGGGCCTTGACCTGCGCGCGCCAGTCCTGCGGCAGGGCCGGGAAGGCGCTGGGCTTGGTCATGGTGATGTAGCGCCCGGTGCGCTCGACCAGCCCCACCTCGGCGCCGCGCGGCAGCGAGGGGTCGGTCACCGAGGGCTGCAGGCTGGAGAGCGCGATCACAGCCACGAACGCCCCGTCGAAGCGGCCGTCGGGGGCCGCCGCGCGCACGGCGGTCAGCACCGCCGGCTCGGCGGCGTAGGCCGAGCCGGGGTCGCGGGTGATGGCGAGCTGGTCGCCCGCCTGGAGCTGGAGGAACCAGGGGCGGGCGGACCGCTGCGGGTCGGCCGGGACCGAGCCGGCGGCGCAGACCACCCGTCCCTGCCGGTCGAACCGGACGAGGTTGAGGTAGCCGGGGATCCGCCGCGTCACCTGGTCGAGCCGCTGGGCGCACTGGAAGCCGACCGCGCCGGGGGCGAGGGTCTGCAGCAGCACGTCGGCGCTTTCCATGCGCGCGCGCGCCGTGGCCGCGCTCCGCTCGGCGGCGAAGCCGAGGTTCTCGCGCAGCACGCGGCCTTCGCGCTGGAAGCCGATCACCGACTGCAGCACGCCCAGCACCAGCACGGGCAGCAGCGCAGCCGCCAGGGCCGCGATCAGGCGGACCCGGATCGTACTCAGCGATCCCTTGGACAGGCGGAGTTTCAACGGCCTGATCCGTCCCTTACCGGACGGTGCTTAGCCGCTCCGCATCCGCCAGGATAGAGCGCATGGCGTCGCTGGCGGCGGCGCCGTCGCGGTCGTACGCGCCCTCGTCCAGGATCGCGTGCAGCGCGCGCCGGGCGCGGCTGACCCGGCTCTTCACCGTGCCCACGGCGCAGCCGCAGATGTCGGCGGCCTCCTCGTAGGCGAAGCCGCCGGCGCCCACCAGGATCAGCGCCTCGCGCTGTTCCGGCGGGAGCATGGCCAGGCCCTGCCGCAGCTCGTCCAGGGCCACCGGGGCCTCGGGATCGTCCACGGCCACCAGGGTCCGCTCGGCGGCCTCCTGGTCGAGCTGGCTCTGCCGCCACGAGCGGCGCTTCTCGGAATAGAACTGGTTGCGGAGGATCATGAAGGTCCAGGCCTTCATGTTGGTGCCCATCTGGAAGCTCTGGCGCGCGTCCCAGGCCTTCATCATGGCGTCCTGCGCCAGGTCGTCGGCCGCGGCGGGATCGCCGCACAGCGTGCGGGCGAAGGCGCGCAGGTGCGGGATGAGTTGCACCAGCTCACGCTTGAAGGCCTCGTCGTCGGTGCGAGGTTTCGTCTCGTCGGGAGCGGCCATCAGTCGTTCCCCGCTCCGCGTTCGTCGGCGCGCCGGAGGATGTCCAGGAACTCGTCCGGAACCTTCTCGTTGACCACCTCGTCGAACATCTGGCGCAGGCGCACGCCGATGGCCTGCTGACGCAGGCGGGCTTCGTCCAGGGCCGCGGACGGCCGGGTGCGTTCCGGTGAAGGACGTTGTTCTATCATGTCGTCGGCGCTCCGCTCGCGCGGCGGCCGCCCCCTCGCTGGTTCCTTGTCGCTGCCCAACGTCCGACTCCGCGTCAGGTTCCAATACGGCCCGGACAAGATGCGGAAAACCAGCGGCCAAGGGAACCGGTTCCATCGGCTGGCGTTTTCGGATCATCATGTGCGCCAGGCGGGGGGCCAGCCCTCCGTTCGGGCTGCCGTTTTCTCCGAGATACGGGAGGGGTCACCTTTGAGTCTTCTAGCCCGACTGGCGCCGCATCTGCCCTACGTGCGCCGTTACGCCCGCGCGCTGACGGGGGATCAGGCCACCGGCGACCATTATGTGCGGGTCGCCCTCGAGGCGCTCGCCGCGGGCGAGCGGGTCCTGGAATCCAGCATGACCCCGCGCGTGGCGCTGTACCACGTGTTCCACGCCATCTGGTGCACCTCGGGCGCCCAGCTCGAGGGGCCGCAGGAAGAGGACGTGTCGGCCGACGACACCACGCGGCGGCTGATGCGCATCGCCCCGCGCTCGCGCCAGGCCTTCCTGCTCACCGCCCTCGAGGGCTTCACCCCGTCCGAGGCCGCCCAGATCCTGGGCGCCGAGTTCCCCGAGGTCGAGAAGCTGATCGCCGAGGCCCAGGCCGAGATCGACGCCGAGCTGGCCACCGACGTCCTGATCATCGAAGACGAGCCGGTGATCGCCGCCGACATCGAGGCGCTGGTCAAGGAGCTGGGCCACACGGTGGTGGACATCGCCGCCACCCGCACCGAGGCGGTGGACGCCGTCGCCCGCAAGACGCCGGGTCTGGTGCTGGCCGACATCCAGCTCGCCGACGGCTCGTCGGGCATCGACGCGGTGAAGGACATCCTCGCCCGCTACGACGTGCCGGTGATCTTCATCACCGCGTTCCCCGAGCGCCTGCTGACCGGGGAGCGGCCCGAGCCGACCTTCCTGATCACCAAGCCGTTCCAGCCCGAGACGGTGAAGGCGGCCATCGGCCAGGCGCTGTTCTTCCATCCGCGCAAGGCGAACAAACAGGCCGCCTGATCCCGCGGACGGAACGCTAAGGAAAAAAGAGGGCCCCGCTCCTGGCTGGAGCGGGGCCCTTCTTCTTGGCTGTCCCTCTGGGACCTCGCCGATCAGGAGGGGGGCGAGGAGGGGTTGGGCTGCTGGCCGCCGGCCGGGGCCAGGTTGTCGGGGGCGTCGTTGCCTTCCACGGCCGAGTTGATCGGGGCCGGCTCGGGGGCGGTGAACAGCTCGGACGTCGCCGCCGAGCGGCGGCTGTCGGTGCCGGTGGAGGCCAGGTCGTCGGCCTTCCAGGCGTAGGCGGCCACGAAGCCCAGGATCACCAGCAGCAGACCGAACACCAGCACCCAAAGGACGTGCCGTCCGGGGCGGCCCTGGCGGGCGCGGGTGGCGCCGACGGTCGGCCTTGAAGTCTCGCGCGTCGAAAGCGCCATGAGGGTCTCCTTACTGATAGGGGAAATAGCTGAAGGGGCCGGTTTCGGGGCCGCTCTCGGCGACGGGCGGCGTCCTGCGCTCGGCGAGCGCGCCGACCACGGCCCCGGCGAGCGCCAGGCCCAGCATGCCGCCCAGCACCGTCCACCGGCCGCGGGCGATCCGCTGGCGATGGCTGGGCGTCCGGACCAGCGGCGGGCCGCTGCGGGCGGCGCTTTGGGGGGCGTAGATGTTTCGCATGGGCATGGCCCTTCCTCGCGGGCGGGCTCGAAACCCCCCGCCAGAGAAGGAAACGTGCGGACGGCGAGCGGCGTTCCCCGTTCCGGTCAAGCTTGCGAAGATTATGAAATGACTTGAAAATCGGCGCCTGGACCGGCAGATTGCGGCTCCGGTTCCCAGCGTCTCCGCCCGGCGTCGGGCGCGGCCTTCAGGCTGGCCGAAAAAATCCGAAAAAATTCGAACGGCGCGCGGAACGCATAGGGCGTCCGGGTGTTCTTAGACATGCGGAGGCGGCGACGCCCCCCCCGACTTGAGACTGGCGAGCATGCCAGTCTGCCGTCTCCGCACCCCTTTTCTCGATGATGCACACTGGGGCGGGTCCGACGGACCCGCCCCTTCTCTTTGTGGCGCTTGGCGTCGGGCGGCGGGTCCGGACGACCCGCCATTCCCCTTGCCCCGCTAGGGTCGTTCCAGGTGCAGGGTCACGTCGGCGCGCCGGCGCAGCGGCGCGGCTTGGCCGGCCGGGGTCGTGGCCCCCTGCTGACCCGCCGCCGCCACGTGGAACTCGGCCGCCGGCAGACGCGCCTGGGCCAGGGCCGCGGTGACCGACTGGGCCCGCTTCTTCGACAGCTCGAGGTTGGCGTTGGGATCGCCGGCGGCGTCCGCCAGGCCCAGCACGCTCACCCTCCGCACCGTGCAGCCGCGCGCCTGGGCGGCGGCCTCGGCGATCACCCGGCGCCCCTCGGGGGTCACCTCGGCCTGGCCGGGCTCGAAATAGATCTGCACCGTCTGGTCCTCGCAGCGCGGCGGCGCCTTCACCAGCCGATCGCGGGCGTCGCGCACCGTCTGGCAGCCCGCCAGGGCCACCCCCGCCGCCGCGATCGCCACGATTGTCGCCTTCGTCCCCATCAGCCCCTCCAGTCCTTCCATCCGCACGGAAAAGGGCGGCCGGAAGCTCCGACCGCCCTCGCCGTAGTTCTCAGGCTTGCGCCCGTCAGCGGGGCGAGCCGTTCTCCCAGTAATAACGGCCCGTGCCCGGGTCGTAGTAATAGTACCGGCCCGCGCGCTCGTCGTAGTACTGGCGGCGGTTCGCCGGCGCCGCGCCGCAGCCGCCGTCTTCGCGGCAGCCCTTCACGGCCCCGGCCACGGCGCCCACGCCGGCGCCGACCGCAGCGCCCGTGCCGACGCCGACGTCGCCCGACACCGCGCCGATGGCGGCCCCGGTCAGGGCGCCGAGCGCAGCGCCGCCGACGGCGTTACCTTCGGTGTTCCCAGTGGCGGTGCAGGCGCTGGCCAGCACGCCCGCGCCCGCGAGGGCGATAAGAGGCTTGAGCATTCCTTGGCTCTCCTTAACGTGTCCCCCGCCGCACCAAACGCATCCCAAGCTTCACAGTTCCTCCGGAACCAAGCCACGGTCCCGCCGTTGCATGGCCGGATCACCCCACGAATGGGCCCAGACTGGGCCGGAGAGGGAGCCGGAGCGGTGGCTGCTCATCCTATCGAAAACGACCCCGCCCGTCGCGAGGCGCTGGACCGCGCCGACCTGCGCGAGGCCTACGAACGCGGCCGCCGGGACGCGCGGGCGAGCCGCAAGCGCCATCCGGTGCTGATGACCGTCCTCGTCGTCGCGGCCCTGGTGGGCCTGGCGCTGCTGGCGCTGGCCGCCGTCAACGGCTCGTTCGGCGGCGCGGGCCAGGTGGTGGACCAGAACCTGTCGGTGGCGGCCGAGCGGGCCGAACCCGTCGTGCGCGACGCGGCCTCGGACGCCAGCCGGGCGATCAGCGAGGTGACCGACCCCGATGGAGGCCAGGCGCCTGCCGATCCCCGCTGACGCGGCCGCGAAGGGGCCGATGCCGGCGATCCGCCGCGTCGAGGTCATCGTCAACGTCGCCTCGGGCAGCGTCGACGCCGACGCCCCTCAGGAGGCCGAGAAGATCCTCGCCGACGCCGGCGTGAGCGCGAACGTCTGCGCGCCCGCGACGGACGAGCTGGGCGACTGCCTGCGCCGCGCCGTCGACTCCGCGCCCGACCTGCTGGTCGTGCTCGCCGGCGACGGCACGGCCCGCGCCGCGGCCGAAATGTGCGGGCCCGAGGGGCCGGTCCTCGCGCCCCTGCCGGGCGGGACGATGAACATGCTGCCGCATGCGGTCTACGGCGCCAGGCCGTGGCAGGACGCCCTGACCATCGCCCTCGCCCAGGGCGAGCCGCGGCTGATCGGCGGCGGAGTGGTCGAGGACCACAAGTTCATGGTGGCGGCGATCCTCGGCTCGCCGGCCCTGTGGGCCCCGGCCCGCGAGGCCGCGCGCTACGGCCGGAAGAAACTGGCCTGGGTCCGCGCCAAGCGGGCCTTCCGCCGGGCGTTCACCGGCCGGCTCCGCTACGCCCTCGACCAGGGCCCGCGCGAGAAGGCCGAGGCGCTGATCTTCATGTGCCCGACCACGTCGCGGGCGCTGGCCGACGAGGAGCAGGCGCTGGAAGCGGCCGCGGTCAACGTCAACAACGCCGCCCAGGTCTTCCGCCTGGGGATCAACGCTCTCGTCCGCGACTGGCGCGACGACCCCGCGGTCGAGAGCCGGCGCTGCCGCCTGGCGCGGATCTGGTCGGCCCAGGGCGTCCCGGCGGTGCTCGACGGGGAGTCCGTGCGGCTGAAGGCGGTCACCGAGGTCCGCTACGAGCCGGCGGTCGCCCGCATCCTCGCGATTCCGAAGGACGTCTGAGCCGTGACCATCCGGTTGGCGCACCTCTCGGACATCCATTTCGGAGGCGAGAACCCCGAGGCCGTCGCCGCGGCGGCCGACATGCTGCGCGGCGAGCGCTTCGACCTCGTGGTCGTCTCGGGGGACCTCACCCGCTACGGCGAGGCCTGGGAGTTCGAGCAGGCCAAGGCCTGGCTGGACGGCCTGCCCGAGCAGCGGCTGGTGACCCCGGGCAACCACGACGCCCCCTACCTTGCCTGGGCCGAGCGGATCTTCGCCCCCTTCCGCCGCTTCGAGCGCTGGATCGGCGCCGCCCCGGCCCAGACCTGGCTCGCCCCCGGCGTCGCCGTGCGCGGCATCAACACCGCCCGCGGCGCCCAGCCCCGGCTGAACTGGTCCAAGGGCCAGATCGCGCGTCGCCAGGCCGAGGAGGCCGCGGCCTGGTTCGATACGGCGCCGCCCGACGCCGTCCGGATCGTGGTCGTGCACCATCCGCTGATCGAGATGCTGGGCGGGCCGATGACGGCGAGGGTCTGGGGCGGCGAGGCGGCGGCCGCGGCGTTCGCCGGGGCCAAGGTGGACCTCGTCCTTTCGGGCCACATCCACGCGCCCTTCACCTGGCCCTACCCCTATGGCGACGGGCGAACCTATGCGGTGGGCGCGGGCACGCTGTCGGTGCGCGAGCGGGGCGTGCCGCCCGGCTTCAACATCGTCGAGGTGGAGGCGGACTGTTTCCGGGTCACCGCCCTGGCCTGGACCGGCTCGCGCTACGAGCCGTTCCGGACCTGGGCGCTCGATCGGCGCGCGGCGGCGCCTTAGGCGGTTCCTTAGGGCAGCGGGCCTGCGCCGCGTCCCCGGACGAAGTGCATCACGATCGAAACCAGGAACAGCACCAGGAAGACGACGAACAGGATCTTGGCGATCTCGACCGCCGCGCCGGCCACCGTCGTGAAGCCGAGCACGCCGGCGATCAGGGCGACCACCAGGAAGGTCAGGGCCCAACCGAGCATGGGACATCTCCAGCACAGGCCCAGCTTGGCCTGCGCCAAGGCAACGCCTCGGCCGCGCCGGATGTTCCGCTACTTGGCGTCGGGCTTGGCCGCGTTCCCGGCGATCACCGCGCTGAGGATCGCCGACAGCACGGCCGGATTGCGCACGATCAGGGTCACGACCGCGGCGGCCGCGCCGGCGGCTATCAGCGGCCGCTCCTTGGCCATCTGCAGCAGGCGCTCGACGACCGGGACCTCCTCCTGCGCCTCCTCGGGAGCGGCCTTGCGGGTCGCGAGCCAGGCCACGCCCACGGCGATCCCCGCGAACACGGCCGCGGTCACCGCCGCCCCGCCCGCCGGTCCCAGCCAGATGCGCGCCAGGGCGTAGACCGCGAAGGCGGCGGCGATCACGCACGCCACGGCCGCGGCGGCCACCGCGGCGAGGGCCGCGGCCAGGCGGAAGAGCCGGTCGAGGTTCAACGGCGGCTCTGCTGGGCCAGCAGCAGCCCGATCACCACGCCGACGCCGAGCGCCAGGCCGGTGGCGGCCAGCGGGCGGGCGCGGACCTGCTCGCTGACGTACTCGCCCGCCTCCTCGATCTGCTGGCCGGCGGCGTCGGCGTAGACGCGCGACTGGGCGCGCAGCTGCTCGAGGCCTTCCTGCACGGCCGCCTCGATGCGTCTGGCCGCGTCGGTCATGACGCGCTGGGCCTCGGCGGAGATCTTGGCCACGTCGTTGGCGGCGGCCTCTTCGGGCGTGGGTTCGGGGGCCTTGGCGGGCATGGGCGCCTCCCTTCCGGGGCTGGTCTTGGAGAGCTTGGCTTTGGGCCCCTAACCTAGGCGCTTCCGGGCCCCGCGCAAAGGCGGACCGGCGTTGCGCCGAAACCGGTCGCGCGGAACGTGTGGTTTGCCTATCTTCGAATCATGACGCGCCGAGAGCGGGCCCGCAGCCCCGACCGCCGCCGGCTCGACCTGGCCTTGCAGGCCGCCGGCCTGGGCGAGTTCGAGTGGGACCTGGACCGCGATGTCTTCGTGGTCAGCGAGCGCATGGCCGCGATCACCGGCATGCCCGCGGGCGAGATGGAGGCTCGGGGGGGCGAGGCGATGGACGCCTACGTGCATCCCGAGGACCTGGAGGCGCTGCGCCGCCGCCGCGCCGAGGACCTCGCCCGGCACGACAGCTTCGAGGCCGAGTTCCGCCAGATCCGCCCCGACGACGGGCGGGCCATCTGCGTGCGCGCGGCCGGGATCGTCGAGCGGGACGCGGCGGGACGGCCGGTGGGCGTCACCGGCGTCGTCGAGGACGTCACCGCCCGCCGGCGCGAGGAGGACCAGCGCCAGGAGCTGATGGCCGAGCTGGACCATCGGGTGAAGAACGTGCTGGCGACCGTCCAGGCTCTGGCGATCCAGACCGGCAAGCGCACGACCTCGCTGCCGGCCTTCCTGCAGACCTTCGGCGGCCGGCTGAAGGCCATGGCCTCGGCGAACGAGTTGCTGACGGCGGCGCGCTGGCGCGGGGCGGCGGTGGACCACCTGGTGGCCGGCGCCCTGTCGGCCCTGGCCCCCGGCCAGACCAGCGCCGAGGGGCCCGAGCTGTTCCTGACCCCGCGGGCCGCCAACGCCCTGTCGCTGGCCCTGCACGAACTGGCGGCCAACGCGGTGAAGTTCGGCGCCCTGTCGACCGACGTGGGCCGGGTGGACGTCCGCTGGGTGCGGCTGCCGGGCGGCGGATTCGAGCTCACCTGGACCGAGACCGGCGGCCCGCGCGTCAAGCCGCCGGCCCGCCGCGGCTTCGGCTCGACGCTGATCGAGCAGGTCACCGGCCGCGAGCTGAACGGCGAGGCCTCAGTGGCGTACGAGCCTGCGGGCGTGCGGGCGCGGCTGCGGGCCGGCCCCCAGGCGATCGCCCCGCGGCCCGAGACCGTGCCCGAGGTCGCCGCCCCGCGCCCGGTGGAGACGGTGGTCACCTCCTCCGGGCCGGCGAGCCTGAAGGGCGCGCGGGTGCTGATCGTCGAGGATGCGGTGCTTCTGGCCCTGGAGCTGGAGACGGGCCTGTCCGAGGCCGGCGCCGAGGTCGTGGGGCCGGCCTACGAGCTGGAGGAGGCGATGGCCCTGCTGGACCGGCCGATCGACGCGGCGGTCCTCGACGCCAACCTCAACGGCCGCTCGGTCATGCCGGTGGCGGAGGCCCTGGCGCGGCGCAAGGTGCCCTTCGTCTTCGCCACCGGCTACGGCGACGCGGGCGGCGCTCCCGGCGGGTTCGCCGCCCCGGTGATCCGCAAGCCCTACGACGTCACCCAGGTGGCCGCGGCGGTGGCCGAGCTGCTCGCGACGACCTGACGCGCGGCAGGACGCCCTGAGACAAGGCGCCGCCTCGGCGCCCCCACAGCTATGCCTTACACCGGTATCGGGACCTGCGGCGTGTCGCAGGGGCCGGACCGGCGGCCACGGGACATCGCCCGGAAACAAGCGACCCGACCCCACGTGCGGTCCGCGGCTCAGTCGCGGGCCGTTCGCGCTTTCAGACCACGCCCTTGCGGCGCAGCTCGGCCAGCCGCTCGGCCGTGCAGCCGGCCCGCTCCGCCAGCACCTCGTCGGTGTGCTGGCCCAGCTCGGGCCCCGGCCAGCGCACCCGCCCGGGGGTGTCCGACAGCTTCGGGAACACGTTCTGCATCTTCACCTGGCCGAACACCGGGTGGGGCGTCTCCACGATGGCCTCGCGGGCGCGGTACTGCGGGTCCTCCAGCATGTCGGGGGCGCGGAACATGCGGCTGGCCGGCACGCCCTTCTCCTCCAGCAAGGCCAGCAGGTCGGGCAGGGCCTGGCCGCCGGTCCAATCGGCGATGATGGCGTCCAGCTCGGCCTGATGTTTTCCGCGGCCGGCGTGGTCCGCGAACCGCGGATCGGTCCTCAGGTCGGGCCGGCCCATGGCCTCGGTCAGGCGGGCGAAGACGGTGTCGCCGTTGCCGCCGATCAGGATCAGCTCGCCCCCCGCGCAGGGGTAGGCGTTCGACGGGGCGATGCCGGGCAGGACCGAGCCGGACCGCTCCCGCACATAGCCCGTCAGGTCGTATTCGGTGACCAGGTTCTCCATGACGGCCAGGACGCTCTCGTAGAGGGCCGCGTCGATCACCTGACCGCGTCCGGTGCGATCGCGGTGGTGCAGCGCCATCAGGACGCCCATGGCCGCGTGCATGGCCGCCAGGGAATCGCCGATGGAGATTCCGACGCGGGCCGGCGGACGGTCGGGCTCGCCGGTGACGTAGCGCAGGCCGCCCATGGCCTCGCCGATCAGGCCGTAGCCGGCGCGCTGGGCGTAGGGGCCGGTCTGCCCGAACCCGGAGACCCGGGCCATGATCAGCCGGGGGTTCTGCGCCGACAGGGCCTCGTACGACAGCCCCCACTTCTCCATCGCGCCGGGGCGGAAGTTCTCCACCACCACGTCGGCGCCGGCGATCAGGGTGCGGGCGATCTCCTGCCCCTCGGGGGTGCGCAGGTCGAGGCCGACCGACTTCTTGTTGCGCCCGATCACCGGCCACCAGGGGGACAGGCCCTTGCGCAGGCTGCGGCCCCACTGGCGCATGGGGTCGCCCTTGCGGGGGTCCTCGATCTTGATCACCTCGGCGCCGAAGTCGCCCAGGATCTGCCCGCAGAAGGGACCGGCGATCAGGGTCCCCATTTCGATCACCACCAGCCCGGCCAGCGGACCGCGCGCGGCTTCGGTTTCGCTCATGGTTCCGCCATACCGCCGCCGGAGGCCCTGCGCGAGACTAACCTTACGTAGGGTTCCCTTCGCCGCGCGGGGGGCCTAAATGCGCGGCCATGGCCGAGTTCGTGATCGCACCCGCCCCCGTCCCCACGGTCCCGGTCGAAGGGGAGGCGGGGGCGTTCCCGGTCCGGCGGATCCTCTGCGTGGGCCAGAACTACGCCGCGCACCGGGCCGAGATGGGCGGCGACGACCGCAACCCGCCGTTCTTCTTCTCCAAGCCCGCCGACGCCGTGGTCCCGCCCGGTGGCGATCCGGCCTATCCGCCGACGACGTCCAACCTGCACCACGAGATCGAGCTGGTGGCCGCCATCGGCAAGGCGGGCCGCGACGTCAGCCCCGCCCAGGCCCTGGATCTCGTCTTCGGCTACGCCGTCGGCGTCGACCTGACCCGCCGCGACCTGCAGGCCGCCGCCAAGGGCAAGGGCCAGCCCTGGGACAGCGCCAAGGGCTTCGACCAGTCGGCCCCGGTCTCGGCGATCCGCCGCTGGACCGGCGCCCCGCCGCAGGGCCGCATCCGCCTCTCGGTCAACGGCGAGACCCGGCAGGACGCCACGGTCGCCGACATGATCTGGAACGTCGCCGAGATCGTCTCCGAGGCCTCCAAGCTCTGGGCCCTGGCGCCCGGCGACCTGATCTTCACCGGCACGCCCGAGGGCGTCGGCCCGCTGGTCCGGGGCGACCGGGTCGAAGGCGAGGTCGAGGGCGTCGGCGCCCTGCAGTTCCGGGTGGTCTGATGGCGCTCTCGCTGCACAGCTACTGGCGGGCCGGGGCGCCCTACCGGGTCCGCATCGGCCTGAACCTGAAGGGCCTGTCCTACGACTACGTCCCGGTGAACCTGCTGGCCGGCGACCAGCACGGGCAGGCCTACAAGGCGCTCAACCCCCAGGGCCTGACGCCGGCCCTCGTCGTGGACGAGGCCCTGGTGCTGACCCAGAGCCTGGCCATCCTCGAATGGCTGGAGGAGACCCATCCCGAGCCGCCGCTGCTGCCCAGGGCGGCCGCCGACCGCGCCGTGGTGCGCGCCATGGCCGGGATCGTGGCCTGCGACATCCATCCGCTGAACAACCAGCGCGTCCTGAAGGCCCTAGCGGGCCTGGGCGTGGACGAGGCGGGCCGCAACGCCTGGGCCGGCCGCTGGATCGCCGCCGGCTTCGACGCGCTGGAGCCGATGATCGCCCGCCACGGGCGCGGCTTCGCCTTCGGCGAGACGCCGACCCTGGCCGACTGCTGCCTCATCCCGCAGGTCTATTCCGCCGGCCGCTTCGACGTGGACATAGAGCCTTGGCCCGCGATCCGCGCTGTGGCCGAGGCGGCCGCCGTTCACCCGGCCTTCGCCGCCGCCCGACCCGAACGCCAACCGGACGCCGCCTGATGCTCGACGAACTCAAGGAAAACAACCGCAACTGGGCCCAGGGGAAGGTCGCCGTCGACCCCGGCTTCTTCAAGCGCCTCGAGGGCCAGCAGGCGCCCGAGTACCTGTGGATCGGCTGCGCCGACAGCCGGGTGCCGGCCAACGAGATCGTCGGCCTCGACCCGGGCGAGCTGTTCGTCCACCGCAACGTGGCCAACCTGGCCCCGCCGCAGGACGCCAACTACCTCAGCGTGCTCCAGTTCGCCGTCGACGTGCTGAAGGTGAAGCACATCATGGTGGTCGGCCACTACGGCTGCGGCGGCGTCGCCGCGGCGGTGGACGGCCAGCGCCGCGGCCTGGTCGACCACTGGCTGCACCCGATCCGCGAGGTCCACCGCGAGCACCGCTGCGAGCTCGAGGCGATCGGCGACGACCGCGCCCGCTGGGACCGGCTGGTCGAGCTGAACGTGATCCGCCAGGTGCGCAACGTGGCCTCGGACGTCTTCGTGCGCGAGGCCTGGAAGCGCGGACAGCCGCTGTGCGTCCACGGCTGGGTCTATTCGCTGTCCAACGGACTTGTGAACGACCTGAACGTCACGGTGTCGGGCCCCGAGGAGGCCGAGCGCCTGGCCTGAGCTCCGCCGCGCGCTTGACGGGCGGGGCGGGGGCGGCTTGTGTCGCCCCCAACGGCGGGAACGCCGATGAAAACGCTCAGGAACCGTCCATGAAATCCATGCTTATGGCCGCCGCCGCGGCGGCCGTGCTCGTGGCCGCCGGACCTTCGGCCGCCCAGACGGCGAAGCCGACGGCGGCCGAGGCCAAGGCCTTCGTCGAGAACGCCGAGGCCCAGATCGAGAAGGCCAACGCCTTCGCCGCCCGCGCCGCCTGGGTGCGGGCCAACTTCATCACCGAAGACACCCAGTGGCTCGAGGCCAAGGCGTCGGCCGAGCAGAACGAACTGGCGACCCGCTTCGCCATGGAGGCCGCCCGCTTCGACGGCGTGCCGGTGGACGCGGTCACCGCCCGCAAGCTGAAGCTGCTGAAGCTCTATCTGGTCTCGCCGGCCCCCAACCGCCCTGGCGCGGCCGAGGAGCTGGCGAACCTGCTGACCAAGCTCGATTCCACCTATTCGACCGGCAAGTTCGAGTTCAAGGGCAAGCAGATCACCCTGAACGACGCCGAGGACGTGCTGCGCTCCAGCCGCGATCCGGCCGAGCTGAAGGCGGTCTGGGAGGGCTGGCGCACCGTCTCGCCGCAGATGCGCGCCGACTACGCCACCTTCGCGGGGCTCTCCAACGAGGGCGCCAAGAGCCTGGGCTTCAAGGACACCGGCGCGCTGTGGCGGTCCAACTACGACATGGATCCCGACGCCTTCGCCGCCGAGACCGACCGGCTGTGGAAGCAGGTGGAGCCGTTCTACCGCAACCTGCACTGCTACGTGCGGGCCCGGCTCAACGACCAGTACGGCGACGCCGTCCAGCCGCGCACCGGCCCGATCCGCGCCGACCTCCTGGGCAACATGTGGGCCCAGCAGTGGGGCAACATCTACGACATCGTCCAGCCGAAGGGCGTGACCTCCAGCTACGACCTCAACAAGCTGCTGGTCGAGAAGGGCTACGACCCGGTCAAGATGGTGAAGACCGGCGAGAACTTCTATTCCTCGCTCGGCTTCGCGCCGCTGCCGGAGACGTTCTGGAACCGCTCGCTGATCACCCGTCCGCGCGACCGAGAGGTCGTCTGCCACGCCTCGGCCTGGAACCTCGACGACAAGGACGACATCCGCATCAAGATGTGCACCAAGGTGAACGCGGAGGACTTCTCCACCGTCCACCACGAGCTCGGCCACAACTACTACCAGCGGGCCTACAAGGATCAGCCGGTGCTGTTCCGGAACGGGGCCAACGACGGCTTCCACGAGGCCATCGGCGACTTCGCGGCCCTGTCGGCCTCGACGCCGACCTACCTCAACCAGATCGGCCTGCTGGAGAAGGTCCCCGGCGCGGACGAGGACATCCCGTTCCTGCTCAAGATGGCGCTCGACAAGATCGCCTTCCTGCCCTTCGGCCTGCTGGTCGACCGCTGGCGCTGGCAGGTGTTCTCGGGCGAGACCACGCCCGAGGAGTACAACGCTGACTGGTGGAAGCTGCGCCTGCAGTACCAGGGCCTGATGCCGCCGGCGCAGCGGCCGGCCGACGCCTTCGATCCCGGCGCCAAGTACCACGTGCCCGGCAACACGCCGTACACCCGCTACTTCCTGGCCCACATCTACCAGTTCCAGTTCCACCGCGCCGCCTGCCAGCAGGCCGGCTGGAAGGGCCCGCTGCACCGCTGCTCCGTCTACGGACAGAAGGAGATGGGCGAGCGGTTCAACCGGATGATGGAGCTGGGCCAGTCGCAGCCGTGGCCGCAGACGCTGAAGGTCTTCACCGGCGAGACCCGCACCGACGCGAGCGCCGTGGCCGACTACTTCAAGCCGCTGAACACCTGGCTCGTCCAGCAGAACAAGGGCGAGCGCTGCGGGTGGTAGTTTCGTAATCCTTCTCCCCTTGCGGGAGAAGGTGTCGGCCGCAGGCTGACGGATGAGGGGTCGCACCGCGGGTGCGGCCCCTTCGTCATTTGTCGGAGGCCCGGGAAACCCCTCATCCGACCGGCTCCGCTGGCCGCCTTCTCCCGCAAGGGGAGAAGGAACAGCTACGCCAGCTTGATCTCGCGCAGGCGTTCCTGGAGGTAGTCGTCGGCCGTGATCGGCTCGGGGTAGCGGTCCGGGTGGGCGGCGTCGACGCAGCCGGGCAGGGTGCGGATCAGGTAGTCCGAGTTGAAGTGCAGGAAGAACGGCGTCGAGTAGCGCGGAAAGCCGCGGCGCTCGGGCGCCGGGTTGACCACCCGATGGGTCGTGGACGGCAGGCGGTGGTTGGTCAGCCGCTGCAGCATGTCGCCGATGTTGATGACGAGGGCGCCCGGCGGCGGGTTGATCGGGATCCAGCGGCCGTCGTGGTCCTTCACCTCCAGCCCCGCCTCCTCGGCGCCCAGCAGCAGGGTGATGACGTTGATGTCCTCGTGGGCGCCGGCGCGGATGTGCGGCCCGTCCTTGGGCACCGGCGGATAGTGCAGGAGCCGCAGGATCGAGTTGCCGAAGTCCACCGTCGGCTCGAAGAACCGCCGCTCGAGGCCGACGTAGGTCGCGATCGCCTCCAGCACCTTCAGCCCCATCGCGTCGAGCGCGCCGTACAGCCAGCCCACGCGCTGGCGGAACTGCGGCAGCTCGGCGTCGGGCCAGACGTTGTCGGGCATGTGGCTGCGGAACCGGTGGCCGGGGGGCAGGTCGCGGCCGACGTGCCAGAACTCCTTCAGGTCGTAGTGCTGGTGGCCCTTGGCGGTCTCGACGCCGAAGGGGGTGTAGCCGCGCTGGCCGGCGACCGGCAGCTTGTACTTCAGCTTGGTCTCCTCCGGCAGGGCGAAGAAGGCCTTGGTCTCGCCGATCGCGGCGTCGACCTTCTCCTGCGGCAGGCCGTGGTCGCAGATCACCGCGAAGCCCCAGCGCCGGAAGCTGTCGCCCAGCTTGCGGGTGAAGGCCTCGAAATCCTGGTCGAACAGGGCGTAGGAGACGGGCTCGATGGTCTCGGGCAGGGCGGCGGCTTGGCTCATGGCCCTCCTCTACACCCGGCCGCCGCGCGCCTCCAGCGGGCGCGGCGATCGGCCCTTCGCCCGCTCGCGTGTTGCCTCCCGGGGGCGTTAGCCGCCACATAGCGCGGCGGGGAGCAGGAGCGGCGATGGCGGACGCGGCGGCGGGCATGGACCTGGGGCACGGGGTGGCCCTGCTGGCGGCCGCGGTGGTCGCCGTCCCGATCTTCCGCAAGCTCGGCCTGGGCTCGGTCCTGGGCTACCTCGCCGCGGGCCTGGCCATCGGGCCGTTCGGCCTGCGGCTCTTCGCCGATCCCGAGGCGATCCTGCACTTCGCCGAGCTCGGCGTGGTGCTGTTCCTGTTCCTGATCGGGCTGGAGATGCGGCCGGCGCGGCTCTGGAGCCTGCGCAAGGAGATCTTCGGCCTGGGCGCGACCCAGGTGCTGGCCTGCTGCGCTCTGCTGTCGGGGATCGCGCTGCTGGCGGGCCTGCCGTGGCAGGCGGCGGTGATCGGCGCCAGCGGCTTCGTGCTGTCGTCCACCGCGGTGATCATGAAGATGCTGGACGAGCAGGGCGAGACCGCCACCGAGGCGGGTCAGCGGGCGATCTCGATCCTGCTGCTGGAGGACATCGCCGTCGTCCCGCTGCTGGCCCTGGTGGCCGTCCTGGCCGCCGCGTCCGGCTACGCCGACGCCGACGCCCGGCCCGCCTGGCAGGCCCTCGCCGTCGCCGCCGGCTGCATCGCCGTTGTGGTGGCCTCCGGCAAGTGGCTGCTCAACCCGTTCTTCCGGGTGCTGGCCCGCTCGGGCGCGCGGGAGATCATGACCGCCGCCGCCCTGCTGGTGGTGCTGGGGACGGCGCTGTTCATGCAGTGGGGCGGCCTCTCCATGGCGATGGGCGCCTTCCTGGCCGGCGTCCTGCTGTCGGAGAGCGTCTTCCGCCATCAGCTGGAGGCCGACATCGAGCCGTTCCGCGGCATCCTGCTGGGCCTGTTCTTCCTCAGCGTCGGCATGTCGCTGGACGTCGCGGTGGTGGTCGCCGAGTGGGGCCTGGTGGTCGCGGGCCTGGCCGCCTTCATGGTCGCCAAGGCCGCCGGCATCTATCTCGTGGCCCGCCTGTTCCGCGCCCCGCCGCGCGAGGCGGTCCAGCGCGCGGCCCTGTTCGCCCAAGGGGGCGAGTTCGCCTTCGTCCTCTACGGCGCGGCGACGGCCGCGGGGGTGATGGCGCCTCGGGTCGGCGCCCTGATGAGCGCCGTCGTCATCCTCTCGATGGCGGTGACCCCGCTGGTGGTGATCCTGCTGAACCGGCTCATGCCCCCGCCGAAGGTCTCCATGGACGGGGTGGAGGCGCCCGACGGCCTGGAGGGCCGCGTCCTGCTGATCGGTTTCGGCCGCTTCGCCCAGGTGGTCAGCCAGCCGCTGCTGGCCAAGGGCTTCGAAATCTCGCTGATCGAATCCGACGTGGAGATGATCCGCGCGGCCGGATCGTTCGGCTTCAAGGTCTACTACGGCGACGGCACCCGCCTGGACGTGCTGCGCGCCTCGGGCGCGGAGCGGGCCGAGGCGATCCTGGTGTGCGTCGACAAGCCCGACGCGGCCGATCGGATCGTCGAGCTGGTCAAGGCCGAGTTCCCGCTCGCCAAGGTGTACGCCCGCGCCTACGACCGCGGCCACTCCATGCGGCTGGTCCAGGCCGGCGTCGACTTCCAGATCCGCGAGACCTTCGAGTCCGCCATCAAGATGGGCCGCCACGTCCTGCACGGCCTGGGCGTGGACGAGGCCGAGGCGGCCGAGATCATCCAGGACGTGCGCGAGCGCGACAACGAGCGCTTCCAGCTCCAGCTCACCGGCGGGCTCGCCGCCGGCCGCTACCTGATGCGCGGCAACATGCCGACCCCGACGCCCGAGCCGTTCTCGGTCCCCCGCCGCGGCGGCGAGGCGCTCAACCCCGAAGCGGCCGAGGCGCTGGCCCAGCGCAAGGCGGGCCGCGTTCCGCACAAGGCGAAGTAGGATCCCTCGGCGAGGCGGCTGCGTCCCAGGCTCCGAGCGGGGCCTTTGTTCATCGATCGATGAATTTTTTGGTCGACCCCGGTTCTCAACCGGACGTTTGCGTCGTATTGCGGCGTCATGGCTGACAAGGTTCGCAAGGACGCGGTCGAGGCGCTGGCTGGCCTGCTCTTCGACGGCATGACCATCATGGCGGGGGGCTTCGGCCTCTGCGGCATCCCGGAAAACCTGATCGCGGCGATCCGCGCGGCGGGGACGAAGGACCTGACCGTCATCTCCAACAACTGCGGCGTGGACGACTTCGGCCTCGGCGTGCTGCTGGCCGGCGGCCAGATCCGCAAGATGGTCAGCTCCTACGTCGGCGAGAACAAGCTGTTCGCCGAGCTGTACCTGTCGGGCAAGCTGGAGCTGGAGTTCAACCCGCAGGGCACCCTGGCCGAGCGCATCCGCGCGGGCGGGGCCGGCATCCCGGCCTTCTACACGAAGACCGGGGTCGGCACGCTGGTGGCCGAGGGCAAGGAGGTCCGCGAGTTCGACGGCGAGCTCTACGTGATGGAGCGGGGCCTCACCGCCGACCTCGCCATCGTCAAGGCCTGGAAGGGCGACCACGAGGGCAACCTCGTGTTCCGCAAGACCGCCCGGAACTTCAATCCGATGATGGCCACCGCCGGCAAGGTGACGGTCGCCGAGGTCGAGCACCTGGTCGAGACCGGGACGCTGGACAAGGACCACATCCACACCCCCGGCATCTACGTCGACCGGATCCTTCAGGGGACGTTCGAGAAGCGCATCGAACAGCTCACCGTCCGCAAGCGCGAGGAGGCGTAAGGCCATGGCCTGGACCCGTGACCAGATCGCCGCCCGCGCCGCCCAGGAACTGCGCGACGGCTTCTACGTGAACCTCGGCATCGGAATCCCGACGCTGACCGCCAACTACATCCCCGATGGCATGCAGGTGACCCTGCAGTCCGAGAACGGCATGCTGGGTATGGGCCCCTTCCCCTACGAGGGCGAGGCCGATCCCGACCTGATCAACGCCGGCAAGCAGACGATCACCGAGCTGCCGATGAGCAGCTACTTCAGCTCTGCCGACAGCTTCGCCATGATCCGCGGCGGCCACATCGACCTGTCCATCCTGGGCGCGATGCAGGTGGCCGCCAACGGCGACCTCGCCAACTGGATGGTCCCCGGCAAGATGGTGAAGGGCATGGGCGGCGCCATGGACCTGGTGGCCGGCGTCAAGCGCGTGGTCGTCGTCATGGAGCACGTCGAGAAGTCCGGCGCGCCCAAGCTGGTGAAGGCCTGCTCGCTGCCGCTGACCGGCGCCGGCGTGGTGGACCTCGTCATCACGGACCTGGCCGTATTCGACGTCGCCCGGGGCCGGAAGCCGCTCACCCTGCTGGAGCTCGCCCCCGGCGTCACGCTCGACGAGGTGAAGGCCAAGACCGAGGCCCCGTTCGAGGTCGCCGAGACGGTCGCCGCGTAGGGGGCTCAGGCGGCCGGCTGCATCCGCCAGGCGGCGGGGCGCGTACCTCACGTGACCCCTGCCTCCGGGAGTGGCATCCTGCCGACCATGAGACCCCGCATCCTCCTCCTCGCCGGAGCCGCGGCGTTCATCGCCGCCGCCCCGGCCGGCGCGGCCACCAAGACCGCGGTCTTCGCCGGCGGCTGCTTCTGGTCGGTCGAGAAGTTCTTCGAGGCCAAACCCGGCGTCGTCTCGGCCGTCTCGGGCTATTCGGGCGGGACCCTGCGCCAGCCCACCTACCGCAACCACCCCGGCCACCTGGAGGCCGTGCGGGTCACCTACGATCCGGCCAAGGTCTCCTACGCCCAGCTGGTGGACCACTTCTTCCACAACATCGACCCGACCGATCCCAAGGGCCAGATCTGCGACAAGGGGCCGAGCTACCGGACGGCAGTGTTCGTCGCCACGCCCGAGGAGCGCCGCATCGCCCAGCAGGCGAAGGCGGGGGTGGCGAAGGAGCTGCGGGCCAAGGTCGCCACCGAGATCCGCGCCGCCGCGCCATTCTGGCCCGCCGAGGCCTACCACCAGGACTACGCGAAGAAGAACCCGGCCGCCTACGAGCGCTACCGCGTGGGCTGCGGCCGCGACCGGTGGCTGGGGGTCGTCTGGGGGCGGTGAGCCCGCCTCACATCGCCGGCAGGCCGGTCGCCGGATCGCGCGGGCGGGGGGCGTAGTCCTCGGCGACGAACATCTCGATCCGCCGCTTGCGCTTGCGGTCCAGCCAGACGCTGGCGATCTCCAGGCCCGAGGCCTGCCGGAAGTCGGCCTCCATCTGCGGCCGGTAGACGCCCTCCAGCGCGACGGCCAGCACGCGCCGGCCCTCGGCCGCCGTCAGCGGGGCGCTGGTCTCGGCTTGATTCTGCGGCGTCTCCATCAGCAGCCAGCTGCGCAGCGGCGGGGCGCCCGCCGCGAGCGCGTCGCGGCCGTAGTAGGAGAGGGCGTAGAACAGGAACCGGTCGTTGACGGCGATTGCCGAGAGCCCCGGCTCCAGCGCCGCCCGCCGCAGGATGACGTCGGTGGTCTCGCCCCAGCCCTTGGCCCGCTTGAAGGCGTTGGCCATCCCCGCCCGCTCGGCCAGGGGCGGCGAGATGACGAAGGCGAAGAACGCCGCCGCGACCGCCGCCTGCAGGGACAGCGCGCCGATCAGCCAGCTCCTGGCGCGCCAGCGCATCAGCCAGGCGGCCACCAGCACCGAGCCGGCGAGATAGCCCGCCCCGGACCAGTTGGCGTTGGCCCGGCTGATGAACGACTGGCCGGTGACGATCAGCAGCGGCGGCAGGGTGAAGCACAGCAGCAGAAGGTCCTGCCGCGACAGCCGCCGGCGCAGCGCCGCCAGCGCGAGGCCCACCAGCAGGACGCCCATGGGGATCGGCCCGAACACCCCGAACTGGGAGGCGAGGAATTCCCCGAGCTCGCCGAAGTTGAACAGCTTGCGCCCGCCCCAGGCGGCGTTGGCGGCCGTGTGCTGGAAGGTGGCGAACCCGTGCGCGGCGTTCCAGGCGAGGTTGGGGGCCAGCATCAGGGCGAAGGCCCCGGCGGCGGCGGCGGCCCGGGGCAGGCTCCAGGCGGCCCGCGCCTGCCGCGACAGCGCCAGGTGCAGCGCAAGGCCGACGACGAAGTAGACGGCCGCGTACTTGCTGAGGAAGGCCAGCCCCAGCGCCGCGCCGAGGCCCGCGGCGACGCGCACGCCGGCCCGGCCTTCCGCCGTCTGCAGGGCGGCGTAGGCCAGGATCGTCAGGGCAAGGAAGAACAGCAGCGGCGCGTCGGTGGCGGCGACCAGCGAGGAGAGCTGCACGCCCGGCATCAGGCCGTACAGCGCCGCCGCCGCCAGGGCCGTGCGCGAATCGTACAGCCGCCGGCCGATGGCGAAGACCGTCAGCATGGCGCCGGCCTGGAACAGGCCTGCCGAGAGCCGCACCCACGGCTCGGCGTTCCCGCCGATCGCGGTGGTGGCCCAGATCGCCCAGGCGACCATCGGCGGCTTGGAGTAGTAGCCGAAGTCGAGCGTGCGCGACCAAAGCCAGTACTGGGCCTCGTCCGGGTAGAGCTCGAGGGGGCTGGCGAACAGGACCACCAGGCGCACGAGCGTCAGTCCCGCGGTGAGCAGGATCGCCGCCCGCCAGTCGTCGGGCGCTCGCAGGCGCGCGGTGTCTGTCATGCCAGGTCCTTCGAAGGGACGCGGACGGTAACCCTGTGGCGTGTGCTGTAAAGCACACTGGCGCCGCCTTTCGACGCATCCGGACGGAGTCCGGCGAACCGTAACAAAAGCGTCACCCACTCCTCCAAATTTGGCGTTATAGGGGCGCCCAAGACTCGCGGCCTCCGGAGGGGCGAAGGCCCGCGGCAGTCGATCGAGAGGGGATTTCGATGAAAATGCATCTGAGCCGCGCGCTCTGCGCGACGACGGCGCTTGCGACCGGCCTGCTGATGGCGGGCTCGGCCATGGCGCAATCCACCGGCACCGCGGTGGTCGAGGAACTGATCGTGACGGGCTCGATGGGCCCGCGCAATATGGACGGCGTGATCGTGGCCGAAAGCGAGCCCAAGTCTCGCGCCTCGATCACCCAGGAGTTCATCAGCCGGATGGCCCCGGGCCAGACGATCCTGGACACCATCAACCTGCTGCCGGCCGTCAACTTCACCAACAACGACGCCTTCGGCTCGGCCGGCGGCGACGTCGTGCTGCGCGGCTTCGACTCGCAGCGCATCGCCCTGCTGCAGGACGGCGTGCCGCTGAACGATTCCGGCAACTACGCCATCTACCCGAACCAGCAGCTCGACTCGGACCTGATCGAGCGCGTGACGGTCAACCTCGGCACCACCGACGTCGACAGCCCGACCGCGGCGGCCGCGGGCGGCACCATCAACTACATCACCCGGCGCGCCGACGACGAGTTCGGCGTCCGCACCGAGGTCGGCCTGGGGTCGGTGAACTTCCAGCGCTACTACGCCACGGTCGAGACCGGCCGGGTCGGCCCCTGGGGCACCAAGGCCTGGATCAGCGGCCTCTACACCAAGAACGACATCTTCCGGCCGCATGACGCGACCCAGGATCCGGAAGGCAAGATCGAGAAGAAGCAGTTCAACTTCCGCATCGACCAGGATCTCGGCGAAGACAGCTTCGTCAGCCTGATCGGTCACTGGAACCAGAACCGCAACAGCTTCATCAACCGCATCAGCCTGGCCAACTACCGCGCCCGCGTCGCGCCGGTGAACGGCTTCCAGGCCGCCAACGAGAACATCAACCCGTCGAACACCGGCAACCTGCGGGCCCTGTCGAGCTTCAAGCTCAACGAGACCCTGACGCTGACCGTCGACCCGTCGTTCCAGTACGTGCTGGCCAACGGCGGCGGCGCCGGCAACTGGGCCGAGACCGACCTGCAGCTGCGCGGCAACTCGGGCGCGGCCGGCGTCGACCTGAACGGCGACGGCGACCTGAACGACACCGTCCGCCTCTATCGTCCGAACACGACGAACACCCGCCGCTACGGCGTCACCTCGTCGCTGATCTGGAAGTTCGCCGACAACCAGAACGTCCGCCTCGCCTACACCTACGACAAGGCCAACCACCGCCAGACCGGCGACGTGGGCTACATCGTGGACGGCAAGCCGGAAGACGTGTTCGGCGGCAAGGACGGCCGCGGCCGTCCGGTCCTGCTGCCCGACGGCACCAACCTGCGCCGCCGCGACCGCGCCTCGGTGGCCTACCTGAACCAGATCGCCGTCGAGTACCGCGGCCGCTTCCTCGAAGACCGGCTGCTGTTCAACGCCGGCCTGCGCGCGCCGTTCTTCAAGCGCGACCTGAACAACTTCTGCTACCAGAACAACACGTTCAACGCCTACTGCACGACCCAGGTCCCGACCATCGTGCCCGGCACCGACGACGGCACGGGCCGTCCGCTGGTCCGCTTCCCGGCCAGCGCGCTGAACTCGAACGCGAACAACCTCTACGGCCAGCCGCGCGAGTTCACCCGCAAGTACGACGACGTGCTGCCGAACGTGGGCGTCAGCTACGACCTGACCGACGACCTGACGATCTACGCCAGCTACGCCGAGACCCTCTCGGCGCCGCGCACCGACGACCTGTACGACCGGATCTCGGTCGATCCGGGCCCGGAAAGCGCCAAGGCCTATGACGCCGGCTTCCGCTTCAACCGCGGCGGCCTGATGGCTCAGGGCGCGGTCTGGTTCAACTCGTTCACGAACCGGATCGAGCGCGTGTTCGACGAAGCCTCGGGCATCGCGTTCTCGACCAACGTGGGCGACGTCGAGCTGTTCGGCGTCGACTTCCAGGCCGGCTACGACATCAGCGAGAAGCTGAACGTCTACGGCGCGGCCTCGTACATCGAATCCGAGATCCAGGACGACATCGTGGACGGCTCGACCGTCCTACCGACCGAGGGCCGCTCGCTCTACGAGACCCCGACCTGGCAAGGCGTCTTCCGGGTCAACTACTACCCGACCGAGGACCTCTCCTTCGGCTGGCAGACCAAGTACACCGGCGCGCGCTGGTCGAACCTGGTCAACACCGAGAAGTTCCCCGACTACGTCCTCACCGACGTGGACGTGCGCTTCAAGCTGGACCGCTTCGGCATGGAGAACACCTACCTCCAGGCCAACGTGCGGAACCTGTTCGACGAGCGCTACCTCGGCGACATGACCTCGAACCTGACCGGCACGGGCCTCGGCCAGCCGGGCTACCGCCGGACCTTCATCCTGACCCTGCACGCCGAGTTCTAAGGCGCGCTCGGGTCCGGACGGACCGATGCGAGGGGCGGCCGCGGCGACGCGGCCGCCCCTTTCTCTTTGTCGCGGGATGCTTGACGGGGGGGTCCCGGGGGGCCATGTGCGCGCGGCTTTTCGAAAAGGGGGCCTTCACGTTGAGCTTCACCGTTCCCGCCGAGTGGGCGCCGCACAAGGCCATGTGGCTGGGCTTCCCGAGCCACGCCGACCTGTGGGAGGCCGACCTCGATGAGGCCCAGGCCGAGGTGGCCGCCCTGGCCCGCGCCCTGGCGGGGCCCGGGGGCGAGCGCGTGCGGCTGATGACCGGCCACCCAGACGGCGAGGCGGCCGCCCGCCGCCTGCTGGGCGACGTCCCGAACGTCGAGATCACGGCCGGCCGCTTCGGCGACATCTGGCTGCGCGACACCGGCCCGATCTTCGGGGGCGGAAAGGCGCATGGCTTCCGCTTCAACGGCTGGGGCGGCAAGTACGACCTGCCGCACGACGACGAGGTGGCGGCCCAGATCGCGCAGGCTTCGGGCGTCCCGCTCGTCGCCCACGACTTCATCCTGGAGGGCGGCGCCGTCGACCACGACGGCTTCGGCACGGTGCTGACCACCGGCCAGTGCCTGCTCAACCCCAACCGCAACCCCGGCTGGACCGAAGCCGCGGCCGAGGCGGCCCTGGCCAAGGCCCTGGGCGCGAAGAAGGTGCTCTGGCTGGGCGAGGGCCTGCAGAACGACCACACCGACGGCCACGTCGACAACCTGGCCCGCTTCGTGGCGCCCGGCGTCGTCGCCGTGCCGGTGGCCTGGGGCCGGGGCGATCCGAACGCCGAGGCCTACGACGACGCCGCGCGGCGGCTGGCGGGGGCCACCGACGCCCGCGGCGAGCCCATCGTGGTCGTCCGGGTCCCCTCGCCCGGCTGGGTCGAGGGCGAGCCCGGCGAGGGGCCGATCCCGGCCAGCCACATGAATTTCCTCATCGCCAACCAGGCGGTGATCGTGCCGATCTACGAAGCCCGGCCGGGCGAGCTCGCCGTCCAGGCGCTGGAGCAGCTGTTCCCCGGCCGCGCGATCGTCGGCCTTCCGTCGCTCGCCATTCTGACCGGCGGCGGGTCCTTCCACTGCATCACCCAGCAGGAGCCCGCCCTCTGATGACGCGCAAGCTCTCCGTCGCCGCCATCCAGACCTCGTACGGCCAGGACATGGCGGCCAACATCGCCAAGACCGAAGGCTTCATCCGCCAGGCCGCGGCCGACGGCGCCCAGGTGATCCTCCCCTCCGAGCTGTTCCAGGGGCCCTACTTCTGCGTGGCCCAGGAGGAGCGCTGGTTCGCCACCGCCTGTCCCTGGCGCGAGCATCCGTGCGTCACCGCGCTGGCGCCGCTGGCCAAGGAGCTGGGCGTCGTGCTGCCGATCTCGATCTTCGAGCGCGAGGGGCCGCACTACTTCAACAGCCTGGTGATGGTGGACGCCGACGGCTCGCTGATGGGCGTCTATCGCAAGAGCCACATCCCCGACGGACCGGGCTACATGGAGAAGTACTACTTCCGGCCCGGCGACACCGGCTTCAAGGTCTGGGAGACGAAGTTCGGGCGCATCGGCGTCGGCATCTGCTGGGACCAGTGGTACCCCGAGGCCGCCCGCGCCATGACCCTGATGGGCGCCGAGGTCTTGCTCTATCCCACCGCCATCGGCTCCGAGCCGCACGACGCCACCCTGGACACCGCCGCCCCCTGGCGCCGGGCGATGCAGGGCCACGCGGTCTCGAACGTGATCCCGGTGGTGGGCGCCAACCGCACGGGCTTCGAGCCGTGGGACGGCTATCCGAACGGCGGCCAGCAGTTCTACGGCTCCAGCTTCATCGCCGACCACCGGGGCGACCTCGTCGCCGCCTTCGGGCGCGAGGACGAGGGGGTGCTGAAGGCCGAGTTCGACCTCGACTTCCTGGCGACCCACCGCGCCGCCTGGGGCTTCTTCCGCGACCGCCGCACCGACCTCTATGGGTCGCTGGTGAACGGCCGGCCCGCGTAAGTCGTCTCCTCTCCCCTCCGACTACGCCTCGGGGGAGAGGAGAGGGGGATCAGCAGCCCGTCGCGGCGGGCGCGCCGGCCAGTTCCTGCTTGGCCTCCGCCAGGTCGGCCATGAACGCCGCATCGGCGTGCAGCCGCGCGACCATGCCGGCGGCCAGGGTGCGGCCCGCCTCGACGTCCGAGGGGTAGTGCACGCCGCAGACCACCCGGCTCTCGCCCGCCTCTTGGCCCAGCTGCAGCAGGGCGTCGGCCCGCTCGGGCGCGGCCTCGGTGAGGATCAGCGCCCAGGCCCAGGCGACCATCGAATGGCCCGAGGGGTACGAGGCGTTGGTCTCGAGCCAGGGTTCGCGCTTGATGCAGATCGGCTTGTCGTTGCCCAGCGCCGGGCGGCGGCGGGCGAAGTGGTTCTTGGCCGGCGTGCCGATGGTGCGCACGTCCAGCTCGATCTTGTGCAGCAGCTTCCAGGCGACCGGGGTCGCCTTGGGGCTGACGTCCTTGCCCATGGCGCAGGCGAACCGCTTCAGGCCGCCGCCCTGCCACAGGTCGTTGTCCTGCTGGGCGAACTTCCAGCGGGGCGAGCCCTCCAGCGCGCGCGTGGCCTCGTAGTTGGCGCGGTCGGCGGCGTCGTACGGCGATCCGGGCGCCGGCGGTCCGGGCAGGATGTCCTTGCCCGACAGGGCCGAGGCCGACAGGTAGCCGCTGGTCTGTCCCCCCGGCGCGGCGTGGACGAGGGCGGTGGTCTCCGCGGTTGTCTCGGGCGCGGGCGAGGCGACGGGGGCGGCGGCGCAGGCGGCCCACAGGACGGAGGCGCCCGCGACGGCGCCGGCGGTGATCAGCTTACGGAGCAAGGAGGTATCCCTTCGGGGCTAGCGCAGGACGGTCTTGCCGTTCTTGATGACGGTGACGCCGCGCTCCTTAACCCGCGCCTCGAACGAGATCACCTTGCCGTCGCGCCACAGGTCCACCGTGACCACGTCGCCGGGGAACACCGGGGCCGAGAACCGCGCCTCGTGGCTCAGGATCGCCGCGGCGTCCCAGCCGGTGATCTCCTGCAGCACCGCCCGGCAGGTGATACCGTAGGTGCATAGGCCGTGCAGGATCGGCCGGTCGAACCCGGCCATCTTCGCCACGTCGGGGTCGGAGTGCAGCGGATTGCGGTCGCCGTTCAGGCGGTAGAGCAGGGCCTGGTCCGGCCGGGTCGCGAAGTCCGCCGAGACGTCCGGCGCCCGGTCCGGGACCTTGTGCGGCTCGGGGGCGCCCTCGGTCGGGCCGCCGAAGCCGCCGTCGCCGCGGGCGAAGATCGAGCTCGTCAGGGTGGCGACCTTCTCGCCCTTCTGGTCGCTCCAGACGGTCTCGTTCAGGACGACCGCGCCCTTGCCGGCGCCCTTGTCGAACGCGCCGATCACCCGCTGTTCGGCGGTGAAGGTCCCGTAGTCCGGCAGCGGCTTGTGCAGCTCGACCTTCTGCTCGCCGTGGACGACCATCAGGAAGTTGATCTCGCTCTCGCGCCAGCCCTCGCGCGGCGGGGCCTCGTCACGCTTGCGCAACGCCGCGCCCGCCGAGGACAGCACCGTCGCCGCCGTCGGCACGACCTTCAGCTCGCGCTCGTAGACGAACGGCAGCTCGTCCCGGTTCATCGGGTCCGCCCCCAGGCCGATCCCCAGGGCGTAGAGCATCACGTCCTTGTCGCCGTAGGTGAAGGTCCAGACGGTCGGCGGCTGCTCGAGGATGTCGGGATAGTAGATGGGCATGGGCGCTCCCTGCGATGGGGCGGGATTGAAGAGGCTTGGCCGTCCGGGCGCAAGCGGCGCGCCGTGATTTGCCGCTGTTCTTCGGATCGGCTAGAAGCGGCCCCTTCGCGCGAGGCGGGCCGGGAGGGCGCGTCGGCGCTCCAGAGATTCGAAGGTTTTCGATGTCCGAAACGACCCAAGTGCCCGCGGGCGGCGAGCTGACCGGCAGCGTCCTCTTCTACAACAAGCCCGAACCGCTGGCGCGCGAGCTGCACGGCAAGCTGGGCGTCAAGCGCATGGACGGCCCGTTCAAGTTCGCCAGGACCGGCCACGCCATCCCGCTGACCGTGGGCGAGTTCCCGCTGGCCGCCGTCAGCGGCCCGATCATCTTCGTCGGCGACGAGAAGCTGCCGATCGCGGTGATGGGCCTGAACGCCAACGAGAACATGTTCGTGCAGGACAACGGCCTGTTCGAGCCCGGCGTCTACATCCCGGCCTATGTGCGCCGCTATCCGTTCGTGTTCGCCAACGACACCCAGAACAACCAGATGGTGCTGTGCGTCGACCGCGCGGCCGAGTTCGTGGTGGAAGGCGGCGACATGCCGTTCTTCGACGAGAAGGGCGAGCCCTCGGACTACACCAAGCAGTGCATCGAGTTCTGCAACAACTTCGAGGTCGAGCGTCAGCGGACCATGAGCTTCGTCCAGCTGCTCAAGGACCTCGACCTGTTCGAGACCAAGACCGCCCAGTTCACCCCCACCAACCCCGACGGCACGCCGGGCCAGCCGCAGAAGATCGCCGAGTACTTCGGCGTTTCCGAGGACAAGCTCGCCAAGCTGCCGTCCGAGAAGCTGGTCGAGCTGCGCGACAACGGCGCCCTTGGCCAGATCTACGCCCACCTGCTGTCGCTGGTCGGCTGGGACCGCCTGGTGGCCATCGCCATGGCCCGCCAGGCCCAGCGCCCGGTGGCGGCGAACGGCTGATCCCGATCCTCCCCTCCGGGGGAGGGGGACCACGAAGGGGTGGAGGGGGCTTCCGCTACGGCGCGCCCCCTCAGTTCCTTCGGGACAGCTCCCCCAGAGGGGGAGCACTCTCGCGCTTCACCGCGTGAACACGCTCCTGGTCAGGCACGAGAAGACCAGCCGGCCCGCCTCGTCCAGCAGGTCGTGCTGGGCGATGACGACGCCCTTGTCGTCGCCGACCGCGTCCTTGGCCATGATCGTCATCCGCCCGCGCAGCAGCTCGCCCGCCGGCGGGTTGCGCATCCAGCGCAGGGCGTCGACCCCCAGGCGCTTGGTCTGCGGCCAGTCGGTGTGCGCCACCGCGTCCAGCTTGGCCCAGATGGCGTAGACCATGGCGTCGGGCGCGCCCCGCTCCACCGTCCAGCCCGGCGTGAACGCCCGGCAGAACGCCTCCAGCGCCCCCGGATCCACCGCGCACGCGCCCAGGGACACCACCTGGCCGATCCGGATGTCGTCGAACGGTGCGGGCACCCTCTGGTCCTCTTCGCATGGCGGGATTCGCCGAATGATGGCCGTGCGCCGCGGGCGGAGTCGAGGCCCCGCTTTGCGGCCGTGACATCCGTGGGCCATAAAGTCGCGTACATTGGTAATATCGGGTTCCTCGAAGGGGTGACGATGCGGTTCCTCGCGGGCGTGGTGTTCGCCCTGGTCTCCATGGGGGTCTTCGCCGGCGCCGCCTTTGCGCAGCCGGTCAACACCGGCCATCTCGTCGCCGAGTTGGCGCCCCGGGCGCAGGGGATCGCCCCCGGCCAGACGCTGCACGTGGCCCTCGTCCAGAAGATCCAGGACGGCTGGCACACCTACTGGCGCAACCCGGGCGATTCCGGCGAGCCGACCCGCATCGAATGGACCCTGCCGCCGGGCTGGAGCGCCGGCGAGTTCGTCTGGCCGACGCCGCACCGCCTGCCGGTCGGCCCGCTGGTCAACTACGGCTACGAGGGGCAGGTGATCCTGCCGGTCCCGGTGACCGCCCCCGCCGACGCGGCGCCCGGCCAGACCGTCACGCTCAAGGGCCGCGCCACCTTCCTGGTGTGCGAGGAGATCTGCATCCCGGAGAGCGCCGACCTGACGCTGTCCCTGCCGGTCGTCGCCGCCCCGGCGCCCGCCCATCCGCAGTGGGACGGGCCCATCCGCAAGGCCCTGGCCGAGGCGCCGAAGCCCGCCGGCCTGACCGCCGCATTCCAGAAGGACGCCGCCGGCGTGAAGCTGGCCATCGTCGGCGCCCCGCTGAAGGGCGCGGATGTCTCGGACGCCTACTTCTTCCCCTTCTCCGGCACGGCGATCGACCACGCCAAGCCGCAGCCGATCGAGCGCGGCGCCGAGGGTCTGACGCTCACCCTGACCCCCGGCGTCGATTTCCAGACCGGGGATCCGCAGGACCTCTCCGGCGTCCTGTCCCTCGGCGAGACGGCCTACGAGGTGACCGCCGCCGCCGGCCCGCTTCCGGCCGCGGCCGCCGGGCTGGGCCCGCCGCCCGCCAGGGTTTCGGGTGGCGGCGCGGGCGCGCTGAACCTCGCCACCGCCGCCCTGTTCGGCCTGCTGGGCGGGCTGATCCTCAACCTGATGCCCTGCGTCTTCCCGGTGCTGGCCATGAAGGCCGCCTCGCTGGCCGGCCACG
>Ga0268287_100128_pt1 | contig 52689 bp, 46 predicted proteins | sample MetcocultureR3M_FD_191348 | JGI IMG/M metagenome (GOLD analysis project Ga0268287, IMG submission 191348) | Soil microbial communities from Anza Borrego Desert, Southern California, United States - Methanotrophic co-culture R3-M | ecosystem: Environmental > Terrestrial > Soil > Desert | place... | reverse complement strand
CTGGCGGCGGCGGTCGGGCTGACCCTGCTGCCGGTGACCACCACGGTGTCGGTGCCGGTGGTCTGGCGGGCGTCGGGCTTCGCCACCGTCTACGCCCCCTTCCCCGCCCGGCTGGAGGAAACGCTGGTCGCCCGCGGCCAGAGCGTGGTGGAGGGCGAGCCGCTGTTCCGCCTGACCGCCCCCGACCTGGAGGGCAAGCTGCGTCAGGCCGAACTGCGCATCGACTGGATGCAGGAACAGATCGCCCGCCTGACCGCCAGCCGCGAGCAGCTCGACCGCGTGCGGGCGATGGAGGAGGATCTGGCCGCCGCCCTGGCCGAGCGGCAGGGGCTTCTCGACAGCCGCGAGCGGCTGGTGGTGCGCTCCCCCCTGTCGGGCACCGTGCGCGACATGGAGGACGCCCTGACCCCCGGCCGCTGGATCGGGCCGAAACTGCCGCTGGCGATGGTGGTGGCGCCCGGCAGCGGCGAACTGGTCGGTTATGTCGGCGAGGGCGATTTCGACCGGCTGAGCCCGGGCGCCGGGGCGGAGTTCCACCCGGACGACCCGTTCGCTCCCCGGCGGGCGGCGCGGGTGCGCGCGGTCGATCCGGTCTCCGTCTCGGTCCTGGACGTGCCGGCGCTCGCCTCGGTCAATGGCGGGCCGGTGGCGGTGGAGGGACAGGCCGGACCGCAGCCGGGCCAGCCGCATGGCAGTGCCGGCCGCAGCGCGCTCTCCCCGGTGGAGGCGGTCTACCGCATCAGCTTGGATGTCGAGCCGGCCGACATCGAACCGGCCGCCACCGGCGCCGTGCAAGAGGGGCCGGAGCGCGTGACCCGCGGCATCGTCCGCGTGGCGGGCGAGGCCCGCAGCATCGCCGAGCGCTTCTGGCGCATCGCCGCGTCGGTGCTGATCCGCGAGACGGGATTCTGACCGGTCAACAGACGGACGGGATCACCCCATCCCGACCGCCAGAAGCCCGTCATTCGCCATGGCGAAGCCGGCCGATTGCGGGCGGACGTAGCCGATCGGGTTGGGGCGCGGCTCGTTGCGGCCATGCTGGATGAAATGGACCAGGGCCTGCTGCTGGTCGCTGCCGAAGGCGCGCTGGAGGTCGGGGTTGGCCATCAGATAGGCGAGCGCGTTGAACCGGGTCGGGCGCCCGTCCGCCTGTCCGGTGGACTGGTAATGGGCGGTGGCGGCCGCGGTGTCGGTGCCGAAGGTTGCTGCCAGGTCCGGGTTGGCGGCCAGATAGCTCAGCGCGTCGAAGCCGGCGGCGTCGCGCCGCGGCGTGTTGCCGTAGAGCACGACATACAGCTTCACCTGCTGCTCGTTGCCCGAGAAGACGCTCAGCAGGTCCGGGTTGGCCAGCAGATGGTCGTGGGCATTGAAGCTGGTGGCGCGGTTCTCCAACCGACCGTAGCGGATGTAATGCTCCTGCGCCCGCACGGGGTCGTTGCCGATGGAGGCGGCAAGGTCGCGGTTCGCCGCCAGATAGGAGAGAGCGTCGAAGCTGGTGCTGCGCCCCTCCCGCCGGCCGCTGGTCAGGTAATGGCCGGCCGCACGGGCCGTGTCGGTGCCGAAAGCGGCGGCAAGGTCGGGGTTGGCCGCCAGATAGCCCAGGCTGTCGAAGGTGGTGCCGCGCCCCTCGATCCGGCCGGAGGTCACGTAATGGCGGGCCGCCGCCGCCGGGTCCAGCCCGAAGGCCGCCGCCAGATCCGGGTTCGATACCAGATAGCCGAAGGCGTCGAAGCGGGTGCTGCGGCCCTCCCGCTGGCCGCTGGACAGGTAATGGCGGGTGGCGGCCGTGGTGTCGGTGCCGAAGACGGCGGCAAGGTCGGGGTTGGCGGCCAGATAGGCCAGCGGATCGAAGTTTCCGGCCGACCGGCCTTCCCGCCGGCCCAGCGCCAGATAATGCCGGCTCGCCGCCGCAGGGTCGGTGCCGAAGGCCGCCGCCAGATCCGGGTTGGCGGCGAGGTAGGAAAGAGGGTCGAAGGACCGGGTCGCCCGCCCCTCCGTCAGGCCGAAGCGCAGGTAATGCTCCTGCGCCGCCGTCGCGTCGGTGCCGAAGGCGGCAGCCAGGTCGGGGTTGGAGGCGAGATAGGCCAGCGGGTCGAAGCCGGCCATCGTCTCGGCCAGCGGGCTCACCCGCAAGGTCACGGTCTGCCCGCTGACCGCACCCTGGCTGTCGGTGACGGTGTAGGCGAAGGAACCCGGCGATGCCGGGGTGCCGATCGGCGCCTGATAGGTCAGGCCGGCCAGATCGGCCGTGCCGAGGGTCATCCCGGCGGTGACGGCCGTGCCGTTGGCCTGCCGGAGCGTGCCGGCGGCCGGCAGCCGGGCCAGCGTCACCGTCATGCCGTCGCCTTCGTCGGGATCGCTCGGCCGGTCGATGCCGAGCGCGATGGCCGGCCCGCCTTCCAGGACAGTCAGGGTCTTGTCGCCCTGAACGGCCGGCGGCCGGTTGGCCGGGCGCGAGGCGATGGTGAAGCCGATCCAGCGGCTCCACGCCACGCCGTTGTAGGCGCGCACCGACAGCACGTCGAGGCTGGTCAGGGTTGAGGCGGCGAAGGTGACGCCGGCGAAGGCCGCCGCGGTCAGCGAAACCACGGCGCCGGTCTCCTGGGCCGTCCCGCCGACCATGATGGCGCCGGCGCCGCTGGTGTTGTCGACCAGTTCATACTGGGTCACGAGGCCGCCGGCCGGATCGGTCGCCGTGATCAGGCTGGCAAGGGTGACCGAGGAGCCGATGGAAACCCGGCCGGTCCGGGCGGTGACCGCCGGAGGCATCAGGCTGATGCGGGTGTCGGCGAACAGGGCGTATTCGACGTCGGTCAGTGTGTCGGTGCCCTCACTGCCGCCGGAGATGGTTGCGCCGTCGGCGGTGACGGTGACGGTGTAGGAGGAGCGGCTGCCGTTGTAGACCGCGGTGTCGGTGCCGCCGCCGCCCTGCAGCGTGTCGTCGCCCGTCCCGCCGGTCAGCGTGTCGGAGCCCTCGCCGCCGGTCAGCAGGTTGTTGGCGGGGTTGCCGATCAGGATGTCGTTGCCGCTGCCGCCGATGGCGGTCTCGATGGTGACGCCGGCGGCGATCGCCACATTGCCGACCGCCAGCCCGCCCGAGCCGTTGGGACCGATGGAGCTGAAGGCGCCCGGCGTCAGGTCGATGGTGACGGCCGACGCCTGCCCGCTCGCGTCGATGGTGTCGGTGCCGCCGGCATCCCAGATGGCTTGGGCAACCGCGACGGTGTTGCTGGCGAAGGCATAGCGGTCGTCGCCGATGCGGGTGGCGGTGTTGGCGCCGTACAGGTACTGGACCGCCGCGATGTCGTACAGCGCCGGCCCCGTCGCCAGCCCGTTCAGGCCCAGGCTGGGGTGCCGGTTGTAGGACATGAGCGTGTAGCGGTAATTGTCCTCGGCCGTGGACAGGTAGGGCGGCTCGCCCCCGCTGCCGGTGGCGTTGTAGTTGCCGGGATGCTTCAGCCCGATGGCGTGCCCGATCTCGTGCAGGATGGTCAGGTAGCCGTAGCTGCCTTGCGTCGGGCTGGCGTTGGCCGCGGCAGTGTTGGAAAGATAGATGTCGCCGCCGCCGTCATACAGCGACCCGGTCGGATAATAGGCGTAGGCGGCGCTGGAGCCTTGCCGGTTGGTGCCGATGCGGATCGACCCGCCCTGCCCGCCGTTGGCGCTGTCGGAGGTCTCGACGAAGAAGATGTTGGCGACGGCGCTCCAGGCGGCGAAGGCCTGGCGCACCGCGTCGCGCTGCGTGCCGGACAGCGCCGCGAAGCCGGTCCTGTCCGAGGTGGAGGCGTAGGACGGCGCCTGCTCCATGAAGCTGTAGCTGACCGTGGCACCGCTGCCGACGGCACCACCGCCCCAGCGCGGCATCCCCGACGCCAGCAGGGTCGAGATGGTGGCGAAGGAGGCGCCCTGCGGCGGCAGCCCCTGCGGTTCGAGGCCGGCGGCGATGGGGGCGGCACTCCAGCCGGCGGCATTGCACAGCAGGCAGGCGCAGGCGGGTACGGTACCGGCCGGGGCGTCGGACAGGTCGGAAAGAGTGGTCGTCATGGCCGGGAGGATGTCTGCGCCGCGGACTGCGGTTCCACCAGTCTACAACCTTTCATTCCCTAATCGAAAGGGGAGGAGAACCCGAACCTTTTTTCTCACCGGACGACACGATGCGCGCTCTCCCCCGCTCACCCCTTCTGCGCGGCCAACTCCTCGAACACCGCCTCGATGCGGTCGACGGACCGGGCGACCGTGAAGTCGCGGGCGCGGTCGCGGCCGGACAGCGCCATGCGCAGCCAGGCGGTGTGGTCCTGGGACAGGCGGCGCAGACGGTCGGCGAGCGCCTCATGGTCTTCCGCCGGGAACAGCAGCCCGTCGACGCCGTCGCGCAACACCTCGCCGCTGCCGCCGGTGCCGCTGCCGACCACGGTCAGGCCGGCTGCCATCGCCTCCACCTGCGAGATGCCGAACGGCTCCTGGAAGACGCTGGGGAAGACCAGCACGTTGCAGCGGGCGAACAGGGCGGACAGGCCGCGGCGGTCGAGGAAGCCGGTGAAGCGCACCTTGCCGGCCATGCCCTGACGCTCGATGAAGTCGCGGAGCCGGTCCAGCAGGGCGGCGTCCGGCGCTTCCCCGGCGATGGTGCAGTCGAAATCGATGCCTTCGCGGTGCAGGATCGCAAGCGCGTTGATCAGCGTCTGCGGCCCCTTGTACAGCGTGATGAGGCTGGCGAAGGCGATGCGCAGCCGGTCGGTCGCCGGCATCACCGCGCGGTGGAAGTAATCGACGCGGGCGCCGGGATGTATCACCGTGGCGGGCAGGCCATAGCCGCCGGCGGCCAGCCGCTCCGCCACCCAGCCGCTGGCCGGGCCGGCGCGGTAGAGGGGCGAGCGGGGCGCCGCCTCCGGCGGGTAGCCGGGATGCTGGTTGCCCAGGCAGTGCAGCACCGGCACGCCCATCTGCCGGGTCAGCGGGTCGAGGAACCCGCTCCCCAGCATGTCGAGGTTGCCGACCAGACAGGCGTCGGCGCCGAAGTCGCGGGCGGTCTCCAGCACGCGGAGGATGTTGGTGCGGATCAGCGCGGCGCAATGGGCCTGATCGTCGTGGGTAAAGGCGCGCCCGTCCTTCCAATGGCCGTAGAGGGTCAGAGACCGGTCGACATGCGCCTCGATGTCCTCGGTCCCGGCCATGCCCGGACGGGTCAGCCCGGGCATGTCGGCGGTCAGCACCTTCACCGCATGGCCGCGGCGGATCAGCTCGGCCGAGAACTCCCACAGCTTGCGGCCGTAGCCGCCGAACTCCTGCGGCGGGAACAGGTTGGTGACCACCAGGATGCGGCGGGGCCGCCCGGTCGAGGGAACCGCCGCCTGCCGGAACAGGCTGAGATAGCGTTCCAGCCCGGGATGACCGCCGGTGGCGCCGGCAAGCGCGGCGGCGTCCAAATCCAGAGCGGAATCCGCCGTTCCGGCAAGAGCGGCGGCGCGCCGGGCCTCGCCGAGATAGATGGACGCCTCCAGCGGCCGGCCGGCCGCCGCGCACAGGCGGGCTAGCCCGGCGAGCGCGTCCGGCTGCTGGCGGTCCAGCCCGGCGGCGCCCAGCAGGAAGCGCTCCGCCAGGGCGTTTTCGCCGACGCGGGCGGCCAGCCCGGCGATGGCGGCCATCTGCTCGGCGGTTCGCAGCATCGGCTCCAGCGCCGCGAGGCGGGCATGCCGCAATTCCGGCGCCATCTCCGGCACCCGTCCCGGATCGGACAGCGAGCACACGGCATGGCGCAGGGCGTCGGCGCATTGGAACAGGATGCCGCCGGGTTCGGTGGGCGCGAAGCCCCAGCCGGCCAGATGGGCGGCCGCCGCGGCATGGTCGCGCGCCGAGGCGGTGGGGCAGAGGACGAAGGCGCCGGGCAGCCGGGCCATCAGGCGGTCGGTTCCGGCCTTGTCGGGCCAGGGCAGCAGCGTCACCGCCTCCGTCCGCACCCGATCGGCGGGTGGCGGCAGCGGCAGGGGGACCAGATCGGCCGCATCCTCCGCCCCGGCGAAGGCAACCCGCGGCAGGTCGCGGGCCATCAGGCGCAGATCGGCGGCGAAGCCGTCCTCCCCGACCGTATGGACGGTCAGCCGCGAGGCGGTCAGCTGAAGCCGTTGCAGCGCCTCGTAGGCGGCGAGGCGGCGGCGGAAGGCCGCCCCCTGCGCGGGCAGGGCCGACACTCCCCGCCGCGCCCCGTCCAGCTCCAGCGCCGGGTCGACGCGGCCGTCGAACACCGCGGCGAAGAACTGGGTGCGCTTGACCTGCGGGCTGTGGAACTCCAGCAGATGGGCCTGCCCGGCCCGGCGGATCGCCATCGCCTCGGCAGGATGGTCGAGGTAATGGCGGGCCAGCTCCACCAGCTCGTCCGGCGAGCGGTAGGTCACGAGATGGCGGCCGGGGGTGAAGCAGCGCTCCAGCCCGGCGTCCGGCGACAGCGCGTCGGTCAGCAGGAAACCGCCGGCGCCCAGCGCCTCGAAGACCCGCAGGTTGAGGTCGCCGTTCAGCGAGACGTTCAGCGTCACCTGCGAGGCGGCGTAGATGTCGGCCGCCGTTTCCGGCGGCGCCCGCATCGCGGTCAGCGGCAGCCCGGCCGCCACCAGCCGGTCCAGCATATGGCGCCGCCAGGGGTGGAAGGCGCCGACCTGACCGACGAAGGTGAGGGGGAACGAGGCGTCCGCCGGAATGTCGCGCCGGCGCAGTGCATAGTCCACCGCCGGGATCCAATAGACGCGGTCGAACCCCGCCTCCAGGAAGGCATGGGCATGCTGGCGGGTGTGGTCGAGCACCACCGCGTCGAAGCTCTCCATCGCGCCATAGGCCAGCAGCGTGCGCAGCGGGCTGGCGAAATGATGGGTGTCGCCGACCAGCAGCACCTTGGTGCCCGGCAGCCGGTCCAGCCCGCGGGGCAGGTTGCGGCGGGTGGCGTCGGCCTTGACGACGATCAGCTCCGGCCTCTGCTGCGCCGGCAGGCGGGCGACGACGGCGGGCAGGTCGAACTCGCCGGCCGGGGTGCTGAGCGAGGCGAAGCCGTCGCCGGTCTCCACCGTCGGGCAGTCGGGGCCGCAGAACACCTCCCGCTCCGAGAACAGCGGCCGCCGGTAATAGTCGGGAGGAGCCAGGCAGCAGAACAGCGTACGGGGAGCGTCGGCTGCCGGCTGCGGGAGGATGGGGGCTGTGGGGGCGTCGATTTCCGCCCGGATGCGGGCGGCGGGATCGAGGGGCGGCATGAAGGCTCCGTTGGGGCGATCCGGCTGGGTAGGCCTTCCGGGCGCAGACAGGACGGTCGCTTACTTACCGCACCGGCAATCGCGATGCACGGGCGAAGACAGGCCGGCGAAGCGCGGGCGGCCGCTCCTCACAGACCATATGTCTGGAGGATTTCGTCCCGCTTCGCGCTGTAGGGGCTGTTGCCGTGCTTTCCGGCGAGCGCGCCGGTCAGGACGAGCGGAAGCGCCTCGCCGGGCTGCGGCGGCAGAACGCTGTCCGGCCAGGCGGCATGGGTCATCTCGCTTCCCAGCAGCTGGGCCGCGCGTTCGACGCAGGCGAACAGGGCGACTTGGTCGATCATCCAAATATAGCAGCGGTCGAAGTTGGTCCGCAGGAAGTCCGCCATCATCAGCAGCGTCAGATAGCCGCTGCGGCTGTGGCGGAAATGGACGAAGGAGGCGTTGTAGCGGCTGCACAGCGGCTCGCCGCGATAATCGGTGTGGGCGACGGCGGCGCCGCCGGCCAGCCTGACGATGTCCTCCGGCTTCTCGCGGAACAGCACGTCGGCATCGCAGACGATCACGTCGGCCTTGTGCAGCAGCATCGCCTCCGCCGCGATGAGGAAGCGGGAGGAGGCGTAATAGGGCTTGTCGATGGCCTCGCCCCGCACCGCCCAGCTCTCGCGCGAGAAGGTGACCGGCATGGCGCCGACGATGCCCCGCAGCCGCCCGATCAGCCTGTCGACCTCCGCGTCGCCGTTGATGACGTGGTAATGGACGGCCGCCGCCGACCCGAGCGCGTGGAGGTTCAGGATCTGCGCCGCGGCGTAGCGCTTGAAATAGGTGCCGTCCACCGACACCAGCACCACATGCCGCCCGGTCGGCTCGAAGGGCGGTGCCGCATCCGCCTTAGCCAGGGCCTGGGCCGCCCGGCGGAAGGACAGGGACGACAGGTCGATGACGCAAAGCCCGTCGCTGGCATATTTCCCCTGCCGGAACAGGGCCTCGCCGAGCCAGAGATGGAAGATGGCGTTCTTGCAGCCGGCGGCGGCGCGGCCATGGACCTCCGCCAGATCGGGGCGGCCGGCCTCGTTGAACAGAAAGGACAGGTTGGCATGGATTTGCGGCCGCAGGGCGGATGGCGCCGCCCGCTCCAGCGCCCGGCCGAGGATGGCGATGCCCTGCCGGGGGATCGCCGGGTCGCGTTCGAGCACCCCCATGCCGGCATAGGCCATCCGATGCGCCAGGGCGAGGTACAGGGCCTCGTCATCGGGCCGGCAGTCGATCAGCGCATCGGCCAGCCGCCCTCTTTCGGTCCCGTCGCCGATCCGGGAAATCAGCAGCGCCATGACGTCGTAGAGACGCTGGCGGTCGCCCGCGGCCTCGATAACGCAAAGCTCGCGGTCGAGAGCGGCATGGTCGATTGCGCAGGCCGCGGCGATGCCGCCGATCACCTGCCGGAACTTCTGCTGATCCATGCGCCAACCCGCCTGCGTGGGACTGTAATTTGGGAATGCGGTTCGAAGAAGGGATCTTTGCCCTGCCCGCCCGGACGATGCAAGGGCAGGGCCGATCATAGGGCGTCCAGCCCGCGCAGCAGCCCGATCAGCCGGTGGGCGGCGGAGCGCCAATCGAAATGCTCCAGCAGATGCTCGCGGGCCGAACGGCGGGTGCCGTCGGGGTCGTCGATGACCGCGCGCAGCAGCCGGGCGGCCTCCTCCTCATCGGGGGTCCACCAGTCACGGCCGCGATAGCCGTCCAGGGCGGGGGTGACGCGGCTGGGGATCATATAGGCCACCCGGTTGTCCAGATAGGCGCGGTAGGCGCTGTGGTCGGGAGCCAGCAGGGTCAGCCCCATGGCGCCCGCCTGCGCCATCGGCAAGTCCCAGCCCTCGCCATGCGACATGCTCCAGTAATGGGTGGCGGCGGCGTGGAGCGACATCATGTCGGTGTCCGACAGCTTGCCCTCGATCAGGAAGAGAGGCGCGGCCTGGGCCAGCGTCCGGCCGGTTTCCGCCATCAGCCGGGCGACAAGATCGCGGAGGGTGCCGGACGCCCCTCCCCCCTTGCCGGCCTTCAGCAGCAGGGCGGCATCGTCCTCCGCCCGCGTCGCGCGCAGCCACACCCGCAGCAGCCCCTCCAGGTTCTTGCGGCTGTTGAGATCGGAGACGTTGAGGATGCGGACCCGGTAATCGGCCAGCCGGCGCCCGGTGTGATCGAGGATGGCGGCGGGCGCCACCCGGCCGGGTTCCAGCCGCTCCACCCCCTCCGGGCAGATGTGGATGCGGTCGGGCGGATGGCCGGCACGCAGCCACGCCTGGCGCGAGGAATCGGTAGCGACGACGACATGGTCGTGGCGCCGGCTGTGCACCGCCCACAGGGGCAGGATGTCGAGCGCCTCGAACACCGTGTAGTTGATCGTCTTCAGGCCCGGAATCGCCTCCACCACCACCGGCGTGGTGAAGCTCAGCACCGCCTTGGCCCGCACCGGCCGGTCGAGCGTGCGCAGGAGCGGGTCGATCTGGTCGTCGGGCAGGTTGTCGACGTCGTCATGGTTCAGGTCGACCAAACGGACGCGCACACCGGCATCGACCAGATGGCGGACGAACTGGCGGACCTTGTAGGCATAGCCGCTGTTGTCGCGGAAGGCGCCGCGGACGACCAGCCCCGGCGGCAGCGACGGGTCGGCGGCATCGTGGGCGATCCCGCGGGCTGTATCGACACGCTCCAGCGACCGGCGCAGGCGGGATGCGAAGGGGCCGTCCCCATCCAGCACGATGGCACGGCGCAGGAGCCGCCCGGCCTCGTCAAGCCGGCCGCGGGCGAGCGCCTCGCTTCCCAGGCGGATCAGCGTCACGCCGCAGTCCGGGTCCACCTCCAGCTTGCGGCGGAAATGCGCGATCGCCTCGTCCAGCCGCCCCAGGTCCTGCAACGCGCCCCCCTGATTGTAAAGGGCGGAGGCCAACGTGGGCACCAGCACCAGCGAACGCGCCATCAGCGCCGTCCCTTCCGCCTCGAAGCCGGCACGGCGCATCTGCAAACCCAGCAGGTGCAGGGCATGCGGCTGGTTTGGCTCCACCGCCAGGACATCGCGGTAGAGCGCGGCCGCGCGCTCCGTCTGGCCGCCGTTGTGGAGGGCGACGGCTTCGGTCAGGATGTCGTGGATCGTGGGCATGGTCCGTCTGGAAAAGCCGGCATCGGGGCGCCGGAGTCAATCGCCGCCATCAATCGCCCCCTCAGTTGAGAGAGCTTTCGGCCGCGGGGGCTTCCGGCGCCTTGCCGGGATCGCGCGCCGGGCTGCGCATCGGGTTCTTGGGATCAAACAGGCCAAGGCGCTGCAAGGTCTGGGCGAAGCCTTCGGTCAGCATGGTGATGCGGTCGCTGATCTCCGCGATCTCGCGGGCGGAAATGACAGGGGCATCGGTGGAGATGCGGCCATGGGCGCGGTAGTTCAGGCGGATGGCGACATCGTCGGTCTCGCCCTGGATCCAGGAGCCGTGGAGGATCTTGTTGCGCTCCCGCCCCAGCTCCAGCGCCTCGTCGCAGCGGGCGATCAGGGCCTTGGCCTCTTCGGGAGGAAGCCGCAGGCCGGCGATAGCCTTCAGCGCGTCGAAGCGCGCCTTGACCTGCATGTTGGAGGCAATGGGCAGGAAATCGGTATGATCGGTGCCGAGAAGGCGCGAGATGCACAGCGAAACCATGTCCTCCAATTGCGCCCAGGACACGGCAATCATGCCGATCGCGCAGTACATCTTCACGCTGAGGGGTCCCAGCCGAACCGTCCGCGTCGTCATTGGTCACCCTTGGCATCCTCGCCCCGCCGCCGGGGCATGGGATCGAAAATAAGCGTTCCGGGCGGTGTGGGAAAGCCGTCATTGCGCGGCTTGCAGTTGACAGCCCCCCGCGATCCATAGGATGCACTGGCCGTTGCACATGGCAGGGCGCATGCGGGACCCGTCCTGCCTCGCCCGGTCACCGCCGACGCGCATCATCGGTCACGCAAAGGTATCCCATCCATGGACTCCCAGGCCAACTCCGCCCCCTCGCTGCACGGCTGCCTCACCGCCGCCATCGACGTCCTGCGGCGCACCATGGACAGCCTGGATCCGGGGCGGGTCGAAGCGGCGGTGGACGCGGTCGCCACGGCGCTGGGCGCCAACAGGGCACTGCTGGTCTGCGGCAACGGCGGTTCGGCATCGGACGCCCAGCACATCACCGGCGAACTGGTCGGCCGCTTCCTGAAGGAGCGCCGCGGGCTGAAGGCGATCTGCCTCAGCTCCAACGCGGCCGTCCTGACTGCCTGGAGCAACGACTATTCCTATGACAGCGTCTTCGCCCGCCAGACCGAGGCCTATGGCGAGCCGGGCGGTGTCCTACTGGGCATCTCCACCAGCGGCAATTCGCGCAACGTGATCGCCGCCTTCGAGGTGGCGAAAAGGCTGGGCATGACCACCATCGCCATGACCGGCGAGGGCGGCGGCAAGATGGCGGGCCTGAGCGACATCCTGCTCGACGTGCCGTCGCGCTCCACCCCGCTGATCCAGCAGGTCCACATCTGCCTCTACCATTACCTGTGCGAACAGGTCGAAGCCCGCCTCGCCTGAACCGCCCATGGCCCCGCCCATCCCCACCCCCGTCCCGGAAACGCTGAAGCGCCAAGCCCTGGAGGCTCTCGGCGCCGGACGCCTGGAGGAAGCGGAGGCGCTCTACCGCCACATGCTGGCACAGGACAGCACGGGCGCCGATCTGTGGAACAATTTCGGCGTGGTCCTGGCCGACCTGAAACGCCCGGAGCACTCGGCCGCCGCCCTGAAGACCGCCCTGGCCCTGCGCCCGAACTACGACAGGCCGTGGATCGGACGGGGCAGCGCCGCCTATGGCGCCAACCGGCTGGACGAGGCGGTTCGGTGCTGGAGCCGGGCCATCGCCCTCAATCCGCGGCAGGACGCCGGCATCTGGTTCAACCTGGGTGTCGCCCACCAGATGCGCGGCGAGGCCGAGGCCGCGGCCCGCTGCTTCAACCAGGCCGAGCGGCTGGCGCCCGCCGATCCGCTGATCGCCAGCCAGCGGCTGCTGTGCCTCAACTACCTCGATCTGTCCGGCGAGCGCCTGCTGGCCGAACACCGGCGCTTCGACGAGCGGTTCGGCAGGCCGGAGGGCCGGCAGTCCCCGCCCGCTGCGCAAGCAGGCCGCCCCGATCCGGAAAAGCGGCTGCGCATCGGCTATCTGTCGGTCGAGTTCCGCGAACATCTGGGCGCCTATTTCCTGCCCCCCCTGTTCGAGCGGGCCGACCGCGACCGCTTCGAGATCATCTGCTATTCGATCCTGCCGGACACCCATGCCGACGCCTATACCGCCCGGTTCAAGGCGCGGGCAGACGGCTGGCGCACCGTCGGCCATCTGAACGACGAGGCGTTGGCGGCGCAGATCCGCGCCGACGGCATCAACATCCTGGTCGACCTCGCCGGCCATACCGGGCTGAACCGGCTGCCGATGCTGGCCCGCCGCCCGGCGCCGGTGCAGGTGACGTGGCTGGGCTATCCCAACGGCACCGGGATGCAATCGGTCGACTATCGCATCGTCGATCCCATCAGCGACCCGGTCGGGCCGACCGACGCCCATGCGGTGGAAACGCTGGTGCGGCTGCCCGCCCCCTTCCTGTGCTTCCGCCCGCCGGCCGCCGTCCCGGCGGTGGTGCCGCTGCCGGCGGGCGCCACCGGGACCGTCACCTTCGGGTCCTTCAACAAGCTGTCCAAGATCACCGACGGCACCGTGACGCTGTGGGCCGAGGTGCTGCGGCGGGTGCCGGATTCCCGGCTGCTGCTGAAGGACCGGCCGCTGTCCGACCCCGGCACCGCCGACATGATGAGGGCGCGCTTCGCCGCCGCCGGCATCGACCCGGCGCGGCTTGACCTCGTCGGCTTCATCAAGGACGCCGCCGGGCATCTGGCGGCCTACAACCGCATCGACATCGCGCTGGACCCGCATCCCTACAACGGCACCATCACCACCTGCGACACGCTGTGGATGGGGGCGCCGCTGGTGACGCTGGCGGGGAACCGCCATGCCGCCCGCGTCGGCGCCAGCCTGATGGCCGCCGTCGGCCTGCCCGAACTGGTCGCCGCCACCCCCGACCGCTACGCCGCCATCGCCGCCGATCTGGCCGGCGATTTGACCCGGCTGATGCGGCTGCGCATGGGCATGCGGGAGCGGCTGCGGGCGTCGGCGCTGTGCGACGAGACGCGCTTCATGCGCAACCTGGAGACCGCCTACCGGCTGATGTGGCGGCACTGGTGCGATGGGCAATATGGCGGGCAGCCCGCGGCCTGAACAGGTGGTTTCCCCGGCGGCTTATCCCGGCGGCCGGCGGCCCAGCCGTTCCAAAAGCCGATTGAGCGCCGGGTCGCGCAGGCCGGCGCGTTGCAGGGTGGTCACCCCATGCAGGGCATCGTCGTTCCGTCCGGCGAGGCAGCAGCGCAGGGCCTCGTCGAACAGCGGCTGCGGCGCCAGGGCGTTGGGGCCGGTCATCAGCCGCCGCTTGAGAGCGGCATCCTCCATCGCAAGGGCGTATCCGTCGCCACACGCCGCGATCAGGGCGTCCACAGCCTCCCCGCAATGGCGCCGGCACCAGGACAGATATTCCTCGTAGCTCGCCCGCAGGATCCACAGCCAGGATAGCCGCATCGCATCCGCGCTGTTGACCCACTCCAGCGACGGCTTCAGCGTGCGCACGCCGAAGCGCCGGACATCCAGGCAGACGAAGTTCCCCGCCACCGCCCGTTCGGTCAGCTCCGCCAGGGCCGGGCCGCCGGCGAGCGAATTCGGCATCGGCACCTCGTGCCAGCGGCGCAGGGTGGAGACCACCAGCTGCTGCTCCGGCACCAGCACCCGGACCTCCCGCTCCTCCCGCGGCATGGCGAGCAGCGCCTCGCGCGACGGGTGGCGCTCGGCCTCCCACAGCCGCCGCATGTCCTCTGTTCGACCGAAGGAGCAGAAATCCTGCACGAACATGGCGAAGGAGCGCTGAGGGCAGCGGACGTTGGTGGTGACGATGCGCTCGCCGAACACCCGCATCGGCGCCGGGATGTCCCGGAACAGCGCCGGATACGCCAGGAAGCCCGCATGCTCCAGCACCATGTCGGTGCGTAGCTTCAGCGCATAGGGACGGGCGGCCAGCCGCAGGCCGGCCAGCGTGGAGTCCGCCTGCCGGTTGAAGTTGGAGGCGGCGGTCGCGGTGCGATACTCGATGTCTGGATGAAGCAGGCCGCGCAGGTCGACCGCCCCCGGATCGGCGTTCAGCAGGACGGTGTCGGCATCCACGGCATGGACTGGAAAGTCGGGACCACCCTTCCACACCGATAGGACGATCTGCGCGCCCGGCAGATGCGTGCGCACGCTGGCCAGGGCCTGTGGGGTCTGGTCCGGGTTCCAGGGACCCTGGACCACCACCGAGACGTCGCGGGGAGCGATCATGCGGCGAAGCTCTTGCTGACCGGGCGGACATTGCCGACCGGAACCGGCAGCACCTGCAGCCCCTCGGCGATCACGCCGTTCATCGCCGGGCAGAGGAACAGCGCCCCCTTGTGGGCGAGCGTGTCGGCATGCTCCAGCGAATGGGCCGCGGCGCGCAGGAACAGGGCGGCGTCGCGGAACAGATAGGTGCCGGCCGAGGCGTGGGAGGAGATCACCCGCTTCTCCACCGTGCGGACCACCGAACCGTCGGCGGCGATCTCGGCATAGCTGTAGCAGGGCTCGTCCGACGGGAAGCAGGGCAGGACGCCGCCGACCGCCGGATCGGCGAACAGGCCGGCCATCGTCGGGCCGTCATAGAGGATGTCGACCAGATCGACGCAGACCGGCGCCGCCGGGCGGGCCAGCAGGGCTGTTCCGGCCAGGGCCGACAGCAGGGCGCCGCCGGTCAGGTCGGAGAGGCGCAAGGCGCGCGAGCCGGGAAACCAGTCGCGCAGGAAGTCCTGGACGGTCTGAGCCTCCGGCACGTCGCGCAGGACGAACACCAGATCGGCGGGGCCGAGCGTTCCGTCGCGCCACCAGGGGCGGCCGGTGATCGCCCGGCGGACCAGCGGTTCGCCCTCCACCTCGACCAGCGGGCGGATGCCGAAGCGGGGATGGACGAAGTCCGGCCCGGCCAGCGGGATGATGGCGTTCACGGGGTGCCAGCCCCATAAATGGCCTCATCCACCCTGGGTCCGCGGGCCAGATAGCGCTCCAGATCCTCCGGCGTGCCGAGGCCGTGCATCGCATCGGCGGCGATCTCGAAGACGCCGATGCGTGCCCCGGCGGCGATGGCGTAGTTGTAGACCGGACAGGTGTAGAACTCACCATTGGTCCGGTCGTTGCGGGCGACCATGTCGACTGCGGCGTCGATGAAGATCCGGCCGGTGCGGAAATGATAGATGCCCACCGTCGCCAGATCGGAGATCGCCACCTTTTCCCGCACCTCGCGGACCAGCCCGTCCTCTCCCGGCCGGGCGAACGACCATTTCGGGTCGCGGTCCCTGTCGCGGAACACCAGGATGGAGCCGTCCAACCCGCGGCGCACGGCGTCGTCGATATAGGAGCGGCAGTCGAAATTGACCAGTTGGTCGCAGTTGGCGATCAGCAGCGGCTCGTCGCCGTCGATCAGGCCGCGGGCGAGCAGGACGGTGCAGGCGGTGCCCTCCGTCTCCAGGTCGACGGGGCACAGCACCACGTCCGGCCGCGCCTCCAACTGGGCGGCGAGGTCCGGTTCGGCCTCGAAATGCTCGCGCCGGCCCATCAGGATGTAGCGGGCGCCGGGGATCGCCAGATTGTCGAGCACCCGCTCGATCATGGTGCGGCCGGCGACGTCGATGAAGGGCTTGGGCTTGGCGTAGCCGACGCGGGCGAACCGGCTGCCCCGGCCGGCCATCGGGATCAGCACGTTGAGCCGCTTCGGCCCGGCGCCGGTTCCGGCGGCGCTCCCGGCGAGGCGGCGGCCCTGCAGGAGCCGCTCGTACTGCGGGATCAGCGTCGGCGCATAGAAGCTGTGGTAGCGGTCGGGGGAGACCGGGCAATGGCCGACCCGGCGGCCGGTCAGCACCAGCTCGTTCAGGGTGGGGGCGATGTAGAAGGCGCCGTCGATCTGCACGTCGTGGCGGATCGACTCCATCGCCGCCTCGACGAACAGCCGGCCGGCGGCGAAATAATAGAAGCCGGCGATGGCATGGCGGCTGATGACGCGCTTTTCCGCCGCCTCCACCACCAGCCCGTCGTCGCCGGTGCGGATGTAGGAATAGCGGGGATGGACGGAATCGAAGGTGATCACCGCAGCGTCCAGCCGCTGCCGCCGGAAGCGCTCCACCACCGCAGCGATGTCGGCCTCGATCACCTGATCGCCGTTGGTGACGACCAACTCCCCATCGGTCTCGATATGCTCGATCGCCATCAGACAGGAGCAGACCGCCCCCCTGGTCAGGGTGCGAAGCGGAATGACCACCGCCTCCGAACCGGCGATCTGGCGCAGGACGTCGTTCAGGTTGAAGCGGCGGCAGTCCTCTTCCTTGACGATGAAGATGAAGCGGGCGTCCGGGAAGCCGCCGCGCAGCGGCTCCACCACCTGCTCGATCATCGGCCGCCCGTCGATCTCGATCAGCGGCTTGGGGAAATGGAACTCGTCGGCGGAGAAATAGCGGTCGGGGGCCGCCAGCGGGATCACAATGTTCACGGCGTCTCTCCCCGGGCGCGGGCGATGTGCCGGCGGATGCGGTCGTAGGTGACGTCGTACACGTCCCCGACCTCCATCACATGGGCGCCGCTGGCCCTGGCCGCGCGGATGCCATGCTCGTTGTCCTCGACAATCAGGCATTCCCGCGGCGACAGGCCCAGCCGCTGCATCGCCGTCAGGTAGATCTCCGGGTGGGGCTTGGCCTGCGCCACGTCCTCGTTGGACAGATAGAACTCGAAATAGGGCAGCAGGGCCGCCTGTCCGAGCATCACCGCCACCGTGTTGCGGATGGAGTTGGAGCAGGCCGCCTGCCGGTAGCCTTCCGCCTGCAGGCGCGACAGCGCGTACTGGTGGGGGAAGAAGGGGCGGCAGCGCGAATAGGCCAGCTCGATGGTGCGGCGCTGCTTCATCTCGTTGATGAAGCCGTGCAGCCGAACCGGCAGTTGCCGGCTGGCGCTCAGCATCTCCAGCTTGCGGCGGGTCGGCAGGCCGTCATAGAGCGCCAGATGCTCGTCGCGCTTGATCTCCATGCCGAACAGGGCGAGCGCCTCGTTCAGCGCTTCGTAATGCCAGTCCTTGGCATCGATCAGGACGCCGTCCATGTCGTAGAGGACAGCCTTGATCCGGGCCGGCGTTTCGACTGGCGTTTCAGGGGACATCGAAAAACTCGTACGCCTTGTCGGGGAAATCGGTGCAGAGGGCCAACATGCCGGGTTCAGCCTGGGAGGCAACAGCCTTCCAGCTTTCCCACGCGACGGCATGAGGGCGTCCGTGCAGTTCGGGCGAGACGAGGGCGACGCGCTTGCCCGCAGCCAAATGCCGCTCGATCACGGCGTCATCGATCCAGTCGTTCTCGAAGGCGTCAAGCCAGACCCCAGCGGCCCGCTTGTAGAAGGACGGCTCCGGCTCATACTCGCTCTGCCGGGTGTAGGCAACGGCGCCGCGGCACAGATAGAGGATGCCGTCGGGCACCGCCATATCGAACACGAACCAGTCGTCCACGCCATGGCGCGCCAGAGCGTCGAGCAGCGGCCCCTGCAGGCCGTCGGCCTTGATGTTAAGCGCCAGCGTTCCGGCCCGGCCACCTGCCTGGGGCGCATAGCGCCGGTACAGCTCCAGCAACTCGTCGAAGGTCATCAGGTCGCCGCCGACTGGAGGATCATGGCTGACGACCAGCGCGCCGTTCCGGTCGCGAATGTCGGTCTCGATGCCGAAGCCCTCGCGGAACGCCCGCTCGAGCGCCTCCCGGCTGTTCTTTTCGACCGGTTCCGTCCAGAACCCGCGGTGCGCCAAGATCGTGATCATGTCTTCTGAGGTCACCATATATGCCGTCTGCATCGACGACACCCATGTTTGGCATAAACGGACGGACGGCGACAAGCGGACAGCATCGCACGCCCGCGGAGACCCTGTGAAGGATTGGGGAACGGGCGGCCCAGCTTGACAAGCCCACCCCCCGGCTTCTACCGATAGCCGCCATACCGCCCACACACTGCCCATCCTGACCCACCACAACACCGGATCGCCGCGATGAGCGAAGCGCCGCCCTCTTCCCCCGCCCCCGACACCGTGTCCGCGGTGCACAGCGGGTCGGCCGACCGCTTCGGCTACGAGTGGGGGCGCTATGCCGAGCTCAAGAGCATCTACGAGGAGCAGTTCCGCCGCTGGACGCCCTTCATGGCGCCGGAGGACTGGCGCGGCCGGACCTTCGTCGACGTCGGCTGCGGCATGGGGCGCAACAGCCACTGGCCGATGAGCTATGGCGCCGCCGGCGGTCTGGCCATCGACATCGACGAGCGCAGCCTGGCGTCCGCCCGCGCCACGCTGGCGCCGCATCCGGCGATGGAGGTGCGCCGCCAGAGCGCCTATGAACTGGACGAGGTGGAGAGCTTCGACCTCGCCTTCTCCATCGGCGTCATCCACCATCTCGCATATCCGGAGACGGCGCTCGCCAACATGGTGCGCGCGGTGAAGCCGGGCGGGCGGGTGATGGTCTGGGTCTATGGCCGCGAGAACAACGGCTGGATCGTCCGCTTCGCCGACCCGCTGCGCAAGGCGCTGTTCAGCCGCCTGCCGATCGGGCTGGTCCATGCGCTGTCCCTGCCGCCGACCGCGTTTCTGTGGCTGGCCTTGCGGCTGGGGCTGGACCGGCTGGAATATTTCCGCCTGATCCGCCGCTTCGACTTCGCCCATCTGCGCTCCATCGTCTTCGACCAGATGCTGCCGAAGATCGCCAACTACTGGCGCCGCGACGAGGTGGAGGCGCTGATGACGGGCGCCGGGTTGGAAGACGTGCAGCTCGCCTGGGTCAACGAGATCTCCTGGGCCGCCATCGGCAGGAAGCCCCGTGACGGAGTGCTTTGATCGCATTTCAATCCGGTGAGCCCCGCTTCAATTTGCGTCCGTCGCGCGTCGCGCCAGCCCTGTGCCCGCCCGTATCATCTGTCCTCACGGCAACGCGCGGCCAGCCGCCGCGGCCGATTCTTCCGACGCATTTCGGCCACACGGATCGCGGCTGCGGCACGCTCGGCCGCCCCTGGCGCCGCATCCGGGCGCTCCGCGTCCGGCAGGCCCCAATAATCGAAGTTGCCGGTCATCATCGCGACGATGCGGCGCATCTCGATCCGGACTTGGTCGCCGGCCTCGCGCGCGGCGTCGCGGTGCTCTGGCGGACACCGCCCGGTGCCGACGGCCTCGGCCAACGCGCGGGTGCTGCGCTCGAGGCTGGTGCCGATGGCCCGCAGCTCATGGAACACCGCGCGTAGCGTCTCCAGTTCCGCCGGATTCCACTGCGGCCGTCCCGTCAGGTGCACCAGGGCCAGCGAGCGCAGCCAGGTCGCCGGGCTGGTACCATGCGCCTGGGCGGCCTCAGCCAGGACCGCGCGCTCGGCGTCCTTGAAACGGACCCCGACTTGGTTGCCCGTTCCGCCCCCTGACGGCGCAGTTGGAGTCTGACCGTCCATGGCCTGGAGGATAAGCCGCCGCAGCGCGGCAGAGGCACCCCCATCGGTTTGCCGCGCCCAGGCCTGGAACCGCTCGGCCAGAGCGGCGTCGACATAGCCTCCGATCATCTTCCGTCCGAGCTTCGGCGGCATCACACCAGCCTCGTTTCAAACCTGCTCCCACCAAACATATCCTGCCCTCTCCTTTCCTCTTTCATGCTCCCGGTGCTCCCATGGCGGCGCTTGCGTTTGCACCGTGCAAAACCGGCGATGCGCTCCGCCTCCCCTTAAAGCCGGTCATTCGACGCCCACGATGCGCAGGTCGGCGGCCGTCACCTCCGCGATGCCGCCGGCGTAGGCCACCAGCACCAACCCCGGGCCACCCGCCCGCCGGTCGACGATCAGGCGGCCCACCGTCCCGTCACCGGCCACCACATGGAACACCGGCGGCTGCGCCGGGCCGCCCGCCGCCGGTCCGGAGACGGCCTTTGGCTGCGGTGTGTCCCCGCCCCGCCGATGCCCCTCATGCCTGTCGGGATTTGCATCGTGCAAAACCTCGCCGTCCACAAGGGTGCCGGCCGCCGGTGCGCCGGTGCCGTCGTGGACCGGGTTCGGTGCCGCCGATGCCGGCACCGGCCGATCCGGAACGAGGCTGCCGGTCGGCCGGCCGGTGATGGCGCCGACGATCCGGCGCGCCTCGGTGACGGTGAGGACCACGTCCGCCGCCGGCAAGGCCGCCAGCACCGCGTCGGGGGTCTTGCACCATTGCCGGTAGAGGTCATAGAGCGCCCGCATGTCGGCTTGGTCGATGCGCGCCCGCAGCTCGGGCGGAAAATTGCCGGCCTGCCGGAACGCCGACACCTCATAGGCCTTGAGCGCACAGATCGTGGCGATCTCTTTGCCGCTGTGGCCGTCCGCCGCCAGCCGGGCGATGGCGGCGACGAGATCGCTGTTGGACAGGGCCGCGCGGTGCTGGTTCTCGATCACCTGGGCGGCGAAGTCGCCGTCGCCCTCCCGCCGGATCACCGCCGGGATCTCCGCCAGCCCGGCCAACCGGGCGGCGCGCAGCCGCCGCGCCCCGAAGGCCAGCCGGTGGCGCCCGTTCACCGCCGGCCGCACCACCACCGGCTGCACCAGCCCGTACGCGCGGATGGAGGCGGCCAACAGCGCCAGATCCTCCTCGTCGAAGACGGTGCGCGGCTGGCCGGGGTCCTCGTCGATGTCGGCGAGCGGCAGGTGCAGCACCTCGCCCTGCCCCTCGCCCGCCGCCGCGCGCAGCGCCGCGAGGCTGGCGGCGGCGAAGGCGGCGCGCGGCTTGGCCGGCGCGCTCATGACCGGAGCTCCATCCGCTCGGCCACGGTGGCGAGCACGCCGCGGATCTCAGACGCCGCCTCGCGTGCCGCACTCCCCGCCATCGCCCACACCGGCGCGCGGTCGCTGGCGGCCCGGGCATAGGCGTCGCGCTTGGCCAACAGGCCCGGGAACAGCAGCTGGCCGAGCTCAGCGGCCAGGGTCTCGAACAGCGCCCGCTCGCGCCGGCTCTTGCGGTCGAAGATCGAGGGCAGCAGACCGAGGAACTCCGGCTCGGGCCGGCCGTAATGCCGCGCCACCCCCTTGATCGCGCGCAACAACTCGGCAACCCCCTGGAGCGAATAGTCGTTGATGCCGATCGGCGCCAGCACCGCGTCGGCCGCCAGGAGCGCGCCGAAGGTGCGGTTGGTCAGCGCCGGCGGGGTGTCGATCACGCAGACGTCGTAATCGGCAGCCATCGCGGCGAGGCTGTCGCGGAAGGTGGCGATGCAGGCGCGCTCCGCCCCCTCCACCCCGAGCAGCTCGCGGGTCGAGCGGGTGACGGTGAGGCGGCCGGCCTCCGGCACCCGGGTCGGGCGGACGAACAGCTCGACGCTGTCAATCCGCCCGAGATGCGCGCCCAACGTGGCGGTCAGGTTGGCCTGCTGGTCGAGGTCGATCACCAGCGTGCGGAAGCGCTCGGCCAGGTACCAGCCGGCGTGGGCGGTGAGGCTGGTCTTGCCGACCCCGCCCTTCTCGTTCATCACGGCCAAGGTTTTCATCGGACCTCCTCAAAGGGGGGCTTGTCCGGCCGCGCGCCGCCCACAAGCCGAGGGTGCGCGGAGGGGCTTTTGCAAAAACGCTTCGATCGTCGGTGAAATGTCCGCCCAGCGTGCGTGACTACAAAGGCGACAGCCGTTCGCGCCACCCCTAAGCGAAAGAGTCGCGGAAGACCGCCTGCAGACCGCTTTTTGTCTCACCGCTCCGCGTGTCCGTGCGGCAATGATTTTCCCGCTTCCGCTGCATCCGCCCCACCCTCTGTGGCTGGCGTTTTTATAAAAACACCATCAATTGCCCATCTCAGCCGCTTGTGCGCTCTTCCAAGGGAGGCCCACGGAATGATGAGGTGCCTATCCGCAAGGACCACTCGCTCCCGCTCCGCTTGCGCTGGTAAGACACCAGTGGCAGGCGGGACGCCTCGCGACACCGGCCGGCCGCGGCCGGTCGACCGGGCCGGGCCGCCCTGTCGGCGCGCAGGACAGCGGAACGGCGGGGGCGGGGCTTGGCGACCGGGTTGCAGGAAGGCGAGATCAGGCAGGCCCTCCAGGAGGGCGGCCGCATCCGCAATGTTCTGGTCGTCACCAAAGGCATCGGCCGCGCGGTCGAGCATCTGGCATATCTGCGGGCGAGCTGGCGGCGCGATTTCCTGCCCTTGCGCACCTGGAACGACCGCGGCGACCGCACCTACCGCGACCTCGACCGCTTGCTCACCCTCATCCGGGTTGATTTCGGCTTTGCCGGCTGCATTCCGGTCTACATCGCCGGCGACCCCGAGCTCGCCCGCTACAAGGCGTTGGCCCGGGAGCTGCCGGTTGCCGACGCGCTGCCGCCCCACTGCAGCACCGATCTCCACCGGCCCGAAGCGGCACCGCCGAGCTAGCGCCCTCCCCGCCCCTGCCGACTGGGGAGGGCGGCGATGACCCTCTCCCTGGCGCTGTTCGCCCAGCTGGCCGCCGCTTGCGGCCCCTGGGTGCACGTCGACACGTTGGCCGCCGTCGCCCAGGCCGAAAGCGGCCTCGATCCGCTGGCGATCGGCGACGCCACCGCCGGACGGTCACACAGCCCCCGAAGCGCCGGCGCCGCCGTGGCCCAGGCGACCGCGCTGTTGCGCCAGGGCCATTCCCTCGACCTCGGCCTGATGCAGCTGAACAGCGCCACCCTGGTCCGGCTCGGCCTCGGTGTCGCCGACGCCTTCGAGCCCTGCCGCAACATCGCCGCCGGCGCGCGGGTACTGGCCGGCGGGTTCGCTCCCCGGGGCGGCGAGGACGGCCAGCAGGCGCTGGTGCGGGCGCTGTCGCGCTACAACACCGGCTCACCCGAACGCGGCGTCGCCAACGGCTATGTCGCCCGCGTCCAGGCCGCCGCCACCGTGGTGCCGGCGATCCGGCTGGAGGGTCGGCTGGAGGGAACGCCACCTCCCGATCCCGATCGGCCGGCCTTCCGACCTCCCGCCACCACCACAATCGAGCCGGAGCCGCCGGCCTGGGATGTCTACGCGCAGGCCCGCCGCGACCGTGACCGCGCCCTCAGACCGCCGCCGCCGCCACCGGCCGCACCGGCTCCGCACCCGCCGGACCGTCCACCGGCCCCGGAGGCCCACCCCTGACGCCCGCCGGCTCCGGCGTCCTGATCAGCCCTGATTCCCCGTTTCCGAGGAGGCGTTCGTCCATGGTCACCCCCCGCTCCCTGCCCCCCTGGCGCCGAGCCTCCGACGGTGCCGCCGTGCCCGCTTCCCGCCATGCCGGCGCCGGCCGCACCAAGCACGCCCGCCTGACGGCGCTTGGCGTCGGACTGCTGGTTTTGCTGGCCGCTTCCCCCGCCTTTGCCCAGGCGGCCGGTGGCGGCGGCGACCTCACCACCTTCCTGCAGAACGTCGTCAACATCCTCACCGGCACCGCCGGGCGCCTGATCGCGGTGATTGCGATTTGCATCGTCGGCATCGGTGCGCTGATGGGGGCGCTCAGCCTGCGCACCGCCGGCGGCGTGCTCTTGGGCGTCATGCTGATCTTCTCCTCCGCCTGGATCGTCACCCAGATCGTCGGGGCCTGACATGGATGGCCCACATCTCGCCGAAGACCCGCTGTTCCTCGCCTGCACCCGGCCGGCGATGTGGCGCGGCGTACCCTTGGAGGCGGTGGCGGTCAACGGCATGGCCACCAGCATCGTCTTCGTGCTGGCCGGCAACCCCGCCTGGCTCTTGATCGGCGTCGTCCTTCACCACGCCCTGCGGGTTCTGGTCGCCCGCGACGCCCACCTGTTCGGCACGCTGCGGCTGTGGGCCGACACCAAGGCGCGCGCACGCAACACCGGCCATTGGGGCGGCTCCTCGGTCAGCCCGCTGCCGCTCGGTCCCGCCCGCAGCGCCCGGGAGGTCCGCATCCATGCCTGACACCGCGCTGTGGGCGCGCGAGCGCGAGCCCGACACCTACGTCCCCTATCTCGGCCACGCCACCCCCGGCACGCTGCTGCTCGACGATGGTTCGCTGCTCGCCATGATGGAACTCGGCGGCGCCGGCTTCGAGACGGCGGCGGCCGGGGAGGTCAACGCCCGCCACAGCCGGCGCAACCTCCTGCTGCGCAACATCGCGTCGGACCGGCTGGTGCTGGCCACCCACACCGTCCGCACGCTCGATGACGACGCCGGCTATCCCGCCGCCGCTTGCGCCAGCGCCTTCGCCCGCGACCTCGACGCCGCCTACCGGGCGCGCCTGCTGGCCAACGGTCTGTTCCGCAACCGGCTCTACCTGTCGGTGCTGCTGCGCCCGGCCGGGGCCGGCGAGCGCAGCCGGCTGGCCGGCCTCTTCGCCCGGCGCCGGCGCGGCGACCTCGCCCGCCCGGCCGGCCCGGCGTCCCTGGAGGCGCTCGACGCCGTCGTCGCCACCCTGCTGGCCGAACTCGACGACCACGCTCCCCGGCGTCTGGGCTTGCGCGAGCAGGGCGGCGTGCTGTTCTCCGAGCCGGCCGAGGCCTTGCGCCTGATCCTGACCGGGCAGCCGCTGCCGGTGCCCCTGGTCAGCGGCCATCTCGGCGGGGCGATCTACACCGACCGCGTCATCTTCGGCCGCGAGGCGATCGAAATCCGCGGTCCCGGCGGCTCCAGCTATGCCGCCGCCTTCGGCCTGCGCGAATATCCCGCCACCAGCTGGCCCGGCATGTTCGACGCGGTGCTGGCCGCCCCCTACCGCTGCGTGCTAACCCAGAGCTTCGGCTTTCTGCCCAAGCAGGCGGCCCAGGACGTGCTGACCCGCAAGCAGAACCAGATGGTGACCGCTGAGGACAAGGCGGCCAGCCAGACCGCGGCGCTCAGCGAGGCGGCCGACCTCCTGGCCTCCAACGCCTTCGTCATGGGCGACCACCACCTCAGCCTGGTCACCTTCGACGGCAGCCTGGAGGACCTGCGCGCGGTCGCCGCCCGCGCCCGGCGCGACCTGGCCGAGAGCGGCGCTGTGGTGGCGCGCGAGGATCTGGCGCTGGAGGCGGCCTATTGGGCGCAGCTGCCGGGAAACCTGCGGCTGCGCACCCGCCCCGGCGCCATCAGCTCGCGCAACTTCGCCGCCATGGCCAGCCTGCACAATTACCCGGCCGGGGCGGCGCGGGGCCATTGGGGCGAGCCGCTGACCCTGCTGCGCACCAGCGGCGGCACCGCCTACCGCTTCCACCTGCACGCCCCCACCGCCACGGTGAGCGACCTCGGCAACGTCTTCGTCGCCGGGCCGGCCGGCTCGGGCAAGACGACGCTGATGCTGTTCCTGGCGGCGCTGGCCGGACGCCAGGGGGCGCAGGTGGTGTTCTTCGACAAGGACCGCGGCGGCGACATCCTGGCCCGCGCCGTCGGCGGCACCTACCTCGTCCTGCCGTCCGGCGCGCCCTCCGGCCTGGCGCCGCTGAAGGCGCTCGGCGACGCTCCCTCCGACATCGCCTTCCTCAAGAGCCTGCTGCGGCCGCTGATCGGCGAACCGGGGAGCGGCGAGCCGGACGGCGGGCTCGGGCCGGAGGCCGAGCGCCGGCTCGATCTCGGCTTGCGCGCCGTGCTGGCGCTGCCGCCCGCCGCCCGCTCGCTGGGCGAGCTGCGCGCCTTCCTCGGCCAGGCCGAGGCCGGCGGACCCGGCGCCCGGCTGGAGCGCTGGTGCCGCGGCGGCGCGCTCGGCTGGGTGCTCGACAACGAGGCCGACGCCCTGGCGCTCGACGCCCCGTTTCTGGGCTTCGACGTCACAGCACTGCTCGACGACCCCATCGCCCGCGGCCCGGTGCTGGCCTACCTGTTTTACCGGGTGGAGCGCCTGCTCGACGGCCGCCGGCTGGTGCTGGTGATCGACGAGTTCTGGAAGGCGCTGCTCGACCCCGGCTTCCGCGAACTGGTGAACGACAAGCTGAAGACCATCCGCAAGCTGAACGGGCTGGTGATGCTCGGCACCCAGTCGCCAGCCGACGCGCTGAACAGCCCGATCGCCCATTCGATCGTCGAGCAGTGCCCGACCCAGATCCTGATGCCGAACCCGCGCGCCGACGCCGCCGACTACCGGGACGGGCTGAAGCTGACCGAGCCGGAGTTCCGCGCGGTGCGCGAGGACCTCACCGTCGGCGGCCGGCGCTTCCTGCTCAAGCAAGGCACGGCGTCGGTCGCCTGCGCCCTCGATCTCGGCGGGCTCGACGACCTGGTGGCGGTGCTGTCGGCCCGCGCCGGCACGGTGCGGCTGATGGAGCGGCTGATCGCCGAGCATGGGCCGCAGCCCGACGCCTGGCTGCCGCAGTTCCGCCGGCAGTGGCGCAGCGCCCTCACATGACACCGCCCTCACCTAAGGATGGAGACCCGGTGATGACCAGACGCCTTGCGCTCATCCCTGTGGCGCTCGCCGCCGCACTGATCACCGCGGCCCCGGCCCAACCTGCCCATGCCCAGCTGGCGGTGATCGATCCGGCCAACCTCGCCCAGGCGGTCCAGCAGGTGCAGCAGATGGCCCAGCAGCTGCAGATGATGCAGCAGCAGTACCAGCAGCTCCAGCAGACCTACCAGGCGGTCGCCCATGCGCCGTCCGACGCGCTGACCGAGCTCGGCCGCCAGCTCAACGTCGACGCCTTGCGCAACGCCCTGCCGGCGCAGAGCGGCGAACTGGGCGCGGTGATGACCGGCACCTCGCTCGGGCCGGGCGGCTTCGGCAGCGCCGCCCAGGGCCAGTTGGAGCGCAACCGCGTCTACAGCCCCGGCGGCGCCGACTTCCAGGCGCAGGAGATGCAGCGCGCCGCCACCAGCATCGCCGGAGCGCAGGCGATGGCGGGCGGGCTCTACCAGTCGGCGGCCAGCCGGATCACCGCCTTGCAGGCGATCGAGAGCCAACTCGCCGGCGCCGCGGATGCCAAGGCGGTGGCCGACCTCGCCGCCCGCATCGCTGCCGAGCAGGCCTACATCCAGGCCCAGCAGGTGCAGGCGCAATCGCTGGTGCTGTGGCAGCAGGCGCAGATGCGCAACCAGGACCAGCGCGAACTGGAACGGCGCCGTCAGTCGAGCGACGCGCTGATCGATCAGGCCAAGGCGCGGGGAGGCTGAGCGATGACCAGGACACCATTCCCCGGGCGGGCGCTGCCCGCCTGCCTCGCCCTGGCGCTGGCCGCCGGACCGGCGGCGGCGCAAGGCTCCCCGGCGGCGGAGCCGCGCACCGTGAGCTGGTACGCCGACCACCCGCAGGACCGCGCCCAGGTCCAGCTCGCCTGCTTCGACGATCCCGGCCGGCTCGGCCGTGATCCCGACTGCATCAACGCCCAGCAGGCGAGCGTCGAGGTGGCGCTGCGCGAGGCGCGGTCGCGCACCGGGACCATGGACCCCAACGATCCGGCCTTCTGGTCAAACGATCCGCAAACCCGGCAGGGCAAACTCATTATGTGCCGACGGACCCCTAGCCTTGATCACTGCGACGCCGCCAAACGCTCGCTACTCATCGAAGCTGGGAAAATCCAAAGGTGATCAACGATGGGCGACATCCAATGGCAGATTTTCGCTTACATCGTCTCCCAGGTGGAGACCCCGCTGGTGGCTGCGGTCGCTGATGTGCTGACTGCTTTCTTGACCTTTGTAGTCACACCATTGCGGCTGACACTGGTGCTGTACATCGCCCTCACAGGCCTGCTCGTCCTACGCGGGGAGGTGACCGAGACCGGTGCAGTCCTATTCGGCCGCATTCTCAAGATGATCCTGGTGGTTTGGCTCGTCACCAAAGCTGGAGTGTATCAGCAGTACGTCTACAATTTGTTTTTCGTCATGCTACCGAATGGTCTCGCGGGTGCGCTGACCTCGTCGGGGTCGGTCAGCGCCGTCAGCGCGGAAAGTTTCGATCAGGTTTGGTTGAAAGCATGGCGGGCTGGTCTTGAGGTATGGCGCACGCTGGGTTGGAGCGACATCGCCGAGAAAGCCGTCGTCGTCCTGTTCTGGGGTGTCGCTATCCTGTCCACGGGTTTCTGCTTCGCCATCTGGCTGATCTCGCGGGTGATCCTGGCGCTCTACATCGCGCTCGGGCCATTGCTCGTCCCGCTGGTGCTGTTTGCCGCCACCCGCGCCATCTTCGAGCGCTGGATCGGCTCGCTGATCTCCTGTGTCATCCTCCAGGTCACCACCATCGTGCTGCTGTACATCGTGCTCGCTGTGGAGCAGCAAGTCGTCGGTCGGATCGTTGTAATGGGCTCGGTCGACCCGATGGTGATGCTCCAGGTGCTGCTCGCCGGGATGATCTTCTTCGCCGTCGCCGCCTATGTCGCCTTCCAGCTGCCGGCCTTCGCCGCCTCGCTGTCCGGCGGCCTCGCCTTCCACACCGGCGCGCTCGCCCGCGCCGCCCGGGGAGCCGTCGGCTCCACCGGCCACCGCCGGGTCGACGCTGAGGGCGGCAGCCACCGGGTCGGCCGCTCCGGCGCGCTCGGCGCGCTGCACCTCGCCGGCTCGGCCGGCTGGCGGGCCGCCGCGGGCGCCGGCCGGCCGCCACACGCCCCGCTCCGCCCGCCGGCCGGCGGGTCCCTCTCCGACCGCGGCGCGCCGTCCTGAGCCCGCCCGCGCCCACACGCCGCCATACGCCGCCCATACGCCGCCCACATGCCCACGCCACCGGCGCCGTGCCCAAGCCGTGAGGAACCGCCGCACCATGACGAAGCATCTTGCCTGCGCCCTCCTTCTCGCTCTTTGCGCCTGTGCCGGCCAGCCGGGGGCGCCCGAGCCCTCAGGCCCCTACCGCGCGCTCAACCCCGGCCGCTGGACACCCGCTGCCGGCGACCTGCAGCCCGGACTGCCAGGGGAGGCCGCCCGATGACCGCCCCCGCCCCGCCCCCCGGCGCCTTCCTCGCCCGCCCGGTCGCCGCCGATCCCGCGGTGCTCGACGTCTATTTCGCCCAGGTCGCCAGCTACGAGGCCGACCGCCTGCGCAGCCACCGCCGCACCGCGCGGGCCGGCGTGGCGATCGGCGCCGCCGGCGCCCTGGTCGGGCTGGCCGGGGCGCTCGCCGTCGCCGCGCTGGTCCCGCTCAAGAGCGTAGTGCCGCTGGTCTTCCGCGTCGACAGCGCCACTGGGGCGGTGGAGCGCGTCTACGACCTGCAGGGCGGCCCGCTGGCGGCCAGCGAGGCCGAGCAGCGCTATTTCCTCTGGCAGTATGTCCGCCTGCGCCAGGGCTACAGCGCCGCCGAGGCGCCTTCCAACTTCGAGGCCGTGGCCCTGCTGTCGGCGCCGCCGGTGCAGGCCGAATACGCCGCCGAGTTCCGCGGCTCCAACCCGGCCAGCCCGCAGGTGCTGCTCGGGCGCGACGGCACGGCGTCGCTGCGCTGGATGTCCACCAGCTTTCTCGGGCCCCGGCTGGCCCAGCTCCGCTTCGTCCAGCACGAGCGCAAGGGCGATGCCGCGCTGCCGGTCAAGCGCATGGTCGCCACCATCGGCTTCGATCTCGTGCCGGGACCGGTCAGCGCCTCGGCAATCAACGTCAACCCGCTGGGATTCGTCGTCACCAGCTACCGCGCCGATGTGGAGGCCACGCCATGATCCCGCTCCGCCCCGCCACGGCGGCCGCCGGCCTGCTGGTCGGCGCGGTCCTCGCCGCCGGCGGCGCCAGCGCCGAACAGGCCCCCAGGTCCGGCGGCTTCGACCCGCGGGTCCAGCTCGTCGCCTATAACCCGCTCGACGTCGTGCGCATCGTCGGCTCTCCCACCAACTCCACGCAGATCACCTTCGGCACCAACGAGGAAATCACCCAGGTGGCGATCGGCGACGCCGAGGGCTGGCTGGCCCAGCCGGCCGCCAACATGCTGTTCCTTAAGCCCACCGAGCGGCGCCCCGCCACCAACGCCCAGGTCGTCACCCGCCGCCCCGACGGCAGCTTGCGCTCCTACCAGCTGCGCCTCGTCGCCGAACCGGGCGGCGAGGGCACCGGCGCCGCCATGGCCAACGTCATGGCCAGCGCCAGGGGGGAGACCGCGGGCGAGACCGTGGGCGGCGCCATGTATGCCGTCCACTTCCGCTACCCGCAGGACGAGCGCGCCGAACGCGCCGCCCGCCGGACCCGGGCGGCGGAGCGGGTGCTGGAGCGTGACGCTCAGGCCCGGCTCGCCGGCGCCTGGGCCGAGGGGCCGCGCAACTGGCGCTACGTCGCCCAGGGCTCGGGCGCCCTGGAGCCGGCGGAGGTCAGCGACAACGGCCGGCAGACGGCGTTCCGCTTTCCCGGCAGCCGGCGCGTCCCGGCGATCTACGCGGTGGCGCCGGACGGCGCAGAGGCGATCGTCCCCGCCACCATGGCCGGCGACACCGCCGTCGTCCAGACCACCGCCCGGGCCTTCGTGCTGCGCGACGGGCAGGAGGTCCTGCGCGTCGTCAACCGCGGCTTCGACCCGGCCGGCCGCGATCCCGGCACCGGCACCGGCACGCCCGGCCTCACCCGCAGCGTCAGGAGCGCCGGTCCATGAGCGACGATCCCGTTTCCCCGCCCGGCGGCGCGCTCGCCGGCGAGCGCCACGTCTCCGAGGTCGCCGGCCGCGGCCCCGGCCCCGGCGTCAGAATTGGCCGCAAGGCCGGCATCGGAGCGCTGCTCGCCGGCACCGCACTGGCCTGCGGCGCCATCCTGCTGACCGCCGAAAAGCCCAACCTGAAACCGCAGGACGGCCCGCCGCCCCTGGCACGCCCGGCCATCCGCTACGAGCCCCCGCCGCCGCCGCTCCCGGTGCAGCCGGCGGCCTTGAGCGTGCCGCCGCTGCCGCCACCGCCGCTGCCCGAGACGCCGGTGGCGGCCCCGGCCCAGGCGGCGCCGCGGCAGCCGCCGCGCCTGCTGGTCTACACCGCGACCGCGACCGGCGCCGGCACCGCCGCAGCGGTCGGCCCCGGCGGCCCGGACGGCGCCATGCCGCTTTCCGGTGTTTCCGGCCCGCCCGGCAGCGGGCAACCGGCCGCGGACGCGCTGGCCGCGCGCCTGCAGCCAACCCGGCTGGCCGGCGTCGCCGCCGGCCTGCTCAGGAACCAGCCCTATCTGCTCACCACCGGCACCGTCATCCCCTGCATCCTGCAGACCGCCATGGACTCCACCCTGCCCGGCTTCGTCACCTGCGTGGTGCCGCAGGACGTGCTCGGCAAGACCGGCCTGACCCTGCTCGACCGCGGCACCAGGGTGGTCGGCGAGTTCCGCGGCGGCGTGCGCCAGGGGGTGGAGCGCATGTTCGTCGTCTGGACCCGCGCCGAGACGCCGCAGGGCGTGGTGATCGCGCTCGACAGCCCGGGCACCGACCCGCTCGGGCGCTCAGGGCTCGACGGCGAGGTCGACCGCCATTTCTGGCAGCGCTTCGGCGGGGCGCTGCTGCTGTCCTTCGTCGACGGCGCCATCCAGGCCGGCGTGGCCGCGGCGTCCAAGGAGGGCACCACCACCATCAACACCGGCCAGACCCAGTCGGTGATCGCCGAGAGCCTGCGCGGCAGCATCGACCTGCCCCCCACCCTGCGCAAGAACCAGGGCGAGCCGGTCAGCGTCTTCGTCGCCCGCGACCTCGACTTCTCCACCGTCTACCGCCTCCAGCCGGCCGGAGGCCCGCCATGACGCTCCCTGCCCTACGCCTTGGCACGCGCCCGGGCGAAACCACCTTGCGCCTGCTACTGGAGCCGCTCACCGCCCTGCTCGTCGACACGGGCGTCACCGAGCTGGTGGTCAACCGGCCGGGCGAGGCCGGGGTGGAGCGGGCGGGCGTCTGGTCCTGGCACGCGCTGCCGGATCTCGGCTTCGAGCGGCTCGACGCCATCGCCACCCTGTGCGCCGCGCTGTCGCAGCAGGATGTCGGGCCGCAGCAGCCGCTGTGCGCCTCGGTGCTGCCGGACGGCGAGCGGGTGCAGATCGCCCGCCCGCCGGCGGTGGAGGCCGGCCTGCTCAGCCTGACCATCCGCCGGCCCGCGAGCTTTGTCCCGACCATCGCCGCGCTGGCCGCCGGCGGGCTGTTCGCCCGCACCGCTCCGGCCGCACCGCGCCTCCACGCCGTCGACGCCGCGCTGATGGCGCTGCACCGGGCCGGCGACTGGCAGCGCTTCTTCCCGCTGGCGGTCGGAGCGAAGAAGACGGTGCTCGTCACCGGCGACACCGGTTCGGGCAAGACGACCGTCGCCAAGGCGCTGATCCAGGCCATCCCCCTGGAGGAGCGCCTCGTCACCATCGAGGACACCGCCGAGTTCGCCGGCCTGCCCCAACGCAACCGCGTGGCGCTCTTCTACAGCAAGGGCGGCCAGGGACTGGCGCCGGTCGGGCCGGAGGCGCTGATCGAGGCGGCCTTGCGCATGCGCCCCGACCGCATCCTGATGCAGGAGCTGCGCGACGGGGCCGCCTTTACCTTCCTGCGGGCGCTGGCCGCCGGCCATCCCGGCGCCGTCACCACCTGCCATGCCGGCAGCGCCGCCGGGGCGTTCGATGCGCTGCGCCTGATGGTCAAGCAGAACGAGGCCGGCCGCCACCTCGGCGATGCCGACGTGCAGGCCCTGCTGCGCCGGCACATCGACGTCGTCGCCCATTGCCGGCGCGGCGCCGACGGCTTCGCCATCGAGGAGGTCTTCTTCGACCCTCCCGCCGGCCGTTCCGTCGGGACGGCGCCGGCGTTGCGCGCGGCCGAATGACGGGGGGGCGATGGACGGCTTCCATGACTGGCCTCCAGCCGCCAAGGCCCTGGCCCTCCTGGTGGCGCTGCTGGCGCTGGCCGGGCTGTGGTCGGTGCTGGCCTCGCTCGTCTTCCTCGCCGGCACCGGCCTGCTGACGCCCGACACCTTGCCCTTCGCCCAATATTGGCTCTACCTGAACCACTATGGCCTCCATCACCCGGTGGCCGGGCCCTGGCTCACGGCGGCCGGTGCTGCGGCCACCGCGGTGCCGCTGCTGCTCCTGCTCGGCCGGCTGGCGCGCAGCGGCTGGCCGGAACGCCGCCGGCCGCTGCATGGCGAAACCCGCTGGGCGCGCCGGCGCGAGTTGGCCGCGGCCGGCTTCTATGCCGGGACCGGCGGCCTCTATGTCGGCCGCGACCGCCGCGGCCGGACCTTGCGCTTCGGCGGGCCCGAGCATGTCGCCTGCTACGCCCCGACGCGCTCGGGCAAAGGGGTGGGGCTGGTGATCCCCAACGCCCTGCTCTACGAGGCCTCGCTGGTCTGCCTCGACGTCAAGAAGGAGACCTGGGCGGCGACGGCCGGCATCCGGGCGGCGGCCGGGCAGCGGGTGGTGCTGTTCGACCCCCTGGCGCCCGACGGCCGCACCGCCCGCTACAACCCCTTCAGCTATGTGCGCCGCGGCACCATCGACGCTTTCGAGGACATCCAGCGCATCGCCCAGATGGTCTTCCCGCATGCCGGCGGCGACCAGCAGTTCTGGACCGACGCCGCGCGCTCGGCCTTCACCGGGGCGGCCGGCTTCCTGGCCGAAACGCCCGAGCTGCCCTTGACCTTCGGCGAGGTGCTGCGGCTGCTGTCCAGCGTCGACGGCGCGCGCTCGATGATCGAGCGCATCGAGGCCCGGCGCCGGCGCGGCCGGCCCTACACCGAGGCGACGGTGAAGGCGCTGGAGGATTACCTGAAGGGCTCGCCCGACCTGGTGAACTCGATCCGCAAGACCATCACCGCGCGGCTCTCCTTGTGGTTCAACCCGCGCATCGACGCCGCCACCGCCGCCAGCGACTTCGATTTGCGGACGCTGCGCACCGCGCTGCACGCCGTCTACATCAGCGTCACGCCCGACAACATCGCCCGGCTGCGCCCGTTGCTGGCGCTGTTCTTCCAGCAGCTGATCGATTTGACGGTGCGCACGCTGCCCCGGCACGATCCAAGCGCGCGCCACCAGGTGCTGCTGCTCTTGGACGAGTTCCCGCTGCTGGGGCCGATGCCGGTGCTGGCCGACGCCTTCGCCTACATCGCCGGCTACGACATTCGCCTCATGCTGATCCTGCAGAGCAAGGCGCAGCTGCGCGACCGCGACCTCTACGGCCCCGACAAGGCGGCGGCGATCCTCGACAATTGCGGGCTGGAGGTGGTGTTCGGCACCAAGGACCTGACGCTGTGCGAGGAGCTGAGCGCGCGGCTCGGCTACGACACGGTGGAGGGCAGCTCGAAGAGCGGCCCGCGCTTCTGGCGGGCGGTCCGCCGCGACCGGCTGACCCGGACCGAGACCGACCAGCGCCGGGCGCTGCTGCTGCCGCAGGAGATCGCCCGGCTGACACCGCGCGACGCCATCCTGCTGCGCCCCGGGATGTACCCGATCCGGGCGCGGCGCATCCGCCACTTCGAGGATCCCACCTTCACCCGGCTGCTGCGCCCGGCGCCGGAGGTGCCGGCGATCGACGTTCCGGTGCGCCTCGACCAGGGCAAGGGCTTCGAGCCCATCGCCGCCGAGGCCGCCGCCGAGGCGGAGGCCGGCGCCCCGCTGCCGCCGCGCACCCCCCGGCGGCGGGCGGCACGGCCGAAGCGGAACCGGCAGACCAAGGAGGCGGCCGACCAGACCGGCACCGATGAAACCGGGGCGTCCGGCACGGACGGCCATCCCCCGCCGGCTGGTTGCGCCGCCTCACCGGTCCGTCCCGAACCGGAACTGCGGCCGCACCAGGTGGACGGGCTGATCTCGGCCATCCTCGGCACCGAGGTCGACCTCGCCGCCTACAGGGTGGAGGACGCCAAGGCGGTGGTGGTGGCCATCGTCGACGCCGTGCCGACCGTCGAAAGCCCCGGCCCCAGCCACGGCCGCGGCACCGCCGACGGATCGCCGAACACCGTCCTCCCGTCTCCAGGACAAAAGAGGTGAGCCCGTGGGACGCGTGGACCGCTTGGGCGAAGCCGCCCGCCCGACCAACAGCATCCGGGAGGCAGCCGGCGCGGGCTTGACCCCTACCAACCCCGCTCCCGCGGTGGGTCCGTCGCTGGCGGCGCCAATGGCGGCCGCTGCGAAGCCGCGCTGCCGCAGGAAAGCCCTCTTGACCCTCTCCCCTAGCCCGGGGCGTCACCCGCAGGGCCGAGACAGGACCGGGCCTGGAGCGGGCGGGCGTCAGCGGGGCCGCTGCCCCGGTGCTGGCTCGGGGAGGAGGAGCGGCAGCGCCGACGAGTAGCACCGGAGAACGGGACCGAGCCGCCTAGCGCTTTCCAAGCTCCAAGATCCTGCGACCTCCGACACACAACCGGGAAGAAAATCCCTTGCTGCACGCCATGCCCCCGCAAGGCGGACGCCTCCCGCGGCAGAAGCGGTGCCTCGCTGCCGGGATCCAGTCCTTGCCCGTCGCCTGCACCGCCAACGCTTTTACGAAGCCCGGCGTCATCGCCGCCCTGTGGGGACCGGACGGCACGATCAACGAGCCTGGAGCGCCCCGGCATTCCAGCCAGCGTAGAGACGCTGCCGGCGAGGGGTATTGGGGGAGGAATGCGGGTCGTGGCTGTCTGCTCAGACCATCATCTGCCTGGCAGACGAAACAGAGATTTCGGTGTCACCAGCGGAAAGCGCGGCTTCCCAGATGCGGCCAAGCTCAAAGAGACTGTCACATTGAAGTTTTTTCATGATGCGCGATCGATGGATTTCAACAGTCTTTGGGCTGATGTTCATATCAAAAGCAATGATCTTGTTATTCTTCCCGTCAGCGAGTCCGCCCAGGACGTCAGCTTCTCGGGGTGTCAGTCGAGCCAGCCGCTCGACCGCATCTCGCCTTCTCTTCTCAAGGCCAACGCCAGCCGTTTGCAGAAGCTGTGCGACAGGTGAGGAGGGTGCCGCTGTCTTGGCCGCCAAGGCGTCGAACCGCTTCGAAACATAGGCGTCCATCACAGTTAGAGCATAAGCCATTGTGGAAGATTGCTCCCCAGGCAACGGAGGGTCTGACATCGATAGGGACCTACGCGGAGACACAAGAGGGAGGTTTCTGCGGCCGATCTTCATGGGCTTTCCAGACTCTGTGGGGCGCGCTGACGCCGATGTCGAGAACTGAAGGCGCTCGGCGATTCGCAAAGGCCGGGCATTGTTCAGTCTGCTGTTCCGAGACCAGACGCTATCGCGTCACCAGCGTCTCTTGGTTGCTCCACACAGCGGCTTCCCACGCGCGCCCGAGTTCGAAGAGGCCGGAGCATCCCAGCTTCTCCATGATGCGGGCCCGGTGACACTCCACCGTCTTAACGCTGATACCGAGATCAGCTGCGATGGCTCTGGAGCTTTTGCCGGCGACCAGACGCACCATCACGTCGACCTCGCGCGCCGTCAGCTGGGCAAGGCGCGCCACCATGTCCCGCCCGCGGGAATGGGAGGCCCCGACCTCCGCCTTCGGCACGGTGCCGACCGGAGCGGCGGGTGGTGAGGCAGGCGCGATGTCGGACATCACCGTCACCTCACCGCCAGGGAAACCAAGGATCGGACAGCGGCGACATAGGCGGCCTCCAGCAGCATAGAGACGGTAGCGGCCGACACGTGGCCGACCATCGCTAGTGCATCGGCGCGATCATCGGCTGCCCGCTGGCGAAGCTGGTCCACGGACAAATGATCGATAAACGGTAAATGTGCGTCGGGCATGCGCTTGCCCTTGCACCCGCCGACTACGGCGGTATGCTCATGGTTGATCATCGTTGCTTCCTAGGGCTACGGGTGATCGTCCGGGCCGGGTAACCGACCTGGGCAGAGGCGTCCGCTTGTTGGCGCAAGCGGACGCCCATCAACTGCGGTCAGGCGGCTTTTTTGAAAATAGGATCTTCGGGGTCTTCACCAGGTTCTAGTGGCCGACGAAGACAGGCGGCGGCCGAGCGGAAGTTGCCGACGTCCGACGTGTAGTCGGCCGCCAGATCAATCCCATGATGAGCGAAAGCGGCACGCGTGTTTTCCCAGGCTGCACTGAAGGCCGGGGTACCATAGGCGTTGGCGTCGTGAACCATCCCGGCGGGATGAATTGCAACGCCGAGCCGTCGCCATGCCATCCTGTCCGCGAGGATAGCATGTAACGCCTCGTCCGCTCCCTCGGTCATGGCATGCGCTCGGCCGGTGTCCTCGGCATCGTGCAGCAGGATGAGCAGATCGGCGAAGCACGCATCAACATGAGTCGGGGAATGCCCCGCATTCAGCATGGCTTGCTTAAACGGAGAAAAGTCAAAGTTGCTTACCATAATACCCATTGAATTCCTCAGTGTTTTCGCTTGCTATTGACGCGCGAGATTGCCGATATTCCAGAAACTAGACTGCAAATACCATTCATGTCTGTTGATGAGAATCTTGCATTTCCTAACCTCCTCTTTGCACTCTTGATCTGATAATAAGTTGTGTTTGCCGAAACGCCGCGCTTTTGCGATAAGCTGGGTACGGTGTCGCCGGATGCGAGGGCGGTCATTACCTCCGCTTCGGCTTGGGAAACGCCTAACGCCTGCCGCAAGGCTGCGTTGATTTCTGAGGTGTCCTCATTGAAGCGAGAAACCGCAAAGACAAGCACTCCTGTATTAAAAGTCATACTGATAGCTAATATCAATGGATCCCCGCGTTTCCTATGCAGTGGAACATAGGAAGTACTTATCAATCCAGCCGACACATGCTTAATCGCCTGCTGCAAAACCATATTGTCGCAGGGGTCCGTTGCGGCGAGGCCGTTTCCAAATTTGTTTATAAGGCCGTCGTTTAGGCCAATCATCTCTAGGAAACTGGCATTTCCGTGGAGCAGATGTCCGTTGCTTTCGACTAAGGCGACAGCGAGTCCAAGGCTGTCGAGCGCGTTCTCCAGGGAGAGAATGTCTCGACGCATGCGCAGCACTCGCGCGACGCCTAGGCAAGCGTCCGGCCCCTCGAAGTAGCGCTCCATTCCAGTCAAGCGCATGTCAAGACGCGCCTGGATCGAAGTGCCGTCGCTCAGCCTCATGTGGGAAACAAGCATCTTTCCCCACGAGTAGCAGTTGACGAAATCCAGGTTCGAGCTGCACCGCCTCGCGGCAATCGCGTCAGAAAGCCATGCTTCTGGTGAAGCGTTTGCTGCTGGATTTCCATTCAATTTGCGCGACAAGAGAGCATAGAATAAAGAAGAATAAGTATCTTTTCTTTCGTATTCGCAACACGGCATTATTCTGCGTTGCTCAACATTTGCAAATATAATATGGTCCTCTGGATCAAATACAAGAACCGCACCACCAGCTGCATCGGTATCAAGAGCGATCTTTCGAATTGGCTCAGGCAGCGCGCCGACTCCTTCTAAACGCGACATCGCGATGCCCCCAGTAACTAAATTCGGTGAAAGGCTAACATAAAGTCTGGAGCTGTCATACCTAATTTTGATGATTTTACAAGAAACGTCAGCTTGATTTTGCCGCATACTCCGGTATTCATAACCGTTACCTTAGATAAGGCAAAATAAATTTATATACACGATGATGGGCGTTTTGTAGAAATACTCACTTTTTTAAATGAACAATATTGATATTTCCGTAAAACGTTCTTCTTACCAATCATTATTCGGAAGAATGTTGTTTCCGGATCATTCAACCTGCCAGCCACTGATTGGTTGCGATTTACCCGATAGGAAATATCAGAGAGCAACCGAGCGCGTGAATTCTCTATAATTTCACTCTTGTAACGGGAGAAAAGCTTTTGGCGATAATCTCGGTTGTCGGTGTGTTTGGGCGCTGATAGGGATAGATGTCCTCCGCACACTGCCGAATCGGAGCGAAATGCTTTCCTCCCCCGTCCAAGCCGCCCTGTGGGCGCTCGCGTCCGCCATCACTTTTTCCGCCAGTTCCGCGGCGGCCAAGTTCCTCGGCGCCAAGCTGCCCACGGCTGAGCTGGCGTTCTTCCGGGCCGCCGCCGGCGCCGTGGTGTTGGTCGTGGTCTGGCGGCTCGTTGCCGATCTCGGGAAAGCTAAGGATCCGGTCGGCTATGGGCTCCGATGCGGCCTGGGGGTGCTGGCTCTCTACGCCTTCATGTACGCCCTCGGTGCGGCACCGCTGGCCCTGGTGTTCCTGATCTTCTTCACCCGCGCACTGATGTTGCCGGTCGCTGCCCGGGTGATGTTGGGCGAGCGATCCAGCCCGGTCGTGTGGGTCGCTGTGGTGGTTGGGTTCGTCGGCGCGGCCTTGCCGCTGGTACCAGCCCTTCAGGAGCCTCAGCAGGCGTTGGGCGTGCTGGCGGCCCTGGTAGCGGCAATCGCCACCGCGGGCTCTCAGACAACCGTCCGCCGGCTGACGGAGGCCGGGAACGCCCCCGGCATGGTCGTGCTGATCTACTCGGCCGCATCGGTGCTGGGCACCCTGCCGGCCGCTCTGCCGAGCTGGGTGACGCCACCGACCGCGGACTGGCCGGTGCTGGCAGCCCTGGGTCTATTCGGCGTTGCGGCGCAATACACCGCGGCAAAGGCGTTCAGCCGGGCCAGCGTCGGCTTCCTGGCACCGCTGGACTTCCTGGCGGTGCCAGCCGCCGCCGGCCTAGGCTGGCTGCTGTTCGGCGAGATGCCGGGCATACTGACCGGGATTGGCGCGGTAATCGTCCTTGTGGCCGCCGCTGTCGTGGTGATCGGGTCGGCACAAACCCGCCAGTTCCGCCGGCCGGTTGAGCAACTCGCGAAAGTGTGACACGGCGGTTATCCGCAGCGCCCTGGTAAGCGGCGCTTCGCCGCGCCCCTCGTCGATCTGGGCCACCAGATCGGCCATAGTGAGCCTGCGGTGCTGAGCCACATCCTCCAAGGCCTCCCAAAAGCCCCGTTCCATCCGCACGCTGGTGCGTCTGCCATTGATGATCATGACCCGGCGTATCATTGGATTTCCCCTCAAAGTCGCTGAATGCGTTGGTAGTCATTCCTTTGGGGTGCATCTATGAAATAATTCACTCGCACTAATGGCATTGATGCGGCCCCGCGCCGCGCACGCCGTAATTTCCGGGCGGCTATGATGCAGGGCGCCGCTCCATCAAGCCCTTCCGGCAGCGCCAGCCGGTGGCCACGCCGACGTTGACCTTCGCGCCGGGCGAGGCTTCCCAGTTCGCTCGAACTCACCGTTCATGCGGATCAGGCGCACGCGCGGCTGGTCGCAGAAGGAGCTTGCCTTCCGGTCGAGGCTGGACCGCACCTGCATCAGCGGCATCGAGCGCGGTAACCGCAACCGGACCGTCACCGTCCTGAAGGGACTGGCCGACGCACCTGCGGTGCCACCGGAAGCGCTGTTGGAAACCGACGTTCCGTTGGCCCGCAGGCAACGGAACGATCCCGATGTCCGCTTGCCGGCCAATCCTGACTGGTCCGGCTCGGTTGCGCGCCATTATTGCGCTCGCGACGCTTCTGAAGCTCTCCTGGAAGGAGATGGCCGCGGACTGCGGACGCGGTTGCCCGGCGGCGCTCCGCGCCGCCGGAAAAATTTTCCAGGCCTTTTGCAAGTCTGACGCGCTCGCCATACCGGTGGCGAGCCCCCGCCGGCTAAGGCGGGGGCTCGCCGGCGCGCTCACTGCTGGGTGGGGGCCGGCCGATAGGCGACGTCGTCGGGCTCCAGCAGCCGGCGCTCGGCGAGGCACCAGACGCGCATTCCCTCGCGCAGGCTGGCGGCGGCGAGGTGGCGCGAGCCGGCGTCCTCGCGGTCGGCGACCAGCACCATCCGCCCGGCTCCGGTCCGGGCGGCGCGGACCATGGCGCTGTTGCGCTCGAAGCCGGCGGCTTTGCCGCCCTCCTGCCAGCGCGGCGCATGGATGAGGCAGGGCACGCCGTGCTCCAGCGCCCATTGTGCGGCAACGGTCTGGACGCCGCGGCGGTTGCCGGTGCGCAGCACCAGCGTGTCGGGGTGCTGGGCCAGCGCGCGGTCCAGCGCGGCGGTCAGCGCGTCCTCGTCGGCGCACGCGCCGCCCATCACCAGCAGCTGGTAGCCCTCGGCCACCCGGCGCTCGTCGGCCGCGCGGCGGGCGGCGCGCGCCTCCTGCCAGTCGCAGGCGACGACGCGGGCGGCGGTGACCTGGGGAACCGCCTGGTTGAAGGAGGAGCGGTGGGCATAGACGTCGCCGGTGACGCGGGCATAGGCGGTGGCGGCGCCGAGGGCGGCGGCGCGGGCGAGGTCGCGCATCGCTTCGGCCTGGGCCAGCTGATGCTGCAGGCGCTCCAAGCGCAGGCTGCCGATCTCGGAGGCCGGCTGCAGCCCCTCCTCCTCCAGCTGCTGGCGCAAGGACAGGGCCAGGCGGTCGATGCGCTGGTCGGCGAGTTCCAGTTGCCGGTAGAGGGCATGGCAGAGCGCGCCGAGGATGCCGGCGGCGGGCAGCAGGGCGCGGTCGGGATCGAGCTGACCGTCGAGGTCCTGGCCGAACTGCGCGCCATGGTCGAGGAAGGGCTGGGCGACGGCCTGCACGGCGTCCTCGGCCTGAAGCCGCACCTCGTCCTCGCTCCATCCGTCCTCGGGGGCGGACAGCACCGGGCGCATGGCCCGGGCGACAGCAGGCAGGCGGGCGCGCTGCTGCTCCTCGCGCGCCCGGGCGCGGGCGGTGCGGTAGGCCTGCACCGGGTCGGGGTTGACCGATGCTGTGTGCGGATGCGCCATGGCCGACGGGGTGGTGTCGGTGTTATGCATGGATGTCGTCCCTTTTGAGCTTTCACGAGTGGAAGGGATGGCCGGGCGTGGGGAGTTGCTGCTCCCTGCGCCCACCTTTTTTGGGAGACCGAGAAGACCCCGATCGCTGGTCTCTCCGTCGTCCTCACAAGACCCAGTATGCCAGATCCGCCAAATAAAACAACGGCGCAGAGGATCTAGGCGAGTATCTCTATTTGAAGATCTTGATTGTTTTGCTGTATCCATCCAACAAAGCGCCAATACTCTAAATTAAAGGCACGCGATGAAATTTTCTATACTTTCTTCTTTTTCCAATCAACATCCCATTGTTCGACTGGGAAAGGACCATCCCTCCGTCCCGACCTGGGTCCCGCAGGGCGGCGCGCGCAGGGGCGGTCAAGGAGGCCCGACGGGCACCGCGCGAGCGGCGCGCGCCAGCGCGTCCTTGACGGCTCCGAGCACGGTGCCAGGCTGGTTCTCACGGGTGGGCGATGACAGGCGAGGGCTGCCGCGGGCCGGCGGCGTGGCGCGTCTCAGGCGGCCCTGCCCTCCAGCTCTTTCCACGGCCTGCTGTCGATCAGCCGCGCCACCCGCTCCTGGCGGGCGTGCACCGTCGCCATGCGGTTGCCCCCGCGGGTGGGATCGTGGGTCGCCCAATGGGTGAGCGTGTTGAACAGCGCCCACAGCGTGTCGTCCTCGCGGCCGCCGACCCAGGCGGTGGTCAGCTGGCCGACCAGGGCGTCGCTGGCCCCGGGCAGGGCGCGCAGCACCCGCACCGTTTGGTCGGTGTCGACCTGCACCGCCGCCCAGCGGATCCAGCGCGCCGTTTCGGCGACATAGAGCGCGCAGGCCGCCACCATGCCGCGGGCAAGCGCCTCCATGTCGAGCCCGGCGGAATGGCGCGCCTTGGCGGTGGCGACGTCGCGCCCGATCACCGCGGTGTTGGCGCAGACGAAGCGGTAGCCGCCGCCGCGCCAGGACACCGCCAGGCTGCCGTCGTAGCTGTTGAAGCCGACGATGCGCAGCGCGGTGGCGTCGCCCGGGCGAACCTCGACGCTGTGGGCGGGCAGGACATACTGACGGAACAGCCGGCAGCCGTCATGGGTGAGGTCGGTCGCCACCAGCATGCCGGTGGTGTCGAGCCCGCCAGCGCGGATGGCGGCGTCGAAGGCGGCGGTTGCGGCCTCGTGCGGCACCAGCTTGTAGCCGTCCTGCCAGCAATGCAGCACCCTCCCGGTGTCGGGACGCACCAGCGCCCGCCAGCCGTCGATCGTCCGCCCGGCGGCGCTCATCGGCACCAGCTCGACCGGGAAGAAGGCCGGGGCGGTGTGGTTGGCGGGAACGAAGCCGTAGCGCTCCATCTGGTCGGAAGAACCCATGGCTGAAACCCTCCTCATCGTGGGGAAGACCGGGAGGCCCGGATGGTCCGGGCACCCCCTTGTCTCCTGTCCTCGTCTGCTGTCCTCGTCTCCTGCCCTGACTGGCTTTGCGTCACTCCGCGGCGACGGCGAGCGGAGCGGCACCGGTGTCCGCAGCGGCGGCATCGGCGGGAAGGGCGGTTCCGGGCGGCAGCCAGGACGCCGCCGCCGCTTGTGCCACCGCCAGGGTGCCGCGCTGGGCCGACACCGCACCGCCGGTGAGGGCCGGCCAGCCGGCGGGATCGCCGTCGCCATGCCCCAGGCAGCGTCCGACCCGCTCGGCCATCTCCGCCTTGCGCAGCCGGCCGATCGCCTGGGCGAAGCCGGGAGCGATGGCCCGGGCGGCCTCCTCGACCAGCGCCTTGGGCAGGCGCTCCAGGACGGCCGCGCCGGGGCGCCAGTCGGCCGCCACCGAGACGCCGAGCTCGCGCGCCACCTCCACGCCGATGTCGGCCTCGCCATGGCCGAGATGGCAGCGCCGCGCCACCAGGACGGCGAACAGGCGGGTCAGGTCGACCGCCGGATCGCCCAGCGCCGCCCACAGCGCCTGCGGATCGCTGGCGTAGCCGCCCGCCGCCAGCCCGAGCCGGCCGGCCCAGGCCGCCCAGGCCTCCTCCACCCGCCGCCAGGCGCGGCTGGCGTGATGCTCGCGCGTTCCGGTGGGAAAGCGGTGCTCGGCCCCGAACAGGCCGCAGGGTCCGGCCCCCGGGGCCAGCAGGGCGAAGCAGGCCAGCCGCAGCGCCATGGCGGGGGCCTCCAGCACCGCCGCCTGCAGGCTCATCGTGCGCACCGCGCCCAACTCCTCACGCACCGCCGCCGACAGCGCCGGCTCCCCGGCCGTCTCCGCAGCAGCGCCGCCGGCCGGCGGGTCTTCCCAGGGCGGCACGCCGTCGTCCTCCAGCGGGGGCGGCTCGGGCTCGCGGCGGCGGAGGCCCTCCACCCATTGCACCGCTCCGTCCGGCGCCAGCACCGCCACCACGCCGCAGACGCCGCGGTCGTAGCCGGGTTCGATGGCGTCCAGCCGCTCTTCCAGCACGGCGCGGTCGGCTTCCGTGAGGTCCGGGCGCTCCAACTCCGTCTCGAGGCTGGCAAGAAGCGCCTCCTGCTCGGGCGTTAGGCTCGGCACGGCATGGCAGAAGGCGCCATGCCAACTCCAGGCCCGGGGGCCATCCTGCACCTCGACAAAGGCCCAGCCGCTGCGCCGTTGCTCTGCCTCGGCGTCGAGCGCCGCCCGCTGGCAGGCGAGGAACAGCGCCGGGTCGTCGACCAGGCCGCCGTCGGCGCCGTCGAACAGGTCGCGGGTCAGCGTGCCGCCGGCCGCCGCGTAGGCCTCCAGCACGCCGGGCAGCGCATGGCCGGCCGGCAGCAGCAGCCGGCGCAGCGCCTCGCGCACGTAGCGGACGGCGTCGACCGGTGGGAACTCAAGCACACGCTCCAGCAGTTCCTCCTGGCGGGCGTGCGACGCCGACAGGGTCAGCGCCTCGGCGACGGCCAGCGGCACGCGGCCCTCGCGCAGGGCCTCCAGGACGGTGGGGCTGAGGGCGGCCAGCGCCAGCCGCTGGCGGACGTAGCGCACCGGCCGGCCGAAGCGCGCGGCGAGCGCCGCCGGATCGGCGCCGTCGCCGACCAGCCGGGCGAAGGCCAGTGCCTCGTCGGCGGCGCAAGGGGCGACGCGCTGCAGGTTCTCCGCCAGGCTGAGTTCGCGCGCCTCGGCCTCGCCGGCGCGGCGGCGCACCGCGGCGAGCCGGGCGGTGTCGGGCCATTTGCCCTCGGCGACCAGCGCCCGGGCGGCCAGCGTGCGCCGGGCCCCGGCGACGACCGCGAAGCCGTCGCCGTCGGGGGCACGGGTGACGACGATCGGCTGCAATTGGCCATGCACCAGCAGCGAGGCCTTCAGCTCCTCCAGGCCGGCGCTGCGGTGGGAGATGCGCATGTTGGTCTCGGCCAGTTGCAGCCGGCCAAGCGGAATGGCGATGGTTTTCATGAGACTGGATCCTCGGATGTGGGCGCGCGGCAGGACGGCCCCGCCGGCGCGCCGGGGATGGGGAAAGGCTCAAGCGCGCAAGGGGCGGCCTATGCGGCGGCCGGCGATGCGTCAGACGGCCGTTCGGTGATCGGGGCGGTGTGCATGGTTGGGATCCTCCGGTTCGCCTGCGTCCGTGCAGGCCATCCCAATCCCTCTTGCGTCCTGACTGCCGTCTTCTCCCCTGGCGGGATCGTGCGACCAGACGCCAAAGCCGGCTGGAACACAGCGCAGGCTGCCGCAAGCCGACGGCTGCACCTTTCCGGCCGTCATCGCTGGCCGGCGAGGCGGCGGGCATCGTCAAGGGCGCCCCAGACGAGGCGGTGGACGATGCCGGCCCCGGGTTCGGGCGGCTGGAACAGGCTGGCGTCGGTGTGATCGAGGGCGGACCACAGCACATGCAGCCGCACCAGCAGGCCCGCGGCACTGTGCGCGGGCTGACCGGCAACGCACTCCTCCAGGCCGGTCAACGCCTCGGTCAGGCGGTCCAGTGGTTCGTCCGTGATGGGCTGGGTCCGGCACAGCGCCCGATAGGTGTCGAGCAGGACGCGGTGCTCCGCCCCCAGGTGGCGCAGCAGGCGGTCGTCGTCGGCGTCCGGGATGGGCGGGATCGGGGTGGGATCGGGCATGGCCGGGGCTCCTCCGGGGGGTGGGGATGAACAGGTCACGATCCGGCCTTTGCCGGTCCGGATGCCCGTTTGGCCAATGCGTCCTGACTGCCGGACCCGTCGCGCGCCGTGGTCCCCCCCCACTCGGAAGAAATGGCCGGGCAACGCCACCGCCGGGCCATGCAATCCTTGCTCGGCCGCGGTCTGGTCGAACGCGCCGGCCTCGACCGGCACTTGCCGGTGGCCCGCGCCATCGCGGCGGGCTGCGCCGCCCTCCGGCGCCTGACGCCATCCCGGGGATCCGGCGCCGCCCTTCGCGCAGTATGACGACCTCACAGGACAGGCGCGGGGAACGACACGTCCTTCGGAAGCCGGACGGCCTGACTGCAGTTGGACCGGACCAAGGTCGTGCGGACCGTCATGGATCATCTCCTGCGCATATCCCGCCACAGGGGGCGTCAATGACCGGAGCCCTGGGGCCCGGCGCAGAAGCCGTGGACGGACGCACGCGGCGCATTCGGAGAAGACCCGGGGGTCGTTGGATGGTCCGGCTGGACAAGGCCCTGGCGGCACGACCAGCTTATTCACGCCGCCGCCTTCGCCACCGTGTTCGGCGGCGACCGGGGCCACTCTTCGCGGGCGCAAACCATGAGCGACGACGATGTCTGGCGGCTTCCGCCAACCCAGCACGGCCGCGACATCCGGCTCGGGCGGGATCGCGCCCTGCCGCGCTGCCCCTCCGGTGCCAAGGTGCGGGCTGGAGGTGGCGCGGCCAAATCGCCGGAAGCGGTGGTGAAGCTGACCGGCCGCGCCCGGGGCGTTGCCGGCCATCTGCTCGCCCAACTCGACTACATCACCCGCAACGGCACCCTCCCCGCCGAAACCCACGACGGCGAATGCATCATCGAACGCGCGCGGCTGCTCGCCCTCCACGACGACTGGCTGCTGGCCAACGCCGTGGACAGCCGGGGCCGGGATGCGGCGAATGCCGCGCAGAGCGTCGCCCTCACGCTGTCCATGCCGCCCGGCACCCCGCCCGACCGGGTGGAGGCCGCAGCGCGGCGGTGGGCGCACGACACCTTCGCCGGCACCCACGACTGGGTCCTGGTCCGCCACGACGACACAGAGCACCCGCACGTCCACATCGCGGTCCGCGCGGTCGGCGCCGACGGCCGGCGGCTGGCGCCCGGTCCCGCCGACCTCCAGCACTGGCGCGAGCGGTTCGCGCGTGAGCTGCGGCGCCTCGGCGTGGAGGCCGAGGCCACACCCCGCGTCGACCGGGACCGGTTGCGCCGCGCCGATTCTGCGACGGTCCACGAGGCGAACCAGCACGGCGCAGCCCCACACGCAGCCGATCCCGGTGTCAACGCACCGCCACCACCGCTGGCCGAGGAGAGCTGTGAGCGCAAAGGGCGGCGGGGGCTCGCCACCGTCCCGCGAAACACACAAGACGGTGAGCGTGAAGCTGTGTCCCGCTTTCCTACCCAGTCCGGTAACACACACGAGCTGAATGGCCACGAGCCCACTCGATCCCGTCCACGGGGCCGGGGTTGATCCCGAGTTTGGCCCGCAAGCCTGATCCGCCACTTCGACTTCGCCCACCTGCGCTCCATCGTCTTCGACCAGATGCTGCCGAAGATCGCCAACCACTGGCGCCGCGACGAGGTGGAAGCGCTGATGACGGGCGCCGGGCTGGAAGACGTGCAGCTCGCCTGGGTCAACGAAATCTCCTGGGCGGCGATCGGCCGGAAGCCGCAGGGATAAGGTTCGGGAAGCCACGGGGCTGGATCAAAGACGTGAAGGAGGCAGCCCTTTATTGCTGACGGCCGGGATCCTGGGTTAAGAAGCCCCGGTTCCGCGCCGCCGGTCATTTCGCGCGGCCAAGCGTTGGGGGCCAAGCGTTGGGGGTTGCCATTTCCGAGTTCTCGCCGGCCTTCATCCAGGCCTACAACACCGGTGCGGCGCTGTTCCAGGCCGGTCGCTTCGACGAGGCGGCCGGCATCTACCGCCGCCTGATCGACGAAAACCCGGACATCGCGAAGCCGCATGCCGCCACCCTGCATGGCGCCTTGGGCCTTTGCCTGCGCAGCGCCGGCCGGCCGGACGAGGCGATGGAGCCGCTGCGCCAGGCGTTGCGGCTGAAGCCCGATCATCTGGACGCGCTGAACGCGCTGGGCGGAATCCTGCTCGACCGCCGCCACATCGAGCATGCGCTGATCGCCTTCCGCGAACTGGTGAAGCTGAAGCCCGACTATCCGGGCGCGCTGCTGACGCTGGGCAACCTGTTCATGTTCAGCGGCGAGGCCAAGCGGGCGCGCGCCGCCTACCGGCTGGCGCTGATCATCGAACCGAACGTGGCCGTCAACTACAACAACCTGGGTGCCGTCAACCTCAGCCTCGGCCATCTGGCGGAGGCGGCGCTGAACTACCGCCGCGCGCTCGCCATCGATGTCGGCAAGCCGGAATACCGCAAGAATCTCGGCACCTGCCTGCTGATGGCCGGCGACTACGCCAACGGCACCGTGGCCTATGAGGGCCGGCTGGAGCAGGGGGTCTGGCGCAAGCGCAACATGCCCGGCGTCCTGTGGCAGGGCCAGCCCCTGGCGGGCCGGACCCTGCTGGTGCATTTCGAACAGGGGCTGGGCGACTCCTTCCAATACATCCGCTATGCCGGCGTGCTGAAGCGCATGGGCGCGCGGGTGCTCTACGAATGCCAGCCGGCGCTGAAGCGCGTGCTGTCGACCGCCCCCGACCTGGACGGGCTGTTCGCCTTCGGCGAGCCTCTGCCGGCCTACGACTACCACATCTCGCTGATGAGCCTGATGCACCGGCTGGGCACCACGCCGGACACTGCTCCCGGCGGCGTGCCCTACCTGCGGGCCGAGCCGCAGCTGCAGGCCGGCTGGGCGGACCGGCTGGACCGGCTGGAGGGCGGCAATCGGCCGGCCTTGCGCATCGGCATCAACTGGCATGGCAACGAGGTCGGCAAGTCGATCCCGCTGGAGTGTTTCGAGGCGATGGGAAAGCTGCCCGGCGTCCGGCTCTACAGCCTGCAGAAGGTGTCGGGCCTCGACCATCTGGAGCGGCTGCGCGACCGCGTGGCGGTGACGGAGTTGGGGGCGGATTTCGACGCCGGGCCGGACGCCTTCCTCGACACCGCGGCGGTGATGGCGAACCTTGATCTGATCGTCACCTGCGACACCTCGGTCTGCCATCTGGCCGGCGCCATGGGGCGGCCGACCTGGGTGGTGCTGAAATGGTTCGCCGACTGGCGTTGGATGCGCGACCGGCTCGACAGCCCGTGGTATCCGGCCATGCGCCTGTTCCGTCAGGCGAGATCCAACGACTGGGCCGAGGTGATGGCCAGGGTGACGGCCGAAGTGGCGGCGCAGGTGGCGGCGCCGGATTCAATCGGGACCGGGGAGGCCCGGCGATGACGCTGAACGAAGCATTGCAGCTGGCGCTCCAGCATTTCCGGGCCGGCAACACGGCCGAGGCGGAGCGGGTGTGCCGGGCGATCCTGAACGCCGTTCCCGGCCAGGGCGAGGTCACCCAGCTGCTGGGCACGGTGGTGATGATGCAGAACCGCCCGCAGGAGGCGGAGACCATCCTGCGCCAGTCGATCGCCGTCCGTCCCGATCTGGCCGACAGCCACGGCAATCTCGGCACCGTGCTGCAATCGCTGGGGCGCATGGGCGAGGCACTGGCCGCGCACGACCGCTGCGTCCAGCTGACGCCCGGCACGCCGGAAGGCTACGTCAACCGCGGATCCACCCGGCTGGCGCTGGGCGACCGCAACGGGGCGGCGACCGATTTCGCCCGCGCGCTGCGGCTGCGGCCGGTCGACGCGCTCGCCGCCGCCAATCTCGGCGTCGCCCTGCGCGAGGGCCAGCGGATGGCCGAGGCGCTCCGCGCCCTGACCCGGGCGCTGGTCGTCGAGCCCGGCAACGGCGAGGCGATGCTGGGCTACGCCCACGCCCTGCGCGAGCTTGGCCGCCTGGACGAGGCGCAGACCGCCTATGCCCGCGCGGTGACGCTGACGCCGGCCAAGACCGAAGCGCTGTGCTACCACCTCTATCTCAAGCAGACGCTGTGCGCCTGGGACGATTACGAGCGGCTGTGCGCGTGGGTGACGGAGATCATCGACCGCGACGGCGGCGTCGTCGTCCCGCTGGCCACCCTGTCGATCGAGACCACGCCGGCCCAGCAGGACCGCTCCGCCCGGCTGTTCTTCGACCGGCTGGTCAAGCGCCCCTCCTCCCCGCCAATGCCGGCCCGGCCGGAAAGCGGGTCCGGCAGCCGCTTGCGCATCGCCTATGTCTCGGCCGATTTCCACGAGCACGCCACCGCCTATCTGGCGGCCGAGCTGTTCGAGCTGCATGACCGCGACCGCTTCGAGGTGCTGGCCTATTCCTACGGCCCCGACGACGGCAGCGCGATGCGCCGGCGGCTGGTGAAGGCTTTCGACCGCTTCCGCGACATCCGCAGCGTGCCGCTGGACGCCGTCGCCCGCTGCATGGCCGACGACGGCGTCGACGTCATGATCGACCTGAAGGGCTACACGAAGCAGACCCGGCTCGACCTGCTGTCGCGCCGGCTGGCGCCGGTCGAGGTCAGTTACCTGGGCTATCCCGGCACCATCGGCTGCCCGCACATGGATTATGTGATCGGCGACCGCTTCGTCACCCCGCCGGAGCACCAGCCCTTCTATGCCGAGCGGCTGGCCATCCTGCCCGACGCCTACCAGATCAACGACCGCCACCGGCCCCTGCCTGACCAGGTGCCGTCGCGCAGCCAGTGCGGCCTGCCGGAGGACGGCGTCGTCTTCGCCGCCTTCAACACCGCCTACAAGATCACCCCGACCATGTTCGCCCTGTGGATGCGCATCCTGAAGCGTGTGCCGGGATCGGTTCTGTGGCTGTTCGAGGCCAACCCACGGGCCGCCGCCAACCTGAAGGCCGCGGCGTCGGCGCAGGGCGTCGATCCGGCCCGGCTGGTCTTCGCCCCGCCCCGCCCGCTGGCCGACCACATCGCCCGCTACCGCGTCGCCGACCTGGCGCTCGACACCCTGCCCTACACCGGCCACACCACCACCAGCGACGCGCTGTGGGCCGGCTGCCCGGTGGTGACCTGCCTGGGCGAAACCTTCGCGTCCAGGGTGGCGGCCAGCCTGCTGAACGCCGCCGGCCTGCCCGACACCATCACCCGCTCGCTGGCGGAGTATGAGGGTCTGGCGGTGGCGCTCGCCGGCGATCCTGCCCGCCGGGCCAGCTTCCGCAAGCGGCTGGAGGATGGGCGGATGACGGCGCCGCTGTTCGACAGCCGCCGCTTCACCCGCAACCTGGAACGCGCCTATCAGGTCATGTGGTCGCTGCACAAGGCCGGCAAGCCGCCGCAGGGATTCATCCTGCCGGCGGGCTGATGGTCAAATCAGGCCGTCAAGCGATGGCCCTCAAGCGATAGTCGATTGGTCCGCCGGGCTGCTCCGGCAATCGTCGTGATTCACCCGAATCGCCTACCCTTATTCGATAGGCTGTCATTGCGGCTTTCGCCACTCCATATCTCCGTTCTTGGAAAGACGGATGGGGGCCGCAATGTACAAGAGCAGGCATTATTACTTGTTCAGGTCGGAAGGAACCTGGGTGCTGTCTCCCCAATTTGCGGAGTTCAATCCCAAACGCTTTCGGACGCGCGAGGAAGCGGTCGCTTTTTACGGCCGCTCCCTATCCTCCGCATCCACCCGCCTGATGGTGCTCAGCCAAGCGGGCTGAGGGAGGCTGCCAGCAGAGGGCCAGCGAGCGGGCGGGAGCTTGATGGGTTCGCTGGCAAAACCCTCCCGCCCCTATGTCCGGAATCTCTTCCGGCCGCTGGATCAAATGTCCTCTTGATCCATTTCAGCCTTCATCTGCTGGTACCAAGACGGGTCCCTGACATACCTGTAAGCGATCGAAGGCCCATCGAACCTCGGATCAACCAGATCATCGGGAAGCTTCACATGGGCTGGGAAGTTCTTGACACCTGGAGCCGACCCGTGAACGAGCTTGATCACCGGAAGATCGGTATTGCATTGCGTCCATGAAACTGTCTGGACGACGCACTCGAACTCCTTCTCATTGATGTTCGGCATGCGGCCATCCTTGTCCAGAGTCGGACAGACGGCATATCGTTTTCCGATCTTCTTCAGCTTCTTGACGAAATAAGGCGCCTCTGTCGGAAGCCCCTGGATGATAAAGCTGTTGAAAGACTCGATGATCATATCGATCATGTCTTTTCTTATGACAAATCCACAATAGTGGGCAGTGTCGTTATAGCGGAGGTTCGGCTCACTGGACGACGGCACGTACCGACGCATATTTTCTTTGTTACTCTTAATGTGGTCTATTATTGCATCAACAAGCATTTCATGACGTTCAGACACGTCGTTGGTGTACAACTTGTACTCCCAATTCCTGACGTGGGACGAACGGATGGAGCAGGCGTCATTGCTTTCCTGAAGCGCCATTCTTCCGATCGGCAGGTCGAGATAGGAAGAGAGGTCGCGATAGGCGGTCTCGATCTTCGAGGTGTCGCTTGCCTCTGCCAGGCAAAGGTAAAGGTCTTCGATCGGCAGGGCGTGATGGTTCATCGCATAGCGCTGGTGCCTAGTTCTACTGTGTCATAAAGTGCGCAATTGATGGCAGCATGGACATCGCTGGAGGGTTCTTGCGAGCATTTTGGCGATTGCGATGCGCAGGGTGGC